>SAMEA104404103__coassemble_66_pt1 | contig 90174 bp, 84 predicted proteins | sample SAMEA104404103__metabat2_high_PE_024 | metagenome-assembled genome bin SAMEA104404103 (sample SAMEA104404103) | Balaenoptera acutorostrata
ATCACAAAACCGCCATTGACACCTATGATCTGTCCGGTGATGAAAGAAGCCCCTTCTCCTGCCAAAAACCAGGCGCAGTCTGCAATCTGTTTTGGGGTTCCGATGGCTCCCAAAGGAGTTTCCTCCTTTAATTCTTCCATGGTGTCTTCCCCCAGAGCTGCATTCATTTTGGTGTCGATCACTCCCGGCGCAATACAGTTGACCCGAATGCCAGAAGGGCCGACTTCCTTTGCCAGAGCTTTGGTCATGCCGATAACTGCCGCTTTGGATGTGGAATACGGTACTTCACAGGAAGCTCCCACCTGCCCCCAGATGGAGGATGTGGTGATGATGCAGCCTTCCTGACGGCTAATCATACCGGGAAGAACAGCACGGCAGCAATAGAACACGCTGTCTAAATTCGTTCCCATCATCTTCCGCCAATCTTCTGGCGTAAAGTCCATCAGCAAACCTTGGCGAGCCACCCCTGCATTGCAAATCAACACGTCGATATGTCCAAACTGCCGCAGGACTTCTCTTACCAGTGCATCTGCCTGCCGAGGGTCAGAAACATCCGCCTGCATTGGAATCACACTGAATCCTTCCTTTGCCATTTCCTGTGCAAAGTTTTCTGCTTCTTCTTTGGAAGTGTTGTAGTTTGCTGCTACCTGATATCCTTCTCTGGCGAATCTTTCAGCTTCTGCCCTGCCAATTCCCTGAGAAGCTCCCGTGATAAGGGCTACTTTTGCCATCTGCTTTCCTCCTTTATTTTTTGACATAACAAAAAAGTCGCCGGATATTTCCGACGACTTTGATTTGGTGACCTATCGGAGACTCGAACTCCGGACACCCTGATTAAAAGTCAGGTGCTCTACCGACTGAGCTAATAAGTCATTTCGTAAGGTTTGCTGTCCTTACAACGTTTGTTATTATATCACTTGTTTTTCTCTTTGTCAACACTTTTTTAAAAGTTTTTTATTTTTTTTTAAAATTCTTTTCGACAGCCTTCTTCCGTGACTTTTTCCCCCAGATAGTCTATAATGAAAGGTACTTTTACGAAGGAGCTGATCCGATTGCCGCTTAACCTGGACACCAACATCCAGTATCTCGCCGGAGTGGGGCCAAAACGCGCCGCGCTCTATCAAAAACTTGACATCCAGACCGTCCGGGACTTATTGTATTATTTCCCACGGGCTTATATTGACTTGAGTTCTCCTGTGATGATTGCAGAAGTTCCCTTATGGGAAGTCTGCCCTATTCGGGCAAGAGTGGTGGATAAGACCTCTCCCCAGTATGTCCGCAAAGGTCTGACCATTTCCAAAGTTCGGGTGGCAGACGACAGCGGTACGATGATGATTACCTTCTTCAATGCCAAATATACTGTGGACAAACTGGAATACGATAAGGAATATCTGTTCTACGGCAAAACCACCGGTTCCGCTCCCCGCAGAGAGATGCACGCCCCCACTATCTACCCTGCTGACCTCCCCGGCGGATTCATACCAGTCTATCCTTTGACCCAGGGGCTTTCCTCCAAAATGATTTACACCAACATTACCCAGGCTCTCCGGCTTCTCAGTGAAGATATCTCCGACCCTCTGCCGGATTTTCTTCGCAAAAAATATCATCTCTGCCACCTTTACTTTGCTCTCTGCAACATCCATATGCCTGCCGACAAGGAAAGCATGGAGCTTGCCAGAAAGCGTCTGATCTTTGAGGAATTGATGATGCTGTCCCTTTCTCTGCGTTCTGTTCGGGACGACACCTTCTCCAAGACCTCCTATCTGTGCAGCAAGATAGACCTTGACCCTTTCCTGCAATCTCTGCCCTTCTCTCTGACGGGAGCACAGCAGAGAGCTATCCAGCAAGTCTGTGCGGATATGAAGCGGAACATCCCCATGAACCGGCTGATTCAGGGCGATGTAGGTTCTGGCAAAACAATGGTTGCCGCCGCTGCCAGTTATGCCGCCTTCCAGAACGGCTATATGTCCGCTCTGATGGCCCCTACAGAGATTTTGGCTCAACAGCATTATCATGGACTTTCCCAGCTGCTGGAGCCTCTGGGCATGAAGCTGGGGCTGCTCTGCGGCTCCATGACTGCCAGAGAAAAGCGTGATGTAAAGGAACGCATCTCTTTGGGAATGGTAGATTTGGTCATCGGTACCCACGCTTTGATTTCTGATGGGGTAGACCTTCCCAATCTGGCTTTGGTCATCACCGACGAACAACATCGTTTCGGCGTTGCGCAAAGAACCAGCCTGTCAGAAAAATCCGACCATCCTCATACTTTGGTCATGTCTGCCACTCCGATTCCGAGAACCCTTGCCCTCATGATTTACGGTGATTTGGATGTTTCCCTCATCGACGAACTTCCCCCAAACCGCCAGCCTGTGGACACCTTTGTAATCTCCTCCAAGCTGAAACAGAGAGCCTACGGCTTCCTGAAGGATCATCTTGACCGAGGCTTGCAGGGCTATATTGTCTGTCCTCTGGTGGAGGCCATGGAAAATTCCCCTTCTGACCTAAAAAATGCGGAAGAATATGCCGACACCCTGGCTCGCGGAGATTTTGCCGACTATAACGTAGGGGTTCTTCATGGAAAAATGCGTCCCAAGGACAAGGAACGGATCATGGATTCCTTTGCCAAAGGAGAAATCCAGCTGTTGGTTTCCACCACTGTCATCGAAGTCGGGGTGGATGTGCCCAACGCTGTCATCATGATGGTAGAAAACGCCGAGCGGTTCGGACTTAGCCAGCTCCATCAGCTGAGGGGACGAGTAGGACGAGGCAAGGAAAAATCCTACTGTATCCTCATCTCCGATAACAAAAATCCAGATACCAGAGAACGCCTCAATGTGCTTCACCGCACCAACGACGGCTTCAAGGTAGCTGAATACGACCTGAAAGCCAGAGGCCCTGGTGACTTTTTGGGCAAACGCCAGCATGGCCTTCCTCAATTAAAGCTGGCTGACCTGACAGAGGATATGGACATCCTGATGCAGACCCAGGAGGCCGCAGAACTTCTCAATCAGCCCGGAACCATCACTCCAGCAGAAAAGGCCTTGCTGGACGAAAGCGTTTCCCGTATCCTCGATAATGTAGGAGAACAACTAAACTAGTAAAACGGAGCGTATCAAAAGATACGCTCCGTTTTTTACTTTTCAAAATATCCTTCTGCCTGGAGAATTTCCAGAACCCTCGCTTCCCTTTCCAGCATCATCTGGTCTTTTGGCCCGTGGTCTACGGTGCGGTTGATGAAAATAGCCTTGTCCGGCTCTACATATTCCAGGGTGAAATGTTCCTCGTCCTCATAGTCGTCCAGCTGCTGTGGACAAACTTCTTCCTCCACTTCACAAAGATAATAGAAATTATCCTGCACAAAACAGTCATAGCCCAAATGCTCGCTTTTCTGGATACGATGCACATAGCCGTATTCCTTGACAGATTCCAAAATCACCACCAGTCCTGCTTCTTCCAAAGTTTCCCGAATCATGGCTTCTTTTTCCGTTTCTCCCGGTTCAATGCCGCCGCCGGGGAATTTGTAATAATCGTACTTGATACTGTGAACCATAGCTGCCTTTCCATCTCTGATGGTGATGCATCGGGAAGACGGCCGGACAAAGGCTCTGCCGTTTTCCTTATAGTCTTTGGTGTCAATTTCAAATAAGGAACGCATAATTTCCCCTCCTGAAGTTTTGATAAAATAAAAGCCCTTGAGGGTTTCTCAAAGGCTTTTATGAAACTATCTCTGCATATCGGAAAGCAGCTGCTGTTTAATATCCCAAAGTTTCTGGGACAAATCCACATAATATCTGTGGGGCTTTTCAAAACGCTTTACTTCGTCCCAAAGAGTTTCCACCTGCTCTTTGCAGTGCTGACGAATCTCGTGGATGGAAGGCTGCTCATAAACCAGCTCTCCCTTTACAAAAATTGGTTTCAGCATTTCCTTTGCATGGACATTGGTGAAGGTGCGTTTCTTCCAAGTTTCGATTGGGTCAAAGATTGTGATTTCGATTGGATGTTCTGTATCCAGACTTTCATCGTGAACGCAGACATAATCCGCTACTGCCATGTTGTTTTCATCATAAAGCCGGTACAGCTTTTTGAAGTGCGGATTGATAATCTTCTCAGAGCTTTCGCTGACTTTGATTTTAGGAACATATTCTCCATCTTTTTCCACGGCTACCAGTTTATATACACCGCCGAATACCGGGTCAGATTTACTGGTGATGAGTCTTTCACCGATACCAAAGCTGTCCACCTTTGCGCCCTGTACCTGCAAATCTCGGATGATATATTCATCCAAAGAGTTGGAAGCCACGATCTTAACATCGGAATAGCCTGCGTCGTCCAGCATCTTTCTTGCCTTCTTGGACAGATAAGCGATATCGCCGCTGTCGATGCGGACACCCTTTGGCCGGAAGCCCTTTGGAACGATGACTTCATCGAAAACTTTGATAGCATTCGGAACACCGGATTTCAACACATTGTAGGTGTCGATGAGCAGGGTACAGTCCTCTGGATAAATTTCAGCGTAAGAGCGGAATGCTTCATACTCGCTGTCAAACATCTGAACCCAGCTGTGCGCCATAGTTCCGATGGCAGGAACACCGTAGTCACGGTCGGTGATAGCGCAGGCAGTTGCTCCACAGCCGCCGATATAGGTAGCTCTTGCGCCCAGGATAGCCGCATCATAGCCCTGCGCTCTGCGGGAACCAAATTCCATAATCAGTTTATCCCCAGCTGCACGAACCATACGGTTCGCTTTGGTGGTGACCAGGGACTGATGGTTGATGGTCAAAAGAACCATGGTTTCCACCAGCTGTGCTTGAATCACCGGGCCTCGGATGGTAACGATTGGCTCATTGGGGAACATTGGCGTGCCTTCCTCCAACGCCCATACATCACATTCAAACTTGAAATCTGCCAGATATTCCAAGAACTTTTCGTCAAAGATTTTTTTGCTGCGGAAGTATTCGATATCCTGCTGGGTGAAGTGGAGATTTTCCAGGTAATGAATCAGCTGTTCCAAACCTGCAAAAATTGCAAAGCCGCCGCCGTCAGGAATATTGCGGAAAAACATATCGAACACAGCGATTCTATCTTTGAAGCCGTTGAGGAAATATCCATTGGACATGGTAAATTCATAGTAATCTGTCAGCATGGTCAGATTTCTTTCGCTTGTCCAGTTGATCTGCATAAAAGCACGACCTTTCTTTTCTCAAATATTTCTATAAAAATTTTATCGTATGGAATCAGGGGAACCGTTGTCGAAGGAAAGGAGATTTCTTCCTTCATAGACCATTCCCAGCTGGGAACTGCTGTACATGGCGTTCATCATATCCAGTGCTCGGTAAGCTGCGGCATAGAAAATCTGGGGGAAGCTTCTGTTATCGTGCTTTTGGGGAGTGGCCAGATTATACCATTCTTCCCGCTTCAGATTGAGAATATCCTCACTGACCGATTTTCTGCGGATATGAGGGGAAAACAGCTTCGGCTTTCCAATCAACGCTTCTGCGGCTTCCACCAGTCGAATATGATTTCCCCGGCGATCCAGGCAGAGGTTCAGCATCATGCGGCAGTCAGAAAAAGATTTTTTTATTTCCTCTGCCTGCGCCCTAACCCCATAAACTTCCCACAGTACCGTTACATACATCTGGGCTATGATTTCGTGTTCAGCTTCTGTGCCATACAGGCGGGGAGCAGGACGATATTCCCGAATGTTTCTTCCGGTAGTCAGCTCATACAGGGCAGTATCAATATCGCTTTCGATACGGTGATGGATTCCCTTGCTTTCTTCTTTATTGAGAACCCGTTCTTTCTGCATCTGTTTATAGTAAATGTAAGGATGGGCTTCGCTGTCCAAACAATAGTGTCCGATAAATCCCAGGATGTAGGCCGCCAAAGTTTCATATTCTGGTCTGTCCTTATGGACATTGAGATAGCAGCTAAGGGCGCAGAACAGCTCATCCGCCCGTTCTGTGTGCATCAGTCCGCCGTAGCTTGGCAGAGAGCTTCTTCCCAGGAGGGCATCCCGGAAAAACAGCAGGTCCGGGCCTTGAAGTCCCCAGAAATATGGGGCGCGGTTTTCGTCAATCAGTTTGGAAACATCGCCTTCCATCATAGAAAATATCTGTGTTCCAAACAATTCGTGAGTGATAAATGCAGGCATGGTTTCCTCCTTTAAAAAATTACCATTAGAACAATCCTGCTGCTACCTTCATGAGCAGAAGGATCATAATCACAATCAATATTGGGCGGACAATCTTGGTGCCGTTTTTCAGTGCCAGACCGGAGCCTACCCAGTTTCCTAAAATAGCAAAAATGGTGCAGCGGATGCCGATGCTGAAAATAACATTTCCGTGGAGAGCATAAGTAGTCAAAGCCGCTACGTTGCTGGAAAGGTTTACAATTTTGGTAGTGCCGCAGGAACTAAGGATTCCCATACCCAAAACCGAGTTAAAAAGAATGGTCAGGAAAGTTCCTGTACCGGGGCCGAAGAAGCCATCATAAGTACCAATCACCAACCCAATCAAAATAGAAAGCACTGTAACTTTTGTTGGCGAAGGAGCATCCTCTCCGGTTTTGGCTTCTCCGAAATCTTTCTTTCGCAAAATCATAACTGCAATCACCGGAACTGCCACCAGCAGAACATAGCTGAGATATTTTTCGTCAATGGCCATTGCCAGCTTTGCGCCCAGAGGCGAGCCAATCATACCGCATACAGAAGCCAGAATCGCTACTTTAAAGTCCACCTGTTTTTCCTTGATGAACCGAATGGATGCTGTCAGTGTGCCGATACTGGAAGCAAACTTGTTTGTTCCCAAAGCCATGTGAGGCGGGATACCTACTGCATAATAGGCCGGCAGGGTAATCAGCCCACCGCCGCCGGCGATGGAATCCACCAAACCTCCCACAAAAATGCAGAGGAACAAAAACCACATACTTCCTCCTGATAATATTTCTTCTGCCATAATGCTCTTTCTCCTTTCAAAGCTGTTATTTTGCCGCAAACATCACCCGCATCTATTTTTTGTTGACGCTGGATGTTCCCTTTTCCTTGAGATAGGTTGACTGCAAATCTGCCAGATGGAGCTTGACTGCCAGCGGATATTTTTCATAGGCGTGGCTGATAGCAAAGCTGCCGCCTCTGGCTGCTTCATCAAATCCTCCCATGTGCCAACGAATCGCTACTGCTTCGGATGGTTTCAGCCGCAGGAAACGCTCAATGAGAAATACCGATTTTTCACCATGTCCATAAGGAAACTGGTCTTCAATGGCGTAATAGGGCTGGGGTTCCCACTTTCCGGTTTCTGGGTTTTTCACATTGCGAGAGCTTACTTTGTAAAACTGCGCCTTGCACACATCGTGAAGCAGTCCGCAGAGTGCAAAGCTTTCCATGCTGTCCCCTTCCTCGAAATACTGTTCCACCATCGTTTTATACACACTGATGCTGTGCATGACCAATCCATGCTCGCAGGCACAGTGATATTTGGTGCTGGCCGGGGCTGTGAAAAAGTCTGTTTTTTTCAGCCACTCCAAAAGTTCCCTGGAGCCTTCCCTGGTAATATATTGGCAGAAAATTTCTTCAAATTCCTGCTGATAATCAATCTGTTCCATAAAACTCCTCCTGTCATTCTATGCCCTGTCCTACAGGTTAATTCAGAATCATTATACCACAAAACTTATTTTTCTCCACCTTTATTTAAAAAACAAAACAAAAATCCACCATACTGTTTCTGTAATCCCAGCGGAATGGATAAAAAATCGCCTTCCGCTTAAAAAGCGGAAGGCGATTTTGGGGGTCGCTTATGCTTCTTTTATGAATTTTTTGCCCTGCCAGCTGTTTCTGCGGACAAGCTCCTTGTCGATTTCATTCATAACACAGAGCTTTTTCAGGCTCCATTCCGGGCCTACCAGGGATTCCTTTTCCCCATCTCCGGTGACACGCTGAATCACCAGCTCCGGCGGGAACACTTCCAGCTGGTCGCAGACGATGCGGACATATTCTTCCCGGCTCAACAGAGAAAACTCCCCCGCTGCCAGCTGCTTTTCCATCACAGTGCCTTTGAGCACATGGAGCAGATGAATTTTTACGCTGTGCAGCTTCAGCTGACTGAGTTTCCTGGCTGTTTCCATCATCATTTCGTGGTCTTCGCCGGGAAGTCCGTCGATGATGTGGACACAGACATTGATTCCTCTCTGGGCCAGTTTCTCATATCCGTCCAGAAAATCCTGATAGGTATGGCAGCGGTTGATTCTCTCGCCTGTGATATCATGCACAGACTGAAGTCCCAGTTCCACTTCCAGATACGTCCTCTTGGACAGCTCCTCCAGATAATCTGCGGTTTCGTCGCTGATGCAGTCGGCTCTTGTGGCAACAGCCAGCCCCACCACATCCGGGAAGGTCAGAACCTCCTCGAACTTTTCTTTCAGGACAGGCAGGGGAGCATAAGTATTGGTGTGGGCCTGGAAATATGGGATATATCCGGTGTCCGCCCATTTCTTATCCATCTTTTCCCGCACCTGCTCGAACTGTTCCCTCAAAGGAAGGTGTTTGTCGCCGGCAAAGTCCCCGCTGCCCTTGGAGGAGCAGTAGGTACAGCCTCCAACACCTTTTTTTCCGTCCAGATTGGGGCAGGTAAAACCTGCATCCAAAGAGATTTTGGCAATCTTGTGTCCGAACTTGTGCATCAGGAAATAATTGAAGGTATGATACCGTTTATTGGTGTCCGAATAGCAAAACGGATTCTCCATTATTTTTTGAGCAAAGCTCCAGCTTCTTCGTCTACGAAGATGGTAACGTCTGGGTGCAGACGCAGTACGCTTGCTGGTACGTTTGGAGTGATTGGGCCATATACGGTATCGTAGATGGTCTGAGCTTTTTTAGCACCGTTAGCCAGAAGAACAATTTTCTTTGCTTTCATGATGGTACCGATACCCATTGTGATTGCTCTCTTTGGAACATCGTCGATGCTCTCGAAGAATCTTGCGTTAGCTTCGATGGTGTTCTGGGTCAGGTCAACTGGATGGGTTTTTTCTGGGAACTCAGCGCATGGTTCATTGAAAGCGATGTGGCCGTTGTTGCCGATACCCAGAAGCTGGATATCTACGCCGCCCATGTCTGCAACTACTTTTTCGTAGCGTTCGCATTCAGCATCCAGATCATCAGCCTTGCCGTTAGGAACATTGGTGTTTTTCTTGTCGATGTTGATGTGGTCAAACAGGTTGGTGTTCATAAAGTAGCGGTAGCTCTGGTCATGGTCGCCGGAAAGTCCTGCATATTCATCAAGGTTTACAGTTTTGACCTGGCTGAAATCTACGCGGTTTTCATTGTACATCTGAACCAGTTCTTTGTACATACCAACTGGTGTGGAACCTGTTGCCAGACCCAGTACGCTGTCTGGTTTCAGAGTGATTTGAGCTGCAAAGATGCGGCTTGCCAGACGGCACATTTCTGCATAGTCTTTCGTCATTACGATTTTCATAATAAAATTCCCTCTTTCTCCGAAAATTCTAAAAAACTTGGGATGATTTGCTTTCTTTTATTTTAGCATAAAGCTGTTGCCCGGTCTACTATTTTGCCCTTTTTCTTTTTCTAAAGTGAAAATAAGAATCCTCCGTCTGTGAAAAGGCGGAGGATTCTTGTTTGAAAACTATTTGTTCAGCTGTTTGTTCAGCACTTCTTTTGCCATGTCTGCATTTGGAGAAATCACAACGAAGATGTAGTTTCCTTTTTCCATGATGACTGCATTGTTGATCTTGTCCATTTCTTCTGGTTTGTAGTCCTCATAACGAACCTTCAAATCGTTGATTCTGTCATTGATGAGGGCCTTAATTGCTGCTGCCTGGTCTTCTTCTTTTACCTGGAACATCGCAATCTCATCAGCGTTGCCGGTGGCATAGTCACTCATATAGATGCTGTAGTTTTCCAGGGTGTTCGGGTCGATATAGTAGTAATTGTTCAGGGCAGCTTCGGTCTGTTTCTGCATATTGCTGGCGGAAAAGTCGATGGCGGTGGTCAGCTCGGTGTAGATATCATCGAAAGAGATGTATTTTTCTTTGCCGCCGCAGCCTGTAAATACGGTAATCATCATCATTGCTGTCAACACCAGCGCAACTAATTTTTTCATCATTTATCGTTCCTTTCTAGTCTTTGGATGGTTTCTTTGGTTTTACTTTTGGTTTTCTTTCTGGATCTCTTTGGGAATCCTTGGAATAGGATGAGGTTTTCTGCTCCTCCTGCTCCGATTTTTCTTCTGTTTCCGGCTCTTTTTTATCTTCCTGTTTTTCCTGGATATCAGATTCCTCTGACGGTTTTGGTTCTTCTTCGGTTTCGCTTACCGTGTGGGTTCTCAGATAATCGAACCATTTCTGATAATATACGCCGCCGAAGTGCATACCGTCGCCGTTAGAATCTTCCGGCAGGCAGCCTTTGTCATCTTTAAACACAGAGGCCACATCCAGATAATAAACGCCCTCTGCTTCTGCAATGCCCACGATGATCTCATTGTATCTATCAATTTTTTTGTTGGAGATATCGTCCCGGTTATCATCGAATTTTTGAGTTACCGGAAGAATGGACTGTAAAAAGATTTGGCTGTCGGGATGCTGTTTTTCCACTGCCTGAACAAATTTGGTATAGACCTGGTTAAAATGTTCTTCTGTATACCAGCCCACTCCGTTTGCACCAAACATGATATAGATTTTCTGAGGGTCTGCGGCAGAAAGAGCCTTCATAACCGTGGTGTTTCCTTCTGTGGTACGAATTTTGTCGTCGGTGAACACCGAATCCAGATTGATTCCCCTTGCCGCCACGACGGTAGAGTTGCTCATCAAATCATAAAGTTTGATGCCTTCGGTGATGGAATCGCCAACAAAGGCCACATCGTCAAAGTAATCGTCACCCACTCTGGTTCCAGAATAAGGCACCAAAGCCGTGGAATTGAGTATCCGTTCAGAAGTCACCAAAGCTGCGTGTTCCTGGTTGTCTTCTGGAACTTTTTCTTCTTTTATTTCTGGTTCCTTGGGCATTTCCTGGGCTTCTGCTGACGATTGAGGAAGTTCTTCTTCTGGTTTTTCCTGCATATCTTCTTTTTTATTTTCCGCTAAAGCTGCGGTCTGTTCTGTTTCTGGTTCCGGTGTCTGTTGAGTTGGAGTTTCTTTGGGCAGGTCTGTGTTTTGTTCTGCCTGCATCATCAACTCATCCTGCTTTTGCTGCTGAACTTTTTCCCAGTAGATTGCTGCTCCCAGCGCTGCCAATACGGAAACCAGCAGAATCACTGTGAAGGAAATCAACGCTTTTTTTCTGTTTTTCCTGTGATGGGTATATACGCTGGCCTTACTGTACAATGCTCCTCCTCCTTGCTTGCTGCGAAAGTCCACAAAAAATGTTTCTTTCCCTAGTATACTACAGACGAACGTAAAATCAAATACCCTGTACAAAGTTTTATAAAATTTTAAAAACTAATAATTTCCATTTTTCTTTAATTTTTTTTAAAAAAGCCTTGACATAATAAAAAAGTGGTGATATAATAAACAACGTTGAATCGAAACGGTTCACAACAATATGCGAGTGTGCTGGAATAGGCAGACAGGCACGTTTGAGGGGCGTGTGTCTTCGACGTACGAGTTCAAGTCTCGTCACTCGCACCAAAAGCACTGATTTTATAATCAGTGCTTTTTTGTTATTATCTTTTCCCTGCAATCCCCTGTTATTCTGCTCTGCCACAAACACTTTACGAAAAAAGCCCATATCCTGCCAGACAGGATATGGGCTTAAATTTTTTGCTGTAATTAGTCCTGACGAGAACGGCGGTTTGCGGAACCGCGTTTTACCTCGCCTCTGGCTTTTTTCAAATCAGACATTTTGTCATCGCTGGTCTGCTTGAACTTGTTGAGCATATCTTCAAAAGAGTTGCTTTCATTTCTTCGAGGATTCCACTCGTAACTGCTTACCTGCTGTGGACGGAATGGACGTTTGTTGTCATTTCGTCTATTATTGTTGTTAAAGTTTCTGGAGCCGTTTTTCTGGTCGTGTCCCCTTCCTCCAAAACCATGATGATCCTGGCGAGGTTCTCTTGGCATTGCCTTTTTGATCGAAAGACTGATTTTTCCTTCTTCGGTGATGTTGATCACTTTTACCTTGACAACCTGGTCCTGTTTGAGATATTCGGAAATATCCTCAACATAAGCTGTTGATACCTCAGAGATGTGAACCATTCCGGTTTTTCCTTCCGGCAGCTCTACAAAAGCTCCAAATTTGGTAATACCGGTAACTTTGCCTTCCAGTACGTCTCCAATTTCTAACTGCATATTATTCCTGCGTCCTCCTCAAAGATTTTAGATCAGCTTGCTTGGCTGTCTATATAGATATACTCCTCGGCATAACCGTACCCATACTGCTCAAAGGCAACCTTACCCACCGCATCGTTCTGATCTGTCTTGCCCTTTTCGAGCTGATTTTCCAAATCTTCATTGATTTTGGTCTGCTCCTTGATGCTTTCTTCCAGCTGGTCCAGCTGGTACTGCTTCTCGGAAATCTTGAGCTGGGTACCCACGATTTTAAACGAGCAGACCCCTACAAATATTGCCATTGCAATCACCAGGAGCCGATTGCTGCTTTGTTTCTTTTTCCCCTTGCGTGCTGCCATTGGGTTCTCCCCCTTATTCTCGTGTGTTATGAAACCGCTTACATAAATTATACAACATCCCCTCTGTCTGTTTCAAGTTGTATTTTCCCTTTTGATATACTTTTTTTAAAATCATCTTAAAAAAAGCCCCAATCCAGCCCGCACATCTGCGTATCCCCCGCAAAATTGCCCGCATCGGCAGCCAAAAAATGTGCAGTAACTTTTCTGTCCAGTCCATGACCCGGCACATCATCCGGCACAAAAGTTCCCCAAATGTCAAATGCCAGAAAACCCAACCCAAGGTTTCCCCCAAAAGAATGTATCCCCTAACCTGCCCAAAATGATATTTCATCAAAAACCAGATAGTCACAAAGCCACTGAGGATAAAATACAAAAGGTCTTCCAGGGAAATGCTTCCCGCAGTATGTTTTGTTCTAAGCCGAAAAATCCGCAGGATATCATAAACCAGAGAAAGCCCGATTCCCAATGCCAGGGACAGCAGAAACAGTCTGGTTTCCAACGCTATGGTAATACCTGTTATCATCTATCGAAACAGCCTTTGCAGAAAGCTTCCCTGATTCATCGGCTGGTCAGAATAGGCGATGGAACTGATTTGCCCTTCCAGCTCTAATTGGCGGGTGTTCACATCCAGCTTTCCGATATGGAGTTCTTCTCCCCGAACCGTCACCACACCCAGCTCCGTTACTGCGGTAAAAGTCTGGTCATCGAACACATCCATGTCGATAACCCCAGTCATGGTCAGTTTTTTTCTTCCTTCCAGAATCAGATTGTGGTTCCCTGCTTCTTTGGTTTCACCATTCATACTGCATCCTCCTGTTATTTATTTTGTTTTATTCTTATGAATGGATGTCCACCAGTAGAACCAAAGCCACAAATTTATTCTGTTGCAACTCTCGACATTATAAAAGATTTCTTCTATAATGAGGATATCATTGATTTGGGAGATGAAACCTGTTGAAAAAAGATTTTAGTTTTTATTGGAAGCTGTTTACCTCCACATTCTATCTCAGCGCCTTCACCTTTGGCGGCGGTTACGTCATCATTCCATTGATGCGTAAAAAATTCGTGGAACAATTCCACTGGATTGAAGAAGAAGAAATGCTGGACTTAACAGCCATTGCCCAATCTGCTCCTGGAGCTATTGCGGTCAATGCCTCTATTCTGATTGGTTATCGTCTGGCAGGGCTTTCTGGAGCTTTGGTGACGGTACTGGGCACAGTGACCCCGCCGCTGATTATCCTGTCTGTGATTTCTCTGGCATACACTGCTTTCCAAAACAGCCTGATTGTTCAGCTGATTTTAAAAGGTATGCAGGCAGGTGTTGCCGCTGTTATTGCAGACGTTGCCTACTCTATGGCAAAGGATATCTGCAAAAATAAAAAGATTCTGCCCATCCTCATCATGATTGCATCCTTTGTCGCTGCCTGCGTATTCGATGTAAACGTCATGATTATCATTTTGGTCTGCGCTGTGGTGGGACTGCTGGCCACTCTCCACGACGAGAAAAACGGAAAGGCTGGTGCATAACTTATGATCTATCTCAAACTCTTTATCAGCTTTTTCCAGATTGGTCTGTTCAGCGTAGGCGGAGGCTATGCTTCTATGCCGCTGATTCGCCACCAGGTAGTAGAATTGAACCACTGGCTTACCATGCAGGAATTTGTTGATATCATCACCATTTCCCAAATGACCCCCGGCCCCATTGCGGTCAATTCCGCTACCTTCACCGGAATCCAGATTGCAGGACTGCCCGGAGCTATTGTCGCTACTCTGGGATGTATCTTCCCCTCCTGTATTATCGTCCTTACTTTGGCTTGGTTCTACTTTAAATATCGGAACCTTTCCACTGTACAGGGGGTTCTGGCTGGACTGCGTCCGGCTGTGGTGGCAATGATTGCTTCCGCTGGTCTGTCTATCCTGATGATGGCTTTGTTTAATGGAGAAGCCCCTTCTCTTTCTGTCGAGAATGTCGACTGGATTGCCGCTGTGCTGTTTGCAGGAGCCTTCTTGGCTCTGCGGAAGTGGAAACTAAACCCCATCACCGTGATGCTGTCCTGCGGCGGCGTGGGGCTGGTTCTGTATCTTGGAGCGCAATATCTTGCTTAATCTTTAATGGAAATTTCCATGTCAGAGGCTTTGCAGTATTTCTGCAAAGCCTCTGCTGTTTTTTCCAGAATATTTTTCAGAGGTTCTGCTCCATCAAATCCATAAATACACATCAGGATATGGTGGGTATCTTCGGTAACACAGGTTCTCTCGCTGTCGCTGTTGGGATTGCCGAAGAAACTTTCTTCGTCCCGCAATGCCGGAAGATGTCCGATATTCACCGGAGCCTTGCGGATGCCCGGATAGTGGACACCTTCTTCCGCCACATCCCAGCAGATATCTCCCTTGACCTGAGAAAGATCGTAGGTTCCTGTGGAATATCCTGTCGTCAGGCTGATGAGGCTGTTGACCTCGACGATGTTGTTGATGTAGTAGATGCCCTTTCCCTGCAATACCCGACGGTACATGGCTTCTGCGGAATTTCTGTATCGCTTCACATCCTTGCCCAAAGCCTTGCAGCAGGCCCGTGTCTGCGCAATGGCGGGCTGGGTTTTGATTTCCTCGATAACAAGGCTTTCCTGAAGCTGAGTTATGATTTCATCCAGCTTTTCCCGAAGCTCCTGGGAACTTGGCTTCACCTGCACCTGACATTCGATGCAGCCCAAAGCTGCTTTACCCCATTTTTCCTTTAATCTTTCTGAGATTTTGATGCTTCGCATTGTGATTCCTCCCAAAACTTTTTTGATTTCTTCATTGTAGACTTTTTTGAATTTTTGGTCAACCAGTCCTTTCCTCCAAGAAAAATCCCTTTTCCTTTAGAAAAGGCGGCTTTTTCCCTTGTGAGAATCCCAAAGCTATGGTAAACTTGAAAAAGGGAACAAAACCTGTATCCCCATAAAATAGAGAAAGAAAAGGATGTTGCCTCATGATTAGTCCAGCTAAAAAAGAATTTATCGAATTTATGATGAGCGCAGATGTTCTGCGTTTCGGCGAATTTAAAACAAAAAGCGGCAGACTCTCTCCATACTTTGTAAACACCGGTAACTACAAAACCGGCGCACAGATTTCCGCTCTGGGAAAATTCTATGCACAGTGCATCATGGAAAACTGCGGCGATAACTTCGACGCTATGTTCGGCCCAGCATACAAGGGAATTCCTCTTGCTACCTCCGCAGCAGGTGCTCTGGCAAGAGAATACAATGTAGACAAACCATACTTCTTCAACCGTAAAGAAGCAAAAGACCACGGTGAAGGCGGCAACCTGGTTGGCTACCAGCCAAAAGACGGCGACCGCATCATCATCATCGAAGACGTAATCACCGCTGGCACAGCTGTTCGCGAAACTGTTCCAGTTCTCCAGCACGCTGCTAACGTTACCATTCCAGATATGTTCATCTCTGTAAACCGCTGCGAAGTTGGTCAGAATCCTGGCAAAACCGCCGTTATGGAAGTAAAAGAACAGTTCGGCATCAACGTTCATGCCATCATCACCGTTGCTGACATTTACGAGTACCTGAAAGAAAAACCAGAATATGCTTCTGTTCTGGCTAACATGGAAAAATATATGGAGCAGTACTGCATCCTGTAAGTTTCTCCATACGCTTTCAAAAGCACGCAGAAATTCTGCGTGCTTTTTTTGTAAAAGATTGTTTATAATTTGGCTCATTGCACCTTCCCATTTTAAGAGGTATAATATAGGATAATCTATCTGTGGGAAGGATGATCTTATTTTGAATAAACTAAAGAAATTTTTTAAGGCAAAAAATATGCTGTTTGCCTCTTTGCTCCTGCTGCTGTGCTGTCTTGCCGGCATCGGTCTGATGGAGCCGTCGCTGGTGCAAAAGCCAGAAAAATTTACAGCAGAAGAAAATATGGGAACTGTTTCCTATTATCCCGGAACTCGTGATACTGCCATTTTACTCCTGGCTCCGCAGGAAGGGAACTTTTCCTACAAACCTTTGCTGCGGGAGCTTCTGCACAACGGATATCCTGTACTGCTGACCCACCACGATGCGGATTCTCCCCTGGATTCTTCCCAGAGAAGTTCTCTGGTAGAACAGGAAAGCAACCTTTTGGAAATGCAGTCTGGAATCTCTGCGGAAAATCAAATCTGGATCAGCACCCAGGACGGAGCCGATGATTTGATGGATCAGGTCATTTTAGGAAATCTTTCCGCTAAAGGAGCCGCTGTTATTTCTCCAAGCTTTGAACCAGGACTCATCGACTATGCTATTATTCAGGATGGAAACTACCAGAACAAAAGCGATTGGATCAATACCCTGTCCCCTGACATGATTCGCCAGCCCCTTCTTCTCCTTACTTCCAATCGGGACGATATTGCTACCCCTTACCAAATGACCCTGCTTTACAATAAATTCTCCACCGACGAGATTATTCATGTGGGCGGCGTTTATCAGGCAAAGAAAAACAATGTGTCCCTTTCCATCATCGACGGAAGTGTTCATCCAGCCATGCCTTCGCACAAGGAAACCTTATACAAAATCGAAAGCTTCCTCAAAGACTTGGGCGAGTCGGTTTCTTTCAGTTTTGTTCCCTCTCTGCGGCCGGTGCTGATTACTCTGTCCCTGCTTCTGTTGTCTGTCTTTCTGGTATGCGTGGTGCTGGTATCTCCAAGCTATGCGCCGGAAGTTTCCTACGGCCCGGTATCCTCTTTAAAACTAGCACACAAAGGAAAACTGTTTGCTGTTTTGGGGCTGTCCTGGCTGACCGCCTTGATTGGCGCAGTTGCAGCATGGTTCCTGACACAGGGTCTTTCCTGCCCTCTAATGCTGACTTTCTTTGCTTTTCTGCTGGTATTTTTCCTGGCAAGCCTTGGCTTCTTTAAACTATTTTCCTTGACCCTGCCCCAAAGCTTCCAGACCGTTTCCCTGTCAGGAAAAAGCCTGCTGTCCAGTATCGGTCTTCTGGCCGTCCTGACTTTGAGTTTTGTTGTGCTCCACCTGTCTGGAAATCTTTCTGCCGGACAGATTTCCCCGGTGATGATTCCCGTGGGCATTCTCATGACCTTGCCGGTATTCCACCGGCTGCTGACTATTGAAGACCAACTAAGACAGTACGACAGCCCTGCGCCTGCTCTGGCAGGTTTTTACTCTGCGGCTGTCGTTTCTATGGCTTTGTTCTTCCTCTTTATCCGAATCTTTGTGGGAGCCACCGCAGGCTACGGCTCTTTGATTTTGATGGGACTGTTCATCCTGCATTATCTGGCAGCGGAAGCAATCTTTACAATGTGCGGCCATTTGATTCTTTCCACTGCTTTGTCGGCTCTTTCCCTGAGCTGTTTTTCTCTTTTGTTCTATGTTCTGTAATATCATCTAAGGAGTGTTTATTTTGATCTGCAAAACCGTCAACCTCGAACGAAATATGCCCCTGGTGGACACTGCTGTCACCCGCCTCACCCAGGAACTTTCTGCGGCCCGCTTCCAGCACTGCAAAGCCCTGAAGATTATCCACGGCTATGGCTCCAGCGGCAAGGGCGGAGCCATCAAGCAGGCCTGCCTGAAGGTATGCAGCGACCGCAAGCGAGCCGGAAGAATCCGTCACTATGTCAAGGGCGAAGATTTTTCCCCCTTTACCGCTGATGGCCGCAAGGCCGTGGAACTTTGTCCTCAGCTTGCCAACGATATGGACTACGGCAGAGAAAACGATGGAATTACAGTGATTCTGCTTTAAGAGTAAAAAAAAAGAAACTATCATAAGATAGTTTCTTTTTTTATCTTCGATTAACCCTTTACTTCAAAATTCATTTCCAGAGCAGCCGCACCAGCACCAATCAAGTTGCCATCAGCACCCAGTGTGGACAAGGTCAAATCCATGCTGTTAAACTGGTTTGCCTCCCGGGAAACATATTCTTCCACAATGGCCCGATAGAACTGTGGATAATCCTCTACCAGTCTGCCGCACAAAACGGTAACATTGGGGGCGTAAAGGTTGCGAATCATTTCCAGAGCCAGCACCGCATAGCGCGCCGTTTTTCTGATTATTTCTTCTGCCCATGGTTCCTTCTGGTCATAGAATGCAAACAGTTCCTCGATGGTTCCTTCGTGACCTGCTGTCTTCATTTCTTCCAGCAAAGCTAAATCGGACAGCCTTGTCTGCAAACATCCCCGTCGTCCGCACTCACAAAGCTTGCCCTCTGGTTCCACACAGATATGTCCAATCTCACCAGCGGTATTTTCTTTTCCGTGGTAGACCTGTCTTTGCAGTACCAGGCAGGAACCTAAGCCTGAACCGATGTTCAGCAGTGCCACCCGCTTATACTTCTGTCCTGCTCCAAAAACAGCCTCCGCCTGTCCACGGGATTTTACTTCGTTGTCGATGCGGATATTGGGAATCTTTGTGGCAGTTCTCAGCATCTGCGCAAAATCAACACTTTCCCAGCGAAGCTGTGAAGAAAACCGAATAATTCCTCTTTTGCTGTCCACAATACCCGGGCACACTACGCTGAGAGCTACAAACGGTTCTGGCTCTGCCTGAAGAACAGCTGCCAGTTTTTTACGAAGACGCGCAATCAGCTGGACGGCCAGTTTGGCAACTGCGTCTGGGGAAAGTTCTGCCAAATCTTTTTTCGTTTCTACACAAAGGAACAGCTTGCCGTTGATATCCAGAACTCCCGCCCGCATCCGATCTCTGTCCAGCTCCATGCCCAGGTTCAGCATTTTTTCTGGAACCAGATACAGCATTTTGGGTTTTCTGCCCACAGTGCGGGAACCATGTTCCTCTCTGGGATTTTCGGGAAGATCCGATTCTGTCACCAGCCCCATGGAAATCAGTTCATCTGCAATTCTGCCTACAGACATGGGGGTCAGCCCAGTCAGCTTTGCCAGCTGGCTTCTGGAGATGCTTCCATTACGGTGAATCTCCCGGAAAATCAGTTGTCGGTTAAACCGCTTCATTTGCTCTTTATCCAATTTTTTTGTTTCATTATTCATAAGAACCCTCTTTTGCCGTGATTTGCTCAAAATTTTTTCCTTGCCGCACAAATCTTCATTCGATTTTTATGTTACTATATTATCACCTTTCTAAGCGTTCATCAAGTGACACTGTCATCTCTCTTTTTTCGCTGACATTCTTCTGGAAAAACATTTTCCTATTGGACTGTATCCAACTGCCAGCCCAATCAAAGCCGGTATCAGCCAGCCGATTCCCAAATCTGCCAGAGGAACAGCTTCTATCACAGCTTCAGTGATTCCTCCCAGCAATATGCCCGCCTGCTTCAATCCGTCAAAAATGGAAAAAGCCAACGCAAACAGCATACTGAATCCATAAACCTCGGTTCTTCCCTTCCAGAAACGGTCAAAGAAAGACAGCACCACCAGCACTGTCACCAGCGGATACAGCACCACCAGCACAGGCAGCACCGCTTGAATCAGCAAATCCAATCCCACGTTGGATACCACCCAAGTAAAGAGGCAGACTACTGCAATCACGTTGCGATATCCAAATTTTGGGAATCGTTTGGAAAAATAATTTCCAAAGGCCGTTGTCAATCCAATGGAAGTGGTCAGGCAGGCCAGCACCATCGCAATGCCTAAAATCAGATTTCCCCATTTTCCAAACAAAGAATGAACTGCATAATTCAGCAAAATGCCCCCATTGGAAAAAGGAGCCATGCTGGAGGTCTGCGCTCCAATCATGCTCAATGCGCCGTATACAACGCATAAAAGGAAAACAGAAATTGCGCCCACCAAAACTGTATAGCGGATCATGGGCTTTCTGGAATTGATGCCCTGCTCCTTGAAAAAGTCAATAATCAAAATAGCAAACACCAAGGATGCAAACCCATCCAGGGCAAGATATCCCTCCAGCAGTCCCTCTGCAAAGGGGCCATAAGTATATTCCACCGTGGGAGCTGTCACCGGGCCCAGCGGGCTAATCCACGCTGTCACCGATATCACTAAAATGGACAACAGCAAAATCGGAGTCATGACCTTTCCCACAATGCTGATGACCTTCATGGGCTTTAAGGAAAACAAAAATGTCAGTCCAAAAAATAAAGCCGTATAGATCACCATGGGTAAAAAGTGGGACATATCTTCCGGCAGAAAGGGAACGATGCCGATGGAAAAAGAAACTGCTCCGGTTCTTGGCAAAGCAAACAAAGGGCCAATCAAAAAATAAATGGCCATAGTCAAAAAAGCCCCGGTTTTTTTCCCAGTCTTTCCCATCAGGTCATTCATACTGTTCCCTGCCATGACCACCGCCAAAATCCCCAGCACTGCCAGACCCGCATCTGTGACGATGAACCCCATCAGTGCTGTGGGAGTCTGTGTGCCTGCCCGTTGTCCCAGGTGAGGAGGAAAAATCATATTTCCTGCGCCAAAGAAAATCGAAAACAGCATGAAAGACGTATATATGATTTCAGCTGTTCCCAGTTTCTGCTTTCTCATTCTGTTTCCCTCCTTAGAAAAGAGAAAAATCAACAGTTTATTCATCTTCATCTTATTATATTTTATACAAACTGTCAACATTTCTCCACCCGGTATTCATAAAATATTTACGATTACAGTACTATTTTTACCTATTGTTTTATTTTCCGCAGCCTAAAGTTTTCTGCAACCTTTTACTTGCTCTTTTCCCAAAACTTTTTGCAACAGAAAAGGACGCCCCCGTTGGGAGCGTCCTTTTCTGTTGTTGGATAAATCTAAAACAAGAAAATGTCTGTTAGTTGTTCAGGGCAAGCAGCTCCTGTTCAATCTGAATGATTTGCTTGTTCAGCCCGTTTACTTGTTCTTCCAGCTGACCAAGGGTATCATACAGCTGAATCTTGATAACATGATCTGTGGTGGAATCAATTTCCCGTTCTATATCCGCAATCTGGCTTGCAACTGCTGTGATTTCAGCCCTGCATCCTTCCCATTTTCTCTCAAGCGCGTACCTTTCGGCAAGGATATTTCCACTCTGTCCGGGAACCAGTTCCAATACTTCCACCTGGCAAGGTTCCTTAAAATCTTCTTCGTCAGCCGGAACAATATTATAGATTACCTTGTTTTCCAGCTCCATATTCAACCGGTTGTTTTCTTCAATGAGCTGCTGAAGTTCGTTCTGATGCTGCATATCCTTTTCTTCAAGCTCATCATAAAGATTGTGGATAGTTTCCTCGTATCTTTCCCGAATATTGCGGGCTTCCTCATAATCTTCAAGGTTTACAAATTTTGCGTTCATTACCTGCAAGCCTGCATTTTCCAGAAAATCTGTATGGATGGTGATGGTTTCCGGCACTTCCAGAATAATCTCATCCTGATACCGCAGGTCGTCGTTGATCATCCGCAGAACATTTTCTCGGTTCAGCTTCCAGTCTGGAACCTTTCTGTATTCAATGGTCAAAACTGCGGTATCTCCGTTTGTGGTGATGTCAGTGTACAGATCCTCGATATTTCCGGTTTTATGGGTTTTCACATGAACCTGATTATCTTTCGATTGGCGAACATACACCGTATGATAGCCGCTGTAAATCTTATTGTTCAGTTCCAAAACCTTGATATTTTCAGGCAAGGTTTCCTCATAATACTCGTCCCCCAGGTTGACAGCTTCATTAAATATGACCGTCTGCTCTTTTATGACAGCGGGCAAAGTTGCTGCTGTTCCGATTATCCCTAAACCGAGCATCATAGCCGCAGCAATGCATAACTTTTTCATTTAATGTCCCTCCTCTACGGTTTCCAGCTGGCACATTTCCGGCAAATCGGTTTGGGATGGATTTTCCACTGTTTCTTCCTGCTGTGAGGCAAAAGTTTTCTCCGGGATAATCAGCCATCTTTCCACTTTGTGGAATATTCTCATCCAGAAGCTGCCGCCCCAGCAAATCAAATCCTTTGTTCGGTCAAGTCCCAATCGAAACATCTTGACGCAGAGAAGCCCCAGCAAGGCGGACAGCCCCAGCAAGGCCATAGAGGCAAACAATATACAGAAGCCCGTATACTGGTAAAACGCAAAGCCAACGCCCGACAGCATCACGCCTGCCACAACTGCCAGCACCATCAGCACGACACCCAGGAACACAAATCCCAGAACCGCTGCTGCCAATATCACAGCTGCCACAACACCGGCAGAAAGTCCAGCCATAACCATAATCAGAGCAGAGGCAAAGCCCAGATAGATGCACCAGCGAACCCCTCTCCAAAAGGCGTGGACACTGAGGAGGAAAAGTCCTTCCTCTGTGCGGCGTACAGTTTGAGATTTTTTATGTTCTTTTCTGCGAACCTGCCATTTGTTCCAAAATTCGCTCAGAAATCCCTTGTGCTTTTTCTCTGGTTCTGTTTTAGACTTTTGGTTTTCTTCCGAAATCTCATTTTCCTGAATCATTTCTTTTTCCGTATTATTTTTGTGTAAGTGCGAAACCACTTTTTCCTGCCACCAGTTTTTATGTCCAGAAGGTTTTTCCCCATGACCATCTTTTTCTTCCTGAATGCTTTCCTCAAGCAATTCCTGGGCCACAATTTCTGGATTACCCAGTTTTGCAGCTATTTCAGAATCAGTTTTGCTCTGGCGGCGGCCCTCCTCAAAATATTCTGCGTAGTCCCGCATAATATCCTCAATATCTTCTCTGGACAGCTTATGCTTTAATAAGCTCTCTAATGTTTCCAGATATTCCTGTTTGTTCACTTTCTTCACCTCGTAAAATATCGTTCACCATCATGGAAAATTCTCTCCAATCATTTTTAAGAGAGCCTAGATATCCTTTGCCCTTTTCCGTCATATGATAATATTTTCGCGCAGGCCCTACGGTGCTTTCTTTTAGATAGGTCACAAAATATTCTTCCTTGGTCAGACGGCGAAGGATTGGATAAACAGTCCCCTCGTTGATTTCCGTATACATTGCGATGCTCTGAACAATTTCGTATCCGTACATATCCTTGCGGTCGATCAATGCCAGCACGCACATCTCGATGACACCTTTGCGAAATTGTGTATTCATGTCCTTCCCTCCTTGTACTTTATTATAGCACACTACTGTGTAATACACAATACATGATAATACTTAATACTAAACAAAATTTAATAGTGTGTCCTGCTGATTTTCTATCAGAATAAAACAAAAAAAGGCGTGGAACTTTCCACGCCTTTTTATTATTTTCGGTTTAAACTTTTACTTCATCAAGATTGGTGACACCACATAATATCCCAAGGAATCCGTGGTAAAGCAAATTTGGCCGTTTTCCTCATCATAACGGGACATGATTCTTCTCAATTCACCATCCATCACTTCATAGACATAGGATTCATTTTTCTGAGCCGGCAGGCAAAGTTCTGCTGGTTCCATAAAGCTGTCCTCGTTTCCAATAAAATGATAGCACTGGATATCGAAGGAACGGTACTGATTGGCCAGTTTGTGGTCAAAGCTCTGATCCAAATTCAGATACATCGTTTTTCCTGGAGCGAGAACTGCATCTTTCAGGAAAATATTGTGTCCAAAGGAAAGTGTCACCGGCTGTCCCTTATAAATTTCTCCAGCTTTCAGGTTCATGGGAGAAACCACCTCATTGATTGTTCCCGGCATAATCTCCCTGGTCACATTCTGGAAAGAAGCCTCCAAAACCATCGGCTCATTTTTTGCTTTGGTGGTTTTATCATACAGCGTAATACTCAAATTTACATCTACTGCTTTGGACTGCATCAGTTCTTTTGCAAAATCCACTGCCACTGTGAGATAACCGTTTTCGTTGGCCCAGCGCACATTAGAAATAGATTTTTCGTCCATGCCGCTTACTGAAATCTCCCAGTTGGACGGGCAGGATTTGGACGTATAGGAAACCCCGGAAGCTTTGTTAGAAAAAGGAATATACAGGGTATCTCCTGGATAAACCGCCAGTTTTTCCTTTCCGTCCGGGGTCAGCATTTTCTCCGGGGCAGTCAAATTTGGAGAAACAGAAAGCATCCGGGAAGTCTGGGCGGTATGTTTTACCTGCGCTTTGGAAAGGTTCAGTTCATAAACATGATTTTCTATGGAAACGGGGGCAGTTCGGTTTACAATCAATCCCATCACCGACGGAGTAAACTGCGCATAGGAAACGGCACTCATAGAAAACAGCATAACCGCTGTCATGGCCCATGATAGCATGACCTTTCTCCATTTTTTGTGGTTATTGTTGTGCTGCTTCATCTAAGATGCCGCCTCCTTCCCTTTAAATTCAAATAAAAAGCTTTCAGATTCGAGAAAAAGCTCCCATAACAATCTGATTTCCTATATAGTATACTATATAGATTACAAAAAAACAAGCAATTTTAATTATTTTTGTAATATTGTTGTCACTTTTAAAGGTCATTTATACAAAACTGTAAAAAATAACCGGATATATTGCAAAAGATTCACAACATAACCGCATAAAAAAAGGGTACAGTCTTTTGACTGTACCCTTTTTAAAGAAGTTCTTAGATTATTCTCAAGAAGAAGCCTTAATTATTCAGCAATCTTGGTAACAACGCCGGAACCTACTGTTCTACCACCCTCACGGATAGCGAAACGCAGACCTTCTTCGATAGCGATTGGAGTGATCAGTTCAACGTCCATTTCAACGTTATCGCCAGGCATGCACATTTCAACACCTTCTGGCAGAGTGATTACGCCAGTAACGTCAGTTGTTCTGAAGAAGAACTGAGGTCTGTAGTTGTTGAAGAATGGAGTATGACGGCCGCCTTCGTCCTTTTTCAGAACGTAAACCTGACCGTGGAATTTGGTGTGTGGATGGATGGAACCTGGTTTGCACAGAACCTGACCACGTTTGATGTCAGTTCTCTGAACACCACGGAGCAGAGCGCCGATATTGTCGCCAGCTTCAGCGTAGTCCAGCAGTTTTCTGAACATTTCGATACCGGTAACAACGGTCTTCATTTTTTCTTCCTGCAGACCAACGATTTCGAGTTCGTCAGACAGTTTCAGAACGCCTCTTTCAACTCTACCAGTAGCAACAGTACCACGGCCGGTGATGGTGAAGATATCTTCAACTGGCATCAGGAATGGCAGATCCTGTTTTCTTTCTGGAGTTGGGATGTATTCGTCAACTCTAGCCATCAGATCGTAGATTGGAGCGTAAGCTGGATCTGCTGGATCGTTTGGTGCTTCCAGAGCTTTCAGAGCAGAACCGCAAACGATTGGTGTGTCATCGCCTGGGAAGTCGTACTCGTTGAGCAGGTCACGGATTTCCATTTCTACCAGTTCAAGCAGTTCTGGGTCGTCAACCTGGTCAGCTTTGTTCATGAATACTACGATGTAAGGAACGCCTACCTGACGGGAGAGCAGGATGTGCTCACGGGTCTGTGGCATTGGGCCGTCTGCAGCGGAAACAACGAGGATAGCGCCGTCCATCTGAGCAGCACCAGTGATCATGTTTTTAACGTAGTCAGCATGTCCTGGGCAGTCAACGTGAGCGTAGTGTCTGTTGTCGGTTTCGTACTCTACGTGAGAAGTGTTGATTGTGATACCACGTTCTCTTTCTTCCGGTGCTTTATCGATGTTAGCGTAGTCGGAATACTCAGCCTGGCCTTTGAGGGACAGAGCTTTTGTGATAGCAGCAGTCAGAGTGGTTTTACCGTGGTCAACGTGACCGATAGTACCAATGTTAACGTGTGGCTTGCTTCTTTCGAATTTAGCTTTTGCCATGGTTATTTCCTCCCTTTATATATGGGCTTGTCCTCTGTCCTGGGACAGAGGCACATTCCCATAGTCGTATTTATCTGTTACAATTCGTATTGTAACAATTTATGCTTTAAAAATCAAGGGCTATCCTATAAAAAAGCAGAATTATTCCCTTGAAAAGCGGTTAGATCAGCTTTTTCCTAAAAAATCAGCGATTATTCGCCTTTTGTTCTAGCAGAAATGATCTTTTCAGCAATGCTCTTTGGAACTTCTACATAGTGAGAAGGTTCCATGGTGTACTGACCACGGCCCTGTGTTTTAGAACGCAGGTCTGTAGCGTAACCGAACATTTCAGACAGCGGAACGAAAGAGTTAACCTGCTGTACGCCATGTCTTGCATCCATACCCTGGATCTGGCCACGACGAGAGTTCAGGTCACCGATTACATCACCCAGATAATCGTCTGGAGTGATAACGGTTACTTTCATGATTGGTTCGAGCAGTACAGCGTCGCCTTTTCTCATAGCTTCTTTGAATGCCATAGAACCAGCGATCTTAAATGCCATTTCAGAAGAGTCAACTTCATGGTAAGAACCGTCGTAGAGCTCTACTTTAACGTCAACAACTGGGTAAGAAGCAAGGATACCAGCCTGCATTGCGCCCTGGATACCTGCGTCAACTGCTGGGATGTATTCTTTAGGAATAGCACCACCAACAACGTTGTTGAGGAATTCGTAGCCTTTACCGGATTCGTTAGGAGTAACTCTGATCTTAACGTGACCGTACTGACCTTTACCACCGGACTGACGAGCATATTTCATGTCAACGTCAGCAGGTTTCTTCATGGTCTCTTTGTAAGCTACCTGTGGTTTACCAACGTTAGCCTCTACTTTGAATTCACGAAGCAGACGGTCAACGATGATGTCCAGATGAAGCTCACCCATACCAGCGATGATGGTCTGGCCGGTTTCTTCGTCTGTCCAGGTTTTAAAGGTTGGGTCTTCTTCTGCCAGTTTAGCAAGAGCAAGACCCATTTTTTCCTGACCAGCCTTGGTCTTTGGTTCGATAGCAACACGGATAACCGGTTCTGGGAATTCCATAGTCTCAAGGATGATTGGAGCTTTAACGTCACACAGTGTATCACCGGTGGTAACCTTTTTAACGCCTACTGCAGCAGCGATATCACCAGCATAGCAGGTATCGATATCTTTTCTGTGGTTAGCGTGCATCTGCAGGATACGACCGATTCTTTCGGTATGACCTCTTGTTGCGTTGAGAACGGTGTCGCCAGTATTAACAACACCAGAGTAAACGCGGAAGAAGCAAAGCTTACCAACGTATGGGTCTGTTGCAATCTTGAATGCAAGAGCTGCAAATGGAGCATCGTCGGAAGATGGTCTTTCTTCTTCTTCTTCGCTGTCCAGGCTTACACCAGTGATGTTTGGAACATCGGTAGGTGCTGGCATGTAGTCAACGATAGCATCGAGGAGTTTCTGTACGCCTTTGTTCTTGTAAGAAGTACCGCAGCATACTGGAACCATTCTGTTAGCCAGAGTGTCAACACGGATTGCGTGTTTGATCTCTTCGATGGTGAGTTCATCGCCGTTGAGGTATTTTTCCATCAGTTCTTCGTCCTGTTCGCAGATGGACTCGATCAGATTGGTACGATACTCTTCAGCTTTTTCTTTCATGTTGTCAGGAATTTCAACAACAGAAATATCTTTACCCATATCATCGTTGTAGATGTAAGCTTTCATTTCTACCAGGTCAATCAGACCTTCGTAGAATGCTTCAGCGCCGATTGGCAGCTGAATTGGAACAGCATTACATTTCAGACGATCGTGGATCATGTCCAGAACATTGTAGAAATCAGCGCCCATAATGTCCATTTTGTTTACATAGATCATTCTTGGAACGCGATATTTATCAGCCTGGCGCCATACAGTCTCAGACTGTGGCTCAACGCCGCCCTTTGCACACATAACTGTTACAGAACCGTCGAGAACTCGCAGAGAACGCTCTACTTCTACTGTAAAGTCAACGTGTCCAGGGGTGTCGATGATGTTGATACGATGATCTTTCCAGTAGCAGGTAGTAGCAGCGGAAGTGATAGTAATACCTCTTTCCTGCTCCTGTACCATCCAGTCCATTGTAGCGCTTCCGTCGTGTGTTTCACCGATCTTGTGGTTGATACCGGTGTAGTACAGGATACGCTCAGTGGTGGTAGTCTTACCAGCATCGATGTGCGCCATTATGCCGATGTTACGAGTCATTGCTAATGAAACATCTCTTGGCATATTGTCCTCCTTTGCAATCTTGCAATCTTATTCAGGTAGTAAAAAACCAGAATCAGCAAAGACAGGTGTGCCTGAGGTTCAGGCAGCACCGTCTTTAAACTGTCCTGATTAGAATCTGTAGTGTGCGAAAGCTTTGTTAGCTTCAGCCATTTTGTGAGTATCCTCACGTTTTTTAACAGCACCGCCGGTTTCATTGATAGCATCAATGATTTCACCAGCAAGACGCTCTTTCATTGTTTTCTCGGAACGAGCTCTGGAATAGTTTGTCAGCCATCTCAGACCCAGGGTCTGTCTTCTAGCTGGACGAACTTCCATTGGTACCTGGTAAGTAGCACCACCGATACGGCGAGCTTTTACTTCCAGTACTGGCATGATGTTTTCGAGTGCTTCTTTGAAAGCTTCGAGAGCATCTTTACCAGTTTTTTCGTTAACAATTTCGAATGCACCGTAGACGATCTTCTGAGCTACACCCTTCTTACCGTCATACATGATATTGTTGATCAAACGTGTTACCAGCTTAGAGTTGTACATTGGATCTGGCAGAACATCACGTTTAGCGATTTGACCTCTTCTTGGCACTTCGCTTCCCTCCTTCACAGTCTGAATTCATAGGTACTCGGAAAGTGACAAAACTCCCGTTTGCCAATGTGAAGTCTTCTATGATGCTGATTGCAGGTTTTGCCTGTTTTCAGCTATATAAAAGCTCACACGAGCGATAGTTGTCGATTTAAGACGGAGTTTTATTACTTTTTCTTTGGACGTTTTGCACCGTATTTAGAACGGGCCTGCATTCTGTTTGCTACACCCTGTGTATCAAGTGTACCGCGGATGATGTGGTAACGAACACCAGGGAGGTCTTTAACACGGCCGCCACGGATCAGAACAACGGAGTGTTCCTGCAGGTTATGGCCGATACCTGGAATGTAAGCAGTAGCTTCGATTCCGTTGGAAAGTCTTACTCTGGCAACTTTACGGAGAGCAGAGTTAGGTTTCTTAGGTGTCTGAGTTCTGATTGCAGTACATACACCACGTTTCTGTGGAGAATTCTGGTCGATAGCTTCTCTCTTCAGGGAGTTCCATCCTTTCAGAAGAGCTGGAGCTGTGGATTTCTTCTCGATAGTGTCTCTGCCTTTACGAACTAATTGGTTAAAGGTTGGCATATTGCACCTCCTTGCTTAAAGTATGAAAATTTTTTCCTGGCAGTACCGGAAAACCGCTTGCGGACAAGCTGTTTACGAGTCCTACCAATTAAATATTCTATCATCCCTGACTGGGATTGTCAACAATTTTAACATCGACATTTACAACAATTTTACCCCTGCCTTTGACACTGTAATTCCACCAGACTAAACAAATCTCTTTTTATCCTGGCCATTTTGCCGGATTTTATGCAAAAAATTATAAAAAAAGGACATACCCCGAAAGGTATGTCCTTTGAAAAATCCTTATTTTAGAAAGCGGCAGGCTCTTCTTCGTTTTCAGCAGGAGCTTCCACGATTGCGCCTTCCAGAAGTTCTGCGGATTCAGCTGCTGGAGCTTCTTCCTGTTCTGGTTCGATATACTCAACAATGCCGGTACCGGCTGGGATGAGTTTACCGATGATTACGTTTTCTTTCAGACCGCTCAGTGGGTCAACCTTGCCTTTGATTGCAGCCTCGGTCAGGACACGAGTTGTTTCCTGGAAGGAAGCGGCAGACATGAAGGAATCGGTTGCCAAAGAGGCTTTTGTGATACCCATGAGAACTGCGTGAGCAGTTGCAGGTTTGCGATGGATGCCGTCCTCAGCTTCCAGAGCCAGGAGAGCTTCGTTTGCATCACGAAGGTCTGCTTTGTCAATCAGGGAACCAGTGATCAGTTTGGTATCGCCGCCGTCATCGACGCGAACCTTTCTCATCATCTGGCGAACGATAACTTCGATATGTTTATCGTTGATATCTACACCCTGTGTACGGTATACACGCTGTACCTCTTTGATCAGGTAATCCTGAACAGCCAGCTCACCGCTTACTGCCAGAACCTCACCTGGTTCAACAGAACCTTCGGTGATCAGCTGACCTTTTTCAACATACTGACCTTCTTCAACGATGATCTTGTAGTCGAACGGTACAATCTTGGTGAATACTTCGCCATCTGCGCTGGTGACGTTAACTGTGTTAGCGCCCTTGTGATCCAGACGGAAGTTTGCAATACCGGAAACATGGCTGATGATTGCTGCGTTCTTAGGTTTTCTTGCCTCGAACAGCTCCTCAACCCTTGGAAGACCCTGTGTAATATCGCTTGCAGAAGCAACACCACCAGTATGGAATGTACGCATGGTAAGCTGTGTACCAGGCTCACCGATGGACTGTGCGGAGATAACGCCGACTGCCTCACCGATTCCAACTGGCTGACCGTTTGCAAGGTTAGCGCCGTAGCACTTAGCGCATACGCCCTTCTTAGCCTGACAGTTCAGGATGGAACGAATCTTCACCTGAGTGATGCCTGCGTCAACGATCTTCTGAGCAGTTTTCTCGTCGATCATCTTTTCGCGGGTTGCCAGCAGTTCGCCGGTCTGTGGATGGTAAACATCGTCAGCCAGGTAACGGCCGGTAAGACGTTCTGCCAAGCTTTCAATGGTACGTCCGCTGTCTTCGATGTCGTAAACCATGATGCCTTCGTGGGTTCCACAGTCATCGCAGCGAATGATAACGTCCTGAGAAACGTCAACCAGACGGCGGGTCAGGTAACCAGAGTCCGCTGTACGCAGCGCTGTATCGGCCAGACCTTTACGAGCGCCTCGAGAAGACTGGAAGTACTCCAAGATGTTTAAGCCTTCACGGTAGTTAGACTTGATAGGGATTTCAATAGCTTTACCGGATGTGTTGGCAATCAGACCACGCATACCAGCCAGCTGTCTAATCTGCTCCATAGAGCCTCGAGCACCGGAATCAGCAAACATATAAATTGGGTTGCGTTCACCGAAGGTGGTTCCCAGTTCTTTTTTGACCATGTCGGTGGTTTCGTTCCAAACCTTGATTACACGGTCATAACGAACGTCATCGGAAATCAGGCCGCGGTCATACTGACGTTTGATCTGAGCAACTTTAGCGTCAGCTTCTTCGATCAGTGCCTGTTTATTTTCTGGGATCAAAGCATCTCGTACAGCAACGGTCAGGCCGCTCTTTGTAGAGTACTTGAAGCCCTGGTTTTTGATTCTGTCCAGAATCTCGGAAGTTCTTACAGTACCGCAGGTACGGATACACTTGTCGATAATCTGGCCCAGCTGTTTCTTTTTAACCAGGAATGCGATTTCCAGGTCAAACTGTTTGTCGGAATCAGTTCTGTCAACAAAGCCCAGGTCCTGTGGAATTGGGTCGTTGAAGATGATGCGGCCAACAGTAGCATCGATGATGCGGCTGATGCATTTGCCGCCGATTTCGCGGGATACACGAACCTTGATTGGTGCGTGAAGTCCTACAACACCGGTGTCGTAAGCCATTTTAGCTTCATCGAAGTTGCGGAACACTTTGCCTGCGCCAATTTCGTCATCGCGAACCATGGTCAGGTAGTAAGAACCGAGGATCATATCCTGTGTAGGAATTACTACTGGACGGCCATCGGAAGGTTTCAGCAGGTTTCCTGCTGCCAGCATCAGGAAGCGGGCCTCAGCCTGGGCTTCTGCGGACAGAGGAAGGTGAATTGCCATCTGGTCACCGTCGAAGTCAGCGTTGAATGCGGTACATACCAGTGGATGCAGGCGGATTGCGCGGCCTTCAACAAGGATAGGCTCGAATGCCTGAATACCCAGACGGTGCAGTGTAGGGGCACGGTTGAGGAGAACCGGATGGTTCTTGATTACAACTTCCAGTGCGTCCCAAACTTCCTTCATGGAAGCTCTGTCTACCATCTTGCGGGCATTTTTGATGTTGGTTGCGATCTCCTGGTCAACCAGACGTTTCATAACGAATGGTTTGAACAGTTCCAGAGCCATTTCTTTTGGCAGACCGCACTGATACATCTTCAGGTCTGGGCCAACTACGATAACAGAACGTCCAGAGTAGTCAACTCGTTTACCCAGCAGGTTCTGACGGAAACGACCCTGTTTACCTTTCAGCATATCAGAAAGGGATTTCAGAGGACGGTTGTTAGGGCCGGTAACTGGTCTGCCATGACGGCCGTTGTCGATGAGAGCGTCCACGGATTCCTGGAGCATTCTCTTTTCGTTGCGGACGATGATGTCAGGAGCACCCAGCTCGATGAGTTTTTTCAGACGGTTGTTTCTGTTGATTACTCTGCGGTACAGGTCGTTGAGGTCACTTGTAGCAAAGCGGCCGCCGTCCAGCTGTACCATAGGACGGATATCCGGTGGGATTACCGGAACTGCATCCATAATCATCCAGGAAGGTTTGTTTCCGCTGAGGCGGAATGCCTCAACAACTTCCAGACGTTTCAGGATTCTTGCTCTCTTCTGACCGATTGGAAGGGTTTCCAGCTCGTCCTTGAGCTCTTTGGAAAGAGCATCAAGGTCAAGATCGTCCAGCAGTTCTTTGATGGCCTCAGCGCCCATCTCTGCGCGGAATTCGTCTTCATAAGCTTCGCGGTTTTCGCGATATTCCTTTTCGGAAAGGAGAGTATATTTTTTCAGTGGAGTTGTGCCCGGATCGGTCACAATGTAAGATGCGAAGTAAAGAACTTTTTCCAGAAGTCTTGGTGACATATTCAGCAGAAGACCCATTCTGGAGGAGGTACCTTTGAAGTACCAGATATGAGAAACCGGAGCAGCCAGCTCGATATGGCCCATTCTTTCGCGGCGGACTTTCGCTTTTGTAACTTCAACACCGCAGCGTTCACAGATCTTGCCTTTATAACGCAGACGTTTGTACTTACCGCAGTAGCACTCCCAGTCTTTGGTAGGGCCAAAGATTCTTTCGCAGAACAGACCGTCGCGTTCTGGTTTCAGAGTTCTGTAGTTGATGGTTTCAGGTTTTTTTACCTCACCATAAGACCATTCCCTGATTTTTTCCGGAGAAGCCAAGCCGATTTTAATAGACTCGAATACATTAAATTCCATTTACGACCCCTTCTTCCTTAATTACATATTGTCAGTATCATCATCAATGCCGAAATTGGAGAACTCATCCAGCAGACCGCCGAAATCGTCGTCATCCTTATCATCAGGATGCTCCACAGCAAAGCTCTCTTCGATCTCGGAATCAACAGCAACAGTTTCACTTTCAAAGGTGGTGCCGTCGTCTTCCTGGTAACGCTCATTGCCGTTAAAGCCCATGTCGTCTTCCAGATCCTGTTTGAGATCGATTTCTTCGTTGTTCTTGTCCAGTACCTTGACATCAAGCGACAGGGACTGCAGCTCTTTGATGAGTACCTTGAAGGATTCCGGGATACCCGGCTTAGGAACATTTTTGCCTTTCACGATTGCCTCGAAGGTCTTAACACGTCCGATGACATCGTCCGACTTCACGGTAAGGATTTCCTGAAGGGTATAAGCAGCGCCGTAAGCCTCCAGAGCCCAAACCTCCATCTCACCGAAACGCTGGCCGCCGAACTGAGCTTTACCACCCAGAGGCTGCTGTGTAACCAGAGAATATGGACCGGTGGAACGGGCATGAATCTTATCATCAACCAGATGATGGAGCTTGAGGTAGTACATATAACCTACAGTTACCGGATTGTCGAATGGTTCGCCGGTACGGCCGTCATAAACGGTGGTCTTACCATCGCCGCGCAGGCCTGCCATTTCAAGACATTCTTTGATGTCGTTTTCGTTTGCGCCATCAAATACAGGGGTCATAATCTTCCAGCCCAGCTCAGAAGCTGCACGTCCCAGATGGACTTCCAGCACCTGTCCGATATTCATTCGAGAAGGTACGCCCAGAGGGTTCAGCACGATGTCCAGAGGACGACCGTCTGCCAGGAATGGCATATCCTCCTGAGGAAGGATTCTGGAAACAACACCCTTATTACCATGACGACCTGCCATCTTATCGCCGACAGAAATCTTACGTTTCTGAGCAATGTAGCAGCGAACGACCATGTTAACACCAGGAGAAAGTTCGTCGGAATTTTCTCTGGTAAATACTTTTACATCTACAACGATACCGTACTCGCCGTGTGGAACACGCAGGGAGGTATCGCGTACTTCTCTTGCTTTTTCGCCGAAGATTGCGCGAAGCAGTCTTTCCTCAGCGTTAAGCTCTGTTTCACCCTTAGGTGTAACCTTGCCGACCAGGATGTCACCGGAGTGAACTTCTGCGCCGACACGGATGATACCGCGTTCATCCAGCTCTTTCAGAGCATCCTCACCTACGTTAGGGATATCTCTGGTAATTTCTTCTGGGCCGAGCTTGGTGTCACGAGCTTCGGTTTCGTGCTCCTCGATATGGATGGAGGTATAAACGTCATCGCGAACCATTCTCTCGTTGAGCAGAACAGCGTCCTCGTAGTTGTAGCCTTCCCATGTCATGAAGCCGATGAGAGCATTTTTACCCAGGGAGATTTCACCGTTGCTGGTAGCAGGGCCATCAGCCAGAACCTGGCCTTTGGTTACACGCTCGCCTGCGCTTACGATTGGACGCTGGTTGAAGCAGGTGCCCTGGTTGGAACGCAGGAACTTGATTACGTTGAAGGTCTTCAGGTCGCCGTCTTCTGTGCGGACAACGATCTTGTTGGCATCAACACGGTCAACAACGCCGTTTACGTCAGAAACAACGCATACGCCGGAGTCAACAGCAGCCTTGTATTCCATACCGGTTGCAACGATTGGGTTTTCAGTTTTCAAAAGCGGAACTGCCTGACGCTGCATGTTCGCACCCATCAGAGCTCGGTTGGTATCGTCGTTTTCCAAGAATGGGATCATTGCTGTCGCAACGGATACTACCATCTTAGGAGATACGTCCATGTAATCAACATGTTCACGTTCAACGATCTTAACCATGTCACGGTGACGAACAGAAACCATCTTGTTTGCAAAGGTATTTTCCTCGGTCAGAGGTTCGTTGGCCTGTGCAACAACAAATTCGTCTTCACGGTCAGCAGTCATATAGTCTACTTCATCCAGGACTTTGCCGGTTTCTTTGTCTACACGGCGGTATGGAGCCTCGATGAAGCCGTATTTATTGATTCTTGCAAAAGTAGCCAGGTAGGAAATCAAGCCGATGTTAGGGCCTTCAGGGGTCTCTACAGGGCACATTCTTCCGTAATGGCTGTAGTGTACATCTCGAACCTCGAATCCGGCACGATCTCGGGAAAGACCGCCAGGGCCCAGGGCGGAAAGACGTCTTTTATGGGTCAGTTCTGCCAGAGGGTTGTTCTGGTCCATGAACTGGGACAGTGGAGAAGAACCAAAGAATTCTTTGATTGCAGCAACAACAGGACGAATATTGATCAGTGCCTGTGGGGTGATGACTTCCATATCCTGCGCCTGAGTTGTCATTCTCTCACGAATTACACGTTCCATTCTGGAGAAGCCGATTCTGAACTGGTTCTGAAGCAGCTCGCCTACGGAACGGATTCTTCTGTTGCCCAGATGGTCGATATCGTCAGTATTGCCGACACCGTTGCCCAGGCAGCAGATGTAGTTTACGGTTGCAAAGATATCATCTTTGATGATATGTTTTGGAATCAGGTCGTCAGCTCTTTCTTTGAGCATTTCTTTCAGCTCATCTTCGTCAGAACAGCTGTCAAGAATCTCACAGAGAACAGAGAAACGAACTTTTTCATTCAGGTCAAGTTCTTCCAGCTCATCCTCGGTGTAGCAGTCGATGTAATCCAGAAGGTTTACCATACCGTTGGAAATAACTTTTACGGTTCTGCCTGCTGCTTTGAGGAATACGGTATCAACGCCGCAGCGCTCGATTTCTTCAGCTTTTTCGCGGGTCAGAACTTCGTCTGGCTCTGCCAGGACTTCGCCTGTGCGGCTGTTGATGATCGGCTCAGCAACGACGTGGCCGTTGATTCTGGTAGCAATGCCCAGTTTTTTGTTGTATTTATAGCGTCCTACGCGGGACAGGTCATATCTTCTTGCATCGAAGAACAGAGCGTTCAGATGGGACTGTGCGCTGTCAACTGTAGGCGGCTCGCCTGGACGCAGTTTTCTGTAAACTTCCAGAAGAGCTTCCTCTGTGTTGTTGGTGCTGTCTTTCTCGATGGTTGCCAGGATTCTTGGGTCTTCGCCAAAGAAGTCCAGAATCTGTGCATCGCTGGAAAGTCCCAGGGCACGGATAAAGGTTGTTACCGGCAGCTTTCTGTTTTTATCAATGCGGACATAGAAAACATCGTTGGAGTCGGTTTCGTATTCGAGCCATGCGCCGCGGTTTGGGATAACAGTTGTGGCAAAGAGTTCTTTGCCGGCCTTATCGCGGGAAACGCTGTAGTATACGCCCGGAGAGCGAACTAACTGAGAAACGATAACACGTTCTGCGCCGTTGATGATAAAAGTACCGCTTGGTGTCATTACCGGAAAATCACCCATGAAGATGTCCTGCTCTTTTACCTCGCCAGTTTCCTTGTTCAGAAGACTTGCGCGGACACGCAGAGGTGCTGCATATGTTGCATCACGTTCTTTACACTCTTCAATGGTGTACTTCGGTTTTTCGTCAAGACGGTAGTCGATAAAGTCAAGTACCAGATTGCCCTGATAGTCTGAAATTGCGGAAATATCTTTAAATACTTCCTTTAATCCCTCCTCAAGAAACCATTTGTAGGAGTTTTTCTGCACTTCAATCAGGTTTGGCATCTCCAAAACCTCATTAATCCGAGAAAAGCTCATTCGAACATTTTTACCCAGATGTACCGGCTTAACATTCACCATAGGCTTATCCACTCCAATCCGTTTTATTTTCGAGTTGTATATTCTGTACAACTTTGTTTGCCCAGAATCCAATTTTTTACCAAAAGGTATTGAATTCTTTTTCCCTCTATGCTACAATGTATTTGGTTAAATACATAACTAGCCATTTTGATACATTATAATATTATAGGACATTTCATTCGCAAAGTCAATCTTTCCAGTCCTATTGACACACAAGAAAAACTCCGATTTTTTAATCGGAGTTTTGTTGATATATACTAAATTTTTTCTCTTTATTTCATAGGAAGGGTCACTTGACAGTTTCGCATTTATCTGAAACACCTTTTTTCGTTTTTTCCCTTCTTCCGCAAAACTTCTCCGATTTTCTATAACAAAAGGCTTCCGACACTTGCCGGAAGCCTTTTGTGTTTTTCATTAGTCGATGTCTGCAATCAGGAATTCATAGAATCCGCGGTAGGTTTCATAAAGGTCAACCTTGGAGATGATTTCCATTGGTGCATGCATGCAGAGTACTGGAACGCCGATGTCGATGGTGTCAACGTCGAATTCAGAGATGTACTTAGCAACTGTGCCGCCGCCGCCTCTGTCAACTTTGCCCAGCTCGCCAACCTGCCATACAACGTTGGCTTTGTCGAGGATGGAGCAAACCTGGCTTGTGAATCTTGCATTGCAGTCGTTGGTGCCGCTCTTGCCGCCTGCGCCGGTGTATTTAACAACACATACGCCGTAGTTGAGGAAGGAGCTGTTTCTCTTTTCGTAAGCGTCAGCGAATGTTGGGTCGTAAGCAGCGCTTACGTCAGCAGACAGGCACTTGGAGTTGGAGAGAACGTGTCTAACCTCAACGCCGTATGGAGCAGCCAGGTCAGCCAGGAAGTACTGGAGGAATCTGGAGTGCATACCGGTGTTGCCGTCAGAACCAACTTCTTCTTTATCAGCAAAGATAACAACGGAAGTCCATTCTGGGTCTTTGTTGTCGATCTCAGCCATCATCTCGGTGTAAGCGCATACACGGTCATCGTGGCCGTATGCACCGATCATGCTTCTGTCAAGACCGATATCTCTTGCATGGTCAGCAGGTACACAGCAAAGCTCTGCGCCCAGGAAATCTCTCTCGGTGATGCCGTATTTCTCGTTGAGAATCTTCATCAGGTTGAGTTTAACTTTCTCGGAAGCCTTGTCGTCTTTGAACTGTCTGGAACCGATCAGAATGTTGAGGTCTTCACCCTGGAAAGCGTCAGCAACAGTTTTGGACAGCTGTGGACGGGACAGGTGTGGAAGAAGGTCTGTTACGCAGAATACTGGATCTGCTGGGTCTTCACCGATTGTTACATGAACAACGGAGCCATCTTTCTTATAGATATCGCCGTGGAGAGCCAGAGGAATGGTCAGCCACTGATATTTTTTGATACCACCATAGTAGTGTGGTTTCAGGTAGCCCAGTTCTTCTGTTTCAAACAGTGGGTTTGGTTTGATATCCAGTCTTGGGGAATCTACATGAGCTGCCAGGATCTTAACGCCTTTTTCGATTGGACGTTTGCCCATGGTGCCGAAGATCAGAGATTTACCACGGTTGTTGTAGTAGAATCTTTCACCTGGCAGATATTTTCTGCCTCTTTCAAATTCATGGTAGCCATTTGCTTCCAGTCTTTTGATTGCTTCTCTAACAGCCTCGATTTCGATTTTAGCATCGTCCATAAACTGTTTGTAGTCTACAGCAAAATCGTAAGCTTTGTCGATGTGCTCATCAGAAAGACGGGTTGTGCCGTTTTCCTGGGTGTAGATCAGCTCATCATGGAGCAGCTCGCCTTTAGTTTTTTCCATTACGTTCATCCTCCCAATTAAATTTTTTGACCGCAGCAGAAAAACTTTCTGCCTGGTCTGTATTTCCACCGCAAGCGCGGTAAAAAGCATTGACGATTATGAATAAAGCCTTCGGTAAATCTGCTTTGCCTCCGAAACTTTATTATAATACCATTCTGTATCAGAATAGGGTATTTTGTCAAGTGTTTTTCCATCTTTCGAGTATTCTTCTTTAGAAAGCCAGGACGACACATTTCCCATTCCTGCATGATAAGCGCAGATGGCCAGCTTTTCGTCCTGCATTTCCTCCAAAAGCAGATGGAGCATATAGGTTCCATACTGGATGGCAACTTCAGGGTCAAAAATTTGCTCATAGGAGGCATTTCCTTCCCCGCCCATCCGGTAATTCACCCATTCAAACGCATCCTTGGTCATCTGCATCACGCCTCTGGCATCGGCAGATGACACGGCTTTGGGGTCAAAATTGCTTTCGATTCTGGCAACAGCGTATACAAGATCCCTTTCGACCCCATATTCCCTGCTGTAATGCTCAATATATTCTTTGTACTCTCTGGGGTAAAGCTGACGGTAGACTGCCCTAGCCGTAGGTTCTGCCGCTGCAAATCCCGCTGCTGCCAGCACTACCGCCAGAATAAGCCATAAAAAAATGTTCTTTCTGTTTAATCCCGTTGATTTTCTTCCGGCTTGTTTGTTTCCTGCCACAGGGTACCTCCATGGATTTCCTACTGGTCTTCTTCTGTTTCGGGCTGATTGAGGATTTCCTCCAGCTGCGCCAGAAGAATGGATGTTTTTGTTTTCAATTCTGCCACAGTGCCGTTGTTCTCAATGACCTGCCAGGAACGGCTCTTGTAATATTCTTCATCATGCTGGGCATTGATTCGTTCCATCGCTTCTTCCTCGGTCATGCTATCTCTGGACATGATTCGTTCCTTGCGAATGCTTTCTTCCGCTGTAACTGAAACCACATAATCACAGTCCCGGTCAGCGCCGCTTTCAAAGAGAGTGGGCGCATCCAAAACAATGATGCCTTCCCCTTCTCTGCGAAGACGAGCCACTTCATTTTCCAGTTCTTCGATGATGTATGGGAACATCAGGTCGTTGAGCTTTTTCAGCTTCACCTTATCGTTGAACACAGTGCGAGCCATTTTTTTTCGGTTGAGTGTTCCATCTATGTTGATGTATTCGCAGCCAAATTCCAAAGCGATATCTGCAATACAGCAGCTGCCTGTCTGAACTACTTCTCTAGCGATTTTGTCTGCGTCGATTACTTGAATCCCATTTCCCCGCAGATAATCCGATACGGTAGATTTACCTGCTCCGGTCTGCCCTGTCAGTCCCAGAATCATATTTTTCATCATTCAGACTCATTCCTTTTCATCTTCATTTTGCAGGGACAACTCATGATAAGCAGCCGCGCGGATCAAACGGTTGTATACTGCCAGACCTACCCCCTCCTTGCTGGGGCAGCGGGCATATACTTCCTTTGCTCCTCTGTCGTCCAATTCCCGCAAAGCTGCAAACAAATTCCTTGCCTGATCTTTTTCATCCCTGCCCAGGCTCAGATAAGGAACTCGAAGTCCCGCAATATCTTCCTCGAAGCAGAGAGCAAACAAATCTTCTTTGGCATGGGCATTGACAAACTCCACAAATTCGGAGCTGCCGCCGTCCAAAATGGTAATCTTTGCTTTGGGAGCATAGTGTTTATACTTCATTCCCGGAGAATCAGCGCGCTGGCCTTCTTTGAGCTTTTCTGTTACTGCATCATGAACCACTAAGTCCGGCAGCACCTCCCGCAGCATTTGGGGAGTAACTGCGCCGGGACGAAGAAGCAGCGGCTTTTCCCCCGTCAGGGAAAGAACAGTGGATTCCAGACCCACGCTGCATTCTCCTGCGTCCACAATGGCATCTACCTTGCCCCACAGGTCACGAACACAGTGTTCCGCAGTTGTTGGGCTTGGGGAACCGGAAAGGTTGGCAGATGGAGCCGCAATGGGCACTCCTGCCTGATGGATGATTTCCCTTGCCACCGGATGGGAGGGAATACGGATGGCCACCGTATCCAGACCGCCGGCAGTTGCGGCAGGGATGATATCTTTTCTTTGCAGGATGATGGTCAGCGGGCCGGGAGAAAATCTCCTGCAAAGCTCGTAATATTCTTGTGGGATATTTTTTGCATAAAGTTCTGCCTGGGAAGCATCCTCTATGTGAATGATCAAAGGATTGTCCTGGGGTCTGCCCTTTGCCCGAAAGATATTGCTGACAGCCTCTGGGTTCAAAGCGTTGGCTCCCAGACCATAAACTGTTTCGGTGGGCATGGCTACCAGACCTCCCTGTCGGATAATCTGGCCGGCTTCCCGCAGCTGGTTTCCCAGTTCCTGGGAAGCATTGATTTTTATTAGGAGCGTATCCTTTTTCGGTAAAGTTTGACCTTCCATGTGTCAAAACCTCTTTTCGCAAATGGGCCTTAGTTTTCGCCTCCGGCTGCGTCGGAACCTGCTTTGAGCTTCTCTGCCTGGTCGAAGGTATTGAGTGCGTCGAACATTTCGGTCAGGTCGCCGTTGAGCATCTGTTCCAGTTTGTACAGGGTCAGACCGATTCTGTGGTCAGTTACACGGCCCTGTGGATAGTTGTAGGTACGGATACGTTCAGCACGGTCGCCTGCGCCTACCTGGAGCTTACGTTCAGAAGCGATCTTCTCGTTCTGTTCTCTCTGCATTTTCTCGTAGATACGGGAACGCAGAATCTTCATTGCTTTATCTTTGTTCTTGTACTGGCTTCGTTCATCCTGACACTCAACGATGGTACCGGTTGGCAGATGGGTGATACGGATAGCGGATTCTGTTTTGTTAACGTGCTGACCGCCTGCGCCGCCTGCGCGGTAGGTGTCGATTTGGAGGTCTTTGGCATTGATTTCAACTTCCACATCGTCAACTTCCGGCAAAACCGCTACGGTTACTGTGGAAGTGTGGATTCTGCCCTGAGTTTCAGTTTCAGGAACACGCTGAACGCGATGTACGCCAGATTCAAATTTGAATTTGGAGTAAGCGCCGTCGCCGTTGATGGAGAAGGAAATTTCCTTGTAGCCTCCAAGTTCTGTTGGGTTGGCGTTGAGGACTTCGATTTTCCAGCCCTGGGCTTCTGCGTACATAGAGTACATACGGAACAGACTGTTTGCAAACAGAGCTGCTTCGTCGCCGCCTGCGCCGCCGCGGATTTCAACGATTACGTTTTTGTCATCGTTAGGGTCTTTTGGAATCAGGAGGATTTTCAGTTCCTCGGAAATGGTATCGATTGCTTCCTTGCTGGTGTTGTACTGGTCTTCAATCAGTTCTCTAAAGTCTTTGTCCAGACCGCTTTCATCCAGCATGGCTTTTGCTTCGTCCATGTCGTTTTTAGCTTTTGTGTATTCGCGGTATTTTTCTACGATTGGGGTCAGGTTCTTGTATTCCTTCATCAGTTCAGCGTACTGTTTTGGGTCGCTGACTACGGAAGGGTCCATCAATCTGTCATTGATTGCCTGATAACGGTCTTCTGCTGAGCTAAGCTGTTCAAACATGATTACATTCTCCTCTTTAAAAACATCTAATTGTCCGAGCCTGTTTTATTTTTTCTGCGGGTTTACGGGTGCTGTATCTCCCGAATATTTTTTTCTGCCTTTGAGCGTGCGACCATGATTTCATGTCCGCATCGTGTACATTTCAGTTTAAAATCCATTCCGCTGCGCAATACCAGGAACTGATTCCCGCCGCAGGGATGGGCTTTTTTCATGGTCAGGACATCTCCTACACGCACATCCATCTTATGGTCCTCCTTTGCCCGGCTGATCCGATCTTTCAAAATAAAATCCTGCATACGGATTATATTATATCAAAGATTCCCTTGCTTGTGCAAGATTTTAAGAAGTTTTCTTTGTGATTTTTCCCTTATCCCCCTGCATATAGATGGGAATGTCCCTGTATTTGGGTCAGGGAACAAAAAAATCCGGCTTTTGCAGCCGGGAGGAGGGAAGTCAAATGACACACTATTATCCAGAAGGGTGGCTCTCGGACAAAATCGGCCGCCCAAAATCCGGCCAGTCTGCCGCTTCTTTGGAAGATGCCATAAAAAAGCAAACAGTGCTGGAGGGCAGGGTCTGCCGATGCACCCCTGAGCACGACCTGATTGTAGACCTTGATTTTTGTGAGGGCATCATCCCCCGCCTGGAGGGAGCCATTGGCATCAAAGAAGGCACTACGCGGGATATCGCCCTGCTGTCCCGGGTAAACCACCCTGTAAACTTTGTGGTGGACTGCATCCGCCAAAATCCTGACGGCACCCTCACCCCTATCCTTTCCCGAAAAAAGGCCCAGCTGCTGTGCCGGGAAGATTATATTTCCCAGCTTTCTCCCGGAGATGTAATCCCGGCAAAGGTCACCCACATGGAACCCTTTGGCTGCTTTGTGGATATTGGCTGCGGCATTCCCTCTCTGATTCCCATTGACCGCATCTGTGTTTCTCGAATCTCCCATCCCTCTGACCGGTTTCTGCCAAACCAGGATATCTGGGCAGTTGTCACTTCTATAGAAAATGGCAGAGTTTCCCTGAGCCACAAGGAACTTTTGGGCACATGGGAAGAAAACACCGCTCTCTTTACACCAGGAGAAACAGTCTGCGCCACCATTCGTTCGGTGGAAAGCTACGGCATCTTTGTGGAGCTTGCCCCAAACCTGGCAGGGCTGGCAGAATTTAAAAAAGGCGTGAAACCCGGACAGCAGGCCAGCGTGTACATCAAAAGCATCCTTCCCGACAAGATGAAGGTGAAACTGATTTTGATAGATTCCTTTGATTCGACCGAATCACCGAAACCGCTTCACTATTTCATCCATTCCGGCCATATCGGTCACTGGGTCTATTCTCCCGAAGGTGCTAAAAAGAAGCTCGAAACCTTCTTTCCCGATTCAAACTAAGGGAAGCAAAAGCCGGATGCACAGGTATGCATCCGGCTTTTGCTATAACAGGAGTGATAATTTCGATTTAGTAGGTCAAAACCTCGTGGCCGTCCTCGGTTACGAGAACTGTGATTTCCCACTGGGCAGACAATTTTCCGTCACTGGTAACAATAATCCAGTCTTGTCCATCTTCGTCCATTTCCACATGGTGGGAACCCTGGTTGACCATTGGTTCGATGGTGAATACCATTCCAGGAGCCAGCAGCTCGTTGGTGCCTGGAGGCAGCATCTGGTTGGTTCCAGGTTTTACAACATAGCCTACCCATGGGTCTTCATGGAATTCAATGCCTACGCCGTGGCCGCCGATTTCACGAACGACAGAATAGCCGTTGCTGTGAGCGTGGTCGGAAACAGCCTTTGCAATATCCCCCAGGCAGTTCCAAGGTTTCACCTGTTCCAGACCCAGCTCAACACATTCCTTTGTTACCTGAACCAGGCGTTTTGCTTCTTCGGACACATTGCCGATGCAGAACATTCTGGAGGAGTCGGAGAAGTAACCGTTGTAAATGGTGGAAACATCTACGTTGATGATATCACCATCATGGATGATAATTTTTTCAGAAGGAATGCCGTGGCATACCTGATTGTTGATGGAGGTGCAGACACTCTTTGGGAAGCCCTCGTAGTTGAGAGGAGCTGGGATACCGCCCAGTCTTGTGGTTTCGTCGTAAACCAGTTTGTCGATTTCTTCGGTGGTCATGCCTGCGTGGATTTTTTCGCTGATAAGATCCAGAACCGCAATATTGATCTTACTGCTTTCCCGAATTCCTTCAATCTGTTCAGGAGTTTTGATCATCGCTCTGGTAGGCACTTCTTTGCCCTCACGGCGGAAGTGGTCGATCTTTTCATCAAATTCCATGTGGCAGTGTTTATATTTTTTTCCGCTGCCGCACCAGCACGGGTCGTTACGTCCCATTTTCTTTTCGGACATGATAATTTCCTCCTTATTTCTTCTTTCTGCGGCAAACAATCCAGTTTTTTCTGTTTGCCGCAGTTTATCTGATTCCTGTTTTGCAGAAAATTTAAACATTTTAAGGGGCTCCTAAACTATTGGTCCCGTTTCAGTATAACGCAGTCTGTTATCAGATTCAAGTGTTTTTACAAAAGCCATGTTATTTTTAAAAAACCAGAAAACGCAGGAAACGACTTTTGTTTCCTGCGTTGCTTTTAATCTATTTTTCTACTATTTTCTGAAATTCTTCTTCCCTTTGCTGATCCATAAAATCATAGTAAGCTTGGGTTTCGGCGATGGCTTTTTCCACCCGCTCCACCATATTTTCTTCATAAATGTCAGTATAAGGGAAATTGAGGATGTTTAAGGTTTTTATATCCTGGGGCAGACTCTCCTTGTTTCTGGGAAGTTCCAGCGTAAAATCCATGGCGAAGAAAGTTACTTCCTTTTCGTCCATAATCTTCTTTACGCCCAGCATAATCTCTGCGGCTTTTTCCGCTGTCAGCTCCTGGCTTTCGATATAAAGTACCAGACGGCCATGTTTTTTTCCCATTTCTTTCATGTCATAGTTTTTATCCAGTTCCAAATTTTCCATAGGACAGCCATAATCCAGACCAGGATAAATATTTTCTCTGTTTTCCTCTGGATGGATAAATTTCAAATCCCCAAAATCAATATGACTGGTATAGGGGAAATCCGGGCTTTTGAGCACTTCATCCACCATGTCCCGATATTCTGTACTGAGCCGCCGGACGGTGTTCCATCGGGATGCCACATCGCTTTCGTAGCTGTCATAGTAAAACCTTCCCCAGCCGTCAAAGCCCAGAGAAAAACTGCTGTCCATGCTGGTGGGGGATTTGACCCTTGCATAATAATTTCCGTCCTTGAAGCTGTAGAATACTTCCTCAATGACAAAATCTCTGCCGCTGTAGTTTTCTTCCAGATGCTTTTCTGCGCTGGATTTTGCCATCCATTTACTGAAAGGATTGCCCACCATGGCGTTTGCAAATACCAGGATAAAGCCAATCAAAAGCAAAGCCACAGCCAAAGCGATGATTTTTAAAGTTTTATTTTTCATGACGTTCCTCCTTGCGAAACACAAAATGCAGAAGCCCTGCAATACATACGCCTATCACAGCAAAGACAGCATAAAGCCCTGTCCAAATCAGAAGGTCTGGAATCCCAAACTGTTCTGTTTTCCAAAACATCCCAAAAAAGTGGGTGACAAGGTGAGTGATAACCAGCAGGAGCGGCACATTATACGCTGCCTTCCACTGCCAAATCAAATAGCCCAGCACACCGATTATTGGCATAATGAGGATATTATAGAACATTCCTTCCTGGGCAGTCAGCCCCAAACCAAAGAACATGGCCATCATCATGATGCTGGTCAAAAGCTGCATCTTGTGCCGCAGCTTCTGATAAATTTTATTGCTGTCTGCCGGAGGAATTTCCTCCCCATGATAAATCCTGCGGCAGCTTTCACATTCCTCCAAATGCTCCTGGACTGCCTGACAGCTGTCCTGGCTGGCTACGCCGTCCTGCACCAAAGGAATCAAATCCATGCAAATCTCACAGTTGATTTTACTCATTCAACAATCCCTCCTCCGTTAAAATCCTTCTTATCTTTTCCTTTGCCCTAAAATAAATGACCCGGGCAGAATTTTCCGAAATATGATGCTTGTCCCCAATTTCTCGAAAAGAAAAGCCTTCGATTCTCATAAGGACGATTTCCTTTGTTCTGGCAGGCTCCTGCTCCAGCAAGCTGTATATCTTTTCGGCAGTTTCGCCGTCACATACTTTGGCTTCCAAAGAACTGTCCCCGCTTTCCAGAAAATCCGAAAGAATTTCCGTTTTGATTTGGCGGTGCTGCTTTCGCAGATGAGCCGCCCATCTTCTTCTGGCAATGGTGAACAGCCAAGTTTTGATATCTGATTCTCCCCGAAAGGAGTTGATCGACTTGATAACCTCCACAAACACCTCCGAGGTCAAATCCTCTGAAAGAGAAACATCCCGGCATAAACTGTAAAGATAAGCATAGATATCCCGATGGTAGGTTTCAAATAATTCTTTCATCAGTTCTTCCATTCTGTCCCTCCTTTCACTTTATTAGTGGCGGAGTATGGGACTTTTGTTACAGGGAGCAGCAAAGTTTTGATAAAAAAAATCCGTCCTCCTCTATTTTCACAGAAAAGGACGGATTTTTTGTTGTGATTCTTTTACAACTTACTTTGCGTTTTTGATGAGATCCCTGTTCTTCCACAGATAGTTTCCACCAGAAATCCAAGTCAGTACCAAAGACAGGATCATCAGTGCCACATGGATTCCATACATCACTGGGCTGTTTCCAGAAAGAATGATGCTTTCAAACAGCAGGGAGAAACACAGCCATACCATTGTGGTAGCGGTCTTGTACTTGCCCCATTTGTCAGCTGCAATAACAATGCCCTTGGTGGAAGCGATTAGCCGCAGAGAAGTTACCAGGAACTCTCTGGTCAAAATCAAAATCACGACCCATGCCGGAGCAAGACCCAGAGGAATAAAGTAAACCATTGCCGATGTTACCAAAATCTTATCGGCCAGAGGGTCCATAAATTTTCCGAAATCGGTGATAAGGTTATATTTTCTGGCAATCTTGCCGTCCAAAAGATCGGTGAGAGATGCCAGAACGAAAATAGCAAACGCCCACAGCATATGATTCGGAATGCTTTCCATTTCCACAAAGAACATAAATACTGGAATCATCAGGATTCGCAGCATAGTCAGCTTGTTTGGTAAATTCATATTGAACCCTTCCTTACCTTCAATTTACGGACTGATTCCGTAATCTTAGTCCTCGGTAACTTCACGGCCAATCAGGTCGTATCCTTCGGAATCGAGAATCTCTACCCATACGAAATCACCCGGCTGGATATCTTCACGCTCGGTGAAGAAGCAGGTCTTGGTATCTACGTCTGGAGCATCCATGTAGCTTCTGCCGATGTACATATTCTGTTCTTCGTCGTATTCCTCTACCAGAACTTCCAGCTTTCTGCCTGCCAGGGCTTTTCCGATTTCAAAGGCAATGCTCATCTGTTCTTCCATTACGATATCTGCCCGGTGCATTCTTACTTGTGGGTCCAGCTGGTCTTCGCGTTCGCCGGCCTCGGTATCTTCCTCGGTGGAATATGCAAAGCAGCCCATTCTTTCAAAGCGAACTTTGCGGACAAATTCGCACAGCTGGGTAAATTCTTCTTCTGTTTCTCCAGGGAAGCCTGCAATAAAGGTGGTTCGCAGCACAACGCCTGGAACTTTGTCACGGATTCTCTGCATCAGCGCGCTGAGGGATTCAAAGCTGCCGTTTCGGTTCATTTCTCTAAGTACCTTTTCGTTGGCGTGCTGGAGAGGCAGGTCGATATATTTTACGATTTTAGGCTCTTTTGCCATAACTTCCAGCAGGCTGTCGGTAACTCTGTCTGGATAGCCATAGAGGAAACGAATCCAATGCAGGCCATCGATTTTACACAGCTCGGTCAGCAGCTTATCCAGAGAATACTCTCCATACAGGTCCTGACCGTATTTGGTGGTATCCTGCGCTACCAGGTTCAGCTCTTTCACGCCGCTGGCTGCCAAGCCTTTTGCTTCTTCGATGATGTCTTCCATTTTTCTGGAACGGAAGCCGCCGCGAATCATTGGAATTGCGCAGTAAGTGCATTTATTGTCGCAGCCTTCTGCAATCTTCAAATATGCAGAATAGCTGGCGGTGCTCAGGATGCGGTCGCCGTTGAGCGGCAGACAGCATTTATCTGCAAAGGAAGCGACCTTGTGGCCTTCCAGTGCTTTTTCCACTGCATCTACGATTTCCACATTGCTGCCGATACCCAGAACAACGTCTGCTTCGGGAATCTCCTCGGCCAGTTCCTCTCTGTAACGCTCTGCCAAACAGCCGGTAACAACCAAAACTTTCAGGTTTCCCTGTTCTTTCAGCTGAGCAAATTCCAGAATTGTTTCGATGGATTCTTTTTTTGCATCCTCAATAAATCCACAGGTGTTGACGATGACAACATCACATTCCAAAGGGTCGTTGCTGATTTCGTATCCGCTGTTGAACATACTTGCCAGCAGAACTTCGGAGTCTACACGATTTTTAGAACAACCCAGAGATACCATTCCTACTTTAACTGCCATACTTTCTCCCTTTCTTTACAATCATAACTGTTCCTCCATCCCTTCCAAAATCAGCTCTATTTCCTGTTTGATTTCAGAATAGCTGAATCCTTTTCTCATCAAGGCCCGAATCGCTTTCTCGCTGCCTTTCGGGTCAGAAAGGGCCGAAGCATATTTTTTTAGCAACAGACTGCGGATTTCCTGAGCAGGGTCTTGTTTTTCCTCCTCTGGGATCTCCTCGCAGACTGCTTCGATCTCCCGGCGGATATCCTCCGCCTCATATCCCAGACGCATCAAGACAGTGAAAACTTTTTGTTTCCCCTGCTGTGACAGCAGCTGGGTTCGATATTTGGTTTCTAAAAGATACCGAAGGGTTTGGGCTTCGTCATCTTCGCAAAATTCTTCCAAGGCATCCTCAATCTCATTATCGCCAATGCCTTTTCTTCTCAGCTCGTTCTTTACCCTGGACAAGCCATAATGCCGCAGGTTCACCATATCTCTGGCACTTCTGCGGGCATAGTCCTCATCATTGATAAGTCCCAGCTGTTCCAGACGTTCCAGTACCTCCTCCACGCAGTCCTCCGAAAAATCCTTCAGCAGCTTTTCTTCCAAGCTCTTTTTAGGATAGCTTCGGGCAGACAGCAGGAGGAAGGCCTTCTCCTTAGCCTTTTGATACTGGGTGTCCTCTTTGAGAGAAAGATATTCTTCCTGGGTCAGCTTTTTCCCTACCCGGATATCGGTCTTGATGAAAGTTTCTTTGTCCACAGAAAAATCAAATTCTCCGTCGATGAACAAGGATATCCTTCCCCGCTTTGTTTCCTGTATCCGGGTAATGGTTTTAAGCTCTCTCATTATTTATCGTCCGCTTCAATGTCAATCATTTTGCTGGAAGATGGCTTCTGGGCTGCAAAATCATCCTCAAGCTCAGACATTGGAGATTCCTGCGCTGCGTCTTCTTCCGCATCCTGCGCCATCTTTTTTTCCATTAAGGAAGCAGATACAGAAGCGGTCGGCTCCTCGGAATCATCTTCTTTGGATTTTTTCTTTTTGCTCTTGGACATGGACAGCAGGGAATCTTTCTGCTCCATGACCTGTTTTGCAATCATTTCGCAAAATTCTGGGTTATCTTTCAGATACTGCTTTACCTTATCTCTGCCCTGACCGATGCGGGTATCCTGATAGCTGTACCAGGAACCGGATTTCTTGATGATATCCAGTTTGACTGCCAAGTCAACAACTTCACCTTCACGGGAAATACCCTCACCGTACATGATGTCAAATTCAGCTTCACGGAACGGAGGCGCTACCTTGTTCTTAACGACTTTGACCTTAGTCAGGTTGCCGATAATCTCGGAGCCTTCCTTGATTGGGTCTTTTTTGCGGATATCCAGACGTACGGAAGAATAGAACTTCAGTGCGCGGCCGCCTGGGGTAGTTTCTGGGTTGCCGTACATAACGCCGATTTTCTCACGGAGCTGGTTGATGAAGATGCAGACTGCGTTGGATTTGGAGATTGCGCCGGTGAGTTTTCTCAAAGCCTGGGACATCAGTCTTGCCTGAAGACCTACGAAACTGTCGCCCATCTCGCCTTCGATTTCTGCCTTTGTGGTCATAGCCGCTACAGAGTCCACAACAACTACATCAACAGCGCCGGAACGAACCAGAGCTTCACAAATTTCCAGAGCCTGTTCACCGGTATCCGGCTGGGATACCAGCAGGGAATCCACGTCAACGCCCAGAGCCTGCGCATATACCGGGTCTAAAGCGTGTTCAACGTCGATGAACACCGCTGTGCCGCCCATTTTTTGAGCTTCTGCCACAATATGGAGCGCAACTGTGGTTTTACCTGAGCTTTCAGGGCCGTAAACTTCAATGATTCTTCCTCTTGGAACACCGCCAATACCCAGGGCGATATCCAGGGAAAGGGAACCTGTTGGGATTGCCTCTATGTTGAGGGATGAGTTCTGACCCAGTTTCATAACTGCGCCTTTGCCAAACTGTTTTTCAATCTGTGCCAGTGCGGTTTGAAGGGCCTTTTCTTTTTCAGATTCTGCCATAATGTCCTCCTGTCTTACCTTGATTTCTTTCTCTATTCTGATCTTACGAAAGCTTATCTTACTGATTTGATTCAGATGATTTTATCCTGATAAACCTCTTTTTATTATATTACATCCCCCCTCAAAAATCAATCAGCCCTGTTCCCTGTTAAGGCTGGGATTTCTTCCCGGTTCGTCCCGAAATCCCCCTCTGTCTTGATTTTTTAAACCCGCCGTTCTCCCTTCGTTGACAAGGCTTCTGAATATGATATACTCTTTTTAAGCTAAGACTTGGGAGGGGACAAAATGAAACAGACGACGCTTTGCTATATCGAAAAGGACAACGCCTATCTGATGATGCACCGCATCAAAAAGAAGAACGACGAAAACCAGGGAAAATGGGTCGGCGTGGGAGGAAAATTTGAATTTGGGGAAAGCCCGGAGGACTGCGTTTTGCGGGAAACAAAGGAAGAAACCGGCCTCACCTTAGACAAGTACCAGTACAGAGGCTTGGTGACCTTTGTTTTCCATGACGAGGGAAAGGATTCTCTCTGCGAATATATGCATCTATTTACCGCTACAAAATTTCACGGGGAATTTCGTCAGTGTGACGAAGGGGTGCTGGAATGGCTTCCTAAAGAAAAACTGATGCAGCTTCCCATGTGGACTGGTGACCGCATTTTCCTGGAGTTGATTGACCGAGATGACACACCGTTTTTCTCCCTGAAATTATGCTATCATGGGGATTGTCTGGAACAGGCTGTTTTGAATGGAAAAGAGCTTCCTGAAAGTGTTCTCAAAGGTGCATCTGTTATGGGATTTTAAGTAAGATTTTTTACATTTTCCCGTGAACCTGGTGGAAAACAAAAGGCTGTATTTTCTCCATAAACGCAGGAAAGTTTTTCACTTTTCCCTGTTTGCTTCGGGGAAAAATCTTCTTTAAAAAGCAATAAAAAAAGCTCCCTTTTGGGAGCTTTTTTTATCTCTATATACGCTTAGTCGGGGTATACTGCCCTAGGGCCGCCAATGAGCTTTGGACGGCTCTTGAGGCAGGTCAAATGTGCGCCGCCGATTTCACGGAAACTGAGCCTTACCGGAATCTGAACGTGTTTTACGTGCTGTCCGATGAAGGTATCACCGATATCCATGCCGGCTTTTGCTACAACGTGCTCAACCATTACCGGGTCTTCGGCTTTTTCATAAGCCGCTACGGAGCAGGCTCCTCCTGCATGGAGGGCAGGCTTTACAGTAACGATTTCAAAGTTATAGCGTTCAGCCGCTTCTCTCTCGATGACAAGAGCCCGGTTGATATGCTCGCATCCCTGCACCGCAAGATAGATTCCCTTTTCTCTCAAAAGAGGAAGGAGTGCATCAATCACGGCTTCGCCCACTTCTTTGCTGGACATCTTGCCAATCTGTCCTCCGCAAATCTCGCTGGTGCTGCATCCCAAAACAAAGACATCTCCTGCCCGAAGCTGAGTTTGCTCCAACAGCTCCCGAACAGCCTTGGCTGTCTGGTCATGAATTTCCTGTACATTGATCTGCATTGTTGGTACACCTCCGCATATTCGCTGTATCTGTTTTAGTTTTGTTCCTAGCGTTTTCTTGGAACTTCGATTACGGATTTTCCTCCCATGTACATTCTGAGTGCTTCTGGAATACGGATAGAACCGTCATCGTTCAGGTTGTTTTCCAGGAATGCAATGAGCATACGAGGTGGAGCTACTACTGTATTATTGAGGGTATGTGGCAGGTAGTTCTGTTTGGTTTCCTTGTTGCGAACACGGATGCCCAGTCTGCGAGCCTGTGCATCGCCCAGGTTGGAGCAGCTGCCAACTTCAAAGTATTTCTTCTGACGCGGGCTCCATGCTTCAACGTCAAGGCTCTTAACTTTCAGGTCAGCCAGGTCGCCGGAGCAGCATTCCAGAGTACGAACCGGAATGTCCATGGAGCGGAAGAAGTCAACAGAGTTCTGCCACAGTTTGTCGAACCACATCTTGCTTTCTTCTGGTTTGCAGACAACGATCATTTCCTGTTTCTCAAACTGATGGATGCGGTAAACGCCTCTTTCCTCAATGCCGTGAGCGCCAACTTCTTTTCTGAAGCATGGGGAGTAGCTGGTAAGGGTCTGAGGAAGTTCGGATTCGTCCAAGATGGTGTCGATGAATTTGCCGATCATGGAATGTTCGCTGGTACCGATCAGGTACAGGTCTTCACCTTCGATTTTGTACATCATGTTTTCCATTTCGCTGAAGCTCATTACGCCGTTCACAACGCTGGAGCGAATCATAAACGGAGGAATGTAGTAGGTGAAGCCTCTGTCGATCATGAAATCTCTTGCGTAGGAAAGGATTGCAGACTGAAGTCTAGCAATATCGCCGCAGAGATAGTAGAATCCGTTGCCGCTGGTTTTTCTTGCGCTGTCCAGGTCAATGCCGTGGAGTCTTTCCATGATATCTACATGGTAAGGAATCTCGAAATCAGGAACGAATGGATCGCCGTATTTCTGAATTTCTACGTTCTGGCTGTCGTCTTTGCCAATCGGAACTGTTTCGTCGATGATGTTTGGAATAACCATCATGCGTTTTTTTATTTCTTCGGTGAGCTGTTCTTCTTTGACTTCCAGATCAGCCAGCTCCTGAGCCATTGCGCTTACCTGCGCTTTGATCTGTTCAGCTTCTTCCTTCTGGCCTTTTGCCATCAGGCCGCCAATCTGTTTGGAAAGGGTGTTTCTCTGACCACGCAGATAATCGCCGCGGGATTTTGCGTCACGGAACTGGGTATCCAGTTCCAGAACTTCGTCCACCAGAACCAGCTTTTCGTCCTGGAATTTCTTTTTGATGTTTTCTTTAACCAATTCAGGATTTGCTCTTACGAGTTTAATGTCTAACATTAGATTGTCCTCCTTAGATGTTCACTCATTATCCATAGGCTTCCCGGAAAATAAAAAAGCCTTCCGCCCAAACTATGGGACGAAAGGAACTTTCCGTGTTGCCACCCAAATTGCCCGAAACAAAATTTCACCTGTTTCAAACCACTTTGCAATGCGATAAAGGGCATCAGCCTTTCGGTTCATCGCCGAACGCTCCAGAAGCGGAAATCATCAGCTGGGTCTGTCGGCTCGCACCATCCGCCAACTCTCTTGAAGACCTGCCGCTGCGATTTTTTCCATCACTGCGTTTTTCTTATGAATATGAATCTATTATATCCTTTTGCCCTTCCTTTGTAAAGTCTTTTATGGGGAAGCTTTTCGATTCCAGATTCTTTTTTTCCTGTCCGGTATCATGTTATAATGAAAACGCAGACAACCCGAAAGGAATATCCTTTCAGGTTGTCAGAAGTCTTTAGTAGACAATAATCTGGTCGCCCAAAATCTCTGTGTTGTACTGAATCCAGCCACCCTTTACATAGAAAGTGTATCGTTCAATCTGCTTTTCATAGGTAAAGCCCAGGCTGTCCTTTGCCCGAATCACAAAATCCAGCACATCGTTTTCTTTCAAATTATCCAGTGTTCCGCTGAATGTAAAGCTGCCACCATTATTCTGCCAGGTATTATAGGTATCTCCCTGTTTTTTGGTTTTTTCTTCTTCAGTTCCCTGGGATGTTTCGGCCATATCTTTGCGGAGTATTTCTTCCCCGTTAAGATAAAGAATCACTTCGGAGCTTACAAGTTCCGGGCCTTGCGCTGTGCCGCCTGCGCTGTAGTGCCGCATGGCACTGACCTCTGCAAAAGCGGTGTAGTCAAGGCTGGTCTTGTTGTTGGAACTGGATTCAGTGGCAGTCAGACCGCCGCTCATATTGGGGGACAACAAATCCTGTTCCCATCCGGTGTAATATTCCGGCAGTTTTTCCACCTGAGTGACTTCCCCGTCCTGCACCTCTACCGTAATATGGAGCTTATCTGCCAGAGCGGTTTTGAAGGATGCTTCATAAACTCCTGCCTCTAATCTCTGGGCTGGAACCATCACTTCTTCAAACCCTTCGCTGTCATAAACCATTTCATAATGCTCGTCTTTTAAAGAAGAACCGGAGCACTTCACCCTAACCTGGGTGTCATCCTGATAAAGCTTGGGATTGATTCTAATTTTAAAGGTCATGGAACCGGGAACATATTCTTCCCAGATGACACTGTGGTCTGCCACGATGCTGGCTTTCTTCTCCGCCGCCTGGGAAATCGTGGTGACTGCCTGAGAGATGGCACTGCTTACCTCACCGTCGATATGAAGCATGGACTGGTTTACCTGGGAAACATTTTTCTCCAGCTGTCCGATTCGCTTCAATGTGAGGACAGAAAATCCCGTGGACAAAACTGCAAAGGTGCATACCCCTGCAATCAAAGCGGTTTTCCATTTGTGGTTCATTCTGTTCCCTCCTTTATCAAAAACTGGTTTTTTCTTTAGTATAGCCAATTTTATATCCGGTGTAAAGCTTGTTCACACAAGTTTTACTTTTATAGAATACTCCTTATTTTCTCTGTTTCAGGAGGTAAAATTTATGAACGAACATTCTTTTTTCCTGCAAAGCGGTTCTGCAAAATTGTTCTGTACCGATATCCCCGCAGATTTTCCCAATGCCCAAACCATTATTTTTCTTCATGGAAATTCCGAAGAACAAGGCTACTTTGAACACCAGGTACCCTTTTTTCGAGGAAAGTATCGTCTTGTATTGATGGACAGCCGAGGACATGGAAAGTCTTCCTGCGGAAATAAACCCCTTGATTTCTCCCTGTTCTCCAAAGATTTGCTGCGGCTGATGGACTATCTCCACATCGAAAAAGCCCACCTGCTTGGCTTTTCTGATGGAGGAAATCTGGCTCTGACCTTTGCCCTATCCCATCCTGAACGGGTCAGCTCCCTGATTTTAAACGGCGCAAACCTTTCTCCCTCTGGCGTGAAATTTTCGGTACAATTCCCAACGGTGCTTTTTTATGGAATGTATTCTCTGCTTTCTTCTTTTTCCGATAAAGCCGCTCACCACAAAAAGCTCTACGGTCTTATGGTGAATCATCCCCATATTGCTGAGGAAGAACTTCGTTCTATCCACATTCCCGCTATGGTTATCGTGGGTGAGCGTGACATGATTAAAGATTCCCACAGCCGGCTCATTGCCCGAAATCTGCCTTCCTGCCACTTTGTTTCTCTGGAAGGAGCCGACCATTTCTGCGCTGCGGGTACGCCGGACGCTTTCAATCAGCAGGTGGAAAGCTTCCTTTCCCGCCTGTAAATAATCCCCTTTCTTTTCTCATAAACTGGTAGGAAAGAAAGGGGATTATTTATGTACTGCTTTACTTTTAAAATCAAGCCGTTTCTCTGTGTTGCCATCCTGACCTGCCTAATGCTGGGATTGTTTTCTTTTGTCCATCCACTGGATTCGGTGGAAACCTTCTGCTCCCCTGATGGGAGAAATCTCCCCATCTACTCGGTGGAAACGGAGGAAAAGAAAATTGCTCTGGGTATCAACTGTGCCTGGGATGGAGAGGATATTCCAGACCTGCTGAAAGCTTTAGAGCAAAATCAATCTCATGCCACCTTTTTCCTGCTGGGACTGTGGGCAGAAAAATATCCTGACCTGGCACAAGAAATTGTGCTGTCCGGGCAGGAAATCGGCAGTCATTCCCAGCATCACTGGGACATGAATCAGCTGACCGAAAAGGAAATGCAGGAGGAAATCCTGGCTTCCCAAAAGTCCATCTCCTCCGCCTGTGGAAAAGTTCCTATTCTGTTTCGGCCGCCATCTGGAGCCTACAACGAGGAAGTTATCAAAATGATTCACCAGCAGGGCTGCATCCCCATTCAGTGGAGCATCGACACCTTGGACTGGAAAGGACTTTCTGGGGAAGAAATCACCAACAGAGTCCTGGAAAAACTCTCCCCTGGAGAAATCATTCTGCTTCATTCTGGGGCAGAACATTCAGCCGAAGCCTTGGAAAAAATGCTTCCTCTGATTCTGGAAAAAGGCTTTCAAGTGGTTCCTGTAGGGGAACTCATCCTGCCCGGCAGCAGCAAGGTTTCGGCTTCTGGCAGGCAGCTTCCAAAGAATTAACTACATTTAGTAATACTTATAATCATACACCTTCCCTGTAGACCATTTTCATTTATAAGAAACTATTCTTTGTATTTCCCTGTTATTTAAACTGATAAGTTTAAATTTTCACCTATTATTCACAATCCTAAAGTTCATATTTTGATTAAAAAGTATTTTTATAATGGACATATCAAATTCATTTTTCCGCAGTATCGTAGAGTTACAGCAAATATACATTAAGTATTACAAATGTTGTAACTTGAAAGGGGATTATCTCAAATGAAAAAATTTCTTGTATTGCTTTTAGCTTCTGCAACCATGCTTTCTCTGGCAGCCTGCGGTTCCGACGATAAAGAAGAACCTGAAACTGCTCCCGAAACAGTGATTGAGGAAGAAACTGCTTCAGAACCGGAAGATGCCGGAGAAACAGAAGAACCTGAAGTAATCGAAGAAGAACCTGAAACCGCTGCCAGCGAAGAAACCGCCGAAGGCTCTGTTGAGGCTGCGGAAGAAACCAGCATCACCGGCATGATTGTAAGCTCCGAAGAAGGCAAAGTCACCATCCAGACCCAGGAGGGCAGCGAGCTGACCTTTACCATTTCCGAAGAAACCGACAGCAGCGAAGCCCAGGAAATGAAAGCTGGGGACAATCTGGAAATCTTCTATACCGGCGAACTGAACGGTGAAGATACTTCCGCAGCCGTTGTTACCAGAATGGTAGAAACCTCCGTAGACTTCCAGTAATAACTTTCTATACTATCCTTTCCAAAATGGCTCTGCACAGATACTGCGCAGAGCCATTTCCCTTTGGTATAGTCCGAAGTTTTTGTCCCATCCTCTTATCAAAGGAGGATGCCTATGACAAAATTTTCGATTCGGGCCTTTGCAATAGCCTTTGTTTCTTCTTTTCTGATTTTCATTCTATTTTGGATGGCGGTACTTCTCTGGGGACATCCTAAATCTTCTTCGGAAGTTTTTTCCCAGCCGAAAGAGATTCCATCCGGTCAAGTTTATCTTCCAGAAGAATCCGATGCGATGACCCTACTGATTTGTTCAGATTCATCTTCCCCCAGGCTGTTCTTTTTGCTGCGGTTTTCCCCCCTGAAAGGGCACATATTCATCACCTCTCTGCCCTCTGCCGCATCACTGGAAAGGACTTCTCCCTCCCTCAGTTTGATTTATCAGCAGCAAGGCATCCGGGGGATTCAGGATGCCTTTGCCGCCTCTTTGGATATTCCCATCCACCACTATCTCAAAGTTTCCCTCAGCCAGCTTCCATCCATGCTGGATTATTTCTCCCCCACAAAGGCAGCTCTCGAAAAAGACCTTTCTGTCAATCTTCATGGAACAGCTGTAATTCTAAAAAAAGGATTGCAGGAGCTTCCTGCCCAGCAGCTGATTCAATGGATTCTGAGCCGCCAGCCAAAGGAACTTCATCAACAGGGAATCTTTTTCTGTCAGGCTTTGGCCTACTGCATCAACCAGCATCGGGAACTTCTTTATCTGGAAAATTCCGCCCCTTTGTTTATGCAGGCAGTCAATCATTTCGACAGCGATTTGCATTATTCCGACTATGACTGCCGGAAACAGGCGGCGGATTTTCTGGGGAGAATCAGCCCCCAGCCTGCTCAGGTTCTGTCTTTGGAACTGGAATCTTCTGTCGGCCCTCGCCCCCATTTATCGGAAAAATCCTGTCAGCTTTTGCAAGAAAATTTTTCCTGACCTGCTCTTGACTTCTCCTGCAAATCCGATATGATAATCATAGTATGCGTTTACGCAGTAAGGAGGATTTGTTCATGGAATTTAGAGAAATCACCGCAAAAGAATTTAGCACGAATCCCTTTGCCTCTATCGGCCAGGAATGGATGCTGCTGACAGCTGAAAAAATGGTCAACGGCAAAATGACTGCCAATACTATGACTGCTGCCTGGGGAGGATTGGGTCATCTCTGGAACAAGGACGTTGCCTTTATTTTTGTTCGTCCGCAGCGTTACACCAAAGAATTTGTGGACGAAAGCGACCGCTTCACTCTCAGCTTTTTCGGCGGAGAGAAGAAAGAAGAACTGACCTATCTGGGCAGAGTATCCGGCCGTGATGAAGACAAAATCACAAAATCTGGACTTCACCTGAAAGAAATGGGTGGTGCTCCCGGCTTTGAAGAAGCTGACACTGTGCTTGTCTGCCGGAAACTTTACCGCCAAACCCTGACTGCCGACTGCTTCATCGACCAAGAGGTCTGCCATTCTTCCTACCCGAAAGCCGATTTCCACGATGTGTATGTTGGGGAAATCGAAAAAATCTATATCAAATAATCTAACTCTGCAAAAATACCCCCGGGGATTTTTTTCCCTGGGGTTATCTTTTTTTCTTCTTGGCCATCAAGAACACTGGCAGCAGCGCAATCATTACAGAAAAGGCAATCAAAGTCCACAAAGCCACCTGATAGTGTATTTTTCCTGCGGCAGCTCTCCAGGAAGAACCTGCGGCTCTGCCTAGAAAAATCAGGACAGCATTCCAGACCACCGTTCCCAAAAGGGTCAGCGGCAAAAAAATCCTCATGGGCATCCGCGCAGCACCCGCCGGCACCGAAATGATGCTCCTGACCAAAGGTACGCAGCGGCACAACAAAACCGAAATCTTTCCTTTTTTGCAGAACCATTTTCCTGCCCGTTCGATATCCTTTTGTTCAAAGCCCAGTCTTTCCAAGGCGGACATCGGAAGTCTTTTCCCGATTTCATACAACGCCACCGCTCCCAGCAAAGACCCCAGTGCTGCCGAGGTCATCGCCTGCATCAAAGTCAGTCTGGTGCAGGTGGTCAAAAATCCTGCACAGCTTAAAACCACCTCTGACGGGATGGGCGGAAAAATATTTTCTGCCGCCATCAAAAATAAAATCACAAAAAATCCCCATTTCCCAGTGGATTCCATCAGTGTGATGATCCATGCTTCCATAGACCTTCCCCCTTCCTGAATCTATCTTTATGTGATTGGAGAATTATTTATGAATCAACAGCAATATCGTGACTTGAGTACCTGGGTCTGCAAAACCCCTCTCCGAAAAAAGACCATCAACCTGCTGTGTCAGGTGATTCCTAACACCCTGTTTCTGCTTTATATCCTGGCTTCCCTGTATGTGATGCTGGAATTGTTCCGAAACGGTTTCGATTCTCAACTGCTTCCATTTTGGATTGTGCCTGCTGTCGGATTTTTCATCGTCACTATTATACGAAAAAAGCTCAACCATCCCCGCCCGGACGAATGTTTCGACTTCATTCCTTTGCGGCATCACGAGCATGGTCTGTCCTTCCCCAGCAGACACTCTGCCAGTGCCTTTTTGGTGTCCTACGGCCTCTGGTACCTGCATCATGTGGGAAAATATCCTCTGAGCCTGGTGATACTGGCCCTGGTTCTTTCGGTGCTGACTGCTGTTTCCAGAGTAGTGGCTGGGGTACATTTTCCCAAAGATGTGATTGCCGGCTTTATTTTTGCTACAATAATCTCTGTTGTAGGATTCGCAATTTTTCTACTGTAAATCTTGTATCATATGCTGAAAAAATTGTTGATTTTCTTCTTTTCTATCCCTTGACTTCTTTTAAACTCTCGTATATAATGTAGGGGAAAAGTACAGGAAACTTTCCTGCTTTTCCAAAATAGCATCAGCGTTTTCGGACGCTTTATAAAAGAAAGTCTGTTTCAGGGCGAGGTGTGATTCCTCACTGGCGGTAATGAGTACAACACTACGAGTCCGCGAGCCATTATGGCAGATCGGGTCAGATTCCCGAACCAACGGTCAAAGTCCGGTATGAAGAAACGGTATGTTTTTCCTGCACGTTTTTGCCCTCTGACAGTTTGTTCAGAGGGCATTTTTATTTGTGCGGAAGCTTCTTTGCGACAGACCTTCTCGATCAAAATTTATTTGAAGAAGGGAATCTTTACCATGACCACCACAACTACTATTCCACAGGGACGTTCCAACACACTCAAGCCTCTTTCTAAAGTCCAAAAAATCACTTTGATTGGCTTGTTTGCGGCTATCTCCACCATTCTGATGTTCTTCGAGATGCCTCTGCCTTTCATGCCGCCATTCTTGAAAGTTGATTTGAGCGGTGTGCCGATTCTGCTGATGGGCTTCATGTATGGCCCACTGCCTGCAATCTATGTCACTATCATCAAAGACCTGATTCATATGCTGTCCAGCCAGACTGGATGTGTTGGCGAACTTGCTGACATCATTGTGCTGTCCAGTTTTGCAGTGGTATCTTCTCTGCTGTTCCGCCGCAATCCATCCCACAAGAGTGCTGCCATCTCCGTATTCAGCGGCGTTGCCACCATCGCTGTCGTAGGTGCTTTGGCAAACAAATTTATGCTGCTTCCATTCTACTCGAAGGTGATGCCTCTGGAAGCCATCATTGATGCCTGCCACGCTGTCAACCCAATGATCAACAGCATGGATGCTTACGTCATCTTTGGCGCAGCTCCATTCAATCTGATCAAAGGCTGTATCCTGTCCGCAGTTACCCTGCTGCTGTACAAGAAAATGTCTTCCTTTATCCATTCCAGAATGGCTGCTTAAAAATTCAACTTCCATTCAAATTTAATTCACTTATTTATCACCTTGAATGCATATAATAAAGCTACAATAAATGCTTTCTCCTATTTTTCACTATACTATACTGACAAGAAACCGGCTGGATGATTCCAGCCGGTTTCTTGTTTTCTTATTTCAGTTTTTCCCAATCCGCTTCTTTAAAGCCTGTCAGGACAAAGTCCTCTCCTACCACCAAAGGACGCTTTACCAGCATACCGTTGGTGGACAAAAGTTTCAGCTGTTCTTCCTCGCTCATCTGGGGAAGTTTGTCTTTTAGCCCCATTTCTTTATACATCACACCGCTGGTGTTAAAGAATTTTTTCAAAGGCAGACCGCTCTTGTGATACCACTGGGTCAGTTCTTCTTCAGTAGGATTTTCTTCTACAATGTGTCGGCTTGTAAACTCCACATTGTTTTCCTGCAACCAACTGATTGCTTTTTTACAGGTGGATCATTTCGGATATTGTAATACCAAAATCATATCATTTTCCTCCTTGTCTAATAAAGCAAAAGCGGACAGGTTTCCCTGTCCGCCAAACGTACTAAAACGATTATTTTGCGAAGTATCTGTTGAGCAGGCCGTAGAATGCGCAGCCGTGACGAGCTTCGTCTTTTGCCATCTCATGAACAGTGTCATGGATTGCATCCAGACCCAGCTGTTTTGCTTTTGTAGCCAGTTCTTTTTTACCTGCGCAAGCGCCGTTTTCAGCAGCAACTCTCAGCTCCAGGTTTTTCTTGGTGGAATCTGTAACTACTTCGCCCAGCAGTTCTGCAAATTTTGCAGCGTGTTCTGCTTCTTCAAAAGCAGCTGTTTTGTAGTATTCAGCAATTTCAGGATAACCTTCTCTTGCAGCCTGACGGGACATAGCCAGGTACATACCAACTTCTGTGCATTCGCCCTGGAAGTTCATTCTGAGGCCTTCCACGATTTCAGGATCAACGTCCTGTGCAACGCCAACTCTGTGTTCGTCAGCCCATACAAATTCGCTTTCTACCTGTTCTTCAAACTTGGAAGCAGGTGCTTTGCACTGAGGGCAGAATTCTGGTGGGTTCTCACCTGTGTAAACATATCCGCAAATTTTGCAAACCCATTTTTTCATAATTGTATTTCCTCCTTAGAAAATTCATACACACAAATAGAAAAAGAAAAAATCTTTTTCCCATGCTTAATATAATACCACGATAAATCAGATTTTTCAAGTACATATTTCTAGTTTACAAAAATTTTTTGAAAATATTCTGTGAGTTTTATACAATTTAATTTTATTATATTGTGATGCATTTGTCAAAATAACATTTTTCATTTCGACAGAATATTTTACGGTGAAATTATAATACTATGAAGGCAAGCCTAAAAATTTTGATAATACCCCAGGGAGGTTTTGTTTCATGTCCAAACGAACGAAACGCAATAAAAATATTCCCACTGATTCCTATTCCTGCTCCACTGGCTCTGGCAAAACTGAAACTGAAAACAGCATCCATCACGACATCAGCACCAAGACCCAGCACCCTGACAAACCAGATATCCGATACTAAATAAAATGACGGGACTCTTTCAAAAGAAAGAGCCCCGTTTTGTTTGGTGATTATTTGAGAGCAGCTTCTTCCAGCACATCCTCAATGGCCAGGAATAGCTCATTGATACGTTCTGTTTTTTCCTGGAGATAGAGATAACCGAACAGGCATTCCAAACCTGTAGCTCTGCGGTAATCCTGCATATTTCCATTTTTCGGCGGCTTGATGGAGCTGATGTTTCTGCCCCGTTTCAGCACAGCCTGTTCCTCCTCTGTAAGGAGAGGTTCAATCACTGCATAAGCCTTGCTCTGATAAGAAGCCCTTACCTGCTCCACTGCCTGCAAATGCAGCTTGGCAGCCGGCATATTGGCTCTTTTTACCAGACGCTCCCGCACTAATATTTCGTATACAGCATCGCCCAAAAAGGCCAACGCCTGAGGGCTGTACAGCCGTACATCTACTTTTTCCTGATTTAACACTTGGGTCGTTACACTTCCCTTTCCTGTCCGCAAAACTTAGCGGATATAATCGAACTCGAAGTTCAGGATGCTGACAGTATCGCCTTCCTGGATACCCATTTCTTCCAGACGGTCGATTACGCCGCTTTGACGCAGCACACGCTGGAGGTAACCCAGAGATTCTTCATCATCCAGACTAACCATGCCCAGAACTTTGACCAGCCAGTCAGCTTCCACAACGTAAACGCCGTCTTCGTCGATTTCGATTTCAAATTTCCATTTGTCTTCCTCAGCGGTAGGCATAACCGGAACATAATTAACCTCAAAGCGTTTGATTGGAGGCAGTTTGTCCAGTTTATCAGAAATTGCATATACCAAAGGCTCTACACCTTTGCGGGTAGCTGCGGAAATGCAGAAGAACTGCATACCCTGTTCCTCAATAAACTGTCTGAATTCCTCTACCTGTTCATCGGTGGCAATATCACTCTTGTTGGCAACAACGATCTGCTCTCTGGTGGAAAGTTCCTCGCTGAAGTTTGCCAGTTCCTTGTTGATGGTGTTGAAATCTTCCTTAGGATCTCTGCCTTCGCAGCCGGAAACGTCCACTACATGAACAATCAGGCGGCAGCGTTCCACATGACGGAGGAACTCATGACCCAGACCTACGCCGTCGCTGGCACCTTCGATGAGTCCAGGAATATCAGCCATAACGAAAGATTTTTCATCGGCAACCTTGACTACACCCAGAACAGGGGTCAGGGTGGTGAAGTGATAGTTGGCAATTACCGGCTTTGCGCCGCTGACTACAGAAATCAGGGTAGATTTGCCCACGTTTGGATAACCTACCAGACCAACATCTGCCAACAGCTTTAACTCCAGCAGAAGCTCGAAGCCTTCTCCAGGAACGCCTGGTTTTGCATAACGGGGGATCTGTCTGGTTGGGGTAGCAAAGTGGCTGTTTCCCCAGCCTCCACGGCCGCCCTGTGCGATGATAACAGGTTTGTCATCCACGATGTCAGCCATAACCTGTCCGCTTTCTGCGTTTTTCACTACAGTGCCCACCGGAACCTTGATGATAAGATCTGCTCCGCTTTTGCCGAAGCAGCGGTTTGTGCCGCCGGGCATACCGTTTGCAGCAATGAATTTGCGTTTATACTTAAAGTCAACCAGGGTATTGATATTTTCGCAGCCCTGGAGCACAATGTTTCCGCCCTTGCCGCCGTCACCGCCGTCCGGGCCGCCTGCTGCTACAAATTTTTCACGATGGAAAGAGATTGCGCCGTTTCCGCCGTTTCCTGCCTGTACCTTGATTTTCGCCTTGTCAATAAACATAATGCTTCGCCTCTTTTCTTTGCCGCTGTCCTGTTTTCTGCGCCGTGCGGCAATCTTACGCAGAATGTTTTTGATTTACTGATTTGTCTGATGTTATCCTGTTCTTCTTCCCTTTCATTATACCGAATGGAAGGAAGCTGTGCAAATCATTTTGCAGGAATCTGCCTTTTAACCTAAAAAAATCCCGAGACCAAACATCTCGGGATTTTTTAATTCGTAATGTTGTGTCAAACGATTACTGAACCGGAATAACGCTTACTTTCTTGCGATCGCGGCCCATGCGCTCAAATTTAACTTTACCATCAGTCAGAGCGAACAGAGTATCGTCGCTGCCGATACCTACGTTCTCTCCTGGATGAATATGGGTTCCTCTCTGACGATACAGAATGTTGCCAGCCAGTACGAACTGTCCATCTGCACGTTTAGCGCCGAGACGTTTGGATTCAGAGTCACGGCCGTTCTTTGTGGAACCAACACCTTTTTTATGAGCAAAGAATTGCATGCTAAGTCTAAGCATTGTTGTACACCTCCGAAAGATTTACCTGGATCGTGCCCTCATAATCTTCTGCCAGAAGATTCAAGTGAAGAAGCAGAGCTTCCAAAAAAGCCTGAGCTTTCTGAGCATTTTTAACAGAGAGCATTATTTTTATCAAATTTTCCTCCACAGTCACATCTGCTTTTGTTTTCAGGATCTCAGTGATGCCGTTAACGGTCAGCTGAACTGCCGAGGATACCGAAGCGCATACGATGTCATGACCATAATCGTCATAGCCCGCATGTCCACTGATGGAAAAGCCCACCAGCCTGCCTTCGGATTTCACAAAATCAGCATGGATCATTATGCGTTGATAGCAGTGATCTCAACTTTTGTATATGGCTGTCTGTGGCCCATTTTGCGTTTGCTGTCTTTTTTGGATCTGTAAGTGAATACAGTGATCTTTTTGTTTTTGCCGTTTTTGAGAACTTTACCGGAAACAGAAGCTCCTTCAACAACTGGAGTGCCTACTACCATGCCGTCCTCTTTGCCCAGAGCGATAACTTCAAAGTTAACGTTTTCTTCTGCCTGAGCGTTGAGTTTTTCAACATAAACTACATCGCCTACGGATACGCGATACTGTTTGCCGCCGGTTTTAATGATTGCGTACATAATATTATTCCTCTTTCTGTATAAACTCGCTGTCTTTTCAGGCGGTGTGCCTGCTTTTCAGGCGCACTCTTCACAGCCCGTAACATGCGGTACAACTTATCCTACCATATCCCACTGGTTCTTGTCAAGCGGATTTTTCCCGATTTCATGCCAAATCTCAGGCTTTTAGCACCTGTCACAAAAAGAAAAGCCGGGAACGTTCTTTCCTTGTTCCCAGCCAATCTTTTTCGTCTTATCTGTGGTGTCTTTGGGCTGCCGCAATGCAGTTTTCCAAAAGCTCCGTGATGGTCATAGGGCCGACGCCGCCCGGAACCGGAGTGATGTAGGAGGCCTTTTCCTTAACGCCTGCAAAGTCAACATCGCCGCAGAGTTTTTTCTCCTCGTTGCGGTTCATGCCAACGTCAATCACAACTACGCCTTCCTTGACCATATCGGCAGTGATGGTGTTGCGTCTGCCGGTAGCTACAATCAGGATATCTGCCTGGCGGGTCATTTCTGCAAGGTCTTTGGTACGGGAGTGACAAACGGTAACGGTGGCATTTTCTTTCAGCATCAATGCCGCCATAGGTTTGCCGACGATATTGCTTCTGCCTACGATCACGCAGTGTTTGCCTGCGGTTTCGATTCCATACTCATGCAGCATTGTTACAATACCGCTTGGAGTTGCTGGCGCAAAACATTCATCCCCAATGCTCAGGAGGCCAACATTGACTGGGTGGAAACCATCTACGTCTTTATCTGGCCTGATTGCTCTGAGAATCGTCTTTTCGTCAATCTGCTCCGGTACAGGCAGCTGCACCAGGATGCCGTCAACAGTTTCATCACGATTAAGCTTGTCGATCAAATCCAGAAGTTCCTGCTGCGTGGTTTCTTCCGGCAATCTGATAACGTCGGAGAGAATACCTACCTCACCGCAGGACTGATGCTTATTTCTAACATAGACCTGAGATGCGCTGTTGTTTCCCACAAGAACGACTACCATTTTGGGCTCAATGCCCTGCTCTTTGAGCTTTGCTACGCGACCTTTCATTTCACCTTTCAGTTTAATGGAAAGCCCTTTGCCGTCGATGATTACTGCCATAACGATTCCTCCTTACTTGCATGGAAATCCCATGCGGATTTTTATTTTGAAAAGGGACGTTTTCCCTAATCAACTATTTTTCCTGTTCCTCCTCAGAAGGTTCGGATGCAGGAGCTTCCGGCTCTGCCTCTGCCTTTGGTGTTTCCTCAAAAGATTTGGATGCAGGAGCTTCGCTGACTGTTTCAGCAGCTTTGTCTGCGCCTTTTTTGGCGTAGAATTTTCCCTGAGCAATCAGCTGGCCTTCCTCGGTATTGACAAACAGAGGCTTGCCGCTTTTCTTTACCTTGCTGGTCATAACCACCCAGATGATGGCTGCCACAACCACCATTGCGCCTGCCAGCACCTGAGAAGCTCTCAGATTGCTGTTTGGAAGCATCAGGCTGTCTGTACGCAGCCCCTCGATAACAGCTCTGCCAGCACCATACCACATCATATACAACAGCGTCAGTTCGCCGTCAAACTTGCGGCGTTTAGTATACCATGCCAGGAACAGAAAGCCCAGCAGACACCAGAGAGATTCATACAGGAAGGTGGGGTGTACCGGCATATGCGGGTCGATGTTCATGCCGATAGCCTGAAGTTCTCGTTCGTGATTGGTGAGATACTCCACGATTTTTGGGGAAGCCATGCCCCATGGAAGGCTGGTGTTGCCGCCGAAGGCTTCCACATTGATGAAGTTGCCCCAGCGTCCGATACATTGACCGATAAAGAAGCCGCCTACTACTAAATCCATAGCTGGAAGGGGTTTGACTTTTCTCAGCTTACACAGCAGCAGCCCTACCAGAATACCGCCGATGATGCCGCCATAGATTGCCATACCGCCGCTTCTGGTGTTGAAAATCTGATCCAGATGTTCCCCGTAGTAGTCCCATTTGAGCAAAACAAAGTAAGCTCTTGCGCCGATGATGCCGCCGATTGCGCCGCCGATGATAACATCTAAGAATCTATCCGGGTCAATGCCAAAAGATTTTGCTCTGCGGTTCACATAAAGGATTGCCAGAATGAATCCCATTGCAATCAGGATTCCATACCAATATACAGGGAAATTGCCCAGCCGAAAGGCTACCCTGTCGATTTCAAATTCCAGTCCCAGTCCCGGGAAGGAAACAGTATTTACAGTTTGTCCCACAATCTATCTCTCCTTTTACTGGGCTGGCTGCGCCATTACAATGGAAATGCTGCTGTTTTCACAGCGGAAATCTTCTTTTAACCGCTGTTCCAGCTGTTCCAAAGTGGTATCAGCCACCAGGTCTACCAGTCCATAGAAATCCATTCCTGCCAAATAGCAGTTGCTCATTGCGCTGGCTACGGAATCTGGTTTGGAGAACATCCCCATATATCTGCCGTAAGTGGATTTTTTAACTCTTTCAAAGGTTGCCCTGTCGATGCCTTCCTCTCTTACCTTGTCGAAGGCTCCGCAGATTCTTCTGTAAACTTCATCAGCATCTTTGGATTCGCCGGAGATCATGGAACACAGACAGTCTCTGCCTGCCATGCTTTCGCCGCAGAGTCCGCAGTTAATCAGTCCGTCATGGTACAGGTTTTTATAGAAGTCTGTGGTCTCACCGGTAACGATGTCAATGAGCATTTCATCCATGACCATGTTGCGGAAGTTCTGGGTTTCCCCATAGTCCGGGCCTTTGAATCCGATATAGAACATTGGGGTAGCTACCGGCAGATATTCCACAGAGCGTCTTCTGTTGATTTCAGGCGGTTCTTTTTCAATCTTTCTTTCTACCTGGAAAGGTTCTGCCTTCTTGAGGATCTTGTCTGCTGCGTCGATAACATCCTGAGGATCAAAGTTGCCGCCTACAGTCAGCACCATGTTGTGGAGATTGTAGAAGGTATTGTAGCAGCTGTACAGCAGGTCTGCATTGATTTCAGCGATGGACTCCACTGTACCCGCAATATCTTTTTTGATGCTGCTTTTCTGGTACAGGTTATCCAGAAGATTGAACATTACTTTCCAGTTTGGGTCATCGTCATACATTCTGATTTCCTGTGCGATGATGCCCTGTTCCTTTTCCACCGTTTCTTTGGTGAAATAGGGAGAAGTAACGGTCTTCAGCAAAATCTCCATAGATTCTTTGAAGTTGTCCGAGCAGGCAAACAGGAAAGATGTTTTGTCAAAGCTGGTAAATGCATTGGCAGAAGCACCTGTTTTTGCATAAAGCTCGAAAGCATCTCCGTCTTCGTTTTCAAACATTTTATGCTCCAGATAGTGAGCAATGCCTTCTGGAACAGTAAGAAAATCCTTATCTTGTGCAGTTTTAAAGCAGGTATCAACAGAGCCATACTTGGTGGAGAACATTGCGAAGGCAGTGGAAAAGCCCTGCATAGGGTAAAGCAGCATGGTTAGACCGGAAGGATGGTCTATGCGGATGTATTCCTCTCCTACACGCTGGCTGCGGACGATTGTTTGATTATTCATTATTCCTTCTCCTTCTCGTCCTGAGGCATCAGCATATAGACGGTATCCAGCTTGATACTATTAGCTGCGCGGACGATTGCTTCTTTGGTGATGTGGCTGCACAGATCAATTTCCATATCAGGAGAACATTCAGTCTGTCCCAAAATCTGCGCCAAATACCAGCTGTTCATAGCTCCCAGAGAATCCGTGGTCGCTTTGAGAGCTGTTTTCAGGAACAGTATGGTTTCTTCGATGTCCTGGTCTTCAATTTGACCTTTCTGCATCATAGCCAGCTGAGCCAGAACAGCGTCTTTTGTCTTGACAGCATTTTCTGCTTCTACCCCGCTGTCCACCATCATCAGACCAGTGTTGCGGTCATAGCGGGCAGCGCAGTAATAGCAAAGGCTCATTTTTTCTCGAACATTTTTAAAGAGAAGGGAATTTGGCGTACCACCCAGCAGAGCCACAGCGATTCTTTCTGCGTTCATATCCTTATAGTCTGTTACATCTTCTACACGGAAGCCCATAACCAGCTTGCCCTGTTTGACATCCAGCTTTTCGGTAACTTCCTTGATGTCGCCCTGCTGCTTTTTGCCACAATAGCTGTTGACTGTGATTGGTTCTCTCTCGATGGCGGAGAATTTTCTGCGGAAGATTTCTTTTGCTTTTTCAGGATCGCCGCAGCCCTCAAAGAGGATTTCCACCTGCGCAGTACGAATCAAATCTGCATAAGCTTTTGCAGCAGAAGTGCCTGTAATCTTGAGAGCATCTTCCCGGTAGCCATATTTTTTGATATCGCAGGTTTCGTTTTCGCACATAATATCCTTGCAGCGAACCATGGAATAGGTTCTCTTGTCATTGATTTCGGAATCAATGGTGTCGAGGATATATTCTTTTTCGATTTCGGTTGCTTTTTCATCGAAATGGCCATCCACGATATTGGGGTCCAGAACGATATCGGAAAGCAGTTCTGCGCATTCGCAGACCATGTCTTCGCCTTCCAGAGCAAAGCGGCTGTCCAGACCGAAAATACCCAGGCAAATCACCTGATATTCTCCAAATTTGTCGATGCCTGCATCAATGGATGCACCATAGAGGTCACATAATTTTTCATTGAGTTTGGTAAATTCAGGGCATTTTCTGGTTCCTTGGCGAAGGATGAACGGAACAACTGCCCGATCGGTCACTTTTTCCCGATCCAGCTTTACAGCCAGGTTCACAGAAATCCTGTTGTGCTTAAACTTTTTATCGGTAATCGAGGAAAAATGCACGCCTTTTGCGATACATTCCCTGACAAGCGGATAACTCAAATTGATTCATCTCCTGTAATTAAATCTATAAAGTGTAAACTGTGATTATTATATCATATTCCCCTGTCCCTTTCTAGGCACAGGATGTGAACAACCTTTTAGATTGTGGTGGAAATCAGGGAGAATCCAAGCAAACAAAAAGGGCTGTGATTGCTCACAGCCCTTTTGAAAGCTTTTATTTGCCTTGAGTTCGTTTGATGCCTAATTTGATTCGTACATCGGTTGTTCCCTCGTTCTTCCTAATATTCTTTCAGATAACCAAGAATGTCTGGTTTGTTTGGGAAAAATTTCATTTAAACCATTCCCTTTACTTTTTCATACTTGTTTTTTATGTTATCCTAAGGGGGATATTCTTTTGTCCGAATCCTGCTATCTCATTGGACTCACCTTTCAAGCAATTTTTAGAATCATTGTTAACTAGGTTTCTTTGCTGAATCTATATTAACAGTGAAAAGGTAATATCATAAATTTTAGAATTAGTCATTTTTGTGATACAAAGGGATTTTCTTTGGTTTTATTTTTCAAAGCTTTTCTTTAATTTATTTTCAAAGCAACATTCGTTTTCATTAAAGTTTCCTGGTATTTCTTTGAATTTTTTTATCAAATTTCTTTACACTTGATTTTTGATTCAAAGTTTTTCGCTTTATTTTATTATCGAATTTCTTTACACTCGTTTTTATTTTTAAAGCTCTTATTTACTTTGATTTTATTTCCAAAGATTTTGCTTTCTTTTATTTTTGAAGTGGTATCTCCATTTTATTTTGAAAGCTTTTTACTTTGATTTACTTTTATCTTTCTTGAATTTCTTTACACTCAATTTGATGAAAGTTTTTCAGGTTTTATTTTTCATTTCGTTTCTTTACACGTTATGATTTATTTCCTGATTTTCAAAGCTTTTATTTTTATCCTTTGTATTTGATATTCAGTTGTTGTTATTTTTTAAAAGGTTTGTTTTCCTTTTCTTCTGATTCTACATCAACCAGAAATTGATATTAAATATAAATTTTTCAGATAACTTTTGTTTCACCATTCATCATCGTTATAACTTGTGACCTTTGTTTTATCCTGTTTGTCCATAAGCCTCTTTTAAGATTCATAGACTTTCAGGTTTTCCAGATCGGTCGATATGGTTTTCTGTTATCTGTTCTGGGAGCTTCCTGAGGAAACTTTAGATTCCTCAGAAAGGGTTATAACTGGATCTGCTCCTGTTTTCATAAGGAATCACCCCTTCTCTTTTTATATTTAATATTACCTTTGTTGTGACTTCATTATAACCCAGTTTGTTCGTGTTTTTCAATAGTTATTTTCAACAAACTTAAAACTTTTTATTAAACGATTTATAAAATATCGAATTATGATTGACTTTATCCGCAGAATGCTATAATATAATCGTAGTTCAAAAATGAAAGGAATCAATAGCGATGATAGATAACGAATTCGGAAACGACATCCTGACCCTGGAAGACGACGAAGGGGTTGAACATACCTTTGAAGTGCTCGATGCCATCGACAACGGTGAAAATCGTTACATGGCTCTTTCCCCGGTATTCGACGATCCACAGGAAAGCCTGGAAGACAGCGGCGACCTGGTGATTCTTAAAGTTATCACCGGCGATGATGGTGAAGAATATCTGGAAACCATCGAAGACGACGACGAATACAATGAAATCGCTGATATCTTTATGGAACGTCTGGAAGAAGACTACGATGTCGTAAGCGACGACGACCAGGAATAATCTTTCCTGATCAGAACATACTATTGCATATACTCCTGCCGTGTTCGAGAAAGTATGGTTTTTATAATCCAACACTTTTATAACGGGATGCCAGACTCCTGCATTGGATTGCAGACCTCCCGCCCCTGTGCGGACGAAGGGAGCGTGAAAATGCCGGGCAGCAACCCACCTGTCTATACGACGGGTTTTACTTGCCATGGCGACGGCACGGTGGGGTATTTGATAAAAACACAAAGCACACAGGTCTGTGTGCTTTTTTTATTGAAATCATTCTGAGGAGGAATCACATGGGCCGCGAATGGCTGCAAAGAACCAGAGTGCTTCTGGGAAACGAAAACATGGATCAGCTGGAAACCAAAACAGTCGCTGTACTGGGGCTGGGGGGCGTAGGGGGAGCTGCTGCCGAAGCCATCTGCCGCATGGGTGTCAAAAAGCTGGTTCTCATCGACAACGACCAGGTGGATATCACCAACCTCAACCGCCAGCTGTTTGCCACTGCCGACACGGTGGGGGAAAGAAAATGCCTCGCCGCCAAAAAAAGGCTGCTTGCCATCAATCCAGAGCTGGAGATTGTATGCTATGAGGAATTTTTCCTGCCTGAAAACTCTGACTTTTTGTTTAACGAACAGCCCGACCTGATTTTGGATGCCATCGACACGGTGACTTCCAAGCTATTTTTGGCAAAAGAATGCTTTGAAAGAGATATCCCCCTCATCACCTGCCTGGGCACTGGAAACCGTCTGGACCCTTCCCTGCTCCGCTGGGGAGATATCGCTGAAACCAGCGGCTGCGGCTGTCCTTTGGCCAGGGTTATGCGCCGGGAGCTGAAAAAACGCGGGGTGGAAAAGCAGACCGTCATCTATTCTGTGGAAGTCCCCGCCAAAACCATCACCGCTTCCGAAAACGGCCGCCACTCTCCGGCAAGCTGCGCCTGTGTTCCGCCTGCTGCGGGCTATCTAATGGCCAGCGTTGGTATTCGCAAACTGTTGAATCTTGTTTAATATCCGAGTTCCCTTCCAATTTCACAACCTGATTTTCATAGATAACAGAGAATCCATTCAGATTCTTTAGGATTTTCCACAATCTTCTGCTTAAAAAGTTAATAATTCTGAATAAAGAAGACCTTGCCGGTAAAACTACTGACAGGGTCTTCTTTTATATTCTGAAAAATCAAACAGCTTGATGAAGGAGGGACAGTGTCCGTGTTGTGGGGACTATTTATTGGTCTGGTAGGAGGATTTTTTGGAGCTGGCGGCGGCTGTCTGGCTGTGGCTCTGCTTCAAAAGCAGGGTCTTCCGCCTAAGGATTCTCACGCTGCCAGCCTTGCCCTGATGCTTCCCATCTCTGCTGCCAGTTTGGGGGTTTATGCCTTTCACGGCAGCCTGCCCTGGACTCATGGAATAGTCCTTCTTCTGCCTGCTCTGATAGGTTCTGCTCTGGGAGCCTGGGCTTTAAAAAAGATTCCTCTCCTGCTTCTCAAGTTTCTTTTTTCGTCTTTGATTCTCTACAGTTCCGTCCGTATTCTGTTGTCCTGAAAGGAAGATTTCTGTGGATTTCCCTCTGCTATATTTCACCGCTGTGATATTTTCTTCTGCCTTGACCTCCATGGGGCTTGGGGGAGGCAGCCTTTTGATTTTATTTTTAAGCTTTTTTTCCTCCCTTTCCCAGCCTCAGATGCAGTCCTTAAACCTGTTTTTATTTCTTCCGGTATCTGCGCTTTCCCTGTACTTTCATCACAAAAGCGGCCTTTTAAACTTTTCTGCTGTCAAAAAATTTCTGCCTCTGGGGCTTGTGGGAGCTGTGCTGGGAAGTCTTCTTTCCAACAAACTCCGCCCAAATTTGTTGAGAAAATGTTTTGCTCTGTTTCTTCTGGTGATTGGGATTCGGGAGCTGATTTCTTCTCTGAAACTTTTAAAACAAAAATATTCTTCTGCCAAACAATGATTTGCATAAAGAACTTTTTGCCGAGCAAACTACACTCAGAAGATATTATCTTACCTACGAAAGGAATGGTCATCATGCGTAATGGATTTACTAAATTCATCACCGGCAAAGGTTTTTACCTTGCACTGGCTGTCTGCCTTGCCGCCGCAGGAACCGCTGCCTGGTTCGCAGTAGACAGCACCATCAAAAATATTGAATCTGCCCCAATGGAAAAAACTCCCGTTCCCCACACAGAAGAAAAACTGGATATTCCAGCCCCTGCGGAGGAAAAACTGGAAAATATCCTCCAGGAGCCTCCAGTCAAAAAGCCTCAGGAAGTGCCGGTATCAAAGCCGGAAACGCCTCCTAAGGAAACTAAACCAGAATCCACTGAATCCAAAGAGAAATCTCCCTCCTCTTCTTCTGAATCTGAAAAGGAATTTTCCATCATGCTGCCGGTCAGCGGCTCCGCAGTAGCTTCCTTCAGCGGAAATATGCTGGTGAAAAATGAAACTCTTAACGACTGGAGAACCCATAACGGCATCGACCTTGGTGCGCCAAAAGGTACGCCTGTGGTTTCTGCCTGTGAAGGTGTCGTCAGTGACATCCGCAGCGACCCCATGTGGGGCAATGTGGTGGAAGTTACCTCTGGAGAATATACCCTCACCTACGCCGGTCTGGAAAAAATCATGGCAGAACCAGAAATGAAGCTTTCTGCCGGACAACAGATTGGCACAATAGGTTCTGTCCCTTGTGAAATCTCTCTGGAACCGCATCTGCATTTCGATGTGAAAAAAAGCGGAAAATATGTAGACCCGGTTTCCCTTGCCAAATAACCTTTCCTCCTCTCAAAAGCAGCGAGCCTCTTTACAAAACGTAAAGAGGCTCGCTGTACATTACAGATTATTTTATGGATGCATTGTAGGCGATGGCATTGGAATGTGCGCTGATAGTGGTGGAAGGAGTGCCTTCCGGTACCATCTTAGCCATAACTACAAAACGCTGGTTGCTGGTGTTGCCGTGGAAACGGGTGCAGGTGGAAAGGGTTAAGATGTGATCCTCTGTGGTAACCGGAACATTGTAGTTGGTCAGGCTCTTTGCCTTTGCTTCTGCAATGGTTTCCTGGAACAGATCCTGCGGCATATTGGCGTAGTTGTAAGTAAATGCCAGGTCAGTATAGAAGCTTGCGAATACCTGGAACACATAATCTTTCTCCGTGGTGGAGAAGTAGATAAATGGATTGTCCTGCGCAAAGCTGGTATGATGATAAGAATTTACCAAAGAGAACATGGTATCATTGGCGTGCATATTTGCCATAGTTCTTGGGGTATAGATGTTGTGCCAGTTGTGACCGTAGAGAACGGTATTATCTGCCAGCTCTGGGAAGGTACATTCATAGTCGGCCCAGATTACGCCGTCCTTGCTGTACTGTTTATCATAGCCCTTGGATTCATAGTAAGCATAGTTTGCTTCTCCTGCTTTGTATACAACAGGATAGTCCACGTTGGTATTTGGAATTTTGATCCATCCGATGGTGTCATCGTTTTTGGAAGCTTTGAAAGCAGCTGCTTTCTGCGCCAGGGATTCCCCCTCCACCTCTGCAATCAGATTGGCATTTTTTGCCGGACCGGAAGATTCCAGCTTGCCGGTAAGTTTGTTGATGTCGATGAGGTCATCCAGCTGCACCAAAGTTGGAACACTTTGTCCCTTGGCACTGATGATGCTGTCCTGGATTTCCTGTGCCTGTGCATCCGCTTCTTTGGGGTCTGTTGGGTACTGAATCACTGGTTCTGCTGCTGGCGGCGCATCCGGTGAATCAGGAGTTCCTGGTTCTTCCTTGTGACCCAGGAAATACCATGCCCCTGCGGCAATGGCTGCTGCCAGCACGATAGCGCCCAGAATCAATGGGAGCTTGCTTTTTTTATGGGGAGGTTTGTCGCCTGCGGAATATCCTGCCAACGGCTTATCGTTTACACGAATCGTGTTGTCTTCAGAAGGGGTGTCGTTTTTTTTCACAGATTGTCCGATTCTATCTTTCATTTTGATCCACCTTTATTTTTTATCCGTTCCTTTTTATGCAAAATCCAGGAACTTTTATTGTCTTTATTTTGACTTGCTTTCTCATTATACCATAAATTTTTTCAATTTGGGAGATAGCTCCCGGAAATTTTACATTTTTCTGAGATTTTTCTAAGGAGAAATTTTCTTGCGGACATCACGCAAAAAAGCTCGGACATAGTCCGGGCTTTTGGGCTGTTTGAAAAACTGGAACAAGATAAATCCTTTACAGCATGAGCTTCTTCCACTTCCTAATTTTTGTGCGGAAGGTGCCAAAAGGAGCTACCGTATTAACATGGATAAATTTATAAACTTCCCAAACCGCAGATTTGGTCGCGCCGTCTGCCCATCTGCGTCTGTGGGGAGTAAAAAGCTCCTCCTCTGTCATAGAATCAATCATTTCGTAAATTTCCTGAATATTTTTGTCCAGCATGGCCCTGAGTTCATAAAGCGGCAATCTGGCATAGGTATCTGTAAACCACTGATACAGTTCCCCCAGCTGATTCCACTTGAACTGCTCAGACGGGGTTTTCACTTCCAGGCCATTTCTCTCGTCCTGTTCCCACTTGAGGACAAGGGTAGTCCAGCCAACCTGATAAGCCAGATTTTCTGCCGGAGTGCGGTCAACATCTTCTGCTCGGATGTCTTTCATATCTTCCGGGATGTTGTCAAATTCAGCGATAAACTTGTCATAGGTTTTCTTGATTTCATTTTTCAGTTCCTCTTTGCTGGCATATGCTTTCATAAATTACCTCATTTCAGTATCTGCTTATTTTGACCGAAACAACACTTTTCTTTTATTATATCTTCTTCCCCTTTACTGCACAAGAGAGCATATAAAAAACCGTCAGCAAGCCATAAGGTCTGCTGACGGTTTTTGGTTCAACTAAAAATTGCTGAGATTATTCGATATCCAGTTTGCCTGCGGTGTAGCGGTCAACGGATTTTTCGTTTACAACGAAGCCTTCGCCGGATGCTTTTTCCTGGAGGTAGGTGTTGAATTCTTCTTCCTTCAGGTCGTGGATAATCTGGTTTCTTACAAACTCATAATCGGTAGGGTCTTCATGGATATCGGTGGTAGCACCAATAGCAATCATTGTATCGGTTCTAACCTTTACCATCTCGCCCTGATTTGCTTCTTTGAGTGCGCCGATGATTTCTGGGTTCAGAGGGGTGGTTGCAGTATCCAGCAGACGATAGTTGTCGGTGGTCATATCGTAATCTTCTGGTGCAAAGCCTTCTGGCTGATTGTTTTTCTTGTACATATTGAGGGCATCGTTCCAGTCTTTGCCATTATCAAAAGCGATCTGGCCTTCCAGATAGAGCTGTTCGGACTGGGTAACGATTGGGGACAGCTGCATATCATAAACCTGCTGTGCCGATTCTTTTTCCTGCTCAGTAGCATCTTCTGCCAGTTCCTGTTTTACAGGAAGGTTGAAGGTCTGAACAGCCATCTTGATGTAGTTGTCATCGTAGTATTTCTGGATTTCTTCTTCTTTTACTTCTTTTTCGCCGCCTTCACCATACAAAGTGTCGAATACTTTTGCTCTCATGTAGGTAATCTGATACATCAGTTCTACAGAGTTCTGGGAGATGCCGTTCTTTTCCAGACCCTCTCCTGCTTTTGCGTAATAGGATTCTGCCTGGGAATGAGCAGTCATCAGTTCCTGGTCGGTGAAGGAAAGGCCCAGTTCATTGAACAGGTCGCAGATTGCCATGTTTTCTTTGGTAAGATTCAGAGCTTCGTTCTCAATCCATTCAGAAGCTTTTACACCGTCGATTTCCTGTTTCAGGATATCTTTTTGAGGGTCTTCCACCAGCATGGAAGCTTCATAGTAGCTCTGAATCATGTTGTTGATGTAAACGCCGGCAGGCATTTCCAGTTCGCCCTTCTGCATGATCCATCCTGTATCAGAGGAGCAGGCAGAGAAAGAAAGCAGCATTGCGCTGGCAATCAGAGCAGCTGCGCATTTTTTAAAAAAGTTCATGAAAATATCCTCCTAATGATTGGTGTTTTTCCGTATGAGCCCCATGAAAAATCCTGGGGACTTTCAAAAAATACCTGTTTATTATACACCCTAAATATTAAAAAGTCTATAAAACTAAAAAAAACCTCTGTGACTTTTCCCTATTTCTCGGCGGAGATTTCGGTTTCAGACATGATTTTCAAGGCCAGCTTCATGGTGTCGATGGGTTTTTCTCCTTTGGCTATCTTCACTGTGAGATAAGGTTTCGCTCCAGCATTGAGCATCACCCTGCCTCTAAGAGATGCTGCCAAAAGACTTGCTTTCTGCATATCCAAAGTTTCTGGATACAACATCAGGCTGTCAGCTCGCTGAGAAATTTCTTTGATGCCCAGCTGAGCAGCGGTATTTCGCAGGAGAGAAACGTCGATAAGCCCCTTTACCGAAGCGGGCACATCTCCAAAACGGTCGATCAACTCGTCGGTCAAATCCACAGCATCGGCCTCGATTTCCACAGAAGCAATCTTCTTGTAAATGTCGATTCTCTGGGCAAGGCTTTCGATATAGCTTTCTGGAATGTGAGCGCCGATATTGATATCCACCAAACATTCCTGAGTCTTGGTATCGGGCTTTTCACCGCGAGCTACCGCTACGGCATCCGAAAGCATTTTCAGATACATCTCGTAGCCCACCGCTTCCATGTGACCGTGCTGCTGGGCTCCCAGGATATTTCCTGCTCCCCTGATTTCCAGGTCACGCATAGCAATGCGGAATCCAGAACCAAAGGTGGTGAATTCTCGGATAGCTTCCAGACGTTTGGTTGCCACATCGGTGAGGGCTTTTCCCTTGGTCACGGTAAGATATGCAAAGGCTCTGCGGCTGGAGCGTCCCACACGGCCTCGAATCTGATACAGCTGGGACAGTCCCAGACGGTCTGCATCTTCGATAATCAAGGTATTGCAGTTGGAAACATCCACACCGGTTTCGATGATGGTGGTGCAGACCAGGATGTCAATTTCCTGATTCATCAACCGCTCCCAAACCTTGGACAGCTGCTCCTCGCTCATTTTTCCGTGAGCCACCACCACAGTGGCCTCCGGCATAAACTGCTGGATAATGGAAGCACAGTGGTCGATGGTATCCACATGATTGTGAAGATAGAATACCTGTCCTCCTCGGCGCAGCTCCTTGTGCATGGCCTGAACCAGAATGCCCCAGTCATGCTCCATTACATAGGTTTGCACCGGCTGGCGGTCTTGGGGTGCTTCCTCGATGGTGGACATATCACGGATACCGGACATGGCCATATTGAGTGTTCTTGGAATTGGGGTCGCAGAAAGGGTAAGAACATCCACGTTCTTTCTCATTTCCTTGAAGCTTTCCTTATGCTTAACACCAAACCTCTGCTCCTCGTCGATGATACACAGACCCAGGTCTTTGAAATGAACGTCCTTCTGCACCAGACGATGGGTTCCAATAAGAACATCAATCTCGCCCCGGCGCAGCTCCTCCAGAACCTGTTCCTGTTCTCTTGGTGTGCGGAAGCGGGACAGAATATCCACCTTGATGGGAAAGCCTTCCATACGTTTCAGGAAAGTCTGATAATGCTGCCATGCCAAAATGGTGGTCGGAACCAGAACAGCGCACTGTTTTCCCTCCATGACGCACTTAAAGGCGGCACGGATGGCAACTTCGGTTTTTCCAAAGCCCACGTCACCGCAGAGAAGTCTGTCCATTGGAACAGATTTTTCCATATCACCCTTGATTTCCTCGATGCACCGCAGCTGGTCATCGGTTTCATCATAAGGGAAACGGCGTTCAAAGTCGTTCTGCCAGTCGGTATCCGGGCCAAAGGCATAACCCTTTGCGGCAGCACGTTCTGCATAGAGCTTAATCAGCTCGTCTGCCATATCCTTAACGGCCTTTTTAACTCTGGCGCGGGTCTTTGACCATTCCGCAGAATTGAGCTTGTTGAGCTTGACAATGCTGTCTTCCTTGCCGCCGATATATTTGGTCACCAAATCCAGCTGGGTGACCGGAACAAACAGCATATCGGTACCAGCATAGCGAATCTTGATATAATCCTTGACAACTCCATGAATCTCACGCTTTACGATACCTTCAAAGATGCCAATGCCGTGGGACACATGAACTACATAATCCCCTTCATGTAGGTCAGAAATATGCTTGATGCTGTTTCCCTTCTTGGCGTGGGAAGGCTTTTTGCGGGAGGAACCTGTCTTTGTATGGGTAAGGATTGCCAGCTTCAGCTGGGGGTATTCCATACCAGCAGAAAGAGTTCCCTCCATCACATAGATTTTTCCTGGAGCGATTTGGGAAACATCCTCCACTAGAGAGGCTGAAAAGTCCCTGTCCAGGTCAGAAGCCAATGCTTCCGCACCCCTTCTTGTACCGGAAAAAATTACGCAGCAAAATCCGGTCTTCATATAATCTTCGATGTCGTCCTTCAGTACGGCATATTCGCCGCCCCAGGCAGACAGCTGGGCTGCGCTCATCTGAATCAGAGTCTTGATTGGAAGATCGTGGAGAGAGCGGCTGAACGTATCCATCAGCACACTGTTGTGATGGCAAAGCTTCCGGCAAAGGTCTGGGAAATCATCATAGTAGGTGTTGCAGGTGGAAAACAGGATGCCATCCTCCATCAGAAGTTTGATATCCTCATGATGCTGAGCCAGCACAGAACCAAAGGTCTCCTTGCAGGAAACCGGCTCGCAGAGGAAGGTCATATCTTCCTCTCCAAAGTAGTCCAGAATGGTGGCTGGCTCATACAGCAAAGGAAGATAACGGTCAATGCTGACTGGCTGAAGTCCGTCTGCCAACCGCAGAATATCCTTTTGCAGATGTTCCTTTACCCTGGTGCCGCTTTTGCCCTTTTGCAAATCAAACTGCTTCTGCAAAATAGAGCTTAACTTTTCCGGGCTGTCGTAGAGCACTTCTCTGGCAGGCGGTACTGTGACAGCTTCCAGCGTTTCCTGACGGCGCTGGGTATCCACATCAAAGGATGCCATGGTGTCGATGGTATCGTCCCAGAATTCGATTCTGACAGGTTCTGTCCTATCCGGCGGGAAGATGTCCAGGATACCGCCTCGCTTGGCAAACTGACAAATTCCTTCTACCTGTTCCCTGCGTTGATACCCCATCGCCACCAATTTCTGGACAATATCGTCTTCCTCGTAAGTCCCGTCCATGTCGATGGTAAGGATAGAAGAATCCAGCTTCTTGGGTGGCAAAGTGCGTTCGCAGGCAGATTCGATGGAAGAAACCACCACATTGACCTTTCCCCGCAGCAGAGAACTGAGCACTCCCAAACGCTGATGTTCATATTCTCCCGATGCGCCGTCCACATCCAGCAGGACATAATCCCTTGCTGGATAGTGCATGACTTTTTCTCCCAGTAGAACAGAAAGATCTGCGGCAAAACGGACAGCTGTGCTTTCGTCCTGCACAATCACCAAAGCTTTGCGGTTCATCTCTCCAGCCAGAGAAGCGATGATATGGGTCTTGTGGGAGGCCGCTGCTCCGGTAAGGGCTGCGGGAGTCCTTTTCTGTTGGATTGCTTCCTTCAGCTGGGTATATTCTGTCATGCTGTTTAACAGAGTTAAAAACTGTTTCATCACTCTCTCCTGCCTTTCTGTGCGCCTAGGATTGGATTAGTTATAAAGGTTCATTGCTCGGTCAATCTTGCCGGCAACAATCTGTTTTACTGCTTCGTAACTGTTGTCCAGTACGCCTTCCAGATTCTTGAGGTCTTCTCCAGAGAAGTTGCCCAAAACCCATGCGGCCAAATCATAATCTGGACGGGGTTTCTTTCCTACGCCGATTTTGATGCGGGGATACTGGTCAGTACCAGTCAGATAAATAATGCTCTTGATGCCATTGTGGCCGCCATCGCTGCCTTTTCTTCGGATTCGCATTTTTCCTACATCCAGAGAAATATCATCGAATATAATGATGATATGATCCGCCGGGATTTTATAAAACCCTTTTGCCTCCACCACCGCTTCGCCGGAGCTGTTCATATAGGTGGTAGGTTTAATGAGCATAACTTTTTTGCCTTCGATTTCGCACATACCGCAGAGGGATTTGAATTTGAGCTTGTCTACCTTGCAGCCAGTTTTTTCTGCAATGCGGTCGATAGCTTTGAAGCCTGCATTGTGCCGGGTGTTGTCATATTTTGCTTCCGGGTTGCCCAGACCGATCACCAGAAATTCCGGTGTGCCGGTAACGGTAGGATGGGTGTTATAAGCTTTCAGTTTTTCAAAAATATCGTACATGGATTTTGTCCTTTCTTGTTTTGTGAGGGAGCCGGTTTTCTATTAAGCGGCAATAAAGCAGGACAACCACAGACCTCCATCGGTGATAGAGGCCTGTGGTCAGCCTGCTCTCTTTGCATGAGATGCTGCCGCGATAAATTTGTGGAAAAAAGGGCAGGTGATAAACCTGCCCTTTTGATTGAAGATTAAACAAACAGTGGAGATACTGGTTTGTCCTGATAGATTCTTTCGATTGCTTCTGCAAATACAGGAGCAACTGGAAGCTGTGTAATCTTGGTGCATTTGCAGTCTTTTGGCAGTGGAATGGTGTCGAGGATAACAACCTCTTTCAGAGCGCTGTTTTCGATTCTTTCCAGAGCTGGACCAGACAGAACACCGTGAGTAGCGCAAGCGATAACTTCTTTAGCGCCACGTTCTACCAGAGCATTAGCTGCGTTGCAGAGAGTACCAGCTGTATCGATCATGTCGTCAACGATGATAACTTTTCTGTCTTTGATATCGCCGATGATGTTCATAACTTCGGATACGTTAGCTTTTGGTCTTCTCTTGTCAACGATTGCCAGAGGAATGTCGCAGCGTTCAGCAAACTTTCTTGTTCTTGTTACAGAACCCAGGTCTGGAGAAACTGCTGTGTAGATGGACTGTTCGTCGCCGATCTTTTCGATGAAGTGTGGAATCATGATCGGAACACCCAGCAGATGGTCTACAGGGATGTCGAAGAAGCCCTGAATCTGGGATGCGTGCAGATCCATTGTCAAAACACGGTCAGCACCAGCAGCGGTGATCAGGTCTGCTACCAGTTTTGCAGAGATCGGGTCTCTGGCTTTTGCCTTTCTGTCCTGACGAGCATAACCAAAGTATGGAATAACTGCGGTTACACGACCAGCAGATGCGCGTTTGAATGCGTCGATCATGATGAGCAGTTCCATCAGGTTGTCGTTGACTGGTGTGCAGGTAGACTGTACTACGAATACATCAGAACCACGAACGGACTCCTGAATGGATACAGCGATTTCGCCGTCAGAGAAGGTTTTAACTTCGCTCTTGCCTACAGGAAGACCCAGACAAGCTGCGATTTCAGCTGCTACCTTTGGATTGGAGTTAGCAGTGAAGATCTTGATATCCTTACCATGCAAGTTCATTTCTTTTTGACTCCCCTTACTTTTTCTCGGCAGGCTTTGGTGCCTGCCCTCTTACCACTTTATTTTTTCTATCCGGCACCCGCCGGAAAACAGCCCTTTTGCGGTTTCCCGACAAAAAGACTGTAATGGTGCAAATTTTAAAAAATCAGTTTTTCTTTTGTTTTTTTGCAAGCTCTTTTTCCCGGTAAGAAACTGCCCAGCCTTCCTTATTGCACTGACGAGCCCTGGCTATAGCCAGACTGTCATCGCTGACATCGCCAGTGATGGTGGAGCCTGCCGCCACATATGCGCCTTTGCCCACTGTGACTGGGGATACCAGATTGGTATTACAACCAATAAATGCATCGTCTTCCACACGGCTCCTGAATTTTCTATATCCGTTATAGTTTACTGTAACTACGCCGCAGCCCACATTGATTCTGGAACCAAAGTCGCTGTCGCCGATATAGGTCAGGTGCGCCACGCTGGTTTTTTCACCGAGAGTGGAGTTTTTGATCTCTACAAAATTTCCGATTTTTACATTGTCCGCCAGCACGCTGTTGGGGCGCAGATGGCTGCATGGGCCAATCTTTACGCCATTGCCTACTTTGGACTGTTCGATGAGAGAGGAATGGATGATAGTGCCATCACCGACCTCACTATTTTCGATAACAGTGTTTGGGCCAATCTGGCAGTTTTTCCCGATGGTCACACGGCCTTTCAGCTGTGTACCAGGGGCAATGGTGGTGTCCTCTCCGACCACTGCATCAGGGCTAATCACAATGCCATCTCTACAATAGAAGTTTACACCATTATCCAAAAGTCTGTCAACTACGATTTTTCGTGCAGTTTCGTTTAATTTCAACAATTCCTTCCGGTCAATGACCCGAAGCAGAATACTTTTTCTATCACAATCATGCAAAGCAAGTCGTTTTCTGCCCGAAATCTCCTCGGATATCAGGGTATCCAGCGTATAATCTTTCGTTTGCTTCCCTGTGGAATGGTCTTTGTATACCTTTTGCAAAAAATCTGCACAAAACCAACATATTTCTGAAATTACTTTTCCAGAGGAAATTTCTTCCTTTCCAGAATCAGATTTTTTATGCACTTTGATTATTTTCTGTCCTTTCAGCAGAGTAATTTCATCCTGCTCATTGGGAGCATCAGTCATCACTGCGGTCATTTCTGCTTTGGAATCAGTATGACTATGCAAAGCAGCCAGCAGGATGCTTTCGTCAATCAAAGGCATGGAAGCATTGACCAAAAGGATGTTGTGTCCCTGCGCTTCTGCCAGCAGTTCCTGGGAAGCTTCCAGTACTCCATGAAGATTATCGGCCTGCTGTATTGCAAAGCGGCATCCCTCTGGAAGAACGGCTTCGATTTGTTCTGCATCCTGTTTTTCTGCGGTACACAGAGTGGTCAGTCCTGCCTTCATGCAGGCGTCCACCACCCAGTTGACTGCGGGCTTAAACAGGATTTCTGCCAAAGCGTTGGGCTGTGATTCTTTGAATCTGCGGGTTCGATCCCCGGTCATCACGATTGCAAAATCTGCCATATCAATCACATTCTTTCTGTTATCATCATTTTTGTTATATAAGGAAGACATATTTCCTTTTTATTATCTATATTATAGAATTTGAACCAGTAAAATTCAAGATAGGCTTTGAAATCACCCCTTCTCTATAAATTTGCTTAAATTTAATGATATAGTCTTGTATATAATCCCCGAATATTCTTCACAACGAATCAATTCTTCTTCCTGGATTTACTACTTTTGACTATAAAGTTCCTCAACCTGCCCAAATTGCAATCGGATTTTTTTATATATAACTTACAGTTACTTTCTGGTATTGTGCGTAATTATTTGCTATAATGAATAAGTAATTTTTGTAAACCAATGATTTTCATTTTACATATACCCGTCTGCATGACTTTTGACACACGGGTACAATAATTTTTTGGAGGTCTTCTCATTGAATAAGAAATTTGTTTACGCTTTCTCTGAAGGCAATGCAAAAATGCGTGAGCTCCTCGGCGGCAAAGGCGCAAACCTTGCTGAAATGACCGTTTTGGGTATGCCTGTTCCACATGGTTTCACCATCAGCACAGAAGCTTGCACCCAGTACTACGAAGATGGTCAGGAAATCAATGCTGAAATCGAAGCACAAATCTTTGAATATCTCGCAAAACTCGAAGAAATTTCCGGCAAAAAATTCGGCGATGTCAACAACCCTCTGCTGGTATCTGTTCGTTCTGGCGCAAGAGCTTCTATGCCTGGTATGATGGACACCATCCTCAACCTGGGTCTTAACGACGAAGTTGTTGTTGGCTTTGCAAAACTGACCGAAAACGAACGCTTCGCTTACGACTCCTATCGCCGCTTTGTTCAGATGTATTCCGACGTTGTTATGGAAGTTCCAAAACACAACTTTGAAATCCTCATCGACGAAATGAAAGCCAAGAGAGGCGTTACCCTCGACACAGAACTGACCGCTGAAGATTTGAAAGAACTGGTTGTTCAGTTCAAAGCATACTATAAAGAGCACGTAGGCTCTGAGTTCCCACAGAACCCAACAGAACAGCTCATGGGTGCTGTAAAAGCAGTATTCCGTTCCTGGGATAACCCACGCGCTATTTACTACAGAAGAATGAACGATATCCCATCTTCCTGGGGTACCGCAGTTAACGTACAGATGATGGTATTCGGCAACACCGGCAACACTTCTGGTACCGGCGTAGCCTTCACCCGTGACCCTGCTACCGGCGAAAACAGACTCTTTGGTGAGTTCCTTGTTAACGCACAGGGCGAAGACGTTGTTGCAGGCGTAAGAACACCTCAGCACATCGATGAGCTCAAAGACATCCTGCCTGACGTTTACAATCAGTTCTGCGATGTTGCGCATCGTCTGGAAAACCACTACAGAGATATGCAGGACATGGAGTTCACCATCGAAAACGGCAAGCTCTTTATGCTCCAGACCAGAAACGGTAAGAGAACCGCTGCTGCTGCCATCAAGATTGCCTGCGACCTGGTTGACGAAGGCATGATTTCCAAAGAAGAAGCGGTATGCATGGTAGAGCCAAAACAGCTGGACGCTCTGCTGCATCCACAGTTCGACGCTAAGGCACTGAAAGCTGCTGAAGCAATTGGTACTGGTCTTGCTGCTTCCCCAGGCGCTGCTTGTGGTAAAGTAGTATTCACCGCTGAAGAAGCTGCTGAAGAAGGCAAAAAAGGCGAGAAGGTTATCCTGGTTCGTCTGGAAACCTCTCCTGAAGATATCGAAGGTATGCACTACTCTCAGGGCATCCTGACCGTTCGCGGCGGTATGACTTCCCATGCTGCTGTAGTTGCTCGTGGTATGGGTACTTGCTGTGTATCCGGCTGCGGTGACATCGTAATGCATGACGCAGAAGGCTACTTTGAAGTTGGCGGCAAAAAGATCAACCGCGGCGACTTCATCTCCCTGGATGGTTCTACCGGTAAAATCTACGGCGAAGCAATCCCAACTGTAGCTGCTTCTGTTTCCGGCGACTTCGGCCGTCTGATGGGCTGGGCTGACGAAGCAAGACAGCTTCAGGTTCGCACCAACGCTGACACTCCAGCTGATGCTGCTCAGGCACTTGCTTTCGGCGCACAGGGCATTGGCCTCTGCCGTACCGAGCATATGTTCTTTGAAGGCATCCGCATCAAAGCTGTTCGTGAAATGATTCTGTCCAAGACAGAAGAACAGCGCCGCGCAGCTCTGGCTAAACTGCTTCCAATGCAGCAGGGCGACTTTGAAGGCATCTACGAAGCAATGGAAGGCAACCCAGTGACCATCCGCTTCCTGGACCCACCGCTCCACGAATTCCTGCCACACACCGCAGCTGAAATTCAGGAACTGTCCAACGAAATGGGCATTTCCGTTGAAGAAATCAACAACGTTATCGCTTCTCTCCATGAGTTCAACCCAATGATGGGTCATCGTGGCTGCCGTCTGGCTGTTTCTTACCCAGAAATCGCTGAAATGCAGACCACCGCAGTTATCCAGGCTGCTATCAACATCAACAAAAAACACGCTGACTGGAACATCGTTCCTGAAATCATGATTCCACTGGTTGGCGAAGTCAAAGAGCTGGCTTACGTTAAGAACGTAGTTTGCCAGACCGCTGACGAAATCATTGCAAAAGCCGGCGTTGAGATGAAGTACAAAGTAGGTACCATGATTGAGATTCCTCGTGCAGCTGTTACCGCTGACCAGATTGCTACAGAAGCTGAATTCTTCTCCTTCGGTACCAACGACCTGACACAGATGACCTTCGGCTTCAGCCGTGACGATGCTGGCAAGTTCCTGAACTACTACTATGACAAGAAAATCTACGAGTCCGATCCATTCTCCAAACTGGACCAGACTGGCGTAGGCAAACTGGTTGAAATGGCTTGCAAGCTGGGACGCGAAACCCGTCCTGACATCAAGCTGGGCATCTGCGGCGAACACGGCGGCGATCCTGCTTCTGTTGAGTTCTGCCACAAGATTGGCCTGACTTATGTATCCTGCTCTCCATTCCGTGTTCCGATTGCTCGTCTGGCTGCTGCACAGGCTGCCATCAAATTCCCAAGATAGTTATTACATACTATAGAAAGACCGGCTCCCCAGCAGGGGAGTCGGTCTTTTTGTCTGAAAAATATTCATTTAAAAAGCGGCTTTTTATACCACGCCAATCAGCATCAGATATCCAATGAAAAATACCTGGGCCGACAGCAGTACAGAAAATCCAAAGGAAAAATAATTGAGGTTTTTTCTTCTTTTTGAAAACATGATGATGATAAGCCCGCCCAGGGTACCGCCAATCAGTCCAATCAAAAACAGCACCGTTTCGTAGTTTGTCCATTTAAGCCGTCCCTTATATTTATTTCGGTAAAACAAAATCAGGCTCAAAAGATTCAGCACAGCCAAATAAATCAACAATGCTTTGTGCTGTCCAAACAGATTGTCCACGCTTCCCAACCCCACATGGAAGGGGTCGCAGACAATGCAGTAAACCACCGACCACACCAGCATCATGGCAGAAGCAACTGCGTACCAGTTTACTACATACTTTTTAATCTTCTTTTTCAGGGCAATAAAGGACAGCAGCATTCCAAAGGCTCCTCCGAAAATGGCTAAAATGTTCAGAATGCCATTGATAAAGCTCCTCTCCAAAGATTCTGCGGATTCCCAGTCAGTGTGGGTGCAGATCCAGTGATTGGCGCAAAACATGATAAAGGTGATGGCGTTGACAAAAATCAAGTACCACTGGAAATAGTTAAGACCAAACAGATTATTGCTTTTTCTGAGGCTTTCCAAAAACGCTGAAGATCCATAGCCATTGGAAATAGAGATAATGGACAAAACCGAAGCGGCTATGATGGCAATAGTGGAAGCCAGCAGGCAAAGGAACTGGTCTGTCTTTCCGTCCGAAGTACACCAATTCAGGCAAAACTTTTTCCTGTGGGGATAAAACAGCTGAACGCCTCTTTTGTTAGGCAAGTCCAGCAAAATATGGCTCAGCAGCCCTGCCAAGACCGGCAGAGCCAACGGCTTGCAGAAAACGTACATAGAGGCTGTGATGATAAAAGCCCCCAGAAACGAATGCATGAAGGTTCTGTGACTGGTAGAAGCTCCATAAATGCAGCAAATCACCAGAGCCAACAGTCCCGCTGCGGAAACAATCCCCCAGTGTCCCCTCATATAATCGCACAAACCATTTCCTATTTTATTATCCAGAAACAGCGCAGCAGCGGTAATCACCGAAGTGAACAAAGCTCCCGGAACAGCTCCCTCGCTGATTTTGGAACTCCTGCAATCAATGTCACAAAGCCAGCCTCCAGCCGCTCCTCCAGCAACGCTGCACAGCACCCCCGATAAGGTG
>SAMEA104404103__coassemble_76_pt1 | contig 84558 bp, 77 predicted proteins | sample SAMEA104404103__metabat2_high_PE_024 | metagenome-assembled genome bin SAMEA104404103 (sample SAMEA104404103) | Balaenoptera acutorostrata
GAACGCTAGCCTGTCACGCTAGAGGTCGTGGGTTCGAACCCCATCCAGGTCGCCAATTTTTTTCTTGTCCATTGCTTCCCTGCTGGGCAACAAAATGCCTTTGTAGCTCAGTTGGTAGAGCAGAGGACTGAAAATCCTCGTGTCGTTGGTTCGATTCCGACCGAAGGCACCATTTGCGGGTTTAGCTCATCTGGTAGAGCGCCACCTTGCCAAGGTGGAGGTAGCGAGTTCGAGCCTCGTAACCCGCTCCATCAAACCATCCGTAAGGGTGGTTTTTGCACAGCAGGACATTGAACAGGAATCGTTTGCGGGTTTAGCTCATCTGGTAGAGCGCCACCTTGCCAAGGTGGAGGTAGCGAGTTCGAGCCTCGTAACCCGCTCCAAAGATCATCCAAATCGGATGGTCTTTTTTCGTATCTGGATATTTTGCTCCCAAAGATTTTGCCTTTGGGGGCTTTTCTTTTGCCTTTTCTCCAGAAATAAATTTGAAATCTTTTTTCGCCGGTGATATACTAAAGAAGACCCAAAACGAAAAATGGGAAATCACTGAAAAAAAGACAATAGATTAAGGGAGGAATTTGTGATGGCAAAAGAATTCAGCGCAAGACGACAGCAGTTAGTGGCTGGTATGGAAGGCCCATGCGCAGCTCTTGTTTTTTCCGGCAAAGCGCCCATGCGCTCCGCTGACGAAAGTTATCCATTCTCTGTAGACCGCAGCTTCTTCTATCTCACCGGCATCGACCGCGAAAACATGATTCTGGTTGTGACCAAAAACGCAGCTGGTGTGGTTTCTGAACAGCTTTACATCGAACCTTATGATGAACTGATGGCAAAATGGGTAGGCCCTCGCATGAGAGATTTTGAAGCAAGGGAAATCAGCGAGATTCAGGATATTCGTTATCTGGAAAACTTTGCAGAAAACTTCAACTCCTTCATCTACCGCAATCGTGGTACCCAAAATCCAACTACCGTTTATCTGGATCTGTGGAAGTATCATGCTGACCACGACCCATCTGAAGCTCATAAATTTGCTGCAAAGGTGCAGAGAGATTATCCTGCTGTACAGATTAAAGAGCTTTATGGAATCCTAGCCGATATGAGAATCATTAAGTCCGAAACAGAACTGGATGAAATGAGAAAAGCGCAGATTACTACCCAGAACGCAATCGAAGCAATGATGAAGTATGCTTATCCAGGTGTCAACGAAGCCGCTCTGGAAGGTGCTTTTGACTTTGAACTGTATAAGCAGGGCGTAAAGGAACACGCTTTCCCAACCATCGTTGCAGGCGGCCCAAGAGCTACCACCCTGCATTATGCTACCAACAATCAGGTAGTCAACGATAACGAAATGGTTCTCATCGACCTGGGCAGCACCCACAATCATTACTGCGCCGATATTTCCAGAACCTTCCCTGTAAATGGCAAGTTCACAGAACGTCAGAAACAGGTTTACAACACTGTTCTGGCAGCGCAGAAGCTGGTCATCAGAGAAGCAAAACCTGGAATGAAACTCAACGACCTGAACCAGATGGTAATTGATTTCTACCAGGAAGAACTGCCTAAGATTGGTTTGCTGAAAGACGGTAAGACCGTTCGGGATTACTATTACCACCATGTAAGTCACAGCCTGGGTCTGGACTGCCACGACATAGATTCTCCAGGTGCTTTGGATGATCTTCGTCCAGGTATGGTAATTACCGCTGAACCAGGCCTGTACATCGCAGAGGAAGGCATTGGCGTTCGTATCGAAGATGATGTGCTCATTACCGAAGACGGCGCAATCGACCTGTCTGCCAACATCCTGAAGGAAGTAGAAGATATCGAAGCTCTGATGGCTTCTGCTAAAAAAGAAAAGTAAAAACCTTTTTAGAAAAGCAGCTCAAGAAAAAACCGGACTGAAAATAATTCAGTCCGGTTTTTCTATAGGAGTTCATGTTAAAAGAAAAAGCTCAGTCCGTATGGACTGAGCTTTTTTAGAATCAGTTAAGATTATTCAGCGTCTTCAACAGCTTCTTCTTCGTTTTCTTCGAGGAGAGCTTTCATGGACAGGCTAACACGTTTCTTGTCGAAGTCGATGTCAGTGATCTGAACTTTAACTTCCTGACCGATGGTCAGAACGTCCTGAGGTTTGTTGATTCTTTCGTTGGAGATCTGGGAAATGTGGATCAGACCATCAACGCCTGGCAGAATCTGAGCGAATGCGCCGAAAGCGGTCATGGAAACGATCTTAGCGTCAACTACGCTGCCGATTTCAAAATCTCTCTTGAGGATTTCCCAAGGATTGTCTTCTGTTTTCTTGTAGCCCAGGGAAATCTTTTTGTTTTCAACGTCGATGTCTTTTACATAAACTTCAAGAACGTCGCCAACTTTAACAACATCGGAAGGATGTTTGATTCTCAGCCAGGACAGTTCAGAAATGTGAACCATGCCGTCTACGCCGCCCAGGTCAACGAATGCGCCGTAGCTGGTGATGGATTTAACAACGCCTTCGTAGCGTTTGCCAACTTCAACTTCGCCCCAGAATTTTTCTTCCAGAACTTTTTTCTGTTCTTTGAGAACGTCTTTGATGGAGCCAACAGCTCTGTGACGTTTTTCGTTAACTTCGCGGATTACGAAATCAACTTTCTGTTTGAGCAGCTGTTCCAGTGGTTCGTTTTTGGAAACGCCGGACAGGGAAGCTGGGATGAATACTTTAACGCCTTCGGTAACAGCCAGGATGCCGCCCTTAACAACGTCAGTTACAGTACCGGAAAGGATTTCGCCGGTGCCAGCAGCAGCCATAACTTTTTCAAAGCCAGCCTGTGCATCCAGACGTTTTTTGGAAAGCATAACAGTACCTTCAACGTCGTTTACGCGCTGAACGAGCAGTTCGATTTCGTCGCCAACTTTAACGATGTCGCTGGTGCCGAGGCTTGGGTCGCTGGTCAGTTCGGACAGTGGAACGTAACCGGTATGTTTTGTGCCGATATCAACAGTGATCTCGTTAGGAGCAATGCTGGTAACGATAGCCTTCACTTTCTCTCCATTATGTGCGCTCTTGAAAGACTGGTTCAGCAGTTCTTCAAAAGACATTTCTTCTTCTTTTAAAATCTCACTCATGGTTTTTTGTACCTCCTTAATTATGCCCACCGGTGTGGAAGCACCGGCAGTAACACCGACCCGACTGCCAGCGGCGATCTGGCAGACATTCTGTTGACCGCCTAAAAGTTCCCGTGCTGTCTCGACCCAAATAGTCTGGCAGGTGCGGCTGCAAATATCCGACAATTTTCCGGTGTTGGAGCTGTGCCTGCCGCCGATTACGATCATGATATCCGAAACTTCCGCCAATTGTGCAGCCTCTGTCTGTCGCATCAGTGTAGCTCTACATATTGTATCAAATATTTTTAGGTTTGTATACAGGTTTTTCGCACTTTCTACGCATTTTTGCCACTCCGACGTGTTAAAAGTGGTCTGAGCAACCATTACGCTGTTCATTTTGGACAGATTTGGGTGATTTTGGGTGATATTTTCCAATTCTTCCGCAGATTTAAATGTAACAACAGTTACATTACAGTGTCCCATAATGCCCTGAATTTCCGGGTGAGCAGAGTCACCGGCGATGAGAACCAGGGTGCCTTCCTGCTGTTCGTGGACGATTTGCTGGATATGTTTTACATTGGGGCAGGTAGCATCCACATAGGGGATGTGGTACTGTTCAAAAGTATTATATACGACTGCGGGAACGCCGTGGGAGCGGATGATAACAGGAATCATTGGTTTTCCGGCATTCAAAAGGGCCTGTTCTTTTTTAACAACTTCTTCCAGGGTGGGAACAGCTTCGGCTCCCAAAGAGGCCAGCTCCTCCACCACCTGGGGATTATGGATGATCTCTCCCAAAGTAAACAGTTTTGGGAAAGAGTTAAGAGGGCTTTTGTCAAGCTCCTCCCGGACAGTATCCACTGCCCGGCGGACACCAAAGCAGAATCCTGCGGTTTTTGCAACGGTAATAGGCATAGGGGGAAATCCTTTCTATATGTTCTGTGTCTTTAAATCTGCAACGGTGCTCTGGAGCATCCTGGTAGCACCTTTCAGTCCACGAGCGGAAGACATGGAAATTTCTTCTCCTTCCGCTGGAGCAATGCCCAGTTCCTCGCAGGTCATGAGCTTGCCATAGTTGACGATAACCCTGGAGCGGAAGCTCTTTTTGGGGTTAAGATAGGTGATGGACATTGGAAGAACGGGAGCCCCTGTCTGTTGGGCAATCAGAGCAAGACCGGATTTAAAACGCAGCAGGCTGTTGTCTTTGGAACGGGTTCCTTCTGGGAAGATTCCCAAAATCTCCTTGTCCCGGATGACCTGCTTTGCAGTTTCAATGGCGGTCATATCCCCGGAGCCTCGGTCAACAGGGAAGGCGTTGAGCCAGCGGATGACCGTTTTCAGCACAGGAATCTGGAACAGCTCTGCTTTTGCCATAAAGTGGATATGATGATGACGGATGCCCTGGCAGACAATCATGGGGTCAATGGCAGAACAGTGGTTGCAGGCCAAGATATAGCCGCCATCCTGAGGTTCTTCTTCCATGTGATTGATTTCCAGATGGAACCAGAACCGCCACAGGAATCCTACTACGCGGATAGCAATTTCGTAAAACACAAAATCAGCTCCTTTCAGCTGGAATGACTAAATTGTCAGGGAAAGTTCCTGGAGCTTTTTCTGAATCATATCTTTGATGAGGGCAACAGTATTTTCAAAGTTGATTTCGGTGGTATCCAGAAGAACAGCGTCCTCAGCCTGACGGAGAGGCGCAGCGGCTCTGGTGGAATCCTGATGATCTCGTTTCAATACGTCCTGAAGGATATCGTCATAGTTTGCAGGAATATTTTTCTGCACATATTCCAGATATCTTCTGTGCGCTCTGGATTCGGAAGAAGCGGTCAGAAAGATTTTTAATTCTGCATCCGGCATAACAACAGTACCGATGTCCCTGCCGTCCATGATGAGGCTCTGGTGCTTTGCCATATCCTGCTGAAGCTCCAGCAGAAAAGCGCGTACCTGCGGAATGGCAGATACATCAGAAGCTGCCATAGAGCCTTCTGGGGTGCGGATGGCTTCGGACACATCTTCGCCATTAAGGAAGATGCGCTGACCGTTTTGAGGGTCGTAGGTGGTTTTAATGCTGATGTCTGCCAGGCAGGGAACCACATCCTCGGCAGACTTGGTGTTTTTGCCCTGCCGGAGGATGTACAGACCGATGCAGCGGTACATAGCTCCAGTGTCCACATAGATGATGGACAGGTCGTGGGCAATTCTTTTGGCGACTGTGCTTTTGCCGGCTCCAGAGGGGCCGTCGATGGCAATACGGATCATAATAAATTCCTCCAAATATATTTTTCCCGCAGACTTAGCTTTGCTCGCCGCAGGCGTAATCATGGTCTACCGTGATGACACAGAAATAATTTCCCTGCTGCCGCATACGGGATTGAATCAAGTCGGACAGGTCTTTGTCGGTCATAGCAAATTCCATAGGAACCAACACATCGAACAAAAGGTTTGTATGGGTAGTCCCGAATACTGCTCTAAAGTCATGGATTCCGATTTTAGGGTCTATCTTGCGAATGACAGACAATGTTTTTTCGCGAAGCCGGTCTAACTCTGGATCGCCGGTGATGACCGGATCCATGTGAATTACCAGATGCACACCCATTTCTTCCATGACCTGCCGTTCCACGTTGTCGATGATGTCGTGGCTGGTGAGGATATCTTCTTCGGCCGGGACTTCTGCATGGACACTGGCAAACAGTCTGCCGGGGCCGTAGTTATGAACTTGCAGGTCGTGCATCCCGACGATTCCTTCGTGAGAAAGGATGCGGTCGCGAATGTTTTTTACAGTTTCTGGGTCAGGGGCCTTGCCAATCAGCAGGTCAGCCGTTTCGGTCACCAGTTTTATACCAGAAATGGTGATGAGGATTGAAACCAAAATACCAATCCATCCGTCAAGAGGAATGTTGGTCAGGTGGAAAATCACAGTGCTGACCAAAACCGCGCTGGTGGAAAAAGCATCGTTCAGGCTGTCGGCAGCGGTGGCGGCCAAAGCTTCCGAGGAAATCTTTTTGCTTAGGGAACGGTTGAACAGTCCCTGCCATAGTTTGATGGCGATGGAAAGGAGCAGGGCGGCATAGGTCAGGGCAGAAATGGTGATGTCTTCCGGGTGGATGATTTTGTCAAAGGAACTGCCCAGCAGCTCCAATCCCAGCACGATGATGATGATGGAAACTGCCATGCCGGAGATGTATTCAATTCGGGCGTGTCCATAAGGATGCCGGGAATCGGCAGGCTTTCCTGCAAATTTAAAAGCAAAAAAGGTGATGATGGAAGAACCAGCATCGGAAAGATTGTTGATGGCATCGGCGATGATGGCGACACTGGCGCTGAATAGCCCTGCCAGAAGCTTCATCAAAAACAAAAACAGGTTGGACACAATGCCCACCGTGGCAGCCAGGGTGCCGTATTTTTCCCGTATTGCGGGGTCGTCTGTGTTCTGCCAGTTAGGAATGAAGCGGCGGATCAAAAACTCTGTCATGAAATCAGGCCCTTCTGAAAGATTTTCCCTGAAAAATCAGAGAATATGAAACCAATATATTGTAACTCAAAAATATAAGGTTTGCAACGGCGGAAGGATATTTTTGAAAAAGGGGAATTGAACTGGCAAGTTGATTGTGATATACTACAAATAAAATGCGAGATTATATCGTAGATTCACAAAAACACAGAGGAGGAGAACATTTGGATAAACAGAAAGAAGTGCTTGATCTTGCGGTAAGAGTGGGAGAAGTCCTGCTTCAGAATGGGGGAGAAATCTTCCGTGTTCAAGAAACTATGCGCCGCATTGCAGAAGCTTACGGAGTGGGGGAACTACACGTTTATGTCTTAGCCAATGGCCTCTTTGCTTCTGTGGATGATACTGAAGGAACGGGGGCGCAATATGTCCGCCATTTGGAAACAGGCGAGGAAATCGGCCAGAGCGCAGGCGGAAGCCAGGTTCGTTATATCCCTCTTTCTGCCACCCATTTGGGCAGAGTAGCGGCAGTCAACGACCTTTCCCGTCAAATCGCTGCCCACAAATATACCATAGAGGAAGCGTGGAAGCGAATCGAAGAAATCAGTGTTATGCCCTTCATCAACGAAAAGATACAGATTCTGATGTCTGGTCTGGGCGCAGCCACCATTTGCATTATTATGGGAGGAAGTTTCTGGGACAGTGTGGCCTCTTTGATTTCGGGCATTCTACTGTGGTGTTTCATTTTGTATCACAGCCGCAAAAAATCCAACAAAATCATGGTCAATATCCTGGGAAGTGCCCTGGTGACGTTAAATGGTATTATTATGTTCCGATTTTTCTTTGGGGACAATATGGACAAGATTATTATTGGTTCCATAGCCCCTATGCTGCCGGGAAGCCCCTTTACAAATTCTATCCGTGATTTTCTGAATGGGGACTATCTGTCCGGCACCATTCGCATGATTGATGCAATCCTGGTAGGATGCTGTATTGCGCTGGGCGTTGGCCTGGTGCTGCGAATAGTTACGATTGTCTTCGGGATTACTTTATAAAGGAGGGTATGAGATGGATGCAAGATTTTTTGTAGAAGTTTTGGCGGCGGCACTGGCTGCCCTGGCTTTTGGAATACTGTTTCAAGTACCGAAGAAGCAGTATTTTTATACTGCTTTTGCCGCAGGAATTGCCTGGGCCTGCTATCTTTTGAGTATGAAGATTTATCCTTCCCCGACCCTCGCTTCCTTTGTATCCACGGCAGTGCTGACAGTAATCTGCCGGGTGTTTGCGGTAAAGAGGAAAACGCCGGTAACGGTCTTTCTGCTGTGTGCATTGTTCCCCATCGTGCCGGGTGCCGGCATCTATTATACTGCCTATAACTTTATTATGGGTATCAATGATTTGGCGTTGGCCAAAGGAATCGAAACCATCAAATGTGCAGTTGCCATTGCGTTGGCGGTGGTGTTCACCTTCTCTCTGCCAAACGAAGCGATTTTGAAGTTGGCGAGGATTGGACAAAAATCCGCAAAGCAGCCGGCAAAATAAAGAAATTCAAATCCCTTTCTCTAACCAGGAAAGGGATTTTTTTATTCGCAAGGAGAAGAAATTCACGAAAACAACAGAAAAATATCTGAAAATCTGTGGAAATCCTGTAATTTTACAGTTTAGAACAAGCCCTAAAAAAACAAAAACTGGCGAAACCTCACAAGGAAAACGCATAAATTGTGTAAACTTGTATAAGATTTCTTTGACGAGTTATTTAAAAAAGGGACAAAAGATAGAAAGCAACACTTGTTCACAGAAAAAATATTGCACCAGATAGGGGAGAATGTTAAAATAATATAGATATAGAGCCGGCTGCGGACTGCAAAATTTTGATGGAAATAGAGCAAGGCCGCAGATTTGTGTTGTCTAAAAAATCTTTTTCTAAAGCAGTTTTTCATTGAAAACAGCGGGGAAACAGCAGGGCTGACAGATTTTTCCTCAGGGAGAAAAAGCTTTGGGACAAACATTGAAAACGGAATGGAGAATGAAATCGTGGAAGAGAAAAAAGGACGAAGAAATTACCGGCAGCAGCTGGTGTTCCTAATGGATCTCGTCATCGCAAATATTGTTTATTTTGCCTTAATCTATTGGGTGCCTGTCCGCAATGGCGCAGACCCCCAGACCATCCTTTCCTGGATGCCAAACTTTGGCCTGATGCTGCTGTGCCTGTGCGGATTCCTGTGGGCCTCCAAATCCTATGACAGCCTGTGGAGATATGCAGAAACGGATGAATACATCTCCATGATTGCCATGGGAGCGGCAGCTTACTTGGTCTATTTTGTGGTGCAGAAGCTGCTGCCTATCCCCAAAATCCCCAGCGTGCTGTCTTTGTGCATTTATTCCATTTCTCTGCTGCTGATGATGACGGCCCGGTTTGCCTACCGAAAATACCGGATGCTTTCGGTCAGCAAAAGCAAGGATAAAAAAGTTCGCTGCGCCATCATCGGAGCGGGAAACGCAGGAGTTGGCCTGCTCAATGAAATGAAAAACAATTCCAGCAACCGTTATCAGCCGGTGTGCTTTTTCGATGATGACCTGGACAAAATCGGCAAATTCATCCACGGCATCGAAGTAAAGGGAAAAATCGACAGTATGCCCTTGCTTTTGAGAAACACGATGGTTACAGAGCTGATTTTTGCCATCCCTTCGGCAGACCCAATCCGCCGCAAAGAAATTTTGGAAATGTGTTCAGGACTTCATTGCCACGTCAAAGTTCTGCCGGATACCTTTGCGGCGGTTCAAAGCGGCAATCTCAGCCAGAATGTCCGCAATGTCAAAATCGAAGACCTGCTGGGCAGAGAAAAAATCGTGCTGAACAATCAGGAAGTATTCGATTTTGTAAGGGATAAAGTCATCATGGTAACTGGCGGAGGCGGTTCCATCGGCTCGGAATTATGTCGTCAGATTGCAAAACGTAATCCAAAACGTATTATTGTGGTGGATATTTACGAAAACAACGCCTATTCTCTCCAGCAGGAGCTGAAAATGGAGTACAAAGATAAGCTGGATTTGGTCATTGAGATTGCTTCTGTTCGGGATAAAGAAAAGGTCAGAAAGCTGGTTTCTTATTATCATCCCCAGATTATCTTCCATGCAGCAGCCCATAAGCACGTTCCCCTCATGGAGGACTGTCCAGAGGAAGCGGTGAAGAACAACATCTTCGGTACCTACAATGTGGTTCATGCGGCGGATGAATTTGGTGTTGACAAATTTGTGCTGATTTCCACTGACAAAGCGGTAAACCCGACCAATGTGATGGGCGCAACCAAGCGTTTCTGTGAAATGATTCTCCAAAGCATGAAGGGTGTCAGCAAAACCGAATATGCCGCAGTACGTTTTGGAAATGTACTGGGTTCCAACGGCTCGGTGATTCCACTGTTCCGCCGGCAGATTGAGGCAGGCGGCCCGGTCACGGTCACCGACAAGAGAATCATCCGATACTTTATGACCATTCCTGAGGCAGCGCAGCTGGTGCTGGAAGCAGGCGCAATGGCAGTCAGCGGACAGGTGTTTGTGCTGGATATGGGTCAGCCGGTAAAGATTCTTGATTTGGCAGAAAACCTTATCAAGCTTTCAGGATATACGCCGTATGTGGATATTCCGATTGTGGAAACCGGCCTGCGCCCGGGAGAAAAGCTCTATGAGGAACTTTTGATGAAGAGCGAGGGTCTAAGTAAAACTGCCAGCAAAAAAATCTTTATCGAAACCCAGCAGGAAATCTCCCAGGAAGAACTCAACGGCAAGCTGGATGTTCTTCGGGCAGCGCTGGAAAAAGGCGGCAGGGATAACATCCGTGTCGCAATGAAGCAGGTGGTTCCGACCTTTAAAGACCCAGAAGAAGTGAATCGAGAAGTAGCAGAAGAATAAACACAGATGATTGGAAAGAGAGGGACAGGGTATGCATCAGGGAACAGATGGAAAAGAAGTGACCTTTAAGGATGTACTGATTCTTATGTTCAAAAAGTTTGAGAAAATCTTTGTCTTTGCTTTGGCCTTTGCCATTATTTTTGCGGCTATGGGCGCAGCAAAGGGCGCAAAGGGTTTAAGCCAGGAAAATCAGGACAAGCTGAGAGAAGATTATGAAATCAAAAAAGAAGAATATGATACCTCGGTACAGCTTTTGTCCGACAGCATGGAAAGAAGCCGCAGCAGACTGGACAGCATCACCGAATATACCCAAGACAGCCTTTATTATAATCTGGATGCTTTCCATGAAGCAGTAGGGGAAATCGTGTTCTATGTGGACACCGATTATCAGATTGTTCCAGAACAGTACTATCAGAATCCAGATAAGACCGAGCAGATTGTAGGTGCTTACTGTACTGCTTATCGGGATGAAAAACTTTATGATAAACTGGCTGACATTTTAGGACAGGATGTGGAGAGCAAGTATATCGGCGAGCTTATCAGCATCAATCGCTCCGGCAGCAAGCATCTGCAGGACAGCCAGGGCAACATCACAAACTACAACTATGTGGGAAACGATGCGGTAGTCAGCATTGTTGCAAGGGCAGAGGACAAGGAAACTGCGCTGGAAATGGCAGAGGTTGTTTTTGAACACTTGAACCAGAATATCAATGCCAATGTGGAGCCTCACGAAACAAAAATCCTTTCAAAATCTTCCCTGATTATCAGCGATGAAGACCTGAAACGCATCACCAAAGATTTGGGCAAGGAAGTTACTGACCTTCAGAAAAATCTGAAAGATATGGAAACACAGATGACTTCTCTGGAAAAATCTGAACCGAAAATGGCCAGTGTTTCTACAAGAGATGTTGTGAAAAAAGCCATCCTCTATGGAATCCTGGGCGGTGTTCTGGGCGGCGTCATCATCTGTCTGTGGGTGCTGCTGGCATATCTGTCTGACAACCACCTGGACGGCGCATATCAGGCGCAGAAGCTTTACAACATCGAAATCTTTGCAAATATATCTTCCAATCAAAAGAAACACAAGCCTTGGTTTGCAAAACTCATCGACCGGATGGAAAGCAATGAAAAAACAAGAATGTTTGCAGACCAGCAGAAAGCCGCAGAATATACCGATGTGATGCTTGGCACCTTGTCTAAGGGTCAGAGCATGACAGTAGCCGTGGCAAGCACTCTGGATACTCCTGAAATTCTGGAGCTTTGCCAAAAACTGGAAGCCTGCTCCGGCAAGAACCAGTATCTGCCAGCCCCTGTGATGCTCAAAGATGCAGATTCCATGAGAAAGATTGCTCAGGCAGACGCAGTTATCCTTGCAGAGGAAAGCGGGGTGTCCCTGATTGGGGATATCAACCGACAGATTATCCGCCTGGAAAAGACAGGCAAAGAAATTCTGGGTATGCTGCTGATCGACTAGACCCAGAAAAGATAGATCGTAACCGGTTATAAAACCGGGGAAGGAGATTGGCTGAAATGAAAGTTCCATTTTCCCCGCCGGATATCGGCGAAGCTGAAATTGAGGAAGTCGCACAGGCTATGCGTTCTGGCTGGATCACCACCGGCCCAAGAACCAAAGAGCTGGAAAGACAGCTGGCAGCCTTCTGTCATACCAGCAAGGCGGTATGCTTAAATTCTGCCACAGCCTGTCTGGAAATGACCCTGTATCAGCTGGGCATCGGCCCTGGAGATGAGGTCATCACCTGCGCTTATACCTACACCGCTTCTGCCAGCGTAGTTTGCCACACTGGTGCAAAGCTGGTTCTGGTGGACTGTGCAAAAGACAGTCTGCAAATGGATTATGATGCTCTGGAAAAGGCCATCACGCCTCGGACTAAAGCTGTGATTCCGGTGGATTTGGCGGGTGTTGTCTGCAATTATGACAGAATTTTTTCCATCGTAGAAAAGAAAAAAGACATCTTCGTCCCTTCCGATAATAAAATTCAGAAAGCTTTGGGCAGAGTAGCAGTTGTAACTGATGCAGCCCACGCTCTGGGCGCTCGGCGGCATGGAAAAATGTGCGGAGAAATCGCAGACTTCACGGCGTTTTCCTTCCATGCAGTCAAAAACTTCACCACCGCAGAAGGCGGCGCAGTTGTGTGGAGAGATATTGAAGGCATAGACAACGAGGAAATCTACAAAAATTATATGCTGCTGTCCCTCCACGGACAGTCTAAGGACGCTCTGGCAAAAACGCAGCTGGGCGCATGGGAATATGATATTGTGGCTCCTGCCTATAAATGCAATATGACCGACATTATGGCCGCCATCGGACTGGTGCAGATGAAACGTTATCCCGGCCTGTTGGCCCGCAGAAAAGAAATCATCACTAGGTATGATGAGGCATTCAAGAAGCTGCCAGTAACGGTGCTCCAGCATTATGGAGAGGATTTTGCTTCCAGCGGACACCTGTATCTGGTGAATCTGACCGGCAAAGATGAACAGTACCGCAACGATATCATCACAAAAATGGCAGAAAGAGATATTGCCACCAATGTTCACTACAAGCCTCTGCCTATGCACACGGCCTACAAAAGGCTGGGATTTGACATCAAGGATTACCCCAATGCCTTTGAGCATTACCACAACGAAATTACCCTGCCTCTGCACACCTGTCTTACCGATGAACAGGTGGAATATATCATCCAAAACTTTACAGAGCTGGTAAAAGGAAAGGTGGATTAACTTGCTCAAAAAATGGGAAGACCTGCCGGCCTCTCTGCAAAATGAGGCTGTGCGTCCCTATTACGATAAACTCAGTCAATGCAAAGGACAGATTCTGGCAAAGAGAGTGTTTGATTTTGTGGCGGCTCTGGTACTTCTGATTTTGCTGTCACCGGTCATGCTGGTGCTGGCTATTGCCATCAAGGTGGATTCTCCCGGCGAAGTCCTGTTCCGTCAGGTTCGAGTGACCCGGTACGGCCAGGAGTTTCGCATTTTCAAATTCCGCACTATGGTAAAAAATGCCCAGTCACTGGGCACACAGGTCACGGTTCAGGGAGATGCCAGAGTGACCCGTGTGGGAAAATTTTTAAGAAAATGCCGCCTGGACGAAGTGCCACAGCTGCTTAATATCTTGAAAGGCGAAATGAGCTTTGTGGGGACCCGACCAGAGGTTCCCAAATATGTGGCAGCCTATGCCCCTGAGATGATGGCGACCCTTCTGCTTCCGGCAGGCGTCACCTCTCAGGCTTCCATCCAGTATAAGGACGAAGACACCCTCCTGGCCAACTGTCAGGATGCGGACAAGACTTATATCGAAGAAGTCCTTCCGGGAAAGATGAAATACAATCTGGAAAGCATCATGGAGTTTTCTTTCTGGAAGGATATCAAGACCATGTTTGAAACCGTGCTTGCGGTGATCCGATAGAAAAAGAAGGTAACATCAATGAAGGTTTGGATTATCAACCATTACGCAATCCCGCCGTCTATGGGCGGACTGGTGCGCCATTATTATTTCTCCAAATTCATGAGCCAGCAAGGCCATGATGTAAGGATTTTTACCGCAAGCCACATCCACAATACCAACATCAATATGGTGAAGGACAAGAGCCTTTACAAGGAAGAAATGATGGGCGATGTACCCTATACCTTCCTGAGAACCGCCGACTATACCGGCAACGGACTTTCTCGTATCATCAATATGCTGGAATTTCCTCTGCGAGTTCAGCAGGCAGTAAAGGCATTTCGTAAGCAGGGAGAACGTCCTGATGTGATCTATACCTCTGCGCCTACCATCTTCACCGCAGGCTCTGCCCTGATTGCAGCACACCGATTAAAAGTTCCCTGCGTGGTGGAGGTTCGGGATATCTGGCCGGAATCCATTGTGGAATACAAGGGCATGTCCCGGAAAAACCCCATCATTCAGATTTTGTATCAGCTGGAAAAATGGCTCTACAAGGGAGCTGACCGGCTGATCTTTACCATGGAAGGCGGCAAAGATTATATCCGAGAAAAGAACTGGGAAAAAGCTGTTTCTCTGGATAAGATCAGAAACTTGAACAACGGTGTTGATCTGGAAGAATTTGACCATAACCGGGAACATTATCAGCTGGACACACCGGAACTTTTGGAAGAAGATACTTTCAAAGTTATCTATACTGGTTCTATCCGTCTGGTCAACAATCTGGAAAAGATTGTGGAAATGGCGGAGTATATGCAGGAACATGGAGAAGATAAAATCAAGTTCCTGGTATACGGCGACGGCACCGAAAGAGAAGGTCTTATCGCCCAGTGCAAAGAAAAGAATCTTAAAAATATTGTTTTCCCCGGCAAGGTGGAAAAGAAATATATTCCATTCATCCTGTCCAAATCTGACCTGAACCTGAATCATGTTAAGCAGACAGGAATCATGAGGTTCGGATGCAGCCTCAACAAGCAGTTCGACTACTTTGCCAGCGGAAAGCCGGTTCTGTCCGACCTGGTGGTAAGCCATGATTTGCTGGAACGCTATCATGCCGGTGTGACCATGCCGACACAGGATGCCGAGGTCATGTGCCAGGAAATCATCAAGTTTGCCCATATGCCAAAGGAAGAATATCAGCAGTTCTGCCAGAATGCCCGCAAGGCAGCAGAGGATTATGATTACCGGAATCTCACCAATCAGCTTCTTGGAATTTTGGAGGATGCGGTGGATTCCAAAAGAAAATAAAGGATGTGCTGTGCGATAGACAGCGCATATCACAGACCAAAGGGGATAAGCTATGACCAGAGTTTGCCATTTTTCCAGTGCCCATGCGCCAAACGATACCAGAGTTTTTCACAAACAGTGTGCCTCTCTGGCAAAAGCAGGCTATGATGTGACCTTCGTGGTGAAGGCAGCGCACCACAAAGCCCAGACTACAGTACAAAAGGGAGTTACCGTCATCGAGGTTCCCATCGACGATTCCTCCCGTTTTAAGAGAATGCTTTCCGGGGCAAAGGCAGTTTATGAAAAGGCTCTGGAAGTGGATGCGGATATTTACCAGTTCCACGACCCAGAGCTTCTGCCTTACGGCTTAAAGCTGGCAAAAAAGGGCAAGAGGGTCATCTTCGACAGCCATGAAGACTACCCCACCCAGATTATGGAAAAGGAATGGATTCCGCACTTCATTCGTAAACTGATTTCCAAAACCTACCGAGCCTATGAAACCCATGTGGTAAAAAATCTGGATGCAGTTTTGTTCCCATGCACCAAAAACGGCATCAATATTTTTGATGGAAGGGCAAGGGAAACGGTTATCATCTCCAACGCAGTTATGCTGGAGGAAGCGGTTCCGGTGGATTACTCCATGAAAGAGCCCAAAACCATCTGCTGTACCGGAAGCCTGACCTATCAAAGAGGTATCACCCATCTGATAAAGGCAGCACACAAGGCAGGGGCTCACCTGATTCTGGCAGGAAACTATTCCACGCCGGAGTATCAGAAGGAGCTGGAAGCCATGCCGGAATATGAATGTGTGGAATATTTGGGCTACCTTGACCGCCAGCAGATTGCAAAGGTCTATTCCCGTTCCAGCATCGGTATGTCCACCATCCTGAATGTGGGACAGTATTCCAGCCTGGATAACTTCCCAACAAAGGTTTATGAATATATGGCAGCAGGATTGCCGGTCATTGTGTCCGACTATCCGTTCATGAGAAAAGCGGTCGAAGCAGAAGGCTTTGGGGCAGCGGTTGACCCGGCCGATGTGGACAAGATCGCAGAAGCAATCAATGCCATTCTTTCCCACCCGGACAAAGCGGCAGAGATGGGTGAAAAAGGAAAGCAGGCAGTTTTGCAGCGCTACAACTGGGGCATCGAGGAGCAGAAATTATTTGCACTTTATCACAAGCTCGAAGCTCTGGGAAAACGGCGTTAGAAAGTTTCGCTTAAAAAGAGGGTTTATATGTTAACGTTTCTATTATCCAGAGGAGTCCCCACACAAGCTTATTCTACCAATGGGGTGTTTGAGTTCGATCAGGCAAAGGCCCTGGCCCAGGCAGGCTGCGATGTAGTCCTGCTGGCTTTGGATCTTCGCTCCATCAAAAGAACCAGACACTGGGGATTCGAGTCCTTCCAGAAGGACGGCGTTCAGGTGAGAGTGCTGAACGTACCGCTGGGGAATCTTCCGAAAAAGATTTTTTATCGAATTGGTCTGTGGGCTTTGGAAAAACTGTACCAACGTGCAGTAGATGAATTTGGCAAGCCGGATTTGGTTCACGCCCATTTTACAGATCATGCTTATCTTGCGGCACAGCTCAAAAGAAAAGAACAGTTCCCACTGGTAGTGACGGAACATTCCTCCCTGATCAATCAGGACAGGATTCCGAAAAATATAGAAAAAGCAGCAAAGTTTGCTTATCGTGAAGCAGATCGTTTGGTGGCGGTAAGTCCATCTTTGGCAATCCATATGCAGAAGCACAGCCGCCGTCAGGTAAAATGGATACCGGATATGGTGGATACCGAGCTGTTTTCCTACAGTGACCAGCACGAAAAGCAGAAAGCGTTTCAGGAAGAAGTCAAGATGGAAAGCGGAAACTACGCTTTTCTCAGCTGCGGCAATCTGAGAAAGGTAAAGCGCATGGATGTGCTCGTCAGAGCCTTTGCAAAAGCGTTTAAGGATTGTCCCCGTGTCACCCTGACCATCTGCGGACAGGGCCCAGAAGAAGGGCAGCTGCGCAAGTTGATTTATGATCTTCAGATGACGGAACGCATTCAGTTGGTTGGCCTTCGCCCAAGGGAGGAGATTGCCCAGCGGCTGCAAAACGCAGACTGTTTCGTTCTGGCCTCCACCTCCGAAACTTTCGGTGTAGCTTATCTGGAAGCTTTGTCCTGCGGAGTGCCAGTGGTAGCTACCCGCTGCGGCGGCCCAGAATGTTTTGTGAATGAACATAATGGCCTGATGGTGGAGCCGGACAACGTGGAGGAGCTGGCAAAAGCCATGCTGACCATGTACTGCAATAATGGTTTCTATAACCGCAGCGCCATTTCCCAGGAGATCAAAGACCACTATTCCTCCCAGGCAGTAGCGGCTTCTTTGATGGAGCAGTATCAGCAGCTGACCCAGGAAAAAGCGTTGACTGCTTCTGCATCGTAAGAATACATAAATTGAGTGACGACCGAAGGAGGAGATACCCGTGGAAGCTTCACGTTATATCCGGGAAAACAAAGGGTTTTCCTTTCTCAATGTTCCAAGAGAACTGTGCGCCCTGTTTATTTTGTTCTGGGGAATCAACCCGGCCTCCTTCACCTATCAATGGGCGGTTTATGCAGCGGTGATTTTGCTGTGGGCCGCCTTTGCCATGATGTCCCAATGGAAGAAATTCTGGGATACCATCTTTGAGCCGGTGATTCTGCTTAGTTTCTGCTGGCCTGTTCTATTGGGAATATATTCTATTGCGGGTCATGCAGAATTTCCTTTTCATCATTTGATGATGCCTATATTCTATGTGCTGTTCTGGTTCTATTACAAGCTGGAGGACAACCACTTTTCCCTGAAGCTTTTGGGATTGCTGACAGCCGGATACTATGTGCTTATCAATGTGGGAACCCTGCTGGCTCTGCGGAAGAATCCAGACGTATCCCGATTCCTTGCCGGAGGTGTAACGCCTTTAACACTGGAACTTGCCAATCCTTTGGTGGGTGGTTTTCAGCATATCTACTCTCTGACCATGTTCACAGTGGCACTGGTAGGCATCATCTGGTATTACCGCCCAGCATTGTCCAAAACTTTGCTTCTGGGCGCAACAGTTTTGCTGGGACTGCTGACTATTTTGAAGTCCAACTATTCCTTTGCAATTTTGTTTGTAGGAGCTTTTTGTCTGCTGGTGCTCTGCCGTCCTCCAAAAGGCGGCGGAAAAACCGTGGCAGTCCTTTTGGTCTGCTTCCTGCTGGCGTTGGTAGTACTGCCTAATCTTTATAAAATCTTTTACTTCATTGCGGACAATACCGGCAGTCTGAAAATGCAGCTGCGATTTCGAGAAGTAGGAAATCTTTTGCAGGGCAGCGGCATCACCCAGGGCAGCGACGCAGGCACACGAGTGGCTCTGTATACTGCTTCCCTGAAAACCTGGACAACTTCCCCTCTCTTTGGCATAGGGGACTGGACTATCCGCTTGGCGGAAAATCCCAGAGAAATCGTAGGCGGCCATTCTGTTGTCTGCGACTTTATGGCTTATTATGGTTTGGCAGGAAGTGTGATTTTCCATTCAATTTTGATTTCGCTGTTTGTGAAGCTGGAAAAGCTTTTAGACCGCAGAGGAAAGTTTTTATATCTGGTAGTATTTGTTCTTTATTATGTGCAGATCACGGTCAATACCGGCTATAACGAAGCCCTGATCGAAGTTCTGTTTTTCTTGATTCCTTCTCTTTTGCTGGCAGCAGGCGAGCCTGTTCCCGATAAAAATGCGGAATGCAGGGTGTCAAGATATATTCGATGAAAGGAGCTTTCATGGAGAAACAAACGTTTTCGGATTTATGGGAAAAGCTGAAAGAAGGACTTATCACCTTAAAAAATCGGGGATTTTTCCATATCATCGCCGGTTCCACTTTGGCAAAGATTGCAGGATTTGTGTCTGTATTCTTTCTGCCGCAGTTTCTTTCCAAAGCCGATTATGGCCTTTTGACCTATGTAGATAATATCCGAAATTATGTCATGCTCATTAACGGCATCGGCATCACCAACGCCACCCTGCGGTATTGCGCCCAGGAAGGCAGCGACGAGGAAAAGAAAGGATATTTTCTTATGTCGCTGAAAGTGGGCATTATTGCTGATGTGCTGTTGATTCTCTTTACCGGAGCGGCATATTTGATTTTGCCGTTTCCTTTTGAGGGGGCAAAGTTCCAGCTGGTGCTCTCTGCCTGCCTGCCGATTTTTTACTTCCTCTTTACCGATATCCAGCTTCTTTTGCGAGCCACTTTCCAGAACAAGAGATATTCGGTGTATAACTTCACCTATTCCTTTTTGCTGATGGCTTTTCAAATCCTGTTCGCAGTTTTGTGGGGCGTTACCGGTGTCATGGTCGGCAGATATATCTCAATGGCATTCTGTGTGCTGATGGGATTTGTTCTCATCAAAGACCTGCCGATGATGAAGGCGAAAGCCCAAATGCCCGATCGGGCGGAAACTATCCGATTGATTCGCTTTGGCATTGTGATGCTGACAGCCTCTGCCACCTCCATGGTCATGAGCTATAATGAAACATTCATTGTAGGACAGCTGCTGAAAAAGGAGGAACTGCTGGCAGAATATCGTGTGGCGGCCAATATCATGTCCATTTCTTTGTTCCTGCTGGAAGCTTTGCTGGTGTTTATCCTGCCGTATTTTATCCAGCACATCAAAGATAAACAGTGGATATGGACAAATTACAAAAAACTTTTTATAATCAATGGTGCAGTAATGACCGTGTTCCATCTGGGATTATTCGTGTTTGCAAAGCTGTTTATCCTGATTTTTGCAGGCCGAGAATATCTCAATGCAGTGGGACTGATGCGGATGTTCCTGATTGCTTCCTGGATTCAGGCAGTCTTCCGGGGAATTTCAGGAAATATCCTGGCTGTTACCGGCGAGGAAAAATTCAATCTCAAAATCAACATCGTTTTCGTGATCGTTCATGCGGTCATCGACATCATCAGTATCAAGGCTCTGGGAATCTATGGAGCTGCTATTGCGCTGATCGTGGTGTACTTCTTATCAGGTCTTATAATGAATATTCATTTAAGAAATATATGCAGATCACAGACAGGAAAGGAACAATATGATGAAGAATGAATTGCTCAATAAAATCAAGAATAAAGAAATCATCGTCGGCGTTGTGGGCCTGGGTTATGTAGGTCTTCCACTGGCAGTAGAAAAAGCGAAAGCCGGATTCAAAACCATCGGCTTTGACGTTCAGGAGAAAAAAGTCCAGATGGTAAACGAAGGTCACAACTATATCGGTGACGTAGTTGACAGCGATCTGGATGAGATTGTAAAGAGCGGTATGCTCAGTGCTACCACCGATTTCAGCTTTGTAAAAGATGTTGACTTCATTGCAATCTGTGTTCCTACCCCACTGGATTCTCACCAGCAGCCTGATATCAGCTATGTAAGGGCTTCCTCCGAAGCTGTTGCAAAATACCTGAAAAAAGGTTCTATGGTAGTTTTGGAATCTACCACCTATCCTGGCACTACCGAAGAACTGATTAAACCAATTCTGGAAGAAGGTTCCGGCCTCAAATGCGGCGAGGACTTCTATCTCGGTTTCTCTCCAGAGCGTGTTGACCCAGGAAACCTGATTTACAAAACGAAGAACACTCCTAAAGTTGTTGGAGCTATCGGCAAGGATGCTACCGAAGTTATCGCTGCCATGTACCGCGCAGTTCTGGAAGGCGAAGTTTACGAAGTATCCTGCCCAGCTGTTGCTGAAATGGAAAAGATTTTGGAAAATACCTACAGAAACATCAACATTGGTCTTGTAAACGAACTGACCATGCTCTGCAACAAAATGGGCATCAGCATGTGGGAAGTGGTTGACGCTGCAAAGACCAAGCCTTACGGCTTCCAGGCATTCTATCCAGGCCCAGGTCTGGGCGGTCACTGCATTCCTCTGGACCCATACTATCTTTCCTGGAAAGCAAGAGAATACGGTTTCCATACATCCATGATCGAAAGCTCCATGATGATCAACGACAAGATGCCGGAATACTGTGTTGACCGCGCTGCAAAACAGCTCAACACCGTTAAGAAGGCAATGAACGGTTCCAAGGTTCTGGTACTGGGCGTAGCTTACAAGAACGATATCGACGATTATCGTGAAAGCCCAGCTCTCCGTGTCATCGAAGTTCTGGAAAGAGAAGGCGCTGAAGTTACCTACTTCGACCCATGGATCAGCGAATACAAATATAACGGACAGCTCAGAAAAGGTATTCCTGCTCTCACTGAACAGGTGCTGAAAGATGCTGACCTGGTTATGATTACAACTGCTCACAGCAACGTGGATTATGATATGGTTCAGAAGAACGCATCCCTGATTTTCGATACCAAAAATGCAATGAAAGATATTGCAGACAGAAGCAACATCGAAGTACTTTAATCAGACAAGGCACGTTGCCGCAGGAAAGGAAGGTTCCCTATGAAATATGCTTTGATCGGCTGTGGTAGAATCGCAACCAACCATATAAAAGCAGTCATCAACAATCATCTGGAGTTTGCAGCAGTCTGCGACATTGTGCCGCAGAAAATGCAGGATCTTTTGGCAAAGCACGGACTGGAAAATGATGCTTCCATCCGCCGTTATACCGACTACAAGGAAATGATTGAAAAAGAGCAGCCGGAGCTGGTGGGCATCGCCACAGAAAGCGGCGTTCACGCAGAAATCGCACTGTTCTGCATCGAGCACAATGTCAATGTCATCATCGAAAAACCCATGGCGATGAACATGGCTGATGCGGATAAGATTATCAAACTCAGTGAAGAAAAAGGTGTGAAGGTTTGCGCCTGCCACCAGAACCGTTTCAATGTGGCAGTTCAGCAGATGAGAACAGCTTTGGAAGCAGGACGCTTCGGCAAGCTGTCCCACGGCTCCATCCATGTTCGCTGGAACCGCAATCAGGGTTACTACGACCAGGCTAAATGGAGAGGCACCTGGGCACAGGACGGCGGCGCTCTGATGAACCAGTGCATCCACGGCATCGACCTGCTCAGATGGATGCTGGGGGATGAAGTACAGCAGGTATACGGCGTGACCAGACAGCAGTTCCATGACTATCTGGAAGCAGAAGATATCGGCATGGCTGTGCTTCAATTCAAAAACGGAGCAGTTGCTACCATCGAAGGTACTACCAACGTATATCCAAAGAATCTGGAGGAGACCCTCTACCTCTTTGGGGAAAACGGCACTGTAAAACTGGGCGGCACTTCCACAAACAACATCGACGTTTGGGATTTTGCGGATGAAACCGAAGCAGACCAGAAAAACAAAGGTCTGGAAGAAGTTACCAGCAACGTATACGGCAATGGCCACACCAGCCTGTACGCTGATATGATCGATGCTATCAAAAACAACCGCAAGCCTTATGTAGATGCTCATGCAGGCAGAAATGCTCTGGAAATTGTTCTGGCTATTTACAAGAGCCAGAAGGAAGGCAGACCAGTTTCTCTGCCTCTCACCGATTTTGGCAGCATCGATATGAAGGGCGAATTCTAATTCAGGACAGAAAGGACAATAGAAATGCCGGAATATTTTGTACATGAAAGCAGTTATATTGACAAGGATGTCACCATCGGGAAAAACACAAAGATCTGGCATTTCTGCCATGTCCAGAGCGGAGCTGTCATTGGGGAAAACTGTTCCTTCGGCCAGAATGTGAATATTTCTTCCAACGTGAAGATAGGAAACGGTGTCAAGGTACAGAACAACGTTTCCATCTACGAAGGGGTAGAATTGGAGGACTGGGTGTTCTGCGGCCCCTCTATGGTATTCACCAATGATTTGACCCCAAGAGCTAAATATCCAAAAGGTTCTGCTGGATATAAAAAAACGGTAGTCCATACCGGGGCTACCATCGGAGCCAACGCCACCATCGTCTGCGGACATGACATCGGCAAATGGGCACTGATTGGTTCGGGAGCAGTTGTCACAAAGAATGTTCCCAACCATGCCCTCATGGCAGGAGTTCCGGCTAAACAGATGGGATGGGCCTGCGAATGCGGAAATGTATTGGATGAAGACCTGCACTGTCCGGTCTGCGGCAGAAGCTACCGCAGGGATACCTGCGGTTTGGTGGAAAAATAATCTCTGAAACAAAGAAAAGGAAAGAGGAAAAACCTCATGGAATTTCGTGATTTAAAGAAACAATATCAGATTTTGAAGCCACAGATTGACAAAGCAATGCTGGATGTTGCAGCAAGCTGCGGCTTTATCGGGGGAAAACAGGTCAGCGAACTGGAACAGAAACTGGCTGAATACGCAGGCGTGAAGCACTGTATCACCTGCGGCAACGGAACCGATGCCCTGAGCCTGATGATGATGGCGTGGGGAATCGGCGCAGGAGATGCTGTGTTCGTACCAACTTTTACCTTCTTTGCCAGCGCAGAGATTGTTTCCTTTGCAGGGGCAGAACCAGTCTTTGTGGATATTGATGAAAGAACCTTCAATATCGACTGCGACAGCCTGGAAAAGCAGATTTGCAAAGTTGAACAGGAAGGCAGACTGAAACCCAAAGCTGTAGTAGCGGTAGACCTGTTCGGTCAGCCGGCAGACTATCCAAGAATTCAGGCAATCTGCAAAGCCCACAATCTTCTTCTTTTGGAGGATGGCGCACAGGGATTCGGCGGCAGAATCGGGGAGCAGAAAGCATGCAGCTTCGGCGATGCAGCAACAACCTCCTTCTTCCCGGCAAAACCACTGGGTTGCTACGGTGACGGAGGAGCGGTATTTGTAAACGATGATGAAATTGCAGAACATCTGCGTTCTCTTAGGGTTCATGGCAAAAGTCCTGTCAGCAAATATGACAACATCCGTATCGGTGTAAACTCCCGTCTGGACACCATCCAGGCAGCTATCCTTTTGGTGAAGCTGGAAGCTTTTAAAGCCAATGAGCTGGACGGTGTAAACTGGGCAGCAAAACGCTATACAGAAGAACTTGGCAATCTGGTAGTGACCCCTCTGGTAAAGGAAGGTTTCTATTCCAGCTGGGCACAGTATTCCATCCTTCTGGAAAGCAGAGAGGAAAGAAACGCTCTCCAGGCTGGATTGAAGGAAAAGGGAATCCCGTCCATGATTTACTATCCAAAGCCAATGCATTTGCAGACAGCCTTCCAGGATTTGGGCTATAAAGAGGGGGATTTCCCAACAGCAGAATCTATCTGCGGCAGAGTGATTGCCCTGCCAATGCATCCTTATCTGGAGGATGCACAGATCAAAGAAGTTTCCACCGCAGTCAGAGAAATTCTCACACAGTTTAGAAATAAATAAGCACAACAAAAAGTCCGAAATGGGGAACCCATTTCGGACTTGATTTTTTATCTAGTTTTTTATAGGAGCAGCATACTTTTTGTTAAGCCACAGAGAAGACAGCACCGATATCAATACCAAAACGATGCTCAAAACGATGTGCAAAGGGGTGATGGCTTCTGCAAAGCCCAGGGTCATCCCGTCTACAAACAAATCGGCAAACAGCACATGGAGCAGCATCATAGGGGAAAGTCCCAGCAGAGAACCAATCACATAGCGTTTGTAGTTGGTGGAGCAGGCCCCCAAAAACAGACTGCATAAATCGCCTGGCAGCACCGAAACGATTCTGAGAATGTAGGACAACATGACCTGGTTGGAAATTCCCAAATTTTGCAGGGATTGAAGCTTGGGGTATTTTTTTATCAGCCAGTCGATGAGATTGGTGCCAAAGGCTTTTCCAATCCAGTAGGGCAGAGAAATGGAGGCAACCAGCCCAATATAACAAATCAGGATTGCAGCAGAAGGCGAAAACCAAAAGGCGGATACAATGTACAGCGCGGATAAAGGGAAAATTATCGAAAGGGACTTCATGGCAAACAAGGCTACAATCAGCACAGCCGCCAGCACAGCATTGTTTGGGGTGTAAGAAATCAGGCCTTCCAGGGACATTTTGCTGGCAATGAACACCGCCAACAGAACCATCAGCACTGTGATGATGGGGGGAAAAATCTTCAGGGATTTGGGCAGGGGAGAACGCTTGTCCATCACAACACCTCCTTGTGAAAAAGGGAGAACATAATCCGTATGTGATTTTATTGTAGGCTTTTGGGTGGAAAAGTCAAGCAGGAAATTGTGAAATATATCGGAGGCTCTTTTCAACTGAGGACAGATGTGTTAAAATGAGGAAAAGTGCGATAATAAATAACAATTTTTTGTATGATATGCAGAATATATGAAGGAGTGTAGGAACTTATGTCAAGAAACGATCATCTGATTGCGCTGGACGAATTCACTCACTTTCGGTTTCTATCGAATCTGACGCTCAGCCCAAATGCGAAAAATGCAGCTTTTGTGGTAAAGCAGAGCAATGAAGAAAAAGACGGTTATCTGGCAAGATTGTGGGTTATGGATTGTCAGACTCATCGGTGCAGACAGCTTACTTCTGGAAAAAACGATAGCAGCTATTTATGGATGGACGACGACACCATCCTGTTTGCTTCCTCCAGAGAGCGGAAAAAAGAAGAAGTGGATGCAACCTTCACCGATTATTATGAAATCTCTTTAAATGGCGGCGAAGGCAGAAAGGTCATGACCATTGCAGCGCCTGTACAGGGCCTCAAAAAAATCAATGACAACGTCTTCCTGGCAGAAGTGGAATATGATGTCAACTGGCCGGAAAGCTTCCTGGAGATGGAGAGGGAAAAACGAATCGAATACTTTAACAGCAGAGCAGAAGAAAAGGACTATGAAGTCTTTGATGAACTGCCTTGGTGGAGAAATGGTGTTGGCATTACCAACAAAAAACGCAGCCGTCTGTGTTTGTATCACAGAGATACCCAGCAGCTGGAACCGCTCACTGACCTGATGTATCAGCTGGAGAGCTGGAATCTGTCTGAGGATGGAAGAACCGTTGTTTACAGCGGAAGTCCTTTTGTTGATTTGGAAAATCTGAAACAGGAACTGGTGGAAATCGACCTGGAAACCAAAGTCAGCACAGTGCTGCTCCCGCTGGTGAGCTGGAACATCCACAATGCTCTTTATGCAGGAGATAAGATACTGGTTCTTGCCAACGAAAATAAATATTACGGCATCAACGAAAACTGCTGCCTGTATGAATACAACAGGGAAACCAAAGCTTTGGAACTTCTTAGCGACAACGACCGTACCTATTACAACAGTGTTGGTTCCGACTGCCGTTTGGGCGGTGGAAAGAACATGGTTGCAGACGAAAATGGATTGACTTATCTTTCCACGGAACGCTCCAACTCTGTTTTGATGCACTGTGATTTCGACGGTCACGTTTCTCCTGTGGTAAGCCGTGAGGGTTCTGTGGACTGTTTCGACCTGAAAAACGGAGAGTTGCTTTATGTTGCCATGAGAGGGGATAAGCTCCAGGAACTTTACACCGTAAAAGCAGGTGAAGAAATCTGCCTGACAGATTTTAACACAGCCGCTCTGGAAGAAAAAGCTGTTTCCACTCCGAAGCGGTTGAATTTCACCAACAATGATGATGTTGAAATCGACGGATGGGTTATCGAACCAGTGGACTATGACCCTGCTAAAAGCTATCCTGCAATCCTGGATATCCACGGCGGCCCGAAAACTGTTTATGGAAATGTTTTCTTCCACGAGATGCAGTATTGGGCTTCTCAGGGATATTTTGTATTCTTCTGCAACCCACGGGGCGGTGATGGCAGAGGAAATAAATTTGCCGATATCCGCGGAAAATATGGACAGGATGATTTCGAGGACATCATGCAGTTCGCTGACTATGTGCTCTGGAACTATCCGCAGATTGACAAAAGCCGTGTAGGCGTTACCGGCGGAAGTTATGGAGGCTTCATGACCAACTGGATTATTGGTCATACTCACCGCTTTGCAGCGGCAGCTTCCCAGCGTTCCATTTCCAACTGGATTTCTATGGAAGGAACCTCCGACATCGGCCCATACTTCGGTGTGGATCAGGGCGGCGGCGATGCGTGGACTGATTTTGAAAAGGCATGGAAACATTCTCCTTTGAAATATGCAGATAAATGCAGCACACCGACTTTGTTCATCCATTCCGACGAGGACTATCGCTGCTGGCAGGTAGAGGCATACCAGATGTATTCTGCCCTGAAAGTCCATGGGGTAGAATCCAGAATCTGCCTGTTCCACGGGGAGAACCACGATTTGTCCCGCTCCGGCAAACCAAAACACCGTATTCGCCGGCTGAAAGAAATCACAGAATGGTTCGATAAATACTTAAAAGAAGATAAGTAAGAAAGAAAACAGCCGTTCCTGCAAAAAGCAGGAACGGCTGTTTTACTGTTTTGCGTTTTCTGGTTCTACAGGAGTTTCTTCTTCTGGAGTTTCGTCTGGTTTTTCTGGAACAGCTTCTCCCGAAAGAGCAGTAGAAACAAAATCTGTGATGGTGATGGTCAATTCCTTTTGTGGAAAACTCAGAGAAAGAGGAATGCCGTTTTCGTCAAAGCTCATGGAAAATAATGGCTCACCGTCTTCGGATGGAACAGCTAAGGTTAAAATGGGGGAGTCTTTTTCGGAAATATCCTCCAATCCTTCCTGTCGGGTGATGGAGTCGATGGCTTCCAGGAACATTCCAGCCCCAGAAGATTCCATCAGACGGTCAGCAGAAATACTGCCTTTCATGCCATGATAGGATAGATTGATTTGCTGGTCTTTGATTTCCAGCCCGAAGCCTTCCAGAGAAGGAGGAGCCAGAAACTGGAAAGATGCTTCTCCTATGTACTGCTGCCGAAACTGGCACAGGGCAGAAAAATCCCCGCAGTCCATTTGTAGTTTAGCTTCCCAGGGGCCGGACAGCTCCGAGGAGATCCGTTCCGTCAGCTGGGACGGAGATGAGGAGGAGTGGTTTTTCCAGAAAAAGATTCCAGCAGTCATCAAAATCAGAAGAAGGACAACGGCCATCAGTTTTTTGGGCGCAAAAAAACGGGACAAACACTGCATCATAACAAGACCTCCAAAGAAAATGTCGGATGCAATGCTGTCCCGTAAGAGGAAACTAGCAGAGATGTTCTTTCATCAGCTGACCAAGATCCTCTAAAATGTCGTTGGGCTGCATATAGTAAAGAGATAAACGCTGCGCGCAGCGGTCAGCAGCAGCGCCGTGGAGATATACTGCACAGACTGCGGCCTCAAATGGGTCCATGCCCTGGGAAATCAAAGAAGTCAGGATACCGGTGAGCACATCGCCGCTGCCAGCCTTTGCCAAGCCGGGATTGCCGGTCTGATTGATAAAGGTGCGTCCGTCAGGGGAAGCGATGATGGTATGCGCTCCTTTGAGCACGATGGTGGCATGAAGCTGAGCCGCCAGTTCCTGAGCGCAGAGCAGAGGAGCTTTCTGAATCTCGGAAACGGTGGTCTGGCAGATTCTTGCCATTTCGCCAAAGTGAGGGGTCAGAACCACAGGACAACTTGCATCTGATACAATGGATATGTCACGAGCCAGGTTATTTATTCCATCTGCGTCGATGACTACAGGACATTTTGCCATGTAGAGCACTTCTTCCAGGATTCCTCTCTGTCTTTGACCAATACCCATGCCGCAGCCGATGGAGATGGCGGACACGCCGTTGAGGGCGCTGGCAACGTCAGAAGCATTCTCGATGAAGCAGAAGGGGGACTGCACCAGATTCATGGCTACGATGGGGTAGATGGCCTGGGGAACAGCAGTTACCACATAACCAGCCCCGCTTCTCAAAGCAGCGGTGGAGGACAGCACAGCGGCTCCTGTGCATCCAATGCCGCCAGCAATGTTCAGCAGCTTGCCGGTAGAGGTTTTGTGAGCATCCAGAGTGCGGACAGGAATCTTAGAATAAACATAGTCATCGTCAGCAATGAAGTGATTTTGGGTCACATTTTTGTAGGAAAGAGGGTCAGCGCCAATATCTCCTAACGTCACCTGTCCCAGCTGGGGCAGATATTTTGGAAGCAGATGAGCAGGTTTGTAGCTGTCGAAAGCAATGGTGAAATCTGCCTGAACAGTACCTTCGCAGGCTTCGCCGGTGTCGCAGTTGATGCCGCTTGGCACATCCAGAGAAAAGACTGCGGCGATAGCAGAATTTATCATTTCTGTAATTTGGCGGCGGTGAGCGTCCATTTCTCCGTGGAAGCCGCTGCCAAAGATTGCGTCGATGACAATGTCTACATTGGCCATTGCAGTAGAGATGATTTCAAAATCATCCTCGAAAGAGTATACCGGAATGTGCATTTCTTTTGCCAGCCCCAGCATGTGGGAGGCATCTTCTGTTTTCGGTTCGCCATCGGTGAGCACGATGATGACAGCCGCGCCCTGCTCACAGAGTTTTCTGGCAACGACAAAGCCATCGCCGCCGTTGTTTCCTCTGCCGCAGAAAACAACGCATTTCAGTTCAGTTACATCGTGAAGGGTATTCAGAATGAACCGGGCTGCGGAACATCCCGCATTTTCCATCAGCCGCAGATAGGTCATCTGATACAGGGTGGAATTTTGTTCGATTTGTTTCATCTGTTTTGATGTCACAATCCTCAATATGTTCATATCCTTTCCACAGAATCTGGTGTGATATTGATTTTATCCACAGAATCTTTTTTGTCTTTTTCACAAACCCGGCTCCCCTTTTTTGAGCCAAGCATTTACAGATTAAATTATACCAATTTTTTCCTGGTTTCACAAGCAAAACAAACACAGAACCTGTCGGACAAGTCAAAATATTTCTTTTTGGGCGTTAGGGATTTGGGGTGGGATTTTAGTGGTTTTTATTGGTTGATATAAAAAATGCTTCAGGATTTTTTATAAGGACTTGAAACTGGGGGAAAGATGTGTTATCCTATGAGGTATCCACGATAATATTCGCATAAAACGCAATGAACAGGCAAAGTAGCAGGCGAACCATTCTTCATCCAGAGAGCATCCGTCACAGGCTGAAAGCGGAGCGGGAGAACGCACTGTGAAATTTCACCTGGGAGCGGTCTTTCTGAACACCTCATCCGAGGAAAAGTAGGATGGAACGGAGAAAACCGTTATCGTTTCTGAATGAAGTAGCCGGGAATAGTCCCGGAATCTGGGTGGTACCGCGGAAAACCTATCGCTTTTCGTCCCTGATATTGTTTTGTTCTAAAACAGTATCTGATGACGGAGAGCTTTTTTTATGCGATATTTTCCGAAAACAAAAGATATTCGGAAAAATCAGGAGAGATGAAAGGAAGGATATACGATGAAAGCTGCACTGGAAGCAATCGAAAAACAGGCGTTTGCAGAGTTGGGTCAGACTGAAGACCTGAAAGCTCTGGACGCTGTAAGAGTAAAATATCTGGGTAAAAAAGGTGAACTGACTGCAATCCTCAAACAGATGGGCAAGCTCTCCGCTGAGGAAAGACCTGTGATTGGACAGCTGGCAAACCAGGTTCGCGCACAGATTGAAGAAAAACTGGAAGAAACCAAAAAAGATTTGGAAGCAAAACAGATGGATAAACGTCTTGCTGAAGAATCTCTGGACGTTACTCTGCCAGGAAAAAAGAACGAGCTGGGCAAAAAACATCCTCTCAGCATCGTGCTGGACGAGATCAAGGAAATCGCAATCGGCATGGGCTTCAATGTTGCTCAGGGCCCGGAAGTTGAACTTGATTACTATAACTTTGAAGCACTCAATATTCCAAAAGACCATCCTGCAAGAGATACACAGGATACCTTCTACATTAACGACAATGTAGTTCTGAGAACACAGACCTCCCCAATCCAGATCAGAACGATGGAAAATCAGAAACCGCCAATCCGCATCATTGCGCCTGGCCGTGTATACCGTTCCGATGCTCTGGATGCTACCCATTCTCCTTTGTTCCATCAGATCGAAGGTCTGGTTGTTGACAAAAACATCACCATGGCTGACCTGAAAGGTACACTGGAAGTATTTGTTAAGAGATTGTACGGCGAAAACTCCGTTGTTCGTTTTAGACCACATCACTTCCCATTCACCGAGCCTTCCGCAGAGCTGGACGTTCAGTGCTTCAGCTGCGGTGGTAAAGGCTGCCGTCTGTGCAAGGGTGAAGGCTGGATCGAAGTTCTGGGCTGCGGCATGGTTCATCCAAAGGTTTTGTCCACCTGCGGCATCGACCCTGAAGAATACAGCGGTTTTGCTTTCGGCTTCGGCCTCGAAAGACTGGTTATGATGCGCTACAATATTGATGACCTGCGTATGTTCTACGAGAACGATATTCGTTTCCTGGATCAGTTTTAATCGGTAAGGAACTTCAAATCAAAAGTATGCGAAAGGAATGAATGTAAAATGAATCTTTCCATGAGATGGCTGAAAGATTATGTAGATATTGGAAATGTTTCCATGAGAGATTTTTCCGAAGCAATGAGTATGTCCGGTTCTAAAGTAGAGGGCTGGGAAACTGAATTTGACGGTGTTAAAAATGTAGTGGTAGGTAAGATTCTGAAAATCGAACCACATCCAGACTCTGACCACCTGCTGATCTGCCAGCTGGATGTGGGCCAGGAAGAACCTGTTCAGATCGTTACCGGCGCTTCCAACGTACACGTTGGCGATATGGTTCCGGCTGCTCTCCACAAATCCCTGCTGCCAAACGGCGTTAAGATTACCAAAGGCAAATTGAGAGGCGTACCTTCCAACGGTATGATGTGCTCCATCGCAGAGCTGAACCTGACTCAGGGCGACTTCCCATACGCTATCGAAGACGGCATCTTCCTTATCGAAGAAGACTGCAAGCCAGGTCAGGACATCGCTTCCGCAATCGGATGCAACGATACCTGTGTTGAATTTGAAATCACTCCAAACCGTCCTGACTGCCTGTCTGTCATCGGTCTGGCAAGAGAAGCTGCTGTTACCTTCGATAAACCTTTGAACCTGCCGGCTCCACAGGTAAAAGGCTGCGGCGGCGATGTAAACGAATATCTCAGCGTAGAAGTTCAGAACACTGAACTCTGCCCAAGATATACCGCTAAGGTTGTAAAGAACGTTAAGATCGGCACCTCCCCAAGATGGATGAGAGAAAGACTTCGCGCAAGCGGTGTTCGTCCAATCAACAATATCGTTGATATCACAAACTTCGTTATGCTGGAATATGGTCAGCCAATGCACGCATTCGATATTGAATATGTAAAAGACCATAAAATCATTGTAAGAAACGCTCGCACCGGCGAAACCATCAAAACGCTTGACGGTGTTGAAAGACCTCTTACCGAGGATATGCTGGTCATCGCTGACTCCGAAAAGGCCAGCGCAGTAGCAGGCGTTATGGGCGGCGAATACAGCGGCATCAACGAAAACACCCATACAGTAGTTTTTGAATCCGCAAACTTCAAAGGCAGCTCCGTTCGTGTTACCGCTAAGAAGCTGGGCATGAGAACGGAATCTTCCGGCCGCTTTGAAAAAGGTCTGGATGCGCAGAACTGCCTGCCAGCAATCATGCGCGCCTGCGAACTGGTTGAAAAACTGGGCGCTGGCGAAATCGTTGACGGTGTCATCGATGTGGACAATACCGGCTACAAACCAACTGAAATCGAGCTGAACCCAGCATGGATCAACAAATTCCTGGGTACAGAAATCTGTGAAGACCGCATGAGAAAGATCCTCACTGACCTGCACTTTGAGCTGGACGGCAATAAAATCACTGTTCCATCCTACCGCAGCGACGTTGAGCACAAGGCTGACGTAGCGGAAGAAATCGCTCGTATCTACGGCTACAATAATATCCCAACCACAACTGCCAAGGGCAGCCCACAAGGCGGCTACAGCGAATATCAGAGCTTCGAGCGCAAGGTAAACCAGAACATGATTTCCCAGGGCCTGTATGAAATCATGACCTATTCCTTCGTAAGCCCGAAACAGTATGATAAGATTAGACTGCCGGAAAACGATCCAAAACGTGCGTCCGTTGTGATCAGAAACCCACTGGGCGAGGATACCAGCATCATGAGAACCAATGCAATTCCTTCCATGATGGATATTCTTTCCAAGAACTACAACAACCGCAACGGCGCAGTAAGCCTCTACGAAATCGGCAACGAATACCTGCCTGTAGTAGATGATCCGCTGCCAGACGAAGTTCCAAACCTGGTTATGGGTATGTATGGTGAAAACAAAGACTTCTTCACTCTGAAGGGCGCTGTTGAAAACCTGCTGGATATGCTTTCCATCTGTGATTACGATGTAACAGCCTGCAAAGACGATCCGACCTTCCACCCAGGCCGCTGCGCTGTTCTTTCCAAAGACGGCGAAGAATTTGGTATCATCGGTGAGATTCATCCAATCGTTTGCGGCAACTACGATATCGGCACAAGAGTTTATGTTGGTAAGCTGAACATGAGAAAGCTGTTTGCACTTTCCAACAACGATAAGACCTATGTTCCGCTGCCTAAATTCCCTGCATCCACCAGAGATATTGCTCTGCTCTGCGATGACAGCCTGCCAGTCCTGACTATGGAAAAGGCTATCAAGAACGCAGCAGAAAAAATCCTGGAAAAAGTTGAGCTGTTCGACGTATACAAGGGCAGCCAGATCGAAGCAGGCAAAAAGAGCGTAGCCTTCAATATCACCATGCGTGCAGCAGACCGCACCCTGACTGATGAAGAAGTAAACTCTGCAATGGCTAAGATTGTAAAAGCTATGGAAGAACTGGGCGCACAGGTTCGCTAATATGAAATAAAAATTCCCGCCGTCCTTTTTAAAGGGCGGCGGTTTTTCAAATATCCCAATTGCTAGCGGAAGAACTAAAATTTTTGTGCAAGGCTCCCCTTGAGGGGAGCTGTCAGCATCAGCTGACTGAGAGGTGACACAGGTTCCAGGCTCAGCCCTGAGAACCTGCAAGTCTTTGAAAAGGCTTTTTGTTTAGCCCCCAACGACTTTTGTGCAAGGCTCCCCTTGAGGGGAGCTGTCAGCCTTAGCTGACTGAGAGGTGACACAGTGTCCAGATTCAATCTGGGGAAAGGAATTGTTATGTTTACATTGAAATTTAAAGAACATCAGACAACTTCTGACGGTAAGGAAGTTTTTGAAGAATATGACTGGTGGAAAGAACTGACCCTGAAAGCCGCAGAAAATGCAGATCATTTTGAACTGCGCTGCTGGGAGGATGAAGCAGAAGGCATTGCCTTTGGTGAAAAATATGGTCAGGCTCAGGAAAGCACCACCAAGGAAAAAGTTTTTTCCGGTGAGCTTTCCGAAGCTGTGCTGAAGGAGCTGACCGAAAACCATATTGCCCAGGAAGGCTGCTTAAAATATTTTACTCTGAATCTTCTGAAGGGAAATCAGATGGTATTTTCCAGCAGCCATTACGGTTCCGAAATTTACTGGAATGTTTCTGGCTTTGCAGAAATGGGCTTTTTGATGATGCTGACAAAAAATCATCCTCTTATCGAAGGCTTCTCCAAAATGTAATTCTGTATGTACAAAAGTCCCTGCACCTTTTGGCGCAGGGACTTTTGTTTTGTCCAGCTATTTTTGGATAACTTTGAATTTTCCCCAGCCGTCCATTTCCATTGGAATGATGTTGGAACGGGTGTACTGGATAATGTTGTCCAGCCGCCTCTGTTCGTCTTTAGAATGAAGAACAAAGGAAATGCCCTCTTTTTTGGCTCGGCCGGTTCTGCCGATGCGGTGGAGATAGGAGTCGTTTTCCGGTGGGATATCGTAGTTGAATACCACCTGAATGTCACTGACATCAATGCCTCTGGCGGCAACATCAGTAGCAACCAGAATGTCGATTTTGTCAGCCTTGTAGTCTTCCATAATTTTGTTGCGTTCGCTTTGCCGCATATCTCCGTGGAGGCAGGCGGTATTCAGGCCGGAGGCGTGGAGCTGTTCCGATACCATGCCGGTGGTGTATTTGGTGTTGCAGAATACAATCGCTCTGGTTACTTCATACTGCTTCATCAGTTTGAGGATGAAGCCGATTTTTTCTCTGCCGATGCACTGAATGCTATACTGGTCGATTTTGGGTTCGCTGTCCTGTACCGGAAGCACAGTGATTTCCTCCGGGTCACGCTGATAAATCCAGCCGATGTCCATGACCTCTCTGGAAATGGTGGCGGAGAACATACACATCTGTTTCATCTGCTTTAAGCTGTCCAGAATCTTGCGTACGTCCTTGTAGAAGCCCATGTCCAGCATTTTATCAGCTTCATCCAAAACGGCGCAGGTGACATTTCTCAGGTCTACAGAACGGTGGCTCATTAAATCCAGCAGTCTGCCCGGTGTTGCCACCAGAATGTGCGCACCCTTTTTCAGCTTCTGTTTCTGGGTTTCCATAGATTGCCCGCCGTAAACTACAACGGTTCTGATTTTCGGCAGGAACTTGGTCAATGCCCGGATGTCCTCGCAGATTTGGGAAGCCAGCTCTCTGGTAGGGGCAAGGATGATGGCCTGGGTCTGATTTTTTTCCTGATCCAACCTTTCAATCAGTGGAATGCCGAAGGCGCAGGTCTTGCCGGTTCCGGTAGGCGCTTTGGCGATAATATCCCGACCCTCTCTCATTGGGGGGATGGATTTTTCCTGAACCTCTGTCATTTCCTCAAAGCCCAGTTCCTGGATTGCTTTCAGGACTGGCTCGGAAAGGGACAGGGAAGAAAAGAGGTTTGACATAAACGATTCACTCTCCAAAATTTTTACAAAGCCTTTTATTTTTCCCGGCCGGTGCAGACCGGAGGCATATCATTATAACTGTTTCATTATACCATAATCCGTTGTAAAAGGAAAACAGGGGATGCTTATTTGACCAGAATGCTGTGCAAAATATCGCAGAGAGTGGTATAATGAGGAAAATCACAGAAACCAACTCATTTTCCATAGAAGGTTTCAAACTAAATTTGGGGTATATCATCACAACTTTTTTATTATCGTGATCCGGCAGGATGAAAGGCAGAAAAAATTTTGAAATATGATATATTAAAAATACTATAATTTGAATTTATAAAAGGAATGAAAGATCATGACATTGCAGTATGAAAATATAGTTCTCCGGGATATGAAAGAAACAGATATTGAAGATTATGTTAGGTGGTTTACAGAAGAAACAGAATGGATGAATTGGGACGAACCCTGGGATCCGGTAGGGACAGACGAACAAGCAGAGAAAGAACGCTGGACAAAGCAGTATGATTCAACAAAAAAACTTTCGGAGAATGTATTCAGGAGAAGGTTTGAAATAGAACATCAGGGAAAGCATATCGGGTGTGTATTGTCGTATCCGGTGGATGAAAATTATCAGTGGGCTTCTGAGTCTGCGGCCGAAGCAAAATATCTTGCAGTGGGAATTGATATTTGCGAACCGGGAGGCCAGGGAAAAGGTTTGGGAACCAATGCACTGAAAGCTTATATGAAGTATCTGGCTGATTGCGGAAAGAAAGAGATCTATATCCAAACCTGGTCAGGGAACCTTCGCATGATTCGGATGATGGAAAAACTGAATTTTGTTCTGTGCCGCAGCGTCCCTAACAAATGGGAGATAAGGGGACAGAGCTTTAGCGAGCTGGTTTATCGTGGAATTTTGAAGAAAAACTGATATAAGATAAAAAGGACTCTGCCTTTTGGCAGAGTCCTTTTTGCTGGAATTTTTTTAAGAGAAGTTTACTATCTCAGGCGGCCGCCGGGTTTCTTTTTGGAGCGGTTGTTTTCGATGAAGTGTCCCAGTCCTACCCCTACCAAAGCAGTCAGACCGTAGACCATAACGAAGGGCAGCATGCTCATATCAAAGAAGATAAACATGGGCAGAAGGAAAGATGCGGCGGCAAAGAGAGGATAATACAGGGAAAAACCGTTTTTCATACCACAGATGACACCGCAGGCCATACACACCACAGGATAAATGCCCACCAACATCAAGGTAAGCAGGGCAAGGTTTTGCAGCCCCATTCCTAAAATAGCTCCGGCAAAATAACAGGTGATGGTAACTACACAGCAATCCACAAAACTTTTTGGATTTTTCATAACAAACAGATTCCTTTCTGTGAAAAGATAATGGGTATTTACACAGTATGACACAATTATAAAAGACTGTCAATCGGGCATATCGGGAACAACATCTTCATACCATGATGGAGAAAGAGTTTATGGGTAGATGACTGGCAGAACCAGATATCTGCCGCAGGAAAGAGAGGTAAGCTTTATGGAAGGCAACGCCACAAAACAGGCGGTGCGGGTCAACGAAACCGTCTTTGATTCCGCAGCAGAAATACCGCTGCAAACAGATATCACTCTGCCGGACTATTGTCCCGATGTGGTAAAGATACTGAAGTGTTCTTTGGAAAGCAGCATCCGCTCGGTGACTGCTAAGGGAAAAAAGCTCAAAATCAAGGGAACTGCTGTGATTCAGGTACTGTATTTGGGGCAGGATGACAACAAGATGCGGCTAAGCTCCGCCAGCGCAAAACTCCCCTTTACCAGAGAACTGGACATGAAGGGGGAAGCAAAGGAGATTTTCAGTTTCCTGTCCAAAAAATCTACCTACTGCAACTGCCGTGCAGTCAACCGCCGAAAACTGGAGCTTCAGGCAGCTGTAACCTATCGGCTCTGTGCGTTCAGCACTGTGGAAGAAAAAATCATCACCGCAGCACTGGAGCAGGAAGAACAGCCCCAGGGAATCCAGCTGCGGAAAAAGATGTATCATCCCAACAGTTTTGTGCGGCAGGCGCGGCAGAGTTTCGATGTCCACGAGGAACTGGAACTATTTCAGGACAAGGAACCTATCAAAAACATCCTCAGTTCCAGAATCTGTCCGGTGATGACCAATCGAAAGGTAATCTCTGGAAAAATCATTACGAGAGGAACGCTCCATGTGAATATCCTTTACTGCGCCGACGGGAAAGGAGAAGATAAGCTTTCCCGGATGGAATGGAAAGTCCCCATCAGCGTGGTGGTAGATGCTCCCGGCGCAGAGGAAAATTCTTCCTGCTGTGCAGGGTATGATGTTTGTGAATACAGCTTGACCCCAAAGGGAGATCAGGATGGGGAAAGTTTCAAAGTGGAACTGAATGTGCAGGGTGTGGCCTGGGCGCAGCTTTGCTGTCAGCAGTCCATCGTGGCCGCAGATGATTGCTATTCCACCCGCTATTGCTGCGAGGGAAAAAGCCGTTCGGTGAATTTCCTGAGTTTGGAAAATGTGGTAGAAGAAAAAAGCCTTTGCAAAAATGATATCGAGATGCCGGAAGATATTGAGGATATTTTAGATGTTTGGGCAGTTGTGGAAGGCTGTTCCACCCACTTTGAAGAAAAGAATGGAGAACAGAAAATCGTTGTCCATGCAGATATTGGAATCTCTGTTCTGGCTGACGACAAGGACGGAGGATATCAATTCTACGACCGCACCGAAGGCTTTGATTATACCCTGCCAGCAAAGCTGGATGGTTTGGAGATACGTCGGATATTCTGCCCCCAGGTTCGAGTAGCGGAGCTGGATTACAGCTGGAACAAAAGCTTGCAGATTCGATGTGAACTGGAAACGATGGGATGTATCGGACAGCTCCAAAGCTGCAAGGTTCTGGAGGATATCAATTTGGATACAGAAAAACCGGTAGAACGGGAGGACGGCTGCGCACTGACTTTGTACTATGCAGACCCAGGAGAAAATCTTTGGGAAATTGCCAAGAAATATCGGACGGGGATGCAGCCAGTATTGGAATCCAACGACCAGCTGGAGCTTTCCCAGGAAGAAGAAATCTGCCAAAGACAGATGCTGATTATTCCCATTTCGGCAAAATAAGGAGGGAAGCAGATGGAAAGCCGCAATATTTATCAGGACATCGCCCAAAGAACAGGGGGCGATATTTACATTGGAGTGGTGGGGCCGGTGAGAACCGGAAAATCCACCTTCATAAAAAAATTTATGGAAAAGCTGGTGATTCCCAACATCGAAAGTGAATTCAGCCGGGAACGGGCGGTGGATGAGCTGCCGCAATCGGCAGCGGGAAAAACCATCATGACCACCGAACCGAAATTCATTCCAGAGGAAGCGGTAAAGATCAACCTAAACGACAGCACCCAGTTCAAGGTGCGGATGATTGACTGTGTGGGATACATTGTTCCCAGTTCTCTGGGATATGTGGAAAATGAGCAGCCCCGCATGGTGATGACTCCCTGGTTTGAACAGGAAATCCCCTTCAACATGGCGGCAGAGATTGGCACTCAGAAGGTAATTCAGGAGCATTCCACCATCGGCCTGGTAGTCACCAGCGATGGCTCCATCAGCGAGATTCCCAGAGAGGAATATCAGGAAGCGGAGGAAAGGGTCATCGACGAGCTTCGGGAACTGAAAAAACCCTTTGCTGTTTTGCTCAACTGCGCTGACCCAAAGGCTCCCCAGACCAAAGAACTTCGTCAGCAGATGGAAATAAAATATCAAGTTCCGGTAGTGGCCCTCAACTGTCTGGAGCTGGAGGAAGAAGACATCTTAAAAATCCTGGAAAATGTGTTGATGGAATTTCCTATTAAGGAAATCAAAATCAACATTCCCCATTGGATTCTTTCTTTGGAGCAGGGGCACTGGCTCAAGGATACCTTGTATCAGGCCATCTGCAAATCCTGCGGGGAACTGAGCCGCCTGAGCCATCTGGAAGAAAAAATAGCAGAGCTGAAAACCTGTCCCCATATCCAGGATGTACAGATTACCGGTTTGGATTTAGGGGTAGGGAAGGCCATGTTGACCATCTTCGTCAAGGCCAACCTGTTTTATGATATTCTGGAAGAAGCCACCGGTCTGGAAATCGGCGGAGAGGAGGGCTTGCTGCCTTGTCTGCGGCAGCTTTCTAAAACCAAGAAAGAATATGACAAGGTGAAAAGTGCGCTGGAAGAAGTTTCTGCCACGGGCTATGGAATCGTCATGCCCTCTCTGGACGAACTGACGTTGGAGGAGCCGGAACTGATTCGCAAGGGGGGACGCTATGGGGTGAATCTGAAAGCCTCCGCCCCATCCATCCACATGATGCGGGCGGACATCACCACCGAGGTCAGCCCCATTGTGGGCAGCGAAAAGCAGTCGGAGGAGCTGGTCATGAGCCTGCTGAAAGAATTTGAGGATGACCCTCAAAAAATATGGGACAGCAACATTTTCGGAAAATCTCTCTATGAGCTGGTCAACGAGGGACTGCACAACAAGCTCTACCGAATGCCGGCAGACGCACGGCTCAAGATGCAGGAAACCATCGAGAGGATGATTAACGAAGGCTGCAAGGGACTGATCTGCCTGATTTTATAGCATTGTCCCGTCAGACATTACACTGGAGATGCTTTGCTCTACAGGGATTTAGGATATATCATTCGGAAAAAACGGCCGGAACCAGCAAGGGTTTTTTGCTCAAATTCTTCTCCCTGAATCAAAAAACCTGCTTTCTGATAGCAGCGAATCGCGCGATGGTTCCAACTGCGAACTTCCAAATACAGAGGTTTGTCAGGATACAGTCTTTTAGAAATTTTTTGAGCCTCCATCAAAACCTTTTGTCCGTACCCTTGCCCACAGAGAAAAGGTGAAACACCGAGCCCGATAAATACTTCGTGGTCTTCTTCTAGAATATTGGTGAATCCAATCAGAATATCGTTTTCCCAGTAAGAGTAAAAATTTTTCTTCCGGGAAGGATTTCCAAATCCGATAGATTGTTCTTTTTGCTCCGCATAGGAAGGCATATTATAGATGGAATATTCGCCCTCATAATTCCATCGGGATACGGTTTCTTTTTCTTCTTCCGTCATGATATGATAAGTAATCAAAAGAATGTTTCCTTTCTGCGTTTTCAGCATCAAAAAAGTCAGTACCAAAAGGTACTGACTTTTTGTATTGTTCTTATTCTTCTACAACGATTGGCTCTCTTGGATCATCAGCGAACTGATAATCGTTGCCGGGGATAATGGCATTGAGCAGGATGCCGACGATAGCAGCAATAGCCAGGCCAGACAGGTTGATGGTCAAAGAACCAACAGTAAAGTTGATGCCTCCCATAGAGCTGAAGCCCAGTGCGCTGACCAGAATAACAGCAGCGATAATCAGGTTGCGGCTCTGGGTAAAGTCAACTTTGTTTTCCACTACGTTGCGGATACCAATAGCGGAGATCATGCCGTACAGCATAAAGGAAACACCGCCGATGATAGCCGGAGGAACAGTTTCGATAGCAGAACCAAATTTAGGGAGGAAGGACAAGAGGATTGCAACTACAGCAGCAATTCTCATAACTCTTGGGTCGTATACTTTGGTAAGAGCCAGAACGCCGGTGTTTTCACCGTAGGTGGTATTGGCAGGGCCGCCGCCGAAAGCAGACAGGGCAGTAGCCAAACCGTCGCCCAGCAGAGTGCGGTGAAGGCCGGGATCTTTCAGATAGTTGACACCAGTCGTTGCGCTGATGGCAGCCATATCGCCGATGTGTTCCATCATGGTGGCCAGGGCAATCGGCATGATGGTAATGATGGCACTGATGCTGAATTTAGGCAGGGTCAAAGGAGCCATAGCGAAAACTTTTGCTTCAGCGATATGGGTCAGATCCACCTCTCCCATGAACAGGGCTGCCACATAGGACACCAGGATACCCAGCAGAATCGGCACAATTTTTACCATGCCCTTGCCCCAGATGTTGCAGATGATGATGACTGCCAAAGCGATGAGAGCAAGAGTCCAGTTTTGGCTGGCGTTATTGATGGCGGTAGGAGCCAGAATCAGACCGATGGAAATGATGATAGGGCCAGTAACGACTGGCGGGAAATAGCGCATGATTTTGTGGATGCCAAATACGGAAATGAGGGCAGACATGGCCACATAGACAAGTCCTGCCACAAGGACACCGCCGCAGGCATAAGGGAGCATTTCTGCGTTGGCAGAGCCGTCAGCAAGTTTTGGAGCTACGGCAGCATAACCGCCCAAAAAAGCAAAGGAAGAACCCAGAAAAGCGGGAACCTTTCCTTTTGTCAGCAAGTGGAACAGCAGGGTTCCCAGACCAGCCATCAGCAAAGTGGTGGAAACATCCAGACCGGTCAGGATTGGAACAAGAACAGTTGCGCCAAACATGGCGAAGGTATGCTGGACACCCAGCAGGAGCATTTTGGGCAGGCCGAGTTTACGGGCATCATAAATGCCGATTTCGCCTACAGGGGATGCAAATTGTTTTTTCATCATAAAACCTCCTAATAGAACATCGGTTTCGGAATAAACCGTTTTATGCACACGTTCTATTGTATCAAATAACAGACCCCATAACAATCCGAGCTTTTCACAAATTTAAATCATTTCCGGGATGATTTTTAGGAAGTATGAAATTGAATGTAAACATATGCAAAAGCAAGGAGAAAAAATAACCGGATTTTTGACAAATAAAAGCACAGGGTACAATCAGGATTTGTACTCTGTGCTTGGTTGATGGTGCTAGAACTGGATGCTTTTCAGGATGGTTTCCTGAAGTTTTACTGCCTCGTCCAATTCGCTGCCTGTTGTATAGAAAGAGATTGTGATATAGGTATCTCCGTCCACAGGCAGGAAGTAGGTGCAGCAGTAAAGTTTGTTTTCATCAGGGAGTTCTTCTCCCAGATTGTCTGGAAGCCAGTGGATGACATACAGGACGTTATTGTTTTTGATTTTTATGCTGTCAGTTTCGGTACGATTTTCCAGCTTCCATACTTTGGAACAAGACCAGATGGTCTGTCCGGGGGGAACGATGGTGCCGGTAAATTCATCGGCGGCAGTCATTTTGCCGGGGAAGAAGAATTTTCCGCTGTTGTCAGATTCTTGCCGCCATTCCAAAGGCACATCTAAGGTGATGGTTTGGGAAGGACGCTGCTGGCTGCCGTCTGGAGTCTGAAAAGGGACTTCGATGGTGACGGTTTTCATCTCACCAGAAAGCTCGGTGGGATAATCTTCTTCGGCTTCTTCTTCAAAAGTGATATCGGAATTTTCTTCAGAGTCCGCCTGGCTGTCATCGGATGTTTCGTTGTCTGCTCCATCGGCATCTTTTTCGGAAACGACATCTTGTTTGTTTGCAGAGAGGGCAGGGGATTTGCGGCTGATGAATGAGAAAACAACAGTGACCAGCACAACCACCATCAGCATGGCGATAACGGCCAGCATATTCTGAGAACTTTTTGACATTCAGATTCCTCCAATTTCCCTGAGCGGCAGGGTTTTCTTTTAGTATATATCCTGGACAGGGGAATGTCAATTCACAGACAATATCCGGGCAGTTCCACGAAAGCTTTTGGGGAAGAAGTAAATGAAATGGAAGATTTTGCGTTGAATTTTGAGCAAGAGATGATAGAAAAAATCCTCCCGGACAGGGAGGATTTTTTCTATCGGTTAAACTCTTTCGGGTCCAGATATTTTGTTGTGCTGGTGGCATAGCCGTTTTGGTATTTGATGGTCATGTAGAGGGTTTCATGACCGTGAACCAATTTCAGATAGCAGACCTCGTCTTCAAATTTGTCGGTGATGTCCACCTTCTGGTCGTACCAGTAGACCCACACAGAGCCGTCTTCCAGATATTCCACCTGGGGGGAGGTCAGGTGCTCGGTCAGTTCCTGCTCGGTGAGGGGGCGTTCTGTGCCGTCCCATTCGATGGCAAGACCTCCGCCCTGAGAAACGTGTTCCTGTCCGTCAGTATCAGTATGGCTTGCGGTGTACTGACCTTTTCCGTTAAATTCCACGGTGACATCGGTCAGGTCGCCGTGAATCCAAAGCTGAAGCTTTCTCTGGATACCGCCCACATCTGCGGCGTAGGCAGCACTGGCTCCGCCAAAGACCATCATGCAGGCAGCGGCAGCAGCTGCCCAGTGTTTTAATCTGTTTTTTCTGTTGTTCTGTTCCATTCTGACATCCTCCAAAGAAATCTCAAAGGAGGGATGGAGCACTGAAAACGCTTGTTTGTATTTTTCTTTATTCGTCATCTTCCCATACCTCCTGTAATGTATTGCGGAGCAGCATCCTTCCGCGGGACAGTCGAACTTTTACATTGCTTTCTGTCAGCTTTAAAATCTCTGCGATTTCCCGGACAGAGTAATCTTCGTAGTAGAACAGGTGAATCACAATGCGGTACTTTTCCGGCAGTTTCATCACTGTTTCAAACAGCTCGCAGGATTCCTCCGACTCAAATTCCAGAGTATGGATATAATCTTCCAGAGGAAGAACATTGCGCCGGAAAAAAGAAAGGGTTTTGTTTTTGGCTTTGTTGATGGCGACCCGAATCAGCCATGCCCGGACGTGCTGTTCCGATTCAAAGTCCCGATGTTCAGATAGATATTGGATGAAGGTATCCTGCACCACATCTTCTGCGTCCTGAACATTTTTGCAGATATTGAATGCCACAGCGTAAAGATTTTGCTGATACTTTTTTACCACTATCTCTGCGGATGGTTTCATAAGCATACTCCTTTGATTCTTGAAAGGCCTTTCATCAGTAATACAATCGAAGGAGGCAAAAGGTTACAAAAAATCCCGACGGACTTTTGTCCTGTCGGGATTTGGGGAAAGTAAAACTAATTTTCAGAGGTAAGTTCCGGGTTGTCCAGCTCTTTGAGCACCTTACGCATCTGGAAGGCAAACAGAGTTACGGTGAAGGCAACAGCCAGAGCGTCTGCGATAGGTTCTGCCATATAAACAGCGGTGGTCTTGTCAGCAGTGAAGATCATAGGCATAATGTAGATCAGAGGAACCAGCAGGATGAACTTTCTCATAACAGCAACGGTGATGGAAGCCTTTGCGTTGCCGATGGAAACGAAGGTCATCTGGCAGGCGGTCTGAAGACCGAACAGGAACAGAGAGCCAACATAGATTCGCAGAGCGTGGGCAGTGAAGTCCAGCAGAGCAGGGTCAGTGGTGAACATGGAAGCAAAGAGTTTTGGGAAGCCCATAGCGGCGCACCAGAAGAGGATGGAATAGGTCATGTCAGCTTTCATCAGCAGTTTGAAGGCTGAGGTAACACGCTCTTTGTTTTTTGCGCCGTAGTTGTAGCTGATGATTGGCTGCGCGCCCTGGCCAATGCCCTGGAGAGGCAGCATAGCAAACTGCATAACGCTGGTGAGGATGGTCATAGCACCTACTGCGATATCGCCGCCGTAGCGGAGCAGGGAGGAGTTGAAGCAAACGGAGATGACGCTTTCACTGGCCTGCATAACGAAGGTAGCAGTACCCAGGGCGATACATGGGAAAATGATTTTTGGATTGATGCCCAGGTGACGGGGGCGGAGCTTGAGGATGGTCTTTTTGCCCAGCAGGAAAGAAACACACCATACAGCGGAGCAAGCCTGAGAAATGACAGTAGCGCAAGCTGCGCCTTTTACGCCCATATCCAAGCCAAAGATCAGGATTGGGTCCAGAAGGATGTTGACACCAGCACCAATCATAACGGAAAGCATACCAACTTTTGCAAAGCCCTGTGCGGTGATGAAAGCGTTCATACCCAGGGTCAGCTGAACAAAGATGGTGCCGATGGCATAGATGTTCATATAGGTTACGCCATATTCAATGGTGTTTTCGCTGGCACCAAAGGCCATCAGGAAGTTACGGTTCCAAAGAAGAAGCACAGTGGTCAGGATAGCAGACATGAGAATCTGGGTGCAGAAGCAGTTGCCCAGGATTTTTTCTGCGCCTTCCTTGTCGTTTTTGCCCATATAAATGGAAGCCCTTGGAGCACCGCCGGTGCTGATGAGGCAGGCAAAAGCAGAAACAATCATAATAAGCGGCATACATACGCCTACGCCAGTGAGGGCCAGAGGGCCGATATCTTTGATATGTCCGATGTAGATTCGGTCAACGATGTTGTACAGCATATTGATGATTTGGGCAGTCAAAGTAGGCAGAGCCAGTTTGAACAGCAGTTTTCCCACAGGTTCTGTGGCTAAAAAGTCATCTTTGTTCTTGTTCATGGCAGTTCGATCTCCTTAAATGTTGTTGGATATTTTGGGTCAGGCGCTGGTTAAAACCTTCGTAGACAGCAATTTCTTCAGGGGAAAAATCCTGAAGCATTTGGACAGAAAAATTTTCTCCGGCTTCTTCGATGGCCTGGATAATAGGGTCTGCTGCGGCTTCCAGATGCAGGCGAAGCCAGCGGCGATCTCTGGGGTCGGGAACACGGCACAACAGTCCTTTTTGAATCAAAGAATCCACACCGCGGGATACGTTTCCTTTGGACAGCATCCTTTGTTCAGCAATATCTCCCACAGTGTTTTTACCGGGATTGTTGTGCAGAAAGCTGATGATTTTAAGCTCCATGCCCGACAGATGGTATTGCTTGCGAACGTCCTCTAAACAATTTTCGTAGAATTTGAAGATCATTCTGATGGTCAGCAGAATATCCGCTGTCTGGCGCAATGGATCACCCCTCTCCAATAGTTTTAAATACAACAGTTGTTAATAAAACCATTATACTTCCTTCCTAAAACAAGTCAAGCAGTTCAGGATATATTCACGGATAGTTTATGATTGTTTTACAAAATTCTGGCAGTAAATTTTCCGTTTCAAGACACTTTGTACAGAGGATGTTTTTGCAGTACGCTTCCAGTCATCAGAGGCAGAAATTGGAAAAAAACAAAATGAAAAAATATTGTTTTTTTCTGCATTGGCAGGTATAATAACCTAAAAAGAAAAACTTACCCCAAACTCAAAGAAAGCGAGGGATGTCCCTATGAAAAAAACAGCGATACTGCTGCTGATTCTGGCAGTATTTATGATCGGTTTCGGGGTTTACCGCACCGAGGCTGCTACCGTTTTGAACAAAGGAATCAATATTTGTCTGGAGTGTGTTGGTATTGGCTAGAAATAAAAACAGATGGAAAATCCAGCTGGGGGCAACTCTGGCCTCCAATCCTTTTCTCCTGAATCTTTTCCAGGGGAAAATTTATAAAGGCAAACTGAAGACGGCCTGTGTGCCGGGGCTCAACTGCTATTCCTGTCCGGCGGCGGCAGGCTCCTGCCCCATTGGAGCGTTTCAGGCTGTGGTGGGTTCCTCCAAGTTCAGCTTTGCCTATTATGTGGTGGGAATTGTGATTTTATTCGGTGTGCTGCTGGGCAGGGTGGTCTGCGGCTTCCTGTGTCCCTTTGGATGGTTTCAGGAACTTCTTCACAAAATTCCCAGCAAAAAGTTCAGCACCAAAAAGCTGCACTATCTGACCTACCTCAAGTATGTGATTTTGGTGGTGTTCGTTATTGTGCTTCCCATCACCGCTGTCAATCAGTTTGGACTGTCAGACCCTTTCTTCTGTAAGTATATCTGTCCGGTAGGTGTGCTAGAAGGCGGTATCCCGCTGGCCATTGCAGACAGCGGAATCAGGGCAAGTTTGGGCTGGCTGTTTACCTGGAAAAGCTGCATCCTTTTGGGTGTGGTAGTTCTGTCGGTATTTTTCTATCGTCCCTTCTGCAAATGGCTCTGTCCCCTGGGAGCTTTTTACGCCTTGTTTAACTGTATTTCCCTATACCGCTTGAAGCTGGACAAGGAAAAATGTGTGGACTGCGGAGCCTGCGCCAAAGTATGCAGGATGGATGTAGACCCATCCAAAACGCCAAATCATCTGGAGTGCATCCGCTGCGGGGACTGTATCAAGACCTGTCCCTGCCAGGCTTTGAGCAAAACTTTTTCTTTGAAAAATAAAGAATAGCATAAAACGAGCCGAAGGGCGTGACCAATTAAGGTCACGCCCTTCGGCTATTTATGGCTTTGAGAAGGCTAGAGTAAATGACGGGCCGGCAAAATCAGCACCCGAAGGAGGCTGCGAATCATGCGTTTCGGCAGACTTACTTTTTTGGGAACATAGTAAGGGCCGGGAGTTTCGGTGCCGTCAGGGGAAACATGGTTGCTGTGTTCTATCAGGTCGTTGGCTTCCTGTCGAAGCTGCTCATTAAGCTGGGGACAATCGATAGCCAGCATCATTTCGGTGTCCAGATAGGTACTTCTCATATCCAGGTTGAAAGACCCTATCAGGCAGGTGCTTGTGTCCACCAGAATAGTTTTGGTGTGGGAAGAATAAGGAGTACAGAATTCAAAGATATCTGCGCCAGTTTTCATAATGTTGTTCTTTTGGTTTAAGTAGTCAGCGCAGCCCCAGGGATTTGCTCCACCGGATACATCGTTGGTGATGATATAAAACTGCTGGCTGTTTTGACTGATGCGGGCAAGGCCGCTGTACATTTCCTTATTGCAAATCAGGTATGGGGTTTGAATCAGCACATCCTGTCCCTCGTCCATGTAGGCGCAGAGGGTTTCCCAAAGGATGGGCTGTTTTACTTTGGTTTCTCTGGAGGTGGTCAGCAGGGTGACAGAGTTTGCAGAAAAGGTTTTCTCTGTCAGGTCGGGCAGGACAAAGGCTTCGGGCATATCTTGCTGTAAAGTGGCGTAGTGGGCATCCAGCTTGTCCTGAACTTTGGGGTTTTCTCTGCCTTTAATGAGGGAACAGTCTTTTAGGTTCCAGGTCATTTCAAAGCAGGTTTTCAGCTGCTGCATGGAGCTGCCGTTTCCTTCTGGGGAGTAGACAAGAATATCCCGGTCGATGTTTCGCTTTTCCATATATTCGCCCAAAAACAGGTCGTTGGTGTTTCTTCCGCCCAGCAGGTAGAAAGAATCGTCGATGATGAGATATTTTTCATGGAGGCGGTAATGGACTTTCCAAGGTTTGAGCAAGCTGATTTTATTGTAGAGCTTTGCTTCCACATTGGGGTGAGCAGCCAAGGCCTTAAAGCTTTGGCTGCCGCCCAGGTCAACGATACCGTGCATACCATCAATTAGGATTCGGACATGAACGCCGCGGTCAGCGGCATCTTTTAAAGCAGAAATCACATGGGTTCCGCTGCGGTCGTCGTTGAAGGCAAAGGTGCTGAGGACGATATCCTCTTTGGCAGAGTTGATGGCTCGCAGCCGCCACAGGAGGGCTTCCTGATTATCGTCAATGCACAAGACCCTTTCCTGATGGATGGGGGAAATGTTTTGGGGATGAAGCCGGGGAGGCAGAGGGGAAGCGTTTTTTCTAAAAAGTGGATGGAGCAAAAAGCAGACGATAGCAAAACAGAGCCATCCTTTTAAAATAATCCATAGAAAGCGTTTGGCTTTCATGAAAATATCTCCTTTCCGTTATAAGCAGAGCAGGGTTAGCAAATCTGTTCCACAAGGTCACAGATATCATGGGCAGCATGGGGAGAAACAAAGAGGCTTTGATTGTCCCGGATTCGCTGGCGGACAGCAGAGGAACGAAGTTTTTCCACTGCGGGAATCAGTTCCTTCAAAGGATTGCGAACACCCAAACTCATGCCGTGGTGTTCAAAATAGTCTAAGTTATGGCTTTCACAGCCAGGGATGGAGGCCAGGTGAATCATAGGAGTTCCCGATACCGCCGCTTCGGTGGAAGAAAGACCTCCGGGTTTGGTCAGGATAAAATCACAGGCGTTCATATAATCCGCCATTTGGTTGGTGTGGCCCACCAGGAGCAGCTTTTCCTGATAACGAGCCGAAAGTTTTTCGTAAAGCTTATGGTTGCTGCCGCAGACCACAATAAGTTTGATATGGTCTTTCGGTGTAAAATGTTTTAAAAGAAGTTCGATGGTAAGAGAAAGATTTCCAGCTCCCATGCTTCCGCTGGAAAGCAGGAGATAATGCTCCTGAGAATCAAGTCCTAAAGTGTTGCAGGCCAGTTCCCGCTTTTCCTGACGGCTCATATCCGGGAAAAATGCGCGGCTTACTGGAATCCCCAATGGTAAAATCTTTTTCTGGGGAATGCCCCAGTGAGAAAATTCCTCGGTCAAATCCTGGGAGGGAACCACATACCAGTCACAGCAGCTTTCTTCTGTGAAGGGAATGCAGGTGTAGTCGGTGGCAACCAGCACAGATTTGGGAACAGTCATGCCCTTTTCTTTCATAGAGGCCAGAATCTGCGCTGGAAAAATATGGGTAGAAATCACCGCATCAAAATGGTTTTCCCGAAAGAACTGTTCCATCAGGGGAGCCATTTTTCCGTTAAGATGATAAACAGGGGAATGGATGGGAAGTTTGCGATAAGCGTTGCCCATAGAATACAGTGCCCCAAAAGCACCAGGAGCGTGTTTTACCAGATTCACATAGGATTGTCCCACATGGGAATCCAGACGGCTGTTGGTCAGGGTGTAGGGGTCTAGCATCCGGGCAGAATGTCCCCGATGTTGAAGTTCCTGTAAGATAGCTTCTCCGGCTGCATTGTGCCCTCCGCCGGTGGAGCAGGAAAGAATCAGTGCATCCATAATAGTTTGATTTGAAACCTCTCTTTCTCCTCCCGGCTCAAAGCGAATCGCAGGCATACCGTGAGGGTAATCAGCAGAAATCCCAGGGCATACACTCTGGCTTCAGGATTCATGCCAAGTGCCAGCAGAGTGCAGAGATAGGTGATAATGGTTCGATAAAAATGAGGGTCGATTCTCAGGATTACCGAGAAGAAAATAAAGAACAGGGCAAACAGAATCACAGGGAAAAGATTGGGGACAAGTCCTAACAAGCATCCAAAGGTGACAGCAATACCCTTTCCTCCCTCTCCTTTGTGGAACAGGGGAAAGTTATGTCCCAAAACAGGAGCGGCCAGAACCAGAGCGGCGGCCCCTGTGGTTTCCCCGGAAAAATAAAGAAATACAGGCACGAAGCCTTTGAGAAGGTCACAGATCAGGGTCAGGGCCCCGCACAAAAAACCTCCGTTCTGAAAAGCGTTGGCTGTGCCGGGATTGTGGTCTTTGGAATTTTGGGTGATATCTCCTTTTCCTAACAACTGTCCAAAAATTTTTGCATACAGTATAGAACCGGACAGGTAAGAAATCAGGAAGAAAAATAAATCACGCCGCATAAGATCACCGGCCTTTCCGTGAAAAATAAAATCTATTTCTGTGGATGACGAAGAAGCTTGATATTCTGTATCAGGTAGAGCACAAAGGACAAAGCCATCATTGCCACGCACAGAGCAATCAGAATGTTGGACAATACGAAGGGAATGTCAAACCAGAATACATGAATAATCATAACAGCATACAGCAAAGCGGTATTGACTTTTCCGTGCCATACAGCACCGTAGACTGTTTTTGTTTTGCGGATGACCAGAATGCCGGTAATGGCAGCGGCAATTTCCTTGACAATCAACAGAATCAGCGGTACCAGCATAAAGGGAAACGCAGTTACCAGACAGAACAGCATGGCAATCTGTGTCAGCTTGTCGGCGACAGGGTCCAGCATTTTTCCAAGATCACTGACCATGTTGAAACGTCTTGCCACAAAGCCGTCCACCAGGTCGGTAAGGCCTGAAAGAATCAGCACCAATGCAGTCATGAGGTAATTTTTTTTCACACAGTAGAGCCATATAAACAATGGAATCAGCATCAGTCGGAAAAAGGACAGCAGGTTTGGGATGGTGAATATTTTTTTCTGACATGAGGATGGCTTTTGGGATACGGGCTGGTCAGATGGTTTCATAATAATTCCTCCAGAAAATATAGTGGTGTTTGTTTTGTTTACTTTACAATACACCTGAATCTGCAACCAAACTTCAACTCAACTTCAATTTCAGTTGAAGTACTGTGACGGTTTTATGAACAGGGCAGAGAAACGGTAAATCGGCAGCCAGGGTCAAGGCTTTCTACTGTGATGGTTCCGCCGCAGGAATCCAAAATCTGCTTGACCAGAGCCAATCCCAGACCGTTGCCCTCCTCCTGGTGGGAGCTGTCCCCCTGGTAGAATCGGTCAAAGATGTGTTTTTGTTCCTGGGGGGAAATCCCCGGCCCATTATCCTCAATGGTGAACAGGATGCGGTCATCCTTCTGGTACATTCTCATGACAATCAAGCCGCCGCAAGGGTCGAATTTGATGGCGTTGCCGATGAGATTGTTCCAAATATGGATCATGAGAGATTCATTTCCCAGAAAGATAGTTTCTTCCAAATCCACATCGAACTCGATATCTTTGCGAGTCCATTTTGGTTCCAGTGCCACGATGGACTGGCGGACTTGCTCATCCAGCCGGAAGCGTTTCTGCTTGGAACGGATGGATTGATTATCTACTCTGGAAAGAAGCAGGATACTTCCCACCAGCTCCGACAGCCTTCGGGTGTTGTCCAGAATCTTGTCGATGTATTCGTTCTGTTCCTCGGAGGACTGGGAGGTTCCCTGCATCAGCATGGCGTAACCTTCGATAGCATTGAGAGGTGTTTTGAACTCGTGGGAAACATTGGAAACAAAATCGGTTTGCAAAATTTCTGTGGCACTCAGTTCCTTTGCCATTAAGTTGAAGTTGTGGTAAAGTTCCTGTACTTCGGTGATATTGCTTTTGGTTTCCAGACGAACATCAAAGTTTCCCGAAGCAACGGAGCTCATAGCGTTGCCTAACTTAGTGATTGGGGCGGAAAATTTGATGCTGACCACGGTGGTGATGGCACTGCCTAAGATGATGCTGAACAGTACTACCCAGACTGACTGTGGAACGATGATGGAAATGTCAAACATTTGGTCCAGGACAAAAACAGCCAGGGAAGACAGAGCGCTGGTGATGCACAGTACCGTTACCACCAGAATCGTAAAATAAAGACGAATATTGAAATGAATTTTATTTTTCATGATTTTTAACCACCTTATATCCAACGCCTCGCATGGTGACGATGGAGAAATCAGGATTATCCCGGAACCGTTCTCTCAGCCTGCCGATATGGACTTCGACTGTGTGGATATCGGTTTCGCTGTCGTAGCCCCAGATGTCGTCCATCAGCTGCTGGCGGGTGAATATTCTGCCGGGGAAGGAAGCCATTTTGTACAGAAGCATAAATTCTTTCTGCGGCAGCACTACGGATTTTCCCTGGCTGGTGACGGTGAGGGAATCATACTCCATGGTGGTGTCCCCGATGACCTGCCGACGCTCGTTGATCATCTGGGAGCGGCGAAGCAAAGCCCCCACCCGAAGAACCATTTCGTTGACATTGACCGGCTTGACCATGTAATCATCCGTGCCAGAAACAAAGCCTAGACGCATATCGTCAAAGGCATCTTTGGCAGTAATCATCAGCACCGGGATACTGAGGCCCGCTTCCCGGATGGAACGTACCAATTCGTATCCATCCATAACAGGCATCATGATATCGGAAATGATGAGGTCGAAATATTCCCGATCCAGTTCATCCAGAGCCTCCTGGCCGTTGGAAACTTCAGTGACAACATAACCGTTTTTGGTGAGGACTCTTTCAAACAGATGACGAAGATCTCTGTCGTCCTCGACAATCAATACGCGAAACATAAAATTCCTCCTGGTTTTAAAATAATATTAGGTTGATAAAATCAGGATAAACCGTTTCCATCAACCTTTCTTCAACACAAGCTCAACTATAGTTGAGCTTAAGACTTTTCCTTTTATTATAGTCTGCCTCTCGTAATCGTCAAGAGAAATAAAATCGAAAAAGCACCCATATCCGAAGATATGAGTGCTTAATGTTAAAATTAACAGAAAATCTATAATTCCTGTCGTCCTTCCAAAGCCCGGAACAAGGTGACTTCGTCAGCGTATTCCAGATTACCGCCCATTGGGATGCCAGAGGCCAGCCGGGTGACTTTAACGCCCAAAGGCTTCAGCAGGCGAGCAATGTACATGGCAGTAGTTTCACCTTCCACAGTAGGGTTGGTGGCCATGATGACTTCTTTCACCCCACCTTGTTGGATGCGGAAAAGAAGCTGGCGGATAGTCAGGTCATCGGGGCCTTTTTGGTTCATAGGGGAAATCAGTCCGTGAAGGACATGGTACAGTCCCTGGTATTCCCGAGTCTTTTCGATGGCGATGACATCTCTGGGGCCTTCTACCACACAAATCATGCTGTGATCCCTGGCAGGGTCAGAACAGATTTTGCAGGTTTCCTGATCGGTGAGGTTTTGGCAGACGGAGCAGGGATGAATTTTCTCATGAGCCTCCATGATGGTATCGGCAAATTCCTTTGCTTTATCATGAGGGAGGTTCAGTACATAAAAGGCAAGCCGCTGTGCCGTCTTGCGTCCAATTCCCGGAAGACGGGAAAATTGTTCGATCAGATGGGTCAGCGGCATTACATCATATTTCATTGCTTAGAAAAGACCTGGTACGGACAGACCGCCGGTAACTCTTTCCATTTCGGAAGAATGAACATCTTCAACAGTGCGGATTGCTTCGTTGACTGCGCTGATGATCATGTCCTGAAGGATTTCAACGTCCTCTGGGTCAACAGCTTCTGGTTTGATGGTAAGGGAAAGGATTTCTTTTTTACCATTCATTCTGCATTCTACAACGCCGCCGCCTGAGGAAGTGGTGTATTCTTTTTCATTCAGCTCGTCCTGGAGCTTTTCCATTGTTTCCTGCATTTTCTGTGCCTGACGGATCATAGACTGCATATTCTGCTGTCCGCCGCCCATGCCTTTTGGAAGTCTGGCTTTCATTTTCATTTCCTCCTATTGTGTTCTAAAAGCTCATCGGCTTTTAAAAGGATATTCTATTCAAGAACCGCGCTGCGGTTTTGAGCGTATTAGTTTTCGATGGAAATATCCACACCCAGATCCTGCGCTGCGGCAAGGATATTTTCCAGGGGGTCTTCTTTTTTTGTAGTATACTGTTCTTTTTTAAAAGGCCCGATGCGGTAGTCCCTGCCAGAGCCGTTAATCAGTGATTGATGGATGGATTTTCTGGCGTATTCGTTGGTGCGGATCATTTCCAGGAAGAAAGGATCATCGCAGTCGATGAGAACGATTTCTCCGCAGAGGAAGGCTTCGGTATTGACCAAAGCACCGTGGAGAGCAGTATTTGCGTGTTTGAGGGAATCCAGTACCTGTGCCCACGCTTCAAAGGGAACGACCTCTTTTTTTTGAGGAATGGGCTGAGGTTTAGGTTCTTCCTTTACCACAGCCGGAGCAGGTTCTTCTTCCTCCAGAACAGAGGGCAGGGAAGGCTGCGCCGGTTTTTCCTGCTTTTTGGCAGGAGCGGCGGAGAGCACTACGCCGGACTGAATCTGCTGTTCCAGTCTGGACAGCCTGGAAATGACAGCATCCAGAGAACGATCCAGAGAAGGGTCACAAAGCTTGATCAAAGCCATTTCCAGCTCCACCCTGGTACGGGAAGTTTTACTCATCCTGGACAGCGCATCCTGAAGGACGGTGAGAGAATAGAGAATCTGTCCCATAGGGTAGCGGCGGGCCTGGTCGGTGAGGGCTTCGGTATCTTCAGGAAGTCCCGATACAAAATCTTCTGGAGATTTCAGGGCTTTGGCCATCATCAGTCCCCGATAGTGGGAGATGAGCTGAACGCACATCTTTTCAAAGTCTATGGAATTGAGGAACATATTTTCCACTTCCCGCAAAATCACCGGGATATCCTTTTGCAGTACTGCCTCGGCAATGCGGAACAAAGAATCCGAAACAGCAAGTCCTGCGCTTTCCCGAACCTGGGAAAGGGTGATATGTTCCTGTTCTCCGTCGGAATCGGTGCGGGTGTTGCTCCGGCACACATCCAGCAGAGAGAGAGCGTCACGCATACCGCCCTCACAAAGGCGGGCAATCAGCCCTGCGGCATCCTCATCCAACAAAACATTTTCCTGCTGGCAGACATGGAGCAGCTGCCGAGAAATGACCTGAGGGCTGATTCTGCGAAAATCGAACCGCTGACAGCGGGACAGGATGGTGGCAGGAATCTTATGAACCTCTGTGGTGGCAAGGATGAAGATAACGTGCTCAGGGGGTTCCTCCATAATCTTTAAAAGAGCGTTGAAAGCACCGATACTGAGCATGTGGGTTTCGTCTATAATATAAACTCTGTATTTGGTGACAGCGGGGGTAAAGTTTGCTTCTTCCCGCAGCTGTCGGATATTGTCAACACCGTTGTTGCTGGCAGCATCGATCTCGGTCACATCCAGGATCGAGCCGTCGTCGATTCCCCTACAGATATCGCAGACACCGCAGGGGTTTCCGTCGGACTGATGGGGGCAGTTCACTGCTTTGGCAATGATCTTGGAGCAGGAAGTTTTGCCGGTTCCTCGGGAGCCGGTAAAGAGATAGGCGTGAGCGGCTCTGCCGCTGGCGATTTCCTGCTTTAAGGTGGCGGTAATATGTTCCTGACCTACGACTTCATCAAAGTTTTTCGGACGGTATTTACGGTATAATGCCTGATACACTTTACATTTCCTCCCGAACCGATTCTTTTAAAAAAGGCAGGACGCACCAAAGCTTAAAATGTGTCCTTGATCATACGGAAATGCAGGTTACCTGCGGCGCACAAAATATCCACTTAATGCTGCTCGGTTCCCCGCCTGACATAGTTCATGGAGCTTTCGTCGCACAGGACCAACATCTCCGCATGATCAAAACCGCATTTCGCCTGACGGTACAGCCCTGCCACAACGGAATATGTTTAAATCATGCCCCTATAGTATACTATAGAATCAAACAAAAGGCAAGGGGAATTTGAAAGGTTTTTAAATTCTTAACATAAATCATAAAACAGCAGGGGATTACAGTAGAATCATGAAATGAAATTGGAACACAGTTTGGTTTAAAATCTATTGATAGAGAATTTTTCGCTGCCAATTTTCTCGTCTAACGCAGCCGAGCCGCCCCAGTGGACAAGGAGCGGCTCGGCTTTCGGCTATCCCGGAAAACGGGGAAAGGAGAAAGATGGAGAGAAGGTCATTTTCCGGGGGAGAATGGATACCATCAATGCCATAGAAAAAAATCGACAGGGCACCCTGATTTTCAATAAAACAGGTAAAATAGTACTATAAAAGTTGACCTTAAAATATCTTCTTTGCTTATAGTTTACCACCATTAAAAGATGAGAACAAGGGGAATGGAAAGAATAAAGCGGAAATATAAAAGGGCTGTTTTTTAAAAAATTACTAAAATTAAGAATAAATAAAAAATATAAGAATAAAATCTAACCAAAACTTGGACGGAATCAAAAGGTGGGATGATGGAATTGAAATGAAGAAAATCGGCGAAAAAGAAAGAAAAATGAAGAAAATGTGTAGATTATGAAAGCAAATTCTTGAAAAAATCTGTTAATTGTAAACTTTTATAAACATTTTTTGTTTTCTAATTGACAATGGAACACTAAGATGATAGGCTAACAATAGAAGGAATATTGACACCTCTAAAAATGAAAGGTTGTGTTGACATGAACTGTGTAAAAATTTCTGAAGCCGAATATCCATTGATGGAATATATTTGGGAACATGCACCAATTTCCGCTTCTGCTTTGGCAGCATATTCTCAGGATGCGTTCCATTGGAAAAAGAATACTACTTATACCGTAATCAAACGTCTGACTTTGAGAGGCGCTTTGGAAAGACAGGAACCAGGATTTATCGTAGTTCCTCTGGTTACCAAACAGGAAGTACAGCAATCCGAACTGGAAGTTCTGTGTAATCGTATTTTTGCAGGCAATGCCAAGGACTTCATCCTGTCCTTCATTTCCAGAGAAGAAATTGGAGAAGAAGAACTCAGTCAAATCAAAGAGATTGTGAAAGAGTATCATCGCTAGAAACAGCATTTTTTAGAAAAATAGCAAACAACAAAAAAATCCTCTGCCGGCTGGCAGAGGATTTTTTGCTGTTATGATTTTTCGGGAAGATGTTTGTTCTTACGAAACAGTACCTGGCGGACTGTGACCCAGATTGCTCCACAGTTTGCCACCACCATAAGAGTGGTCAGCAGGACTTCAAAGAGAATCCATCCCCGTATCTCCATCAGCATGATGGCAACCTGCGCCATTAAAATAATGGTATTAAAGACCAACCGAGGAGAATTGAATTTCATAGTGATAAAGTGTTTGGTATCAAAGGCGCGGAGTATAAACACCAGCAGATAGCTGATGAGGGTGGCAAGAGCAGCACCGTTTACGCCAAGCATAGGAACCAGCAAAAAGCTCAGGGATACATTGATTACAGCACCAATGCCGGTGGTGACAAAGTTTCGGAAGCTCTTTTTCTCCACCATATACACAGTTCCCAGGAAGGTGGCCATACAGGAGAATACAGTGGACACCAAAAGGAGAGGGATATACTTCCATGCGCCATAGAAAGCATCGGAAGCCAGCACGATGGTGATGACCTTGGAGAACAGGATCAATCCCGAAGCGGCAGTACAAATCAGGGCTTGGTAGCACAGGAACACCTTGGAGAAGAAGGAAGCGCGTTTGTCTGGACTGTCGGTGACAGCAGACATCTGCCACGCATCCATGAAGATACCGGACATCAGTGTGATGATGGTAGGAATCTTATAGGCAACCGCAAACAGGCCGTTGTATTCTTCTCCCAAAGCATAGGCAATGATGTAGCGGCTGGCCATGTTGTTGATCCACCAAAATACTGCGTTTGGAATCAAGGGAATGGAATATCGGAGCATTTCCCAGGCAGTCAGTTTATCTAGGTCTTTCAGCCGGATATATTTTTTTAGGTTGGCAGCAAAGAACAGGAACAGGGAGGACAGGAAGTCTGCGGAAACCATGGCTAAGATGTAGCCGTGGATACCAAGATCCAGTACCACAAGATACAATACGTTAAAGAAGATGGTAGTGGCCGTAGAAAGGATACCGTCAACAGCATAGAGCTTAACATATCCTTTTGCCCGGACAAACTGGGAGCACAGTGACCGCAGGGAGGACATCAGCACAAACACATAGATCAACACGGTGTTTTCGTTGAGATAGGGGATCATGGACAGCAGCGGTTCCAGCACGCATAGGATTAAAAAACCGATGCCCAGTGTCAGTATTCCGGTAGTGAAGACATCGCTTTTTCGGTAGGACTTATCCAGTCCAAAACGGATGATGCCGTTGACGATGCCGCAGGACACCAAAGGCAGCAGGAAGTTTCCCACTTGCACCATAAGGTCTACAGTGCCAAACTCTGCCTCGGTCAGCACCGAGGTGTACAGAGGCATAAGAAGAAAAACAAGCACCTTTGAACTAAAGGTGCCTATTGCAAAGATCAGGGTATTGGATAGCAGCTTTTTATACTTGTTCAAAAAATCATTCTCCTGACATGATAGAAATATCTGCAAATGTGCTTGATTATTATACCATCTTTTGATTTGAAAAGATACGCTGAGAAAATGAAGTTTCATTTTCTTGTGGGAAATATGCAATTTTTCCCCCGGCGGTCACAGGGTTTTCCGATGAATTTAACCGAAAAAACATTTTGCATAAAAAATAGTTGGGAAACGAATTAGAGTGTGTTATAATACCTTTTGTATTAGAGAGAAACAAAGGGGTTTCCCCTGAAAATATTTGTTTTATAAAAACCATGAGAAATGAAAATCAAATGAGGGTGATCCATACCATGAACAATGATCAGATTCTGGATATCACGACAGAAATCGGCTGGAAGCTTTTGGAAAGTGGAGCCGAAATATACAGGGTAGAGGAATCGATCCGCAGAATGCTCGATGCGTATCATTTCCCGGATGCAGAAGTGTTTTCCATTCCATCCTGCATCATCGTTACCATTAACGACGAGGATGGCCACGCTTTGTCCCGGATTAAAAGGGTTCGGTCTTCCTCACTGGATTTTGACCGAATTGACCGCCTGAACAATCTTTGCAGATATATCTGTCAAAATCGCCCAACGATAAAGGAAATCAGAAAATCTCTGGATGACATCACCGATGAGCCAGGCTATTCTTTTGGAACCAGACTGTTTTTCACAGCTGCCATTTCCGCCTCTTTTACGCTTTTTTACGGCGGAAATTTTGCCGACGGATTTTTTGCTTTTTTCATTGGTATTTTGATGTTCCTGCTGCTTTGGGTGCTGGGAACCTTTAAGACCAACAGCTTTTTCCAAAATATTTTTGGCAGCGCTTTGGTAGCGGGGCTTTCCCTGTGGACAACTGCCATGGGTTGGACAGTCTACTATGATAAGATGATTATTGGAACCTTGATGAATTTGGTTCCGGGTATCGCCATCACCAACGTGATGCGGGATATTTTGGGAGGGGATTTGCTGGCAGGCATCATCAAGCTGGTGGAGTCCTTTATGGTGGCCGGGGGTATCGCTTTGGGCACAGGTATGGCGCTGTCTACTGTAAGATATTTCTTCCCTGGCATCTGATAACAAAGGAGAGTATGTTTTGTGGCCGCAGAAGTACTAAAGCTTGTAATTGATGAAATACCAGTCTATTTTTATACCTTTATGGCTTGTTTTTCCTTTTGCTTTATTTTTAAATTTCATAAGCTTTCCCACATGGTAGCCGCAGCAACAGGCGGGGCCCTCAGCTGGATTGTTTATATTGCCTGCACACCGCTGGGCAATGACTTGGCGCAATACCTGATTTCTACCATTGTGGTTTCAGCTTTTTCTGAAGTTATGGCTAGGGTGTTCAAAGCACCCATCACCGGATTTTTGACCATCAGCATTGTTCCTTTGGTGCCGGGAGGCGGCATCTACTACACGATGGAGCACTGTGTCATGGGCGAAACGGATCTGTTTATTGAAAGAGCGATTCATACCATCGCCATTGCAGGAGCCATTTCCATTGGGGTGCTGATTGTGTCCTCTTTGGTAAGATTGTTCCATATGATGATGCTGACGGCAAAAGCCAAAAAAAAAGCAGCTAAGATTTGACCAAACTGAAGAAGGCGGTCGGACGAAACTTTTTGTTTCATCCGACCGCCTTTTGCATACAGATTTTTGTTACCGTTGGTTTCCCAGACCGAAGCTTATGGACAGAGCTTTGTTGACCTGGGACATGGACGCTGGGTCCAGGCTGCCCATTTTTTCCCGGAGTCTTCGTTTGTCTATGGTGCGTACCTGTTCCAACAGCACGATGGAATCTTTGGTCAATCCGCAATCTCTGGAATGGAGTTCGATGTGGGTGGGAAGCTTTGATTTTTCGGTCTGGCTGGTGATGGCAGCGGCAATCACAGTGGGACTGTAGCGGTTGCCCACATCGTTCTGGACAATCAGCACAGGACGGATGCCGCCCTGTTCCGAGCCTACCACTGGGCTCAAATCTGCATAGTAGATATCTCCTCGTTTCACAGTATCACGCTCCGACGTTTCTATTGATTTGACTTCACTGTTATTGTAGGCGGACAACCTTCGGTTTAAACATAGGGGAAAAAATTTATCTTCCTACAGCCATCCTATGGAAAGAAAATAAAAAGAGTGCGGAAAGATTTGAGCCAAATGGGAAGGGTCTGCATATAATGAAGGATTATTTCGGAGAAAAGCCCCTGCCAGAGAAAGATTTTTCTCGAAGAATCCCCGGAAACCCCGATTTGAATTTTTGGAAAGGGAGGAAACAGTTTCCTCTAAACCAGAAGAATAAGGGACTTTGCCGCAAAAAGCAGGGTTTCCCAACTGGTTTTTGTGCAGGTGATATAAAAGCCTCCGAAGTATGGAAAAACTATCCGGTTGAAAAATAAATCCTGTGATTTTATAATAACCCCAGGGTCTGACAAAACAAGAATATCAATCAATGGGAAAAAGATTCAGGAGGAATCATCATGAAAAAATTTGTGTCTATGTTTTTAGCAGTCTGTGCGGTATCCACAGCCAGTGTGACCGCCTTTGCGCAGCAGGCAGAAGCCATCAATGTCAGCGCAGATCGGCAGATTCGTCTGACTTTCGGGGAAGAAGATTTTGAGCAGATGCTGCTTCCAGGCAAAACCTACAGCTATCCTCTTTATGTGGAACAGAACGGAATTGTGGAAGCACTGCGGGACGAACATCTGAAAGATTTGAGAATCAGGGCAATGGCTTCCGAAGGCAAAGAAGCTGTCAGCGAAATTTCTGTAGAAGAAAAGGGTGATACCTACCATCTTCAGGTCACCACAAAACCAGGCTGGCCCACCGAAGAATCCGAAGTGGAGGGCATGGTGAAGATTATAAAGCGTTCTAACGGTCAAACCGTTGCCTCCGCAGAAGCAGAGATGACCGTGGGCTATCCAGTCATGGCAGATGAAGATTTGGAAGGGGCAAAATACGGCGAAAGTATTTTGGTAAACAACGAGGCTCCGGTCATCACCGAAGAACAGTTTGAGGAAATCGACCAGGAGGCAGAGGGAGGAAAAGTCAGCTTCACCAATGGAGAATGGAGATACGATGTCCGCATTTCCGGCCAGGAATCGGTGAATATGCTTCATAACCATAGAGCGATTCGGGAAATCACATCCACCTTTGAAGACCAGAACTTCAAATATGTATCTTTCCCAGGAGGCCCCAAATTCTTTTTCAGCGGAAAAATGACCATTGACGTTTCTGATGAAATGGAAGATTTCGGAGGTAATTTCTATGTATACCGTTATTTGAGAGGTGTGCTGGAAAGAATCGACAGCACCACTGACAAAGAGAACGAAACGGTTTCCTTTGAAACAAAGACTTTGGGAAGATTTGTGCTGACCGACAAGGAAATCCCGGATGGGACTATCGTTGACCACAGCTTTGTAAAATAATCTGCCAGTCAGGTTTAGGAAAAAAGCCAGCGTTTGAAAATGCTTTTTGATTAGTTGACGGTTTTCGTAAATACTTCTATAATGGAGGAAACCAAATCATTTATATGGTTTGGTTTCCTGCTCGTTATAAAAATCGGAAAGGATGTTTTAATATGGCTTTAGAATCTGTAAAAGAACTGTTTGATTTTATCCAGTCTTCTCCAAGCTGCTATCATGTGATTGATACTATCAAAAGAACGCTGAACGCTGAGGGCTTTATCGAGCTGAGCGAACAGGAAGAATGGAATCTGGAAGAAGGCAAAAACTATTATGTTACCAGAAATCTGTCCTCCATCGCTGCGTTTAAAGTTCCATCCAAAGATTTTAAATCTTTCCAAATCATCGCCAGCCACAGCGATTCCCCAAGTTTTAAAATCAAATCCAACCCGGAAAAAGCGGTTGATGACAAGTACGTTGTGCTCAACACTGAACGCTACGGCGGCATGATTTACAGCACCTGGCTGGACAGACCGCTTTCTGTAGCAGGTCGAGTTATGGTAAAAACTGAAAAAGGCATCGAAACCAGATTGGTCAATGTTGACCGTGACCTGCTGGTGATTCCAAATCTGTGCATCCATCTGGACAAGGAAGGCAACAAGAACAAAAATTATAATCCGCAGCTCCATCTTCTGCCAATGTATAGCGGGGCAGATGGAAAAGGATCTTTTGATAAAATCATCGCAGAGGCTTGCGGAGAAAAAGCAGAAGACATCATTTCCAGCGATTTGTTCCTGTATAACCGTATGGCTCCATCCATCTGGGGCGCAAACAATGAATATTTCTCCTGCTCCAAAATTGATGACCTGGCCTGCGTTTTCACCTCTTTGAAAGCTTTTACCGCAGGAAGCCACAAAGAAAGCGTTTCCGTATATGCTGTGTTCGACAACGAAGAAGTGGGCAGCGGAACTAAACAGGGTGCAGATTCTACCTTCCTGGAAGATATTCTGTATAGAATCAACATGGGACTGGGCAGAAACAAAGAAAAACTCTATACCGCAGTAGCTTCCAGCTTCCTGCTGTCTGCCGATAACGACCATGCGCTCCATCCAAACTATGCAGATATGGCCGATCCCACCAACCACGTCATCATGAACGAAGGCATTGTTCTCAAGCACAGCGCAAGACAGGACTATACTACCGATGCAGTTTCCTGCGCTCTGTTTGAAACGATATGCAAGAGAGTCGACGTACCATGCCAAAAGCTTGTGAACCGTTCTGATATGTCTGGCGGCTCCACACTGGGAAATATCTCCAACGCTCATGTATCTGTAAACGCAGCAGATATCGGTCTGGGACAGCTGGCGATGCATTCCAGTTACGAAACAGCAGGCGTAGCCGATGTGGACTATATGATTAAAGGTATGACCGCATTTTATAACAGCGCAATCATTGCAGTAAAAGACGGCAGTTACGAAATCCACTAGAAAAATTTCTTTAGCGTAAAACAAGGGCTTGCAGATTCCAAAGGCAGAGCCTTTGGGTGTGAGCTGCTCCAGGTTAAATCTGGAGGATTCGTAAGAGCAGCTTTTGTGATAATTTGGAATGATTTGACACAGGCAAAACCCAATAATATAAAAAAACAACCGGACTGATTTCTGTGATGGAATCAGTCCGGTTGTTCTATGTTTTCTTATTTTGTTTAGGGTCTTGTTTTTCCTAATTTTCATTGCTCTCCCGCACTACGGCATAGATTGGCTCTTTTTTCTCATATTCTTCTATAAGCCGATCCAGCTTCTTCAGCATTTTTTCCTTATCCTGGGGCAGTGTTCCTCTCACCCTCACCCGAATAAAGTCATGGAATCCATCATAGACAAGTCCGGGGACTTCTAACAGGCGCAGCAGTTCCCGTTCCTCTTTTAAGGATTCCTGCTCGCTGGCTGGAAGAAAGGTTCCCTTTTCGTATTCTTGATAAAGGGGAGCTTTTTCCATCACAAACAGGGAGAAATTTGTAATTCGTTCCGGCTTTGTGCGGTTAAAAAATTCTGCCGTAGCTCTGGCATTTTCCAGCCCCCGGCCTTTGCCTGCAATACCGGTCATGATATGGGCGTTATAGATAAGTCCGGCTTTCTGCATACGCTGGATGGCTTTTTCCGCCTGGGCTAAATCATGGTCTTTTTTGGTGCGGGCCAGAACATCGTCCAGACCGCTTTCGATGCCGAGATACAGCCGGCATACCCCGGCCTTTGCCAGTGCTTCCAGTTCCTCATCGGTTTTTATGCGGATATTGGTAACGGTAGCGTCCATATTTATCTTGCGGCAGTCGGGAAAATAACGGTGGATTAGATTCAGGATATTTAGAAGTTTTTGGGTCTTTAGTCCAAAAGCATTTCCATCCCCCAGAAAGATTTGCTGAGGCGAACCGGACAGGTCGTGGACACGCTTCAGTTCTGCTTCGATTTGCTCCATAGGAAGCTCCCGGTAAGACAGATGTTTGAACAGGGTGCAGAAGCTGCATTGATTGTAGGAACAGCCCACCGCAACAGGCAGCATAAAGGATGATTTTTCCATAGGCGGACGGCAGATTTGACCTTCATAGTTCATACAGGTTTCCTCCTTTTCCCATGATATATCTTTATTGTATCATGAAAAAAAGCCAGCCTCAAGATTTTTCTGAAGCTGGCTTTTGAAATTTTTACGGTTTGATTTTGCGGCATTCCAAGTAGAATCTCTTATCGTTGGCATTGCCCATGGAGAAGGTTTTTCTGGGGAGGATGCCGTCGATGAGGATGGTTTCAAACAGGGAATGTTTTGGGAACGATGGGAACAAGATGCCCACGTTGTCAGTCTGGGCGGCCAGCTGACGAACGATAAATTCCCCATGGACGTAGTCCACTTTGCCGGAAAAGTTCTGGATATACTGGTCGATAAAGTTCTGCACTGTGCCGGTAACAACATGAGAAGTTGGGTCGGTGATCCAGATTCTGCGGGTATCGCTGCCGATGACACAATCAAAGTACTGGTGACCCGGAACAGGCTCGAAAGAAATCTTGTGAGAGATTCCCAGCTGGTGCAGGAAGTTTACCGTATCCACGCCGAATACTACACGGTTAATTGGTTCAAACTCCAAAGACTCATCATTGAGATTTACAATTTCTGCCATTGTGTAGCGGGCAGGATGATTTTTCAGTTTCTGGGGAGAAAGGGTCTTTTTCAGATTTTCATAATAGAGTTTTGCGCTGGCAAGGGAATGGTTTCCGTCGCCTACAGCATAAGGGAAAACCCCTTTGTCAGTGATGCCGTATTTTTGCTGCATTGCTTCAGAAGTAGCCAGTGTTTCCAGTGCCTCGTCAATGCGCTGGGACTGTTCTTCTGTCACCAGATAGCCGCTGATTCGGCCGCTGTCTTTCATCAAATCAAAATCATAGAGGGGGGTCATCTGATCCAGCTGATTTTCCAGGAAGGAGAACACAGCATTGTCCCGGTCGTCCACCAGCAGCATAGAGTGAGAAACCTCGATAGGAGCCAGTTCACGGACAGCAATTCTTGGTTCCAAACGGTTTTTGATGATTTCTTCGGAGGCCCGCACATTGGTTTGGGAGCCGGGCGCAAAATCATATTTTTCCAGATCCACCACACCAATGATGCCGTGGCGGACTTTGCCGCTGCTGAGGGTGCGTCGGGTATAGATGTAATCATTGACCTCGGAGAACAGACGGCGGCGCATATAGGTGCGCATAGCGCGGTTGACAGCACAAATGTGCTGATCCAGGTCTTCGCTGTTGAGATTGATTTCAGGAACCATCATATTGAAGGTAGAAGGTTTTGTCTGTACAAAATCTTCAACTTCCCGCCAATATTGCGGCTGGGAAGTGTACTGGTCACAGGCGATGACGCTCCAGGCGGTCATGTTTTCCGCTTTTGGGACCAGGATATTTCCTTTGGAAAAACCAGTGTTGTTCACGGTGGTACTCCTCCTATTACAAAACAATCAGAAAATTTTTCTGATTATGTAAGATAATCAGCAAATTCTTTCGTTTCCATTAGCGAAAGATTGTCAAATTCAAGTGATAATTTGGTGAATTTGAATGTTTATGTAGTAATTATATCATAATTTTAGGATGATTTCCAGCATTACGGACAAAAAAATCTGCCAATTCTCCTGGTTTCTGCATTGGGGGAACAAATATCGAATATATTCTTTAAAAATTTAAAAAATAATATAGATTTTCCACAACAATTTCAGCATTATATACGTATATTTTTGGTAAAAATTGTAATAATATACAAAGCTTGGAGAAATATGCGGTCAACAGAACCGGCACAAAAAGGAGCTTTTTTTGGAAGAAAGGACTAAAAACCAATAGAAATCAAACTTGTTTATTCTAAAATAAAGCTGATGTTCTGGCAGTTTGCCGAACCCCAAAGATCCCTGTCGTGATAGTCAAAGAGGTAGGCAGAAGGAACAGATTCCAGTGTAAGGGGGTCGTAAGAGAAGATTTGTACATGGGATTCCTTTGCCAGTTGTTTAGAATCTTTGTCCACGCTGGCCGGCAGATATTTTGCGACCATTTCTTCATTGCGATAAAATTCCCGGACAGCCTCCTTGTGTTCCATGTTTTTTTCGGTGGAAACCCAGGAAGGCAGTTTTTTCGGTTTTGTGTGGAGGCAAAGGTCAAAGAGGCACAGGTCGTGGAGCACAGGCAAATCAGACTTTGCTTCAGGGTGGCGATGGAGCCAGAAGGATTTCAGAGCGGTACATTTGTCCTCTGGACTTTGAGAAATCATCCGCAGATTGCTGTCTACTCTCCATCTTCCAAAGTTTAGGAAGAAGTCAAACGGAGATGGTTCCTGGTCCAGCATCCAACCAATTTGGTGAGGGAACAAGCCGCTGTTGTAATAATCTTCCACCACAGATTCCATATCCTTCAAAAGGAGAAGGTCATCATAGGAAATCCATTTGGTGCGGATGACCTGGAACGGTGCTTTTTTGCTGTAGACCAGGCCATATTCTTCGGCAGCATAAGCCATGTAAGAGCCTTTCAGCACCTTCAAGAAGCCCATTTGCATCTGCTCTGGCCGCAGGGCCATGACGGTATCGAAGCTTCTGCCAAAGCTGTTGAGATCCTCATAGGGCAGACCGGCAATCAGGTCTAAGTGCAGGTGGATGTTTTTGGGCTGATACAGTTTTCGGCAGATATCCAGCAGACGCTCGGTGTCGGTGGTGCGGTGGATTTCTTTGATGGTGTCAGGGTTGGTAGACTGTACGCCAATCTCAAACTGGAACAGACCCCTGCGGACAGTTTTCAAAAAGTCAATCATTTCCTGGTCAATCAGGTGGGCAGTCAGCTCAAAGTGGAAGTTTGTCACGCCGTTGTCGTGTTCTGCCAGATATTTCCAGATGGCCATGCTGTGCTGTTTGGAACAGTTGAAGGTACGGTCTACAAATTTCACCTGTTTTACTTTGGCATCCAGGAAGATTTGCAGCCGCTGGAACACCAGCTCCAAAGGCAGGTAACGGACTTTACCGGCCACAGAGGACAGGCAGTAGCTGCATCGGAAAGGACAGCCCCGGATAGATTCAAAATACAGGATGCGATTTGGCAGGGCAGAAAGATTGGGATAGGGGAAAGGCAGTTCTGCCATATCCATCAAGGGAGCGGTAGGATTTGCAATGATTTCGTTTTGCTCATTTTTCCATACCAGGGAATGGACTTCACTGATTTCCCGTTCTCCGTTGAGATACTGCATATATTCCAGGAAAGGATATTCTCCTTCTCCGCAGATAACAGCATCAAAAGCAGGATGCTGTTCCAGAATTTCCCGGCTGTTATAGCTGACCTCAGGGCCTCCGGCAATGATTTTGACTTGGGGGCAGATCAGACGGTATTCTTCTGCCAGGTCAATCATCATTTCAATGTTCCAGATGTAGCAGGACAGCAGCAGCACATCCGGTTTCTGTCGGTAGATATCGTCCAGAATATCAGGAAGATGCTGATTGATGGTGTATTCTGCCATGTCACAGTGGTAGCCTCTTTCGGCAGTAAATTCATGGAGATAGTAAAGTGCCAGATTGGTGTGGATATATTTGGAGTTAAGGGCAGTCAACAAGACTTTCATAATAGATTCTCTCCTTTAAGAACAACTTAACATACGTTGATAAGCATAGCACAGCCACGGCAAAATGAAAACCACCTATTTGATTAAAAAATCAAAAACAGGGAAAGACTAGCAGTATCACTATGGAAAGCGGAGGGAACAGAATGAAACCAACAGATGGAACACGTCGGGGAATCATTGGAATCTATACAGACAGAGTGGCTTTGTCGGTGGTGGAAAAACAAGGAGAAGGCTACAGCATTTACAGAAAACAGGAAGAAAGAGATTTTGTTACAAAAGAAGGAAAGCTGAATGTGTCTTCCTTAATAGAAGGGATTTTGGAAATGGGGGAACTGGCTGGGAAGATTTGCTGTGATGAGATTTTATGCCAGGGGTATGGATTGCTTCGTTATCATCAGGGGCTTGCTGCTTTGCTGAAACAAAAACTTCCTTTTCCTGTGCAAGAGATTTCGGGTATTCAGCAGGGCAGTATTTTGCTTCGGCAGGTTTTTCCAAAAGGAATGGGGGACGATGCTGCGGGATTTTGGTCAGGAGATATGAGCACCCAGCTGGTGTGGCAGGAAAACCATCAGCATAGGATAGAAAGCCTGCCGCTGGGATGGAGGCTGTTGAGCCAGGAAGGTGTGCTGATTCCCAACAGGATAGGAGAAGAAAGGATGCGTCAGCAAATCAGAACAGTATTTCGGGGCAGGGGAATCAGGATAAAAGAGAAAAAAAGCATCTTGCTGGCAGCAGGGTTAGAACAGATGACAGAGTTTCTTTTGTGGATTGGGGGCAGCTGTCCGGGAGAAATCAGCATTACCAAAGAAACGTTGGAATCGGTGATGCGCCTGATGCGAAAGGAAAGCCTCAACTGTTTTCCTGCGTTGGAACGGGCCTCGGAACTTTTTCCGCAGAAGATATTCTGTCAGCTGATGATCCTGAGGGAACTGATGGAACTGACCGGAGCAGACAGAGCAAAGACAAGCAGCGTGCGGCTGGAAGATCAAACTTTGGAGAAGGGAATCTCCCGGAGATAATGTCGAATTATGGCGATATTACCGCAAAAACTGCGTGAGGGGAAGGATAACTTGACAAGCAGGCACAATGCTGATATAGTTATGCTACATCAATAGGAGTAAGGGGAGGAAGCTACATGGAAAACGACAATAAAATAGAATTTTCCCAGCAGGTTCCTCTCAAAGAAGAAACGAAGATTGGAGAATACCTGATCGAAAAGCTGGTGAGCCAAAACGGAGAACAGCTGGTCTATCAGGCAAGGGACAGCATTGTAGGGGATCAGGTGCAGGTCATCGAGTTTTATCCGCCCGGCATGGCCTGCCGCCGGGAAGATTCGGATTTGATTGTACCGATGGAAGGATGCGCCACAAAATATAAGTATTTTCGGGCATCTTTTTTGGATCTTTACCGTACCCTGCATCAGGAAAAAGACAACGAATGTCTTGTCCCTATTATTCAAATTTTGGAAGCAAACGGCACTGTTTACGCCGTTACCGAACATAAAGAAACGGTTACCCTGGAAGAATATTTGGAACAGAAAAACGGGAAAGAAGATTGGTGCAGGGCAAAACGGTATCTGCTTTCTCTCTATAATTCCCTTTCTAATCTTCACAAAAAAGGTGTGACCCATCAGGGAATTTGTCCAGAAACCATTCTGATGGATTCAAATGGTTCTCCATTTTGGAGCGGCTTTGCCCTGACAGAAATGCGTACCGTTCAGGGAGAAATCGAAACCCAGCTGTTTTCGGGATATTCTGCTCCAGAACAGTATCAGCTGGAAAGCTGGCAGGGAACCTGGACAGATGTATATTCCATGGCAGCGGTTACCTATCGGGTGCTGACCGGGCAAAACCCTCCCTCCGCAGAGGCGAGGAGGGTTCGGGACAGGATGTATTCTGCGGCAGAACTGGACAGCAGCATCGAACCCAATATTTCAGAAGCTCTTTGGGAAGCAATGGAATTGGACACCAATAAACGCTATGATAGCATTGATATGCTGACCCAGAAACTGCTTCAGACGGAATCTTCCAATACGGCAGTCTTTCGGGTGGAGGACACCCAGGCCAAAGCGGCAAGGACGGTAAAAGAGATTCATCCCAAAGAAGACGCACAGGAAGAACGCCGGCAGCCGACAGGTCATTCCTATGCAGGATTGACCATGGTGGCAACTTTATTGATTTTGATATTTGCTGCGCCGGGAGTGTTTAACTACCTTAGCAGCAGTTGGTCGGCACTGTCCAGGGATTTTCCAAATCAGGAACAGGAACAGCAAACAGCAGCCCCTTTGGAAACACCAGAAGAGGAATCTCTGCAAAATTCTCATGTGGTGGAAAAACTGGTGGGGCTGGAAGCCGACGAGGTGTTGGCAGCATCCCTTTATGACCAGTGGTACCATTTTGAAGTGGTGGAAGAATATGACGATAAGGTGGAAAAAGGTGTCATTATTCAGCAGGATATTGCGCCGGGGACTACCATTACCCGCCGTTCCACCATGACGATTCATGTGAGCAAGGGGCCGGACAGCGTTCCATTGCCGGCTTTGGAAGGGATGTTGAAGCAGGATGCTATCAATGTCCTGACACAGATGGGAAAACAATACAGAATCGTGGAGGGGGACAGCACCGCAGGCCAGCCGGGAATGGTGTTTCGGACGGAACCTCCCGCAGGAACTATGATGAAAAAAGAAAGCAGCAGTCAGGTAATCCTGTATGTGGTAAAGGAGGAGAAAGAGCCTCCTGAACAGGAAGATAAGAAACCTCATAAAAAGCCACAGAAAAAAAGGGATGAGGATAGAAAATCTGATGAGGACGATGATGACGATTAACAAGCAGCGAGTACCAGAGAAAGACTTTTAGTGTTATCGTGCCTCTGAAAATAAAGTGATGATAAAACCCCGAACCGATTTATTTAAAATCAGTTCGGGGTTGTTTTTTACTGTACAGGATTTAGGCAGACAAAGAAAGTATTCCTTTGTGGCTCTGCCCCAAGCCCCGCCGCCTTTTGAAAAAGGCGGGCGAAAACTTTTGTTTGGCTCTATTTTGGGAAACGTGAATCATCCACAAACGAGCGGAGCCGGACGGCTCCTCGCGATCTGCGCACGAAAGGCTCTCCTTGAGGAGTTGAAGGATTCGACCGCTGCCTGTGGCAGATAAAGGGAGAATCCTGATGCGTAGTCATCCAAATTTTAAGGCAGAATCTGCCTTAAAATTTGGCTAATGACAAGAGACTTTGTCAGCGTCAGCTGACTGAGAGGTGACACTGCTTCCGGTCTCAGACCGGTTAGACTTCGGGGATTTTGCGGAGAAGAACGTAACCGATGATGAACAGAATCAGCAGGGCTAAGATTCCATAGGTGGAAGAACCCAGGAAGTATGCACAGAAGGACATAATCAGAGGGCCTAAGAAATCTGCAAATCTTCCGAAGATATCAAAGAAACCAAAGTATTCGTTGGATTCATTTTTTGGAATAATCTTGCCGTAGTAGGAACGGGACAGGGACTGAACGCCGCCCTGCGCCATGCCGACCACTACAGCCAGAACCCAGAACTCCCAGTTTTTGTCCAGCTGATAACCAAACACACAGATGCCTGCATATACCAGAATCAGAGCACGGATAACTTTCAGAGTGCCGAATTTTTCAGCCATGCTGCCGGACAGAATAGCGCATGGAAAAGCTACGACTTGGGTCAGAAGCAGGGCTAAAATCATGCTGGAGGCACTGATGCCCAGTTCTCCGCCATAAGTGGTTGCCATGGAAATGATGGTGTATACGCCATCAATGTAGCAGAAGTATGCAATGATGAAGTACAGGATGTTTGGAGTCTGCCGAATCTTTTTCAGTGTAGCTCCAACTCTTGCAAAGGCATGGCTAATCTGGTGGGGTCTTGGTTCCAGATAGTGGGTCTGATGAACATTCTTTAAAAGGGGAATGGTCATGCCTACCCACCACAGAGCGGTAATAATAAAGGAAATCTGGGTGGCAGACTGGGTGGTTAGACCGAAGGGCAGGGTCAGAATCAGCAGGATGCCGATGGTGAATGGGATGCAGCTGCCAATATAACCCAGCGCATAGCCGTAAGAGGAAGTGCGGTCCATGTTTTCATCCTTGCTGACATCCACCAGCATGGAATCGTAGAAGATGCTGCACGCACTGAAACCAATTCTTGTGATGATGAAAACGATCAAATATATCAGCCAGTTTTTGGAGAAGGACAAAGTCAGCAGACCGACAACACCCACCGCCAGGAAGATGCTGAACATCTTTTTCTTCATGCCTTGATAATCGGCCAAAGCCCCCAGGAATGGAGCAAGAAGTGCCAGCACCAAAAAGGCAAAGGATGTGGTCAACGCCCAGACGCTGGAAACGGTAGTAGGAGCCATCTCCTGCTCTGCCAGTGCCCGGAAGAAAATCGGGATAGTGGTTGCAATCAGCATGGTGAAAGCGGAGTTTGCTACATCGTACAAAATCCAGCTTATTTCCTGCTTGGTAAATTTTTTCATAATAGACCTCCATAGATTGATAGATCAAAATGATACATTTGTTACATAGAATATATCTAATTTTCATGGGGATGTCAACAGAAAAAGGCATAAACTGTAAATTTTGTAAAGAAATTATGAATCTTTGGGGAAGTTGAACAAAATCATCCTAATAGGATTGTAGAAATAAGGCTTTACGAACAAAGGGGCATAGTGGTACAATGATAAAAAAGACGCTCCCAAGTCTATGGGGAACATGAAATTTATAATAAAAGTTGAAAGGATGTTATTGATTCATGAAACTTTATATTTCGGTAGATATGGAAGGCCTGGCCGGTATCACCCACTGGAAAGATGAAAAAGAGGAGCAGGTTCGTTTCCGTCAGGCAATGAATCAGCAGGTGGAGTGGGTTTTGGACGGTATTGCTGCCAGCAAAAGAAATAAAGAGATTACCCAAATTGTAATCGCAGATTCCCACGGCGGCGGGGAAAATCTTTCTTATGATATCCTCAGTGAAAAAGATGACCGTGTATGGCTGGTCAGCGGAAGCCCGCGGCCTCAGTATATGATGCCTGCTATGGATGACAGCTTCGACCTGGTATTCTTTGTAGGATACCATGCAGGAGCAGGACAGAGAGCGGCTTCTATGGATCACACCTATTCCGGCGCATCCATTCAGAACGTGTATATCAACGATAAGCTGATGAACGAAGGTACCATCAACGCCGCTTATGCAGGCATTGTCAACAAAACTCCGGTTGCTCTGGTCATCGGAGATTCTGCCCTGGAAAAACAGCTGTTCGACGACGGCATGATGCCTTGGGTGGAATATGTCAGCACCAAAGAATCTCTGGCAAGATTTGCCGCTATGTATAAACCGAAGGCTCTCCTGAAACAGGAAACCATCGAGGCAGTTGTAAAAGTTCTGGATGGGGATTACAGCAAATATCCTCTGTATACTTTTGAAGCTCCTTACCGCTGTCGTATCGACCTGCCAACCACTTCCAAGTGCGATGTCATCGAACAGATGCCAGGGGTCACTCGCATTGGTGGAAGAAGTTTTGAAATCGTTACCGATGATTTCACCCAGCTGTTCAACGCTATCCACGGTGTTGCCAGCATGGGCAGACTGGCTTACTGCTAATCGAGAGGAGAATCCCCTATGATGAAACAGGCGTTGATTGTAGTAGACTATCAGAACGACTTTGTGGACGGCGCACTGGGTTTCCCGAAAGCTTCCAACCTGGAGGAAATCATCTGTGAAAAAATCGCTCAGGCCCGTACAGAGGGTACAGAAGTGGTCTTTACCTATGATACCCATGGAGAAAATTATCTGGAAACCCAGGAAGGCAAAAATCTTCCTGTGCCTCATTGTATGGAGGAATCGCAGGGCTGGCAGCTTTACGGTAAAGTGGAACAGCACAGACAGCCCCAGGATAAGCTTTTCAGAAAGCCATGCTTTGGCTCCTGGGAACTGGGGGAATATGCCAGACAGCAGGGCTGGGAAAAGATCGAACTGTGCGGACTGGTGTCCAATATCTGTATCATTTCCAATGCGATTTTGCTGAAGGCGGCATTGCCGGAAGCGGAAATTTTTGTGGATGCAAAGGCGACAGATTCCTTTGACCCAGTCATGAATGAGAAAGCCCTTGATGTGCTTGCAGGAGTTCAGGTAAAGATACTGAATAGATAAAAGAAAAGGCGGACGAAAACAGAAGTTTCGTCCGCCTTTTTAGTATTAGGTGATTGAGAGCGAAAACAAAAATTTAGGTCAAGCCTTTTTAAAGGCTTGCGGATTCCAAAGGCGGAGCCTTTGGCCGCACTTCGCAAAGGGCGGAACTCCTTTTAAATACCTGTCCCTTTTTTCTCAAATCTTCGATCTGTAAATATATATAATAAAAAATCGTTTTTGGGAAAAACTGTGCATGAAGAAATTTTGATTTCGCAGTGATCCGCTAGTTTTTCCCACCGAGAGAATCGAGGTGGCTGGTCCATAGGAGAAGCGCAGGCCGTAATCACGCAGAGAGAAAAAGCTCCTTCAATGAGAAAATCTGCGATCAGCACAGACAATTAACTTCTTTAAAATCTGACTTTGCAAAAATATCTGAATTTAATCCGGGGCTTTGCCCCAGAACCCCACAATTTTTTGAAAAAAATTGAGTAAAACTTTCTGTTTTTCCCTTCTTTGGCTTTGCGATGTTGTCTATTGGAAGATTTGCCAATAAACCCCTCCTTTTTAACAGCAATTTTTTGCGTTCCCTGTAAAGGGAAATCCCTTGACAGATGGCTTTCTGTCAGTTATAATAGCTAAGGTAAGTTCAGTAAAGGCTTTCACCTTTACACCTATCGCTCATCCGAGGAAAGGAAGCTGGATCGTGACCAAAAATCTTGAAGTATCCGTCTTGCTGGATTATTATGGTCAGCTGCTGACCGAAAAGCAACTGGAAGTTTCCCAGCTGTATTATAACGAAGACCTTTCTTTGGCAGAAATCGCTCAGTTTGCTCAGATTACCCGACAGGGTGTTCGGGACAGCCTCAAACGAGCAGAATCCACTTTGTTTGAGATGGAAAAACGTCTGGGCCTGGCAAGAAAATTTCGGGACTATCAGCGAAAGCTGGATGCAATCACCGACTGCGCCCAGGAAATTGCCGCTGAAGCAGAACAGTGCACCGTCAGCCCAACCATCGGCCGGAATGCACACAGGATTATGGAACTTACCCGACAGATCGAAGATTAACACAGCGAGGAGGAAACACCGATGGCATTTGAAGGATTGGCAGAAAAGCTCAATCAAGCCTTTAAAAAGCTCAAGTCGAAGGGAAAACTTTCCGAAAGCGACGTAAAGGATGCAATGCGGGAGGTGCGTCTGGCTCTCTTGGAGGCCGACGTAAACTACAAGGTCGCCAAAGATTTTGTAAAAAGCGTTACTGAAAAAGCAGTAGGCGAACAGGTCCTCTCCAGTCTTACTCCGGCACAGCAGGTCATCAAAATTGTTCGCGACGAAATGACCGAGCTGATGGGTTCTACCGACAGCAGAATCAATTTCTCATCCAAGATTCCAACCATCATTATGATGTGCGGTCTTCAGGGTTCCGGTAAAACCACCCACTCAGCAAAGCTTGCCAAAATGTTCCGCAAGCAGGGCAAACGTCCTTTGCTGGTTGCCTGTGACGTTTATCGTCCAGCGGCCATCGAACAGTTGAAAGTCGTTGGCCAGCAGGTAGATACCCCCGTCTTTGAGATGGGCGCAATCGACCCTGTTGAAATCGCAAAAAATGCGATTCGCCATGCAAAAGACTACGGCAACGACATCGTCATCCTGGATACAGCAGGTCGTCTTCACATCGACGAGGAGCTGATGCAGGAGTTATCCAATATTAAATCCGAGGTTCATCCAAACGAAATCCTTCTGGTAATCGACTCCATGACCGGTCAGGATGCTGTCAATGTGGCGCAGAGCTTCAACGATACTCTGGGCATCGACGGTGTCATCCTCACCAAACTGGACGGCGATACCCGAGGCGGTGCGGCTCTTTCTGTAAGAGCAGTTACCGGCAAGCCAATCAAATTTGCCGGTATGGGCGAAAAACTGGACGACCTTGAGGTATTCCATCCAGACCGTATGGCTTCCCGAATTTTGGGTATGGGCGACGTGCTCACCCTCATCGAGAAAGCGCAGAACGAAGTGGATGAAAAACAGGCTCTGGAAGTTGCCCAGAAGCTGAAAGAAAATTCTTTTGATATGGAAGACCTGCTGGCTCAGATCAAACAGGTCAGAAATATGGGCCCATTAGGAAAAATCATGGAAATGTTCCCTGGTATGTCTGGAAAGATCACCGATGAAGCTGCTCAGGCAGGCGAACAGGAGATCAAATATCTGGAAGCTATCATCAATTCCATGACCAAGGCTGAAAGGGCCAACCCAGATATCATCAATCCTTCCAGAAAACGCAGAATTGCAGCTGGTTCCGGCACCGATGTGCCGAGGGTCAACCGTGTTCTCAAGCAGTATAAGCAGATGAAGGACATGATGAAGATGCTGGGAGGCAAGGGCAAAAAAGGCAAACGACGCAGAAGGGTTCCTTTCAACCCAGATATGTTCAAAAATATGCCCATGCCCCCAATGTAATAGCTGACAGGATTGTCATAATGAGAAGTTTATCAAATTCCAGAGAATTTTGATAGAATATTTGAAAAGGTTCAGGAGGTGACAGAAATGGCTGTTAAAATTAGACTTCGTAGAATGGGTGCTAAAAAAGCTCCTTTCTATCGTATCGTTGTAGCTGATTCCCGTTATCCACGTAACGGCAGATTCATCGAAGAGATTGGTTACTACAACCCTGCTAAAGACTCTACAGAAGTAAAAATCGACGCTGAAAAAGCTAAAAAGTGGATGTCTAACGGTGCACAACCAACCGATACAGTTAGATCCCTGCTTAAAGCTAACGGTGTCCTGTAGGGGGTAATTTCAAATGCAGGAACTGATTTCTACTATTGTGAAAGGTCTTGTGGACGATAAGGACGCAGTTTCCGTTACCGTGGATAATCCCCGCGAAGATGGCACTGTTGTTTATCACCTCCATGTTGCTTCTGATGACATGGGTCGTGTAATCGGCAAACAGGGCAGAATTGCGAAAGCGATTCGTACAATCGTAAGATCCGCTGCCGGTAAGGTTGAGCAGAAAGTTGCAGTAGAGATCGACTAGTCGATTTCTACGTCAGCTTTTATCTGAAAAAGGATCATCCGAAAGGGCGCAAGGGCAAGTGAAGCCCTGGGCGCTCTTTTTTATTTTATATTATAAATTTAGTCAAGCTCACAATGGGAGGATGACAAGATGAGAAAAGAATACATCGAAGCCGGAAAGATTGTGACCACCCACGGCATCAAAGGTGAGGTAAAGCTCTATCCCTGGTGCGACGATCCTGATATGTTCTACGATATCGAAACCATTTATCTGGATGCCAAGGGAACCAAGCCACTTACTCTGGAAGGGATGCGCTATGCCAAAAATATGCCTCTGCTGAAGCTCAAAGGTATCGACACAGTGGAACAGGGCGCAGCTCTGAGGGACAAGATCATCTATATCCACAGGGACGATATCCCAATGGAAGAAGGAGAATATCTGATTCAGGATCTGCTGGGTCTTCAGGTTATCGACGTGGACGACGGCAGGGTCTACGGAGAGCTCACCGATGTCAGCCAGACCGGAGCCAATGACGTTTACCATATCCGCTTTGCAGACGGCAAGGAAAGATTGATTCCTGCCATCGACCAGGTGGTCATCGAAACCGATCTTGAGGGCGGCGTTATGAAAATCCGTCCGCTGGAAGGACTGTTTGACGATGAGGATTGATATTGCAACACTGTTCCCAGAAATGTGCGAGGCAGTTTTGGGCGAAAGCATCATCGGCAGAGCAAGAAAGGCCGGCAAGCTGGAAATTCACTGCCACAATATTCGGGATTATACCAAGGACAAGCATCGCAGAGTTGACGATACTCCTTACGGCGGTGGCAAAGGTATGCTGATGCAGACCGACCCTATCTATTTTTGTTATCAGGCTGTCTGCGAAATGATTGGCGCAAAGCCTCATGTGATTTATATGTCACCCAAAGGCCAGTGCTTCAATCAGAAAAGAGCCGGTGAACTGCGGGAATTTGAGAATATTTTCATTTTATGCGGGCATTATGAAGGAGTAGACCAGCGGGTTCTGGATGAAATCGTGGATGAGGAAATTTCTTTGGGCGATTATGTTCTCACCGGCGGCGAGCTGGGCGCATTGGTAGTGGCAGATGCTGTAGGCAGATTATGTCCAGGAGTGCTTTCTGAGGAGGTTTGCTTTACCGAAGAAAGCCACTATGACGGTCTGCTGGAATATCCCCAGTATACCCGTCCTCCTGTGTGGCATGATAGAGAAGTTCCAGAGGTGCTGATGAGCGGCCATCATGCCAATATCATGAAATGGCAAAGACAGCAGTCCCTCTGCGAAACTGCTAAAAAACGGCCTGACCTTTTGGAAAAAGCTCTGAAAAACGGAAAGATTACCACAAAAGAACAACGAATGCTGGAGGAAGTTCTTAACAGTGAAGAAAATGAAGAAAACAAATAAAAATTTCAGCACTGTAAAGTAGAACGCCCACATACTGCATTTGAGTGAAGTTGTTCACACCAAATATTGCTCCTGCATAACATGGAACATAGGCGTTTGTAAAAAAATGGTGGATAAAAAGTGTATATAGTGACAGGTATGTTGAAAACTTTGTAGTGAATACATCCAAAGAGCCTGCTGTTTCTACCCGCCCATATAGAAAAGAAGCAGAAAATGACAGCAGGAAAGAAAAGAAAATCAAAATATACGTTGACGAAAAATGCCGTTGTGATATAATAAACGTGTATTAAGTATTCGGCGGAACCTATCTGGACCACAAGGGGCCCTTCAGGGAATCAGGAGATGGTCTTTCCGCTAAGCGAAAAGAATACCTTCAACATCTTAGAATAAGGGAGTAACTGAAATGTTTGTTAAAGAAGTAGTTGTACAGAATCAGGTTGGTCTTCATGCTCGTCCAGCAACATTCTTCATCCAGAAAGCAAATGAATATAAAGCTTCTATCTGGGTTGAAAAAGAAGACCGCAGAGTAAACGCTAAGAGCCTTCTGGGCGTACTGTCTTTGGGTATCGTAGGCGGCACCAGCATCCGCATCATCGCTGACGGCGCTGACGAAAAAGAAGCAGTAGAAAGCCTGGTAGAACTGGTAGAATCCGGTTTCGCTGAATAAGCTTTCCTGTACGCATTCCAATAGCAAAACCAAAAGGTGTATCGGCCGCTTTGGCTGATACACCTTTTTTCATACAGAACGGGGGCGAAGATTATGGATAATCCAAAGCTTGACTATCTCAGGGAAAAGGCCCGAAAACTTCCTTTGCAGCCAGGAATTTACATCATGAAAGACGCAAAGGGACAGATTATTTATATCGGCAAGGCCAAAGCCTTGAAAAATCGGGTCAGCAGTTATTTCCGAAGCGTAGATAAACATACGCCCAAAGTTTACCGCATGGTGGAACACGTCCGAGATTTTGAATATATCCTGACTGCCAGCGAATTTGAAGCTCTGATTTTAGAGTGCAGCTTTATCAAACAGCACAGCCCCAAATACAATATCCTGCTGAAAGATGGCAAGGGTTATTATTATATCCGGGTGGGTGGGGGAGATTATGGAAAAATCACTGCCTGCCATCAGCCCCAGGAGGATGGGGCCAGATATATCGGGCCATATCTTTCCGGCTATGTTGTGAATCAGACCGTGGATGAAGTCAATAAGATTTTCTTGCTGCCCACTTGTACCCGTAATTTTCCACAGGAGATCGGCAAGGGCAGACCCTGCCTCAATTATCACATCAAGCAGTGTATGGCTCCTTGCAGCGGAAAAATCAGCCCCCAGGAATACGCCGAAGCTCTGGAAGAAGCGGTCAGCTTTCTGAAAGGTTCCAGCGTTCAGGTGGAAAAACTGTTGACGGAAAAAATGTTCCTTGCTTCGGAGAACCTCCAGTTTGAAAAGGCAGCCCGGTACCGGGATCGTATCCGGGCACTGGAAGGGATTCGGGAACGTCAGAAGGTGGTTTCCATTCGTTATGAGGAAGAAGATGTTATCGCTCTTGTGCAGTCTTCTGTGAAGTGCTGTGCGGTGGTGCTGAAATTTCGGGATTATCGCCTGGTGGACAAGGAATATTTCATGTTGGACGAGATGGCGGAATTTTCCGAAGCAGCTCTGTTTTCTTCAGGAAAACAGGAGCAGGCTGTGGAGGAAATGCTGGAAGAAGTGCGAACACAATTTGTGCTGGGCTATTATGAAATGAAAGACGAGATTCCGAAGTCCATCGTTTTGGATGGGGACATTGTGTGTCATCAGGAGATGGAAGAATATTTGACCCAGAAATCTGGAAGGAATGTTCAGTTCCTTCTTCCCCAGAAGGGCGATCAGGTGAAGCTTTTGCAGATGGCTAGAGAAAACGCCAGCCAGCAGATTGCAGAGCAGAGCCGCCGCACCAGCAGAGAGATTACCGCTCTCCATGAGTTGGCAAGACTTCTGGGACTGCACAGTATTCCAAATTATATCGAGTCCTACGATATTTCCAATATCGGCAGCGAAACCATCGTAGCGGGCATGGTGGTTTTTGAAGATGGAAGACCCCTCAAGGGCGCATATAAAAAATTTGCTGTTCGTTCTGTTATGGGTAAGCCCGATGACTACGCCTCCATGAGGGAGGTTATTACCCGGCGTTTTCAGCGGTATCAGGAGCAAAAGGATCAGGGAGTAGGATTTGGCCGCCTGCCAGACCTGATTCTTCTGGACGGCGGAAAAACCCATGTGGCAGCGGTAAAGCCCATTATAGAGGAAATGGGTCTGGATGTGCCGGTATTCGGCATGGTGAAGGATGACCGCCACCGCACCAGAACTGTTACTACCGAAGAAGGAGAACTGTCCATATCCTCCTTCCGGGGAGCATTCGATTTGCTGACCAGTATCCAGGATGAAGTCCACCGGTTTTCCATCAATTACTCTCGGAGCAAACACAGAAGCCACGCAATGGAATCCATGCTCCGCTCCGTGGAGGGCATTGGGGAAACCAGAGCGAAAAATCTTTTCATTCGGTTTAAAACCCTGAGGGCTCTGGAAAAAGCCTCTCTGGAGGAGCTGGAAGAAACTCCGTCTATGACCCATGCCACGGCAGTGAACCTGTACAAAGCCCTCCATTCACAGGAAAATCAGTAGAAAACACAACCGAACTTGTACAAAGTGCTCTTTGCCATTGACAAAGAGAAGAAAATTGTTGATAATAAAAATGGTACAGTCAAAAATCTTGTACCGGGAAAGGAAAATAACCATGAGAGTTACCACAGGTCTTGCAAGAGGAAGAAATTTGGAGGCCCCAAAAGGATTGGATACCCGTCCATCTTCCGATATGACAAAGCAGGCAGTGTTTAATATTATTCAGAACTATGTAGAAGCGTCTGTGTTCCTGGATCTGTTTGCAGGTTCCGGCCAGATGGGCATTGAGGCACTCAGCCGCGGCGCAAAACACGCCGAATTTGTTGACAGCGACCCAAGAGCTATCGAAGCCATCAAAGCAAATCTGAAACACTGTGACCTCAGCGACCATGCAAGAGTATCTAAAATGGAGGCAGTATCCTTCCTCCAGAACAATTCCCAGAAATTTGATATCGTGTTCATGGACCCTCCATATCAGCAGAATATGATTGAACAAGTCTTGGAACTGGCAGCAGAAAAAATGAACGAAGGCGGCATCATCCTCTGCGAAACCCAGCGTCAAGAAACTCTGCCGGAAAAAGCCGGAAACTATGTGCTGGACAAAACTTACCTTTACGGCAAGGCAAAGATTACCATGTACCGTGAAATCGAACTTCAGGAGGAAGAATAACCTGATGGAAACAGCAAAAAGAATTGCAGTCATTCCCGGAAGCTTTGACCCCATCACCAAAGGGCACATGGATATCATCCGCAGAGCCCAGAGCCTGTTCGACCAGGTCATTGTGCTGGTAGTCATCAATGTGGATAAAAAGTATCCTTGTTTTTCTCCAGAGGAAAGGGTAGAGCTGATCCGCGCTTCCATCGAAGGAATGGAAAGGGTTACTGTTGACCATTACAGTGGTTTGCTGGTGGATTATGTCCGGGATGTGGGGGCCTGCGCTATCGTCAAAGGCCTGAGAGCAGTTTCTGATTTCGAGTATGAATTTCAGATGGCGTTGATCAACAAGGAGTTGTATCCAAAGGTAGAAACTGTGTTTCTGACCACCAGCACAGCCAACCAGTATCTCAGCTCCAGCGTAGTCAAGCAAATCGCCTCACTGGGAGGCAATATCCGTCCGTTTGTGCCGGAAAAGGTACATGACAGAATCGTCAGCCGCCTGTATCATCCGGCAGAATAACAGGAATCCCCGACCATACAGGAGGAATAAAACAGTGAATATTGATGAGATCTTTGAAGAAATCGAAATCATGCTGGAAGAAGCCTGGAGCATCCCATTCTCCAATGGCCGCTGCGCAGTAGATGTGAACAAGCTCAGAGAATATCTCCAGGATGTGAAGCTGAATCTTCCAGGAGAAATCAAGCAGTCCAAGATGATTATGGACGACCACAATAAAATCATCAAGGGCGCAGAGCAGAAATCTGAAATCATCCTGCGGAAAGCAGAGGAGCGGGCCAGAATGTTGATTGCTCAGGAAGAAATCGTAAAGCAGGCTCAGGAAAAAGCTGCTGACATCATTGCGCAGGCGCAGATGGCAGCCAGAGAAATCCGTCGGGCTTCCCACGAATTTTCTGATTCTATCCTGCGTCAGACTGAGGAAAACCTCAGCGAATCCTTGAAAAATGTTAAGGAAACTCGTCAGGCTTTACGCAATGCCACCGGCAAAGGCAGACAGAGCCAGCAGCAGTCTGAGGAATAATTTAAAATGAAACGAAAAAGGTACAGCAGTGGGCAGTTATGCCGAAAGGCTGTACCTTTTTTCTTTGGGAGGGAAGACCTTGAGCACCGCAGCGTTAAAGTATACCGCATTGATTCTGATGTTTATTGACCATCTGGGAGAATTTTTCCCGCAAGACATTCCTCTTTGGTTTCGGTGGGTGGGCAGATTATCTGCGCCGTTATTTATCTTCTGCCTGGCCAAAGGACTGGAAAAGACCCGTGACCGCAGAAAATATATCCTGCGTCTGTGGGCTTCCTCGGCGGTAATGGGAACTGGAAATATCTTTTTAATCCTGCTGTTTCCCAATGCGTCGGTGGATTTAAGCAACAACATTTTTTCCACCATGACACTGATTGCAGTCATTGTCTGGATTGTGGAGAGTTTCCGAGAAGATTACCAAAGAAAAGATAATTTGAATGTTCCGGTTTATGGTCTGGCTGGCTTGGTGCTGGTTCAAACCGTGGGAGGCTTTTTGGGAAATTGGCTGACCGGCTTTGGAATGCACTGGGCAAAGCTGATGGATGCGCTGTTTCCCAATGTGCTGTTTTGCGAAGGCGGCATGGATGTAGTGATTCTGGGATTGATTTTGTACTTCTGCGGAAAAAAGAAAAAGTCCTTAACCATCGGCTATCTGGCTTACTGCGGCATGGAACTTTTCATGGCAGTCAGGGCTGGACTGATTTATGGAAATATGGGGTTTATGTTCCGGTATTTCTATCAGTGGATGATGGCAGGCTCCCTGCCGCTGATGCTGTGCTATAACGGCAAAAAGGGAAAATCCTCCAAAGCGTTCTTCTATTTGTTCTATCCTCTCCATATCTGGATGCTGTTTATATTAAGCAATGTGCTGATGTAATATTTTCCATGAAATATAATTTAGGAGAAAAGGGAGAGCCTCCTTACAGGAGGCTCTCCCTTTTCTAGATGGAATTTATTCTTAAAAATTTTAGATGAAAGTTTGATTTTCCTTGTTGAATTTATTGGATATCACTGAATTTTTGGTCAATCTCTTGCTTTTCTCTGA
>SAMEA104404103__coassemble_81_pt1 | contig 78042 bp, 70 predicted proteins | sample SAMEA104404103__metabat2_high_PE_024 | metagenome-assembled genome bin SAMEA104404103 (sample SAMEA104404103) | Balaenoptera acutorostrata
GGTTCTTCTGGTTCTTCATCTGGAAGCGTTTCTTCGATTTTTTCTTTTGGGTTTTCTTCTGGCTGACCTGCCGGTTTTGGTTCCTCTGCCGGAGGGGCTTGTTCCAGTTGGTCTACTTTATTCGGAAAAACTGGGTCACGAAACAGCTGACGCTGACATCCTCCCAGAATCCCTGCCACCATAAAAATACTAAACGCCAAGGCAATCATTTTTTTATTCATAGTTACCCACCTTTCTCTTTCCCTATTCTGCTCCATACAGGTGCAGTTCATTCCCTTATCTCCATTATAATCCGACTGTTATAAAAATCAATCTTCTGCGCACACTATTCTATATATCTTTTATAAAAGGAGAACTGCCTATGAACAATCGACAAATCAAATCTATCAAAGCACGAGAGATTTTGGATTCCCGTGGAGAACCAACAGTGGAAGCTGTGGTGATTCTCAACGACGGCGCTGTTGGTCGAGCCTGTGTTCCCTCAGAAAAGCCTTGCGGAAAGCTGAAAGCTCCAGAGCTTCGGGATGGGGATTTTTCCCGGTATGGAGGAAAAGGAGTGCAGCAGGCAATCCGGCAGATTTCCTCTCTAATTGCGCCTCAACTAATAGGACATCCCATCTCCTGCCAGCTGGAAATTGACACCTTGCTGGAAAAAATCACCACGCATCAGCCAGCAGCCAATTCTACCCTTGCTGTTTCCCTTGCCTGTGCCAGAGCAGCAGCCTTGTCTTTTCATCTGCCCCTGCGGAAATATCTGGGAGGTTTTCTGGCAAATATCCTTCCTATGCCCATGATGACCCTGCTTCAGGGCGGCTCTGACACGGACAATCTTCTGGATATCCAGGAATTGATGGTGATTCCTTCGGGAGCCAGTTCCCTTTGTCAGGCTGTAGAATGGGGAACCCGCATCCATCGCTGCTTAAAACAAATGCTGAAAGAGAAAAAACTATCAACATCCTCCGAATCTCTGGGTGGATTTTCCCCGGAAATTTCTTCTGCAAAGGATGCTCTGGAACTGGTTCTGGAAGCGGTAGAACGGTCTGGGCTGATTGCCGAAAAAGATATTACTTTCGGCATAGATGCCTCTGCCTCTCAATGGGTCACAGCTCCTTATCAAGATACTGATATCTTTGAAACCCATTACACCCTGCCCAAATCCCTCCGAAGTTTCACCGGAGAACAGCTGATTTCTTATTGGGAAGCTCTTTGTTCCCAATACCCAATCACCTTTCTGGAAGACCCTCTGGGGGAAAGCGATTGGCAGGGTTTTGTCCGCTTGACCCATCAAGTGGGCAGCCGTGTTCAGGTGGCGGGCGGTGCTCTTTTTGCATCCAATTCCAAACATATTCGGGAAGGAGCAGGGCGAAAAGCCTGCAACTCTATCGTGATAAAACCGATTCAGGCAGCCACTCTCAGCAAGGTTTCGGAGGCTGTTTCTGTGGCGAAAACCTGTGGAATGCTGACCTGTCTATCACACTGCCAAGGAGAAACCAGTGATGGTTTCCTGGCAGACCTGGCGGTTGCGCTCGGCGTAGGACAAATCAAAGCCGGAGCATTATGCAGCATCGGTTCTGCCCAATATAATCAGCTCTTGCGGATAGAGGAGAACTTAAAAAAAGAGGCGGTGTTTGCCGCCCCAAAGCTGCTTCGCTCTTTTTAAGAGCATATAAAAACAGGCGGCATCCAATTTAGGATGCCGCCTGTATCATAAGACCGAAATCTTACTTAATCAGAGAGAAGTTTGCGATTACTGCTGCGAATACGATGGAAACCATAGACAGCAGTTTGATGAGGATGTTGATTGCAGGGCCGGATGTATCCTTGAATGGGTCACCAACGGTATCGCCTACAACAGCAGCCTTGTGGTTGTCGGAACCTTTGCCGCCGTGATGGCCAGCTTCGATATATTTCTTAGCATTATCCCATGCACCGCCAGCGTTGGACATCATGATAGCGAGTACGAAACCACTTACGGTTGCGCCTGCCAGCATACCGGTAACACCAACTACGCCCAGGATCAGACCAACTACTACTGGAACAACGATTGCCAGTACGGAAGGCATTACCATCTCGTGCAGAGCGGATTTTGTGCAGAGGTCAACGCAGCTTCTGTAGTCAGGTTCTGCATGACCTTCCATCAGACCAGGGATGGATTTGAACTGTCTGCGAACTTCAACAACGATGCTCTGTGCAGAACGACCAACGGATTCCATGGTCAGAGCTGCGAATACGAATGGGAGCATTGCGCCGATCAGAAGACCGATCAGTACAGGTGGGTTCATAACGGACAGGTCGAAGTTGTAACCAGGTTTCAGGAGTTTGATCTGGTCGATGTAAGAAGCAACCAGAGCCAGAGCAGTCAGAGCAGCGGAACCGATAGCGAAACCTTTACCGGTAGCAGCTGTGGTGTTGCCCAGGGAGTCCAGAGCGTCAGTTCTGTTACGAACTTCTTCGCCCAGACCAGCCATCTCTGCGATACCGCCAGCGTTATCAGCAACAGGGCCGTAAGCGTCAGTAGCCAGAGTGATACCAAGAGTAGACAGCATACCAACTGCTGCCAGGGATACGCCGTAAAGACCTTCGCTGAAGTTAGCAGCACCGTTGCATACGAAGAAGCTTACGAGAACTGCGATACCAACCAGAACAACTGGAATTGCGGTAGATTTCATACCCAGGCCAAGACCGCCGATGATCATGGTAGCAGCGCCGGTTTCAGAAGTATCTGCCAGGTGCTGTGTTGGTTTGTATGTATCGGAAGTGTAGTATTCGGTGAAGTAACCGATGAGCATACCAGCCAGCAGACCGCTGAGGATAGCGAAGAACAGGCCGATTTTTGCCATGCCGAAAGTGCTGACGATCAGTGCGAATGCACCAACTGTTACCAGAGCACCGCTGATGTAAGTACCGCGTCTGAGAGCGGACAGCAGGTTTTTCTGGCTTGCATTTTCGTCTGTTTTAACGAAGAAAGAACCGATGATGGAAGCGAAGATACCCAGTGCGCAAAGTGCCATTGGGATCATCATGCCTTCAAAGCCGAAACCAGCAGATACTGCCAGTGCGCAGGAAGAAAGTCTTGCACCTGCATAGGATTCGTAAAGGTCAGCACCCATACCAGCAACGTCGCCTACGTTGTCGCCTACGTTATCAGCGATAACAGCAGGGTTTCTCGGGTCGTCTTCTGGGATACCAGCTTCTACTTTACCAACAAGGTCAGCGCCAACGTCAGCAGCTTTGGTGAAGATACCGCCGCCTACACGAGCGAACAGAGCCATTGTGGAAGCACCCATGCCGAAAGTAACCAGAGAGGAAGCGATTGCCTGAGCATCTGCACCATAGTATGCTTTCAGGATGTAGAACCAGATAGAAGTATCCAGCAGGCCAAGACCTACTACTGTGAAGCCCATTACGGAACCAGCAGAGAAAGCAACTTTCAGGCCTTTGTTCAGGCTGTGGTGAGCTGCATTAGCAGTTCTTGCGTTAGCTGCTGTAGCAATCTTCATGCCGAAGTAACCGGACAGAGCGGAGAATACACCGCCTGTTACGAATGCAACTGGTACAAATACATTGACCTGGCCCATGAATGCCAGAACAGTGAATACAACAACCAGAACAGCAAATACAACAGCTACGCTCTTGTACTGTCTTTTCAGGTATGCGTCAGCACCAGTACGGATTTTCTGGGACAGAGATTTCATAAGGTCTGTACCCTCGTCTTCGCTCATAACTTTCTTTGCCTGGAATGCAGCAAAGAGCAGAGCCAATACTGCTCCAATAGGAGCCAGAATTGTTAAATCCATGTGTTTCCATTCCCTTCTTTATAACATAAATATAACATTTTGCAACATCTACGCAGATGTTGCCTTACCCATTTATGTTAATATTTAATTCATGAATTGTCAAAATTTTTGGGAGAGGTGTTTTTGTGCACTTTATCAAATTGATAAAAATATCACAGCAAACTGCACAATGTTCCAAGAAAGGCTTTTTGCCATTCCCAAACTTTTTCTGCCCTGCTGCCAAAAGGGACATCCTCTTTTATCCCTGCCAGTGATTATGCCTGTTTTTCGCATAATAAAGCCATTTTTAAAAGCTTACTCCTGCTAATTTTCATCAAATCCTTTTGCTTGTTTTCCTATCTATCTTTCCTTATTTGAAATTCACTTTGCTTTGCCCTTTCAAAATCCTCTCTGCCCTGCCAGGACAGCTCTCCTGCCTTTTTTCTCCCGCAGGGGGATGCCGTGAAGCAAACCCGAAGCTTTTTTGTGCATTTCACACAAAACTAGGACTTTTTCAAGTTAAAATAAGAATTTTATAGACCTTTTTATCGTCATTTTACCCATATACTATCTTTTTCGTTCTATTGTACACAAAAGATACCACTTTGCCCTGATTGGTAACATTTCTCTCCTTTGCAAAAAATCCATCGCCGCCGATTTGCAAACCCAAATAACTTTTGAATTTTTTGTGAAAAATGATAACTTTCTACAAATTTCCCCGTCAAGTAGAAAAATAAATCTATGTTTTTATATCCGTTTGCATCTGTACATTCTTGTTCCCATAATGTTATAATAATTTATACTACGCAATCGTAAACAAATTCCCGGAATCCGGGAAAAAAATTTTGCGCAAAAACAGACGGGAAACGGATTCGTCTGTTATCAACCCGGCTTTTTCCGGGAAAAGAAAAGGTAGGTTTACTATGGACAGTCCAGATTATTTTAGCATTATCGCCTCTGTGCTTGGAGGACTCGCATTCTTCCTTTATGGCATGAGCCTTCTCGGTGATGGTTTGGAGAAAGCTTCCGGCGGACGCTTGGAGCGTACCCTGGAAAAAATGAGCAACAACACCTTCAAGGCCGTACTTTTTGGTGCGCTGGTTACTGCTGCTGTTCAAAGCTCCTCTGCAACCACGGTTATTGTTGTAGGTCTTGTAAACGCAAACATCATCAAGCTCAAGCAGGCTGTCGGCGTTATCATGGGTGCCAACATCGGTACCACCATCACCGCCCACATCCTGAGTATGATGGACATTCAGAGCAACAACTTCCTGATCAATCTGCTTAAACCAACTTCCTGGGCTCCATTGGTTTCTATTGTCGGTATCATTTTCTACATGGCAGGCAAAAAAGCTTCTCACAAAGATATCGGCCAGATCCTTCTGGGCTTTGGTATCCTCTTCTTTGGTATGTTCCAGATGAGTGATGCTGTGGCTCCTCTCAGAGAAGTTCCCGCCTTTATCGCCTTGTTCAAAAACTTCTCTAACCCAGTTCTGGGCGTTCTTGCCGGCGCTGTTGTTACCGCTGTTATCCAAAGCTCTGCGGCTTCCATCGGTATCCTCCAGGCTCTTACCGCCACCGGACAGATCACCTTCTCCTCCGCCATCCCAATCATCCTGGGTCAGAATATCGGTACCTGTATCACCCCTATCATGGCATCTTTTGGTGCTTCCAAAAACGCTAAGCGTTCCGCTTTCGTTCACTTGAGCTTCAATATCATCGGTACTCTCATCTTCCTGATTGGCGTTTATGCCTTCCAGTACACCATAGGATTCTCTTTCTGGGGCGATGCCATCAATTCCAATGATATCGCAAACTTCCACTCTGTCTTTAACGTAACTGTTACTCTCCTGCTGATTCCATTTGCAGGACTGCTGGAAAAACTGGCTATGCGTTTTATCAAGGGCGAAGAATCCGAGTCAGAAGAAGATATGACTGCTGCTTCTTTGGACGAACGTTTCCTGCGTTCCCCAGGTCTTGCTCTCGACCATGCTGCTCAGTGTGTCATCCACATGGGTGAACTTGCTGACCGCAACCTGAGCCGTGTAACTCCACTGTTCTCCAATTACGATCAAAAACAGGTAGAAAAGATTCGTGAAACCGAAAACCTGATTGATAAACTGGAAGACCGTGTCAGCGTATATCTGGTTCGTCTTTCCGAAGACAGCAACCTCAACGAAAATGAAAGCCGCGAAGTTTCCCTTCTTCTCCAGATTCAGAGCGAATTTGAACGTATGGGCGACTACGCCATCAACGTGCAGGAATGTGCAGAATGCCTCTACGAACATAACGGCAAATTCTCCTCTTCCGCTATCGAAGAACTCCAGACTTTCAGCTCTGCGGTTTCTGAATGTACCCGCAAAGCACTGGATGCTTTTAAGAATCGTGACATCACAATTGCCAACAGCATCGAACCTCTGGAGGAAGTCGTTGACATTATTGAAGAAAGCCTGAAAGAACGCCACATCGAGCGTTTGAAAGAGGGTAAATGTTCCGTTGATGCTGCTTTCCCATTCATAGAATCCCTCTCCAACTACGAGAGAATCTCCGACCACTGTGCAAACGTAGGGATGCACCTAATCAGTGCTGCTGCCAAAACCCACAACATCGACCGTCACGAGTACCGCCGTATGCTGCACCAGGGTCTTACCGAATACTACACCGACCTTTATTCTCAGTATAAAGACAAATATTTTGACAAGATTCAAAATATCAAACAGGCATAATTCTGTTTCTCAGTCCTCCGAAACAATCGTTTCGGAGGACTTTTTTATTCCCCTGGGAATTTTCTGAAAAACTTTGGGAACACTTTCCTTATTATCATCAATGTGAGGTGAAGCTATGATTCCTTTGTTTTTGCTGGGCAGCCCGGAAGATACTTCCTGCGCTGATCTGCTATTCCGGCTTTTTCCCCATTGCGGACAAATCACCCCAGAAATTATGCGATGGGAAAAGGAAATGGAACTTTTGCTGCTGGATGGATTTTCTCCAGACTATCTGGATGCCGGTGGAGGCATTGTGATTTTCAAGGAAAGTTTTTCTCTGAAATATGCGCCCCGGCATCTTCTCCACGGACGCTGCATCATCCCCGCAGATCATCCCCAGGCGCAGACCTATGTGCAAAAGAGCGGTCTGCCTGTTATCACCTGCGGCGGCAGCTTCGATACTCTCAGCTTATCCTGTATGCAGGAACAAACGATTCTAACCCTTCACAGAGAGATCACAGCGTTGGACGGCACAAGCTTGTCCCCTGGAGAATTTCCTCTGGATTTTGACTGCCATAATCTCTATGCTTCTCTGAGCTGCGGAGCAGTCCTGCTTTTATTGGGAAAATTAAACTAGCAGTTTTTTTGACAAAAACCTCCTTTCATATTCTGTGCTTCCTGAACCATACTATTACTGCAAACGCAAAAGCGGTTTTCAGGAAAATACAAACCACCGCTTTCATCAAACAAAAAATCAAGGAGTGTATAATTTTATGACTACCAATAATAAAAACTATACCAGCAACAACCGACTTGTCGTTCCAGAAGCGCAGGAAGCTATGAACAAATTCAAAATGGAAGCTGCCAACGAGGTAGGCGTTACCCTGAAAGATGGTTACAACGGACACCTGACTTCCCGTGAGGCTGGTTCTGTAGGCGGCCAGATGGTCAAGAAAATGATTGAGGCTTACGAAAACTCCATTAAGCAGTAACTCACTGTAAAAAATCCGCCTTCTTCTGAAGGCGGATTTTTTCAATCTTATCTTATTGACACAGCTTCCCCTTATCCATTATCATAAGCTTATCCTAATATGAAAGGGGAACTTTATTATGATAAAAAAACTTCTGACTTTAATGATGACACTCTGTGCCTTTTCTGGATGTGCCGCCTCTGCTGATAACAGCTATACACAAATCAGTCAGGAAAAAGCAAAAGAAATAATGGATACGCAGAAATACGAACTGATTCTGGATGTCCGAGAACAGGAAGAATATTATTCTGGACATATCTCCGGCGCAACCCTGTTTCCGCTGGGGGAAATCAATGAAACTTCCGCTTCCAAAATGATTCCTGAAAAAGATTCCGTTGTGTTGATTTATTGCCGCAGCGGAAACCGCAGCAAAAAGGCAGCGGAAAAGCTGGTGGAAATGGGTTACACCAAAATCTATGAATTTGGCGGCATCACCACCTGGCCCTATGAAATCGTAATGAAGTAAAAACGGGGCGCACAGATTGAATCTGTGTGCCCTGTTTGATTATTCTAAAAAGCATCCTTCCGGCTTTAGTCCTTCTGTCCCGCGCTTTGCCTGGACACGGAACAAGTCGGCCGCCTTATCCCTACTTATTTTTCAGCCAGGAAAACTTGTTTTCCAAGAAGTATTTGTAATCGCTGGAAATATCAGGCTGCTCATATTCTGACTGCATCATGGAGCGAATTCCGTCCAACTGTTTGGCTGTCCAGCTTTCATAATGGCAAATATCGATTAGGTGGTCACGATATGCTTCCATAAATGCAGTGTACGCATCTTCTACCTTTTCGCAACCCACCACTTTCACAGGCTCAGAGGAATAGTAAGCTCCGGGAATTCCCTCTAACGGTAAAATACCGTCTTCCAAAACAACTGTGTAAACATAACCGGATACCCCTCGATAGGTTTCCTCCAGCGCATGGGGATAATATTCCTGAAACTGAAATCTCTGGTCTGCCGTAAATCCATAAGACCCCCATTTTCGCCAGCTGCCGCTGTGAGGGAATGCAGTTTCCCGGCAAAATTTTTCTATAGCATTGCTTAGATACACCAGCGTATTTTCTCTCTTTTCGGAAAAGTAGACTCTGGGTATCCCGTGATTAGAAATTCTCGGTTCCAGTGTTTCAATTCCTCCAATGGGAGATGCGTGGTATAGAAATTTCATAGAAATGCCTCCTACATAGCAATCATACTGCATGATACAACACCTTTGACCGGCCTAATTTTCCTTCTTTAGAACATTATATCATGCGCTGCTGCATTTGTGAACCGTTATGTGTCGAACCATTCGGCATTGCCGTCATACTGTACCCCACCAATGACCGCTTTTGCAGTTTCTGTGTCCAAACGTTTTCTTACAGCCCATGTAATAAAAAACTATAGAACTGGGATGACATGGAACATTTCATATATTTCCCTCCCAGTTAAGGCTTTAACATCGGCTGCGGCTTGATGCAGCATCATGGAGGAATATATTTTAATAATAGCACAACTGGTGAGTTTAAAACTATTTTCTGAAAAATATCACAACAAAACAAAAAAAGCGTCAATCAAAAGATTGACGCTTTCAACTTCTGGTCGGAGTAGCGGGACTTGAACCCACGGCCTCTTGGTCCCGAACCAAGCACGCTACCAAACTGCGCTATACCCCGAGATAGTACAAATCCCAATCACGAGGATTGGGATTTGTTTGGCTGCCCGACTAGGATTTGAACCCAGACAAACAGAGTCAGAGTCTGTCGTGCTACCCTTACACAATCGGGCAATACGTTGTGTGGTGTTGTCGTGTTCGTGACAACGTATATTATTATACTCGATTTAAAATATTTGTCAATAGGTTTTTGGCAGTTTTTTGAAAAAACTTTTATTTTTTTTAATTTTCAAAAATCACCTATGTTTTTCCTTTTTGAAGAAATTGTAAAGTCGTATTTTCTCCTCTTTACAACTATACTTTTTTAGTGTATAATAAAGCCATAAAATAACAACCCAATTCAAGGAGGCTATCATATGGCAGTATTACATTTGGACAAAGATAATTTCCAGCAGACCATTTCCAAAGGCATCGTTATGGTTGACTTCTGGGCTCCATGGTGCCAGCCTTGTCAGTCCCTTCTCCCAGTTATCGACGAACTGGGCAGCGAACTGGAAGGAAAAGCTGTTGTTGCAAAAGTAAACGTAGATGAGCAGAAACCTCTCGCTCTCAAGTTTGGTGTTATGAGCATTCCAACTGTAGTCTTCTTTGTTGACGGAGTAGAAAAAGACAGATTTGTTGGTGTTCAGCCCAAAACCGCTTATATCGAAAAAATCAATTCCCTTTAATCCATAAAAACGCACCTTTTAATCCGCCCTCTGCGCTGTTCGCAGAGGGCGGATTTTTTTACTGTTGCTGACAGTTCTCAATTATCAGGCGGCCATCCTTTTGCTGGCTCAGGGTCACCCGCACCACCTCGTCAGTATTCTGGATATAATCTTTCCGCTGTTCCAGTGTGGTATCCAAATCTCCCCACGGAGCAATCCCATCCATGGAACCAAAAAGGTATACTACCTCTGCTTCGATTTTTCCATCCTTTTCTTCATAGCTGCGGACGATTGGATAAATCTCGTATCCACCATCTATGTGAGGCGGAGTGATAACTCCTTCCTCCTCAAAATAGCAATAGCCAAAAAGATCTGTCTTTGCAAAATCAACTGGATAATCTTCCCCCATCACATACTGGATACTCTGTCTGACATGATCTGCAATCCAGAACAGACTTTCTTCGCACCCCAATTTGACGGATACCGATTCGGCCACCGGCCCCAGCTGAGGAAGATACTCCACCCCTGCATATACCATATCTTCCCTGCTGGTAAAGTATATGGTATTCTGAATTCCGTGATAAATCACTCTCTCCGGGGAGATTTGTCCATCTTCCAATTTTCCCAGCAAGGTCAAATACTCCACAATATCCTGGGTTTTTTCATCCATCTGGATACCAAATTCTTCCTGATAAAGCTGATGAATATATTGAGAATCTCTTTTCACAATACCTGGATAGGGTATGGATTCCACAATCTCATCCATTTCTTCCTGATTTACCTCTGTGATGCTAAACTCCGCAGGCTGGTAATTCTTTCCTCCCAGAATCTCCTGATTTCCGTCTAAGGAAAAACAGACGGAATCACAGAGCTTATTGCGGAAAAGGGTGGCCGCTATCGTATTCTGGATTTCCTCCAGCTGTTCTTTGCTGTATATTTCAAGAAAGCTTTCTTGCAAATCAATCGTCAGCCCATTTTCCTCCAGGGTCAAAGAATTGACCGGAAGTTTTTCGGAAACATAATTGATTGCAGATGCTGCGGTATTCAGAACGCTTTCCACTGTTTGTTCCTGGTCTGCAAAATCTATGATCTTCGGAGAATACACTTTCCCCTCCGCCCAGTAACGATACACTTCCAGCTTTTCCAAAGGAGCATCCAATGGCAGACTTTTCAATTCCTTCTGTGTTTTTTCATTTTCTGATAATTGGGAAAGATTAGGGTCTTTCTCCAGATTTTGCTCCTGAACAGTTTCCCCCTGCGTTTCCGGCAGTTTTTCAGGATGTTCTTTTTCGGCGCAGCCAGATACCATCAGCATCAGAGCCAAAGCCCAAACACAAAGATGCTTCTTCTTCATAGGATTCCTCCCATACATTTTATTTATTTCTCCCATTATAAAAACTTTTCTTTGCTGTGTCAAGAAATTAAAATCCAATAAAAAAAGGACATCCGAAGATGTCCTTTTTCATCGCTGATTATTCTTCAAAGTTACGATTTTCCAGCTCAATCAGCTTGTCAGCTGCATGTTCCAGATAATCGCCTTCCAGAAGATCGATTCTGCCTGCATCGCAAAGAGCAGCCAGTTTTGGATCGATTGGAACGCGGCCCAGAATATCCAGACCGGTTTCTTTGGAAATTTCTTCCAATTTGCTCTTGCCGAAGATGTCGATCTGTTTGCCGCAGTCTGGGCATACCAGATAGCTCATGTTCTCAACGATACCTACTACAGGCACGTTCATGAGGCGAGCCATCTTGCAGGCTTTCTTAACGATCATGGATACCAGATCCTGTGGGGAAGTTACAATGACGATTCCATCTACAGGAATAGACTGGAATACGGTCAGCGGAACGTCACCTGTGCCAGGCGGCATATCAATGAACATATAGTCTACTTCGCCCCAGACTACATCGCTCCAGAACTGTTTTACAGTTCCTGCGATAACAGGGCCTCTCCATACAACCGGGTCATCGGTATGTTCCAGGAGAAGGTTAACGGACATAACTTCGATGCCGTTGCTTGTAAGACGTGGATCGATACCGATCTCGGTGCCCTGAGCTCTTCCAGTGATGCCGAACATCTTAGGAATGGAAGGACCGGTGATATCTGCATCGAGGATGGCAGTTGCAAAGCCTCTGCGCTGCATCATGGTAGCCAAAGAAGCGGTAACCATAGATTTACCTACGCCGCCTTTACCGCTGACAACACCGATAACCTTTTTGATGTGGCTCAGGCTGTTGGCAGGTTCAAGCAGGCTCTTTGGTTTGGAGCAGGAGCCCTTGCTGGAGCAGGAAGAACAGTTGCCGGAGCAGCCGGATTCTTGAGTCATGAAATTCATCTCCTAAAAAGATTTATGGTATAACATTATTTAAAAATATACAATGTCCATACTCTTTTATTATACCCTTTTTTCAAAGGTTTCGCAAGGGATTTTAGCATATGGGGCTTGTCTGTGCAGGAAAAATTTCATATAATGAAGATAACAAAATAGAATTGAAGGGAAGGTATATCCTATGAAACATATTCTCCTGATTGCCACCGGCGGCACCATCGCTTCCAAATCCACCGAAAACGGCCTTGCTCCACAGATTTCTTCCGAGGAACTGCTGGACTATGTTCCTGCTGCAAGAGAATTTTGCACCATTGATGCAGTTCAGATTCTGAACATCGACTCCACCAACATTCAGCCGGAACACTGGCTGCTGATGGCTCGCACCGTCAAGGAAAACTACGACCAATACGACGGCTTTGTCATCTGCCACGGCACCGACACTATGGCCTACACCTCCGCCGCTCTGTCCTATCTGGTTCAGAACTCTCCAAAGCCAATCATCATTACCGGCGCGCAGAAACCAATCTCCATGGAAATCACCGACGCAAAAACCAACCTGTTGGATTCCCTGCGTTTTGCATCCTATCCAGAGGCTCACGGAGTAAACATCGTCTTCAACGGCAAAGTCATCACCGGCACCCGCGCAAGAAAGGTTCATTCCAAAAGCTTCAATGCTTTCGACAGCATCAATTTCCCGGTACGCGCCACCATCCGCGATGACAAAATCGTCCAGTATGTCCGGGAAAGCTGCCCATGTTCCTACCCTGCTTTTTATATCGACCTGAATCCAAAGGTGTTCCTGCTGAAACTGATTCCTGGCATGGAACCAGAACTCCTTTCCTGGATTGGTGAACACTACGATGCAGTCATCATCGAATCCTACGGCGTAGGCGGTATCCCAAGCGGCGAAGGCCGTGACTTCCTGAAAGAAGTGGACAAGCTCATCGCCAACGGAAAAATCGTTGTCATGACCACTCAGGTTATGTACGAAGGAAGCGATATGTCCGTTTACGAAGTAGGCCATGTTGCCAAAGAACGCTATGGACTCATCGAATCCTATGATATGACTTTGGAAGCTACTGTAACCAAGCTCATGTGGATTATGGCTCAGACCAAAGACCCAATGCGAATCAAATCCATGTTCTACACCACCATCAACAACGACATCCTGTTCCAGTAATCTGGAACAAAGTCATCTTCACCCCAGCCAGGAAGGAAGGAGATTTCATGGGAGCCAATCTCCAAAAGCAAAAAGAAGAAAAAAAGCAGAACCTTATTCGCTCTGCCTATGAGCTATTTCTGGAAAATGGAATCTCCAAAACCAGTATAGAACAAATCGTCAAACGTGCCAACGTAGCCAAAGGAACCTTCTATCTTTATTTCAAAAACAAGCCTGACATCTGGGAAGCAGTGGTAGTCCAGATCAGCAACGATATCCTCACCGAAGCCAGGAACGAAATGGATCGGCAGAATCTCCCGGACATGACAGACCGAGTACTGTTCATTGCCGATTACATTATCGAATATTTCCGTCGGAACAAAGATATCCTGAAAATGATTCAGAGAAACTTTTCCTGGTCATCCGTCGCCAGCAAAAGAACCGGAGAGGAAGAAAACGCTTTGGTCAAGATGCTGGACGAATGTGTGTGCAGTCCCTGCATGAGCTGTTATACCATCGAAGAAGCCTACCGCACCATGTTCCTGGTCATCGAAATGGTGGGTTCCATCTGCTACACCTCCATCATTTTAGAACAGCCTGCCCCCATCGACCAGATGAAGCCGGTTCTGTTCCACACCATTCGGAAAATCTTGATGTAACTTTTCTCTAGCACTCTGTTTAAAAAAAGGAGCATACTCATTTTATGAACCAAGAAAATCTTTGCAGGCTTTGTCCCAGAAAATGCGGCGTGAACCGCAGTATTTACACCGGACGCTGCGGTGTCAGCAACCGTGTCACCCTGGCCCGAGCCGCCCTTCATTTTTGGGAAGAACCTTGCATCAGCGGAGAAAACGGCTCTGGAACAGTCTTTTTCTCTGGTTGTCCTCTGGGCTGCGTATTCTGCCAAAACCACGATATCAGCTCTGGACACTTTGGAAAGGAAATTTCCATCCAGCGTCTGGCCGAAATCTTTCTGGAATTGCAGGCGCAAAATGCCAACAACATCAACCTGGTCACCGGGGGACACTATATCCCCCAAATCATAGAAGCTTTGGATTTGGTACGGGACAAACTCCACATCCCTGTGGTCTACAACAGCAGCGGTTACGAAACTGTGGAAGCTCTGAAAATGCTTCGGGGCTATGTGGATATCTATTTACCCGACCTAAAATTCATGTCTTCCCAATGTTCCGCTCGATACTGCGCTGCGCCGGACTATTTTGAAGTAGCTTCCAAAGCGGTATTGGAAATGTTCTCTCAGGTAGGCCCAGCACAGTTTGACGACAACGATATGATGACAAAAGGAATGATTGTCCGTCATCTGGTCATGCCGGGAAATGTAGAGGACAGTATGGACATCCTGACCTGGATTTCGGAAAATCTTCCTCTGGACGACATCCTGGTAAGCCTTATGAGCCAGTACACCCCTTTCTACCGCAGTCATGAATTTCCTGAAATTGACCGCAGACTCACTGCCGAAGAATATGACCGTGTCCTGGACTGGATGGACTGTATGGGCATCGAAGAAGGCTTTGTTCAGGAACTAAGCTCCGCCAAAGAAGAATATACCCCGGATTTTTCCTTGCAGGGCGTATAACAAAATTGCATCTCTTGTGTTCTGCCTGAGCCTTCGTTCTATGGAAGGCTCAGGTTTTTTTATGCTGTTTTGACCCCGGAAAATATTCTTTTTCCTGTTATTTTTGCATAGCTTTTATCGGACAGATTTTGCAGCCAGTCTGCCCAGTGTCAAGTTTTCAGCCTCCGAAAAGGTCATTTTTGTATAAAATGTACACTGCGCCCTCTGTTTATTCTACACACCCATCGTGCAAAAGCTCTATTTTTATATTGAAAATGAGAAAAGAAATTGGTATACTTGAATAGTGCTACCACACCATGGTGGTAAACTTGAAAGGGGCGATACTCAATGAGACAATATCTCGCAGGAAGAATTCGTAATATTGCACTGACCGGCCACAGTGGTTCCGGCAAAACTTCGTTGACAGAGGCTCTGCTCTTTAAAGCAGGCGCTAATGATAGATTCGGTAAAATTTCTGAGGGTAATACCGTCAGCGACTATGATCCAGAAGAGATCAAACGTCAGGTATCCGTTTCCACATCAATTGCTCCATTTGCATGGGGCAGCACCAAGATCAACCTGATCGACACCCCAGGACTGTTTGACTTTGTTGGCGAAACCCAGCAGGGTGTCCGGGCAGCAGAAAGCCTGCTGATTACCGTTTCCGGCAAGGACGGTGTTGACGTTGGTACAGAAAAAGCCTATAAAATGGCAAAAGATGCTTCCAAAGCTACTATGTTCTTTGTCAGCAAACTGGATGCAGACCATGCTGATTTCTATAAAGTATTTGAAGAATTGAAAGCTACCTTCGGTCCGACTGTATGTCCGATCGTTGTTCCATATGTTGAAGAACGTCAGGTAAAATGCTACATCAACCTGATTGATATGAAAGCTTACAGCTATGACGAAAAGGGCGAACCACATGAAGTGGATATGCCTGATTTCGGTCATCGTCTGGACGGTCTTACCGCCGCAGTTTCCGAAGCTGTTGCTGAAACTGACGAAGCTCTGTTTGAGAAATACTTCTCCGGTGAACAGTTCACCCGTGACGAAATCATCCGCGGCGTACATACCGGTGTAACCAATGGTTCCATCTCTCCTGTACTGTGCGGCTGCGCTCTCAACCTTCAGGCAATCGATATGCTGCTGGACGGCATCGTTGACCTGCTTCCATCTCCATGGGAAAAAGGCGGCGAAGTTGCTGTGGATACTCAGGGCGAACCTGTTGAAGTTGCCTGCACCGACGAAGCTCCTCTGGCAGCTTATGTATTCAAGACAATCGCTGACCCATTCATCGGCAAACTGTCTTATGTAAAAGTTATCTCTGGCAAGCTCTCTGCGGATTCCGCACCAGTCAACTCCAGAACAGGCCAGCCTGAACGTCTGGGCAAGATTATTTACATCCGCGGTAAAAAGCAGGAAGACACCGCTTACCTCACCGCTGGTGATATCGGTGCCATCACAAAACTGGCTGAAACCGAAACAGGCGATGCTCTGTGCGATCCTAAACGCGTACTGAGCTTCGACCAGATCAAATTCCCAAGACCATGCCTGACTATGGCAATCAAGGCCGAAGCAAAAGGCGACGAATCCAAGATTGCTTCTGCTCTCCAGCGTCTGATGGAAGAAGATCCAACACTGGCTTACGAAAACAATGCTGAAACCCACCAGCAGCTTATTTCCGGCTTAGGAGAACAGCACCTGGATGTTCTGGTTTCCAAACTGAAAAATAAATTCGGCGTAAACGTATCCCTGGAAGTTCCAAGAATCGCTTACCGCGAAACCATCCGCAAGAAGGTCAAAGTTCAGGGCAAACACAAGAAACAGTCCGGCGGCCACGGCCAGTTCGGTGACGTTTGGATCGAATTCGAGCCAACAGTCGGCGACGGTCTGGTATTCGAGGAAAAAGTATTCGGCGGCGCTGTTCCAAAATCTTTCTTCCCAGCAGTTGAAAAAGGTCTTCAGGACTGCGTAAAACAGGGTGTTCTGGCTGGCTATCCAGTCGTTGGGCTGAAAGCTACTTTGGTTGACGGTTCCTACCATCCAGTAGACTCCTCTGAAATGTCCTTCAAGATGGCTGCTTCCCTGGCTTACAAAGCTGGTATGCCAGATGCTTCCCCAGTTCTGCTGGAACCTATCGGCAACCTGAAAGTTTATGTTCCAGACTCCAACACCGGCGACATCATCGGCGATTTGAACAAACGCCGTGGTCGTGTTCTGGGCATGAACCCTGCTGAAGACGGCCTTCAGGAAATCGAAGCAGACGTTCCGATGAGCGAAATGGTAGACTTTGCAACTGCAATCCGTTCTATGACTCAGGGACGCGGCTACTTCACCCTTGACTTTGCTCGTTACGAACAGCTCCCTGGCAACCTGGAAGCAAAAGTGATCGAAGAAGCAAAGAAATTTGCAGAGAAATAATTTCCTTTTAATATACATTGATATCTTCTTTTTAAAATTAAGGGATTCTGTTCTGACCAGGGACGGAATCCCCTCTTTTTTGTTGTAGAAAATTTTATATCATATCAATTTCGCTTTTGCAGATTCGGCAGGCCGCTGCGGTGATGTCATCATCGTGGGCATCGTTTCTTCGCAGCTTTGCTGTAGATACGATATCGTTGCACAGCTCCTGAAGATTTTCTCCTTCTGGGAAATGGGCAATCACGTTTTTAATCCATTCCTCTCCGCTGGCAGTCGCTCCGTCAGAAACCATCACTACCAAATCCCCTTCCGAAAGTTTCAAACAATTTTCATCGAATTCTACCGAAGTCAAAATCCCTGCCGGAAAAGAAACTGATTCCAGCATCAGCACCTTTTTTCCCCTGCGAACAAAGGTTGGTGCTGCCCCTGCTTTATAAAATCTGGCTTGTCCTGTATAAAGATTGATTGCTGTAACATCCACTGTAGAGAGGGATTCCTCCCCAGACTTCACCAGCAATGCGGAATTTACTATTTTCAGTGCTGCTGGATAGCTGACCCCAGCATCAATCAACCGAGTCAGCAAGGAAACGGTCATATTGGAATCCACCGCCGCCGCCGTTCCGCTGCCCATGCCGTCAGATAATATGATATGGTGAACAGAACGACTATCGGTAAAATTCCCGCAGGCATCTCCACACATTCTGTATCCCTGGCAGATGTGCTGGGTAACAGCATATTCTGCCTGATATTCTGCTTTTTCCCGGAACAGCAGCCGGATGATTTCTTTATTAGAAATACAGACTTTCCGTTTCCTGGGAAAATCAAAATCACAGTCGCACACTCTGGACAATTCTCTGGCCATCTGTTCCAAATCCAGCCTCTCTGCCCGTAAATCATCACAGTCCAGCTGTAAAAAATTCCTGCCTTCTTCATCCCGATAACAGTTGACCCTTTGAAACCTATAACTGCTTTCCGAAAGATAGTCCCTGACTCTTTTAGCGGTCTGCTCCTCATAACCGGAAATGCTGCACATTTCTTGAGAAAGTCCCTCCAAAAGCTGGGCTAGCCCAGAAAATTGGTCTGTTACCACTGCTCGCACTCTGGCTACTTTGCGGCTCAAACCTTCCTTTACCGTCAGCTGCTGATAGCCTTGATTGATGTACCGGCAAAGCTGATCCCGATGATTGCACCGGACACAAAGAGGATAAATAAAATCTTCCTGGCATACACTCCCGTTATTTCTGAGAACCTCGGTCAGATGATTGAACACCTGTATCGTGTCCCCATATTCCTGCTGCCAGCAGCGATTTTTCAGCCCACACTTGAGGCAGACTGCATCTATGGCTTGGTCGTAGACCTGATCCAGACTGCCTGCCTTCATTTGATTCAGCTTTTTTGATACTGCCTGTGTTGTCCATGAAATCTCCTGCAAAGCCCCTGCGGCATCTTCCAGCCGTTCCAGCATCAGCTGCCGCACACTGGATTCTTCTGCCGCATCAGGACGGCAAAACACCTTCTGGGCCTTTTGCAGCAACCTGTTCGGCAGGAACATCAATCCTGCCGCAGTAACAAGCGTTTCTATCATCAAAGGGGTGATTGGAGGAGGAGATACCATTGCGCTCAGTGTCCCAAACACCAGCGCAAATCCCATTGCACAGCCAAATTTTCCAAAAGAAGAAAATATCCCTGCGGAAAGTCCTGCGGCTCCGTAGATTCCTGCCAAATGCACTTTAGGAAACATGGCAAGGCTTACTGCTGAACCACAAATCACGCCGGATATGGCTCCCCAGCTTTCCTTTCCCAATAAGGCGCACAGCAAAACTACAATGGATGCGGTCAATCTTCCCAGCGAAATCCCGCCCAAAGTCACATTGCTCAACGATATCATCACCATCACAACGCTCATGACCACACTGATAAGATCCGCTCGTTTCATATCCAGCATCCCTTGACGCATAGAAAATATCTGTATGGTTTTTTGAAGGAAATAGGCGCAGGACGCAGACAGCACCGCTTCTGCTGCTGCCATAGACAAAGCGTATCCATCAAATGGTGCGGCCAAAAAAGCCGCCGTGGATGGCAGGAGCATCGCACCCAGCGCTGCTGCTGGAGCTTCCAGCTGGGAAGCCCATTCGGGAAAAATCTCCGAGCCGTCGCTTCGCCGAACAGTATCGAACATTTTCCGAAAAACTGCCGCCAAAGCCACTGAAGCCACATAGCGAAACGTCATCAGCATCCCTGCCTGAAAAGTCATAATCTGGGACAGGAGCAAACTTCCTGCACATCCTCCCAGCATTGTTGGAAAAAGATATTCCATAGGAACTGCTGCACACAGGGCAGCTGCAAAAGGAGAAATCTCCATCATCATGTTCCCCAGTCCTGCCACAAATCCCAAAACAACCCATAAAATATTTTTTATGGGAAAGGTTATTTTCCGTTTTTCCTGCTTGATTGCTGTGGCTCCATTTGTGTTCTTCATCTGTTCTCCTCCTGTTCCGGCAAAGCCTGTACAAAACAATTTCTTTTTTGATACATCAAATGATATCACCCAGCATATAAATAGATTGTCGTTTGTACTCTGACAACTTCATCGAATCCTGCCTGTTATTTGGGAGCAGGGACAGGCTTTTTGCTTCTGCCCTCTTTTATGAGAGATTGCGGATTTTTCCCTGATTTGATGCCGTTTTTTCCCCTCATCCTTGCAGGGTTGACATTTTGTTTTGTTTGGAGTATCATAAAGACAAATTTCATCGTAAAACCAATGAGTAAGAATAGTAGGGCTGACAAACCTGCCTTCCAGAGAGCAATATACAGGTGAGAGTATTGCAGCAGCGGTCATCCCGAATGGACTTACGAGGGCGGTCCGAACAAAATCTTTCAGTAGGCACCGACGGCACTGCACCGTTATCCGGCAGAACAGATTCGGAAACCTTTTCCCGATCTGCCAAAGAGGGTTTCATAAAACCAATCAGGGTGGCACCGCAGGAGTTCAAAGCTCTTGTCCCTGTATTTTGATTCGATTCAGAATACAAGGACAAGGGCTTTTTTTATTGCCTGCGCCGCTTAATTTTGCAAAATTTTCTACTATAATCTATATATATCTATAAGGAGGACATTCTCATGGAAAATCAGAACATCACCAAACCAGAACGCAAAAAAGTTATCTTCTCCGGTATCCAGCCAACCAACGGTGCTTTCACCCTGGGCAACTACCTGGGTGCTGTTAAAAACTGGGGCAAACTTCAGGACGAATACAACTGCGCTTACTGCATCGTAAACCAGCACTCTATCACGGTTCGTCAGGACCCACAGGCTTTGAAAAAGAACACCCTTTCTGCCTATGCTCTTATGCTGGCCTGCGGTGTTGACCCTAAAAAGACCATCACCTTTATCCAGAGCCATGTAAAAACCCACGCAGAATTGGCTTGGGTCCTCAACTGCTATACCCAGTTCGGTGAGCTTTCCCGCATGACCCAGTTCAAAGACAAATCTGCAAAACACGCTGACAATATCAACGCCGGCCTGTTCACCTATCCTTCCCTGATGGCAGCTGACATCCTGCTGTATCAGACCGACCTGGTTCCTGTCGGCCTTGACCAGAAACAGCACCTGGAACTGACCCGTGATATTGCTAACCGCTTCAACGGACTTTATGGAAATGTATTCCATGTTCCAGAAGCTTACATCCCAAAAACTGCTTCTAAAATTATGTCCCTGGCTGACCCAACCAAGAAGATGTCCAAATCCGACGAAAACCCAAATGCAACCATTTCCATTCTGGATGAGCCAAACGCTATCATCAAGAAATTCAAACGTGCAGTAACTGACTCCGATACCGAGATTGCTTACCGTGACGGCAAAGACGGCATCAACAACCTGATGACCATTTACAGCGCAATCACCGGCAAGAGCTTCGATGAAATCGAAAAAGAATTTGACGGCAAGGGCTACGGCGACTTCAAGACCGCTGTTGGTGAAGTAGTGGCTGACGAACTTCGTCCTGTACGCGAAGAATATGCCCGCCTGACCAGCGACAAAGCTTATCTGGAACAGTGCTACAAAGAAGGCGCAGAAAAGGCTCTGTCCATTTCCCAGCGTACCCTGGACAAGGTCTATAAGAAAATCGGCTTCCTGCCAGCTCTTTAATGGAAAGGCGATTCTACTATGACAAACAAACTTTTTGACTTGGACAGTTATGTTTCTTCCTGCGAAGCAAAAATCCTCTCCTGCGAACCTGTAAAGAAAAATGGTTATGAAGGCTTTGCTGTTCTTCTGGACAGCACCTGCTTCTTCCCGGAAGGCGGCGGCCAGCCATCCGATATCGGCACCATGTCCTGCGGCGGCGAAACTGCCAACGTCCTTTATGCTTACGAAGAAAACGGAGATATTTTCCATATCTGCGACAAGGCTTTTCCTGTAGGGGAAACCGCCTTCGCAGAGCTTAACTGGGATTCTCGATTTGCCAATATGCAGATTCACTGCGGCGAGCACATTCTCTCCGGCACCATCATGAAGATGATGGGTCTGCACAACGTAGGCTTCCATGTGGGCCATGAATTCAACACCGTAGATATGGACGGAGAAATCACCGTGGAAGATGCCCGCAGAATCGAAGCAAAGGTAAACGCCCTCATCTGCGAAAATCATCCTGTCCATGTCAGCTATCCTGATGCAGAAACTCTCAAGCAGATTCCTCTGCGGAAAAAGCCAGAAGTAGACCATCTTCGTGTAGTGGATGTGGAAGGCTGCGACCTGTGCGGATGCTGCGGCACTCACGTTGCCTTCACCGGTGAAATCGGTATTCTGAAGATCATTGACGTTCAGCGTTACAAGGGCGGCACAAGACTTTCCTTCCTGACCGGCGCCGCTGCTTTGGGCGACTGCGCTGACAAAGCTCAGGAATTAAAGCAAATCTGTGCAGCTCTCTCCTGCAAACCTGTTGATGCTTTTGATAACGTGGAAAAACTCAAAGCAGAACTGGCCCAGAAAAAGCAGGAACTTTCTGCAAAGAACAAACAGCTTTTTGCTCTCATGGCAAAATCTCTGGAACAGTCTGCCGAAACCTTTGGCGAAGATAAGCTGTTCTTTGTTCGGGATGATTCCCTGGGTTCTGATGACTTGAAAGCCTTTGCACTCCAGATTGCTCTCTGTGAAAAAGCTGTGGGTGCTCTGTTTTCCCAACAGAACGGTATGATTTCCTATAACCTCTGCTGCTCCAAGGACGCTTCTGTAGATTTGCGTGCTTTGAATAAACACATGAATCAAACCCTTAACGGCAAGGGCGGCGGAAACAAAGAACTTTGCAGCGGCCGTCTTCCTGCCTGCGCAGAAGAAGATATCAAAAATGCTGTAAAATCCTTCATCCAGTAATCCTTAAAAAACATCATAACGGCAGTCTTTTTGGGACTGCCGTTATTTTTCCGTCTTTCTTTACATTCCCAGGCAGGAAGGGTATACTTATTAACATGATTGATTCTGAACTACTACAGATGAAAGGATAACTGCTATGACCGGAAAACTGGAAAATTATCGTGTGTTCTGTAAGGTGGCACAAAATAAAAGCTTCTCCAAAGCGGCACAGGAGCTGTTTCTTTCTCAACCTGCCGTCAGCCAGTCGGTACGTCAGCTGGAAGATCAGCTGGGAGTCCAGCTTTTTATCCGCAGTTCCAAAAAGGTGGAACTTACCGCTGAAGGACAGCTTCTTTATGAATATGCCAGCTCTGCGCTGGGGCTTCTGGAATCTGCCGAACAGCAGCTGGGCGGTCTGCAAACCCTCAAGGTGGGACAACTTCGATTGGGTGCCGGGGACATGACCGCTATCCACCTGCTCCTGCCCTCCCTGGAGCGGTTCCACCAGCTTTACCCGAAAGTTCACCTGAGCATTTACAACCGCACCAGCGAAGGCAGCCTGGAACTTCTGCGAGCAGGAAAAATAGATGCGGCCTTTGTCAATCTCCCCATTGATGATGAAAGAATCACCGTTCACTGGGAACACCCCATCCAGGATATCTTTATTGCTGGAAACCGTTTTTCCCATCTGAAAGGGAAAAAGCTCAGTGCCCGTGAAGTTGCTCGGCTTCCCCTGATCATGCTGGAGCAGAAAGCCAACAGCCGGCTCTTTGTCCAGCGATTCTTCCTAAGAAAAGGCATCGAACTGAAGCCGGAGATTGAGCTTGCTTCCTACGAACTGATGTGTGAATTTGCCCGCATCAACCTGGGCATATCCTGCATGGTTCGGCAGTTTTGTGACGAGGAACTGGCTCAAGGAAAAATCTTTGAACTAAGCCTTGCTGACCCTCTGCCACCCAGAAGCATCGGCATGGTAAGCCTAAAGGGAGTGAGCCTTCCCCCTTCCGTATCCAGATTTTTGGAACTGCTTTCTCTGCAATAACAGCAAAGAGGCGGATGCACAAAATGTGCATCCGCCTCTTTTTTTACCCTCTGACAGGAATGATACCCTCCCGGTAAGCTGTCAGCAGATCCTGCAAATCGTTAATCTGTTCTTTCAGCTTTATTCCAGTATCGGTATCTTCTACCATCATTCGCTTTTCAAAAGTTGCCACTGACCTGGAATCAGAATCAATGTCCATATTATCAGACAAAGCCACATCCATGCCGGAGAAAGGCTGATGAGATTTCAGCCGCATACCGTGGGAATTAAAAATCAGAGTATATCCTGCAATTCCAGTGGTTTTTTGGTAGGCTTTACAGAAGCCGCCGTCGATTACGATAAGCCTTCCATTGGCCTTCAATGGGTCTTCCCCTTGACGGACATGAATCGGCGTGTGTCCGTTGATAATACGGGACTGATCAGAATAAAGTCCAAATTCCCGGAGAATCATTCGGCACACCGGCTCAGAATCCTGATAATCATAATAAGGATTCTTTGGTTCTTCCCATGTGGATTTATCTTCAATAAAAGCCCTTTCAAAAGTTTTGACCAGTCGGCCTGACAGCGGAGAGTTATATCCGCACCACAGATACCACATGAAGTCCAGGCATTTTTGATTTTTTTCTTTTGAGAAATAAGCCCCGCGCGCTATCATATCTGCATAATCCATATAGCTTTTTCCCTGATACACTCTGCCATCCAGGCACAAAGCTTTCAGCGTTCCATCCGAATTCAGCGGCAGACAGCCGTGGAACAGCAGGTTGCCGTTAAAGTTCTTGTACATACTTCCATGATTATACAGGAACCGAATATGTTTTTGAAGCTGGTCACTTTCTCGGAACAGTTTTTCCAGTTCATCCATCAGCTCTTTTTCCATTGGGTCAAGGGCATAAGGATCATTTCTGTTCACTGTTGGAAATCGTTTTTCTTTCAGCGGATAGGTCTTGCCGTTAAGTTCAATGGTAGCGTTGTCATAGTTTATCTTATCCAGCAGAAGTCTTTCTTCCATACGATAATCTGGATTCCGCATAATGATTTGGCCTTCCAGCTTAAAGAGGATAATGGAAATTGCCCTCTTCGCAGCCAATGTCGGTGTTTCTTCATCATACATCTTTTCCGCAAACAGAACCAGTGGACGCAGGCTGATGCCGTAGCCCTGTTCCAATACAGAAATGTTATTGTAGGACAGACAGTTTTTTACTACAGAAGCGATACAAGCCTGACTTCCACAGGCAGCACCCATCCAGAGAATATCATGATTTCCCCATTCAATATCCAAAGAATGGTGCTTCATCAGCATATTAAGAATCGCATCTGGACGCTCTCCCCTGTCAAAAATATCTCCTACGATGTGCAGATGGTCTACTGCCAGCCGTTTGATGAGACTGGATAGGGCAATGATAAAATCGTCGCCCTCATTTAAATCCAAAAGGGTGTTGATGATTTGGCGGTGATACCGCATCTGATTGTTGTCCTCGTCAGGCTGGGCATGAAGAAGCTCATCTATAATGTAGCTGTATTCCGCAGGCATGGCCTTTCTTACTTTGGAACGGGTGTACTTGGAAGAAAGCATTTTGGCCAAATCAATCAGATTCTGCAATACAAATCGGTACCATTCTGGGGTCAGCTCCATTTCTTCCTTTAGCTTTTCCAGTTTTTCTTCTGGATAATAAATCAGGGTACACAAGCTGGAACGCTCGGTGGGGGTAAGGATATTGTCATAAAGCATATCCACCTTTTCCCGGATAACTCCTGCGGAGTTGTTGAGGATGTGATAGAACGCTTCATATTCTCCGTGCAGATCGCTCATAAAGTGTTCTGTGCCTTTGGGCAGATGCATGATTGCCCGCAGGTTGATAATTTCGGTACATACCTGCTGGCGGGTAGGATATTTTTCCGACAGCAGTTTCAGAAACTTGATGCGGTCTTCACTAATATTCATTTGTGATTGCACCTCCATTGATAAAAAAATAACCGGAAGCAAAGGCGCTCTGCCCTCTAAGGGCAGAAACCTTCACTTCCGGTACTGATTTATAGTCCGCCGTGATCGTTATCTGCCACAGCAGTTTTTATATTTTTTGCCGCTTCCGCATGGACACGGGTCATTTCTTCCCACTTTTTTACCTTTGCGGTGGATGCTTGCAGGAGCAACTGTGCCGTCAGAGCTGGTGGAAATTGGTTTTGCCACCTGCTCACGTTTTGGCATTTCATGAGGTCTTTCTGGTGTTGGGGTTTTAAACTGTGCCAGCAGCAGAATCTTTACTGTTTCCTCGCGGATGCCTGCAATCATCTCATCAAACATATCAAAGCCTTCGATACGGTACTCAACAACAGGGTCTTTCTGTCCGTAAGAACGCAGAGAAATACCTTTCTTCAGCTCATCCATGGCATCGATGTGATCCATCCACTTGGTATCTACCTGTTTGAGAAGAACAACGCGCTCAATCTCTCTCAGGAGAGGTGCAGTCAGCAGCTCCTCACGTTTTGCGTAGAGGGAATGAACTTTTTCTTTCAGGCCGTCAGCCAGAGCTTTCTTGTCGGTCTTAGCCAGGTCATCGTCAGGAATATCCAGCAAATCCCCTGCAATAGCGCCAATGAAGTAGTTGCGGAAGCCTTCCATATTCCAGTGAGCTGCATCCACACCTTCCGGCATATACATTGCCATAGCGGAATCTACAGTTTCATCCATCATAGACAGGATGGAATCTTTCAGGTCTTCGCCGTCCAGAACTTTATCACGCTGAGCATAGATGATCTCACGCTGTTTGTTCATAACGTCGTCGAACTGGAGCACGTTCTTTCTGATGCCAAAGTTTCTGCCTTCAATCTTGCTCTGCGCATTTTCGATGGTATTGGACAAAATCCTGTTTTCGATTGGAATATCTTCTTCAAGCTTGAGAGAATCCATCATCGCATTGATTTTATCGCCGCCAAACAATCTCATCAGGTCATCTTCCAGGGACAGGAAGAATCTGGAGCAGCCAGGGTCACCCTGACGGCCGGAACGTCCACGCAGCTGGTTGTCGATTCGTCTGGATTCATGACGTTCTGTACCGATGATGAACAAACCGCCTGCATCACAAACTTTTTCAGCTTCTGGACGAAGTTTTTCCTTGAACTGTTTGGAAAGCTCGGTGAAGCGTTTGCGGGCATCAATGATTTCCTGATTGTCGGTATCACCAAAGCCGGTTGCCTCTACAATCAGTTCTTCATAATAGCCTTCTTTTCTCATCTGGTTCTTGGCCAGATATTCAGCGTTACCACCCAGCATGATGTCGGTACCACGACCAGCCATGTTGGTTGCGATGGTAACTGCGCCGTACTGACCTGCCTGCGCTACGATCTCAGCTTCTTTATCGTGGTATTTTGCGTTCAATACCTGATGCTGGATGCCGTTGCGTTTGAGCAGGGTGCTCAGGCGTTCAGAGTTTTCGATGGAAACGGTACCAACCAGAACTGGCTGACCTTTTGCATGGCACTCTTTCACCTGTTCAACTACAGCGTCGAATTTGCCTTTTTCAGATTTATATACAACGTCCGGCATATCTTTACGGATGACCGGCTTGTTGGTTGGAATCTCAATTACATCCATGCCGTAGATTTCACGGAATTCCTGTTCCTCGGTCATAGCAGTACCAGTCATACCGGAGAGCTTGTCGTACATACGGAACAGGTTCTGGTAGGTAATAGTAGCCAGAGTTTTGGATTCACGTTTTACTTCTACGTTTTCTTTTGCTTCGATAGCCTGATGCAGACCTTCGCTATAACGACGGCCATTCATGATACGGCCGGTGAACTCGTCAACGATCATAACTTCGCCGTCTTTTACAACGTAGTTGATGTCCCTGTGCATGGTGCCGTGCGCCTTGATTGCCTGGTTGATGTGATGCTGGATGGTGGAGTTCTCCATATCCATCAAGTTTTCCAGACCAAAGTAAGCCTCTGCTTTTTTAACACCGGATTTGGTCAGGGTTGCAGTTTTAGCTTTTTCGTCAACGATGTAGTCAGCGTCGATTACGTCATCGTGTTCTTCTTTATCATCCAGCTCTTTTACTTTGTACATTTTCAGAGTTCTTGCGAAACGGTCTGCTACTTTGTACATATCGGTGGATTTGTCGCCGCGGCCGGAAATGATCAGTGGTGTTCTTGCCTCATCGATCAGGATGGAGTCAACCTCATCGACTACAGCATAGTTGTGTTCTCTCTGAACACGGTTTTCTTTGTAAATCTGCATGTTGTCACGCAGATAGTCGAAACCGAACTCGTTGTTGGTTCCGTAGGTGATGTCTGCCTGGTATGCAGCTTTTCTCTGGTCAGGCTCGATGTCGTGGATAACCAGACCTACGGTCAGACCCAGCCAGCGGTATACCTTGCCCATTTCTTCAGAGTCACGTTTTGCCAGGTAGTCGTTGACCGTTACAACGTGTACGCCCTTGCCGGTCAGACCGTTCAGGTATACAGGCAGAGTAGCTACCAGAGTTTTACCTTCACCTGTTCTCATCTCAGCAATACGGCCCTGATGGAGAACGATACCGCCGACAATCTGTACAGGGAAGTGTTTGAGTCCCAGTACACGCCATGCAGCTTCACGGCAGGTAGCAAATGCTTCCGGCAGAATGTCATCGAGCGTTTCACCATTTGCAAGACGCTCTCTGAGCTTTGGAGTCATATTTTTCAGTTCCTGGTCGGACATTTTGGAAAATTCATCGTCCAGAGCAAGAACTTTATCACGAATCGGATAGATTCGTTTCAATTCTCTTTCGGAATAAGTTCCGAAGATCTTGTCCAGCAATCCCATAATTTTTACACCTCATTTATAAAAAGGAACCGCTTCCATTCTGTCGGAAACTGCTCCCATTGCGGGGATATTTTTTCCTGTATCGTTTTGGCAGCTTCTTCATACTGTACAATACTAAATATATGATAACACTGCAAAGAATATCTAGTCTATTGTACCTCTCAACATGCTGTTTTGTCAAATCATAGCCGGGGATTTCTTTAAACAAATTGTATCTATTTTTAAAATAATGCCTGATGATAAAAAATCTTTTGCAAAATTTTGCCACACCCTGTCAAAAGTCCCCGAATCAAAGAGTTCTTCCATGACAAAAAGGCAGCAGAAAAGTTTTCTTTTCTGCTGCCTTTGGGGTGCTATTTCAGTTCGATGGTGTACTCGAAGCCGTATTCTGCCTGCAATGCTTTTACCTTGTCCTCGTTGTCCTCGATAAAGCTTGGGGTATATACGGATTTACCTTCTTTTTTGTAATCTTCCAGGATAGCTTCTAACTTCTCCCAGCACTCATCGCGTTTTTCTTCTGCGGTATTTTCCAGGTTGATGATAAATTCTCTGTGTTTTGGAATTCTGGCTTTCATATCTTCCTTTGTCCTTTCTGCTATTGGGATTTCACCTTTTATTTTACCCTTTAGAGAGAAACTCGTCAAGACAGATTCTGATATTTAAAGGCTCTTTTCCAAACCTTCCACCGCTTTTGACAAAACTTCTCCTATTTTTTCCCGAATCACCAGGCTGGCTCTCCGGTCATAGGGGGTTTCGCTGCGGTTGATCAGCACCAGTTCTCGGCCCTGATAATACTGCAAAAGCCCTGCTGCGGGATATACTGCCAAAGAAGTTCCTCCTACAATCAGCAAATCTGCCTCCATGATGTGGCGGACAGCACCTTCGATCACATCACCATCCAGGCTTTCTTCATAGAGCACTACCTCTGGTTTTATGATGCCGCCGCAGCTGCACCGAGGAATCCCCTGTCCTTTAAAATTCAGCATATCGTCCAGAGAATAAGATTTCCCACACCGCATACACCGGTTCCTCAGTACGCTTCCATGAAGCTCATAGACCTTTTTGCTTCCGGCCATCTGGTGCAGGCCGTCGATGTTCTGGGTGACAACAGCAGACAGCTTACCCATTTCTTCCAGCTTTGCCAAAGCGTAATGAGCTGGATTTGGTTTTGCATCTGGATAGACCATCTTATCGAAATAATATTCATAAAACATTTCGGCATTTCGGTCAAAAAAACTTCTGCTCAGCATGGTTTCGGGAGGATAGGGATACTGCTTTTCTTCCTTTTTGGAATACAATCCGCTGTCGCTGCGAAAATCTGGAATCTGGCTTTCGGTGGATACGCCAGCCCCTCCAAAGAAAACAATCTTTTTGCTTTCCTTCATCAGCTGGGTCAGCTTTTCAATTTCCTGTACCATAGGACACCTCCTTCGGCAAAAGGGTTCTTTTTTTTTTATTTATTGGTCAGCAGTTCCAGCAGTTTCACGTTTCTTGCTGTAAACTGGGACATCTGTTCTGCGGTCAGCGGTTTATGCGCCATCATAGCCAGGTCATAGATATGTTTGCATACCAGCTCCTGGTTTTCTTCGGAAAGCTCAGGAAGCTTTTTGATGATGGAGTTCTCGCTGTTGAGCACCAGAGTTGTTTCGGACTGATCTGGGAAAGTCTGACCCATAACACGGCTCATATCCTGGATTCTGCGGGCATACTCGGAAAGGAGCATAACTGCTGGAGTAGATGCAGCTTTCAGGCTTTCTACTTTGTACTGAAGCTTATCGTCGCTGAGATATTTTTTGAAAATTTCAATCAGAGATTTGCCCTGTTCCTCCTCAGCCTTTCTGGCTTCCTCAGACTGGTCTACCTTGAGAGCCTCGCCCAAATCAGCGTCGATACGCAGGAATTTCAGTTTGCCTTCGCTCTTATACTCCAGAACACTGATGAAGTGTGGGTCGATGATGTGAGGCAGAATAGCCGCAGTCATGCCGTTTTCCTTGAACATATTGATATACTGCGCCTGAAGGTTTTCATCGGTGACATAGTAAATTTTGTTGTCCTCGCCCTTTGGATATTCTTCTACAGTCTTGTATTCGCCGTCGATGGTTTTCAGCAAAAGGATGTCCTTCATGCGGTCATAGAATTTTTCTTCTTTCAGGCAGCCAAACTTGATAAAGGAAGAAATATCATTCCAGTATTTTTCGTAGGTTTCCCTTTCATTTTTGAAAATCTGGTGAAGCTTATCGGAAACTTTTTTGGTGATATGCTGTGCAATTTTCTGAACCTGACCGTCGTTCTGGAGGAAGCTTCTGGATACGTTCAGCGGCATATCCGGGCAGTCGATGACACCTTTCAGCAGAAGCAGGAATTCAGGAATTACTTCTTTGATGTTATCTGCAACGAATACCTGATTGCTGTAGAGTTTCACCTGGCCAGGAACAACTTCCAGTTTGTTGGTCTGTTTTGGGAAATAGAGAATACCTTTCAGGTTGAATGGGTAATCTACATTCAGATGAATCCAGAACAGAGGGTCGTTGTAATCCAGGAATACTTTGTGATAGAAAGCTTTGTAATCTTCATCGGTGCAGTCCTTTGGAGCTTTCAGCCAAAGTGGTTCTGTATCGTTGACTGGCAGAGGTTTTACTGTTCTGGTTTTGTCGGTGCCGTCTTCGTTCTTTTCTACTTCGCCCTTTTCATTGTATACTGGACGTTCTTCGTCATGTGGGTTCAGATAAATCTCAAATGGCATGAACTGGCAGTATTTATTGAGAATTTCTCTGATTCTGCCTTCTTCCAGGAATTCTTTTTCTTCCTCAGTGATATTCATGATGATGGTGGAACCATGTTCTGTACGGCTGCCATCGCTGATTTCGTAACTATCTTCTCCTGCGGATACCCAGTGGACTGGTTTTGCGCCTTCCTGATAGGACAGAGTTTCGATCTCTACTGTGCTGGATACCATAAAGGCAGAATAGAATCCCAGACCAAAGTGACCGATAATGCCGGTATTTTCTTCGCTGGATTCTTTATATTTCTCAAGAAATTCTTCTGCGCCGGAAAAAGCGATCTGTGTGATGTAACGTTCTACTTCGTCCTCGGTCATACCGATACCATTATCGGAAACAATCAGTTGTTTTTTCTCCTGGTCGATAGTAACGATGACCTTTGGCTGATAACCTTCTTCTGCTGGAGCTTGTCCAATTCCTCTTAGGCTTTTGAGCTTGCTGATTGCATCACAGCCGTTGGAAACAATCTCTCTTAAAAAAATATCCTTATCGGAATATAACCATTTTTTAATAATAGGGAACATATTTTTAGAATTTACACTGATTTGTCCTTCTCTTTTCACGGAAAAGACCTCCCATTTTTTAAAATATCAAAATCTGCAAAGCATATTCCATATATTACTTTGCGAAATTATATTAAATCTACAAAATTATTTTACTCTTTTACTGCTAAATGTCAATATATGACTGATGAACATTCTGTTTCTATTCTGTAGGTTTCGTATGACTAAGCGGATATACTTTCAACTGATATATTATAAACATTTTTCCATCATCTGTGTAAAACTAAAAAATTTTGACCATAATCTTAATTATCAAAAATAAAGCCCCTTTATTCTGTCATCTGTTTTTTAAATTATTACTATTTGTAAAATATTTTTCCTTGTTTTCAACAATATTTATTTTTGTTTTAACATCTATTTTATTCCACAATATCAACATAGTTTTCAACACAATTTATTTTGCTGTGTCTGATTTTGTCGAATCATGTTATACTTTAAGGATAAAATATAGGGTATTTCTTAGTTTTTAACTTTATCAACATAGTTTTCCACGCAAATCAAAAGTTTTGCCCACTTTGAAAGGAGCCTATTATGGTAAGAGGAACCAACAAACGCATCATCGAAATCAACGATACCCAAAACCCATACTTTGAGCGGGCTGTTCTTTATCTCAAGGACAGTCAGGCAGACTCTCCCGCCAAAGCCCTGGAACATCAGGCGCAAACTTTTTTGTCCAGCATCCGCTCCCCTTTTTTGCGGGGAACCAAACCACCCTGTCTTCGCCGGCTCTCGTCCCACAGAATCATCGGCGCAATCAAGCTCCTTTTATCTGCCGCGGCAGGAGGAGGAATTACCTTTTTATTCCTTCATTAGACCCTTTTCCAGCTTTTCTTTGCAAAAAGAAAAGCTGGAAATCCCCCTGATTTATGGTATAATAAATGGTATCAATGATCCCATTTTCAGGGTGATTTTTATTTATCTTTACATATTTCGGAGGAATCTTATGCCTAGAGAATTTACATCCAACACCAACAACAGCGAAAGCTCTGTCATCGCCGGCAGAAACGCCGTGACCGAAGCTCTGAAAAAAGGTCATCCCATCGACTGTGTCTACATCCTGAAAGGCGCAGAAAGAGGAAGCATGGGCAAAATCATCGCCCTTGCAAAAGAACGCGGCATTCCAATCAAAGACGCCGCTGCCCAGAAATTAGATACTCTCTGCGACGGTGTCGTTCATCAGGGTGTGGCTGCCATGGCTGCCTGCCATGATTTTTCCACCATGGAGGATATCTTTGCCAATGCCGGTGACGAACCTCCGTTCATCATCATCTGCGACAACATCGAAGACCCACACAATCTGGGCGCAATCATCCGTACCGCAGAAGCTGCCGGTGCTCATGGTGTCATCATCCCAAAACGCCGGGGCGTAGGCCTTACCGCTACTGTAGCAAAAACTTCTGCCGGAGCTGTAGAGTATATGCCGGTCGTTCGTGTGCCAAACATTGTCAACACCATCGAAGAACTGAAGCAGAAAGGTCTGTGGATTTTCTGCGCTGATATGGATGGTCAGCCCTGGTGCTCCACCGATATGGGCGGCCCAATCGGTGTCGTAGTAGGCGCAGAGGGAAGCGGTGTCAGCCGCCTGACCAAAGAACATTGTGACTTTGTGGTTTCCCTGCCAATGAATGGTCAGGTAAACTCTTTGAACGCTTCTGTTGCTGCTGCCATCGTAATCTATGAAGCAGTCCGTCAGCGCGCAGAGCTTCCTTCCTTTGTGAAAAAGAAATAAATCTCCTGTACGCCATCATCAGATAAGGAGAATCAATATGAGCAAACCATATAATGTGGATGATATCCTCAAGGAAATCAAAGACAAAAAATCTAAACAAACAACCACAACTCCTGCTTCCCCCTGGAAAGAAACCGGAACCCGTACACAACGTCCGGCTCCAAAGAACAGCGCCTCTCCTCGTTCCTCGTCTGCTAAGGACAACGAGCTGTTTTTCTCCTCTCTGACTGCTCATCGACAGGCAGAGCTGAAAAAAGAAGCGGATGAAAAAGAAAAATTTCTTGCCATAGAAGAAGAACGCCGCCGCCGTGAGGCAGAGGCCGCTCAAAAGGCAAAAGCGGAACAACAGCGCCGCCAACAGGAAAGCGAACAGTTCCGGGCTTCGCAGGCCGCTCAATCCAAAAAGGCGGAATCTCCCAAAAACAGCGTTCCTGCTCCAGAGCCAAAATCTTCTAAAGTAAAAGAGGACACTGGTTCTTTCTTCCTGGAACAGCAGCCAGCTGACCTTCCCGAAACTGAAGGAGAAACTCCTTTTGGAGATTTTGAACCTACCGTTCCTACCCCGGAACAGGAAGCCTCTGCGGCAGAAGGCCAAAGCGAGTACCAGAAATTCTTCAGCAAAAAATTCAAACAGGCAAAAGAAGATAAAAAAGTAAAACGAGCTGATGACTCTGCTTTGAAAGCAGAGTCTACCACCCTGTTCGATACCTCAGCGTTTGATATTACTGACCCGCCCCGGGACGGTGCCCCCATTACACTCAACGACCCAGTTCTGGACGAAGAAGACGAACTTCTGGCCGACTTAGAGGAAAACCCTGCTCCAGAGATTTCCCCGGTTAAGCAGAAAAATTCTAAAAATCAGACTTCAAAAAAGAAAAAGGAAATCGTCGCTCTTACTACTGCCGAGATTCCGATTCCTGAAGAATTTAAGGAAGAAGAAAATACCAGTCCTGACGAACTGGAAGACTATACTTCCCCAAAAGACAAGGAAGCTGTCCTCCATGACATCCAAAGCATCAAAACCGGACTTCTGGTTCGGACAGTGCTGATAGTGGTTCTGTTCGGCATTTCCCTCTACCTATCTTTGGCTGCCAGAGATATCCAAATTGGGGATGAGCTTCTTCCTCTACCTACCTTCATCCAGCCAGAACTTCACCTGCAAACCTATATGATCGTTTCCTGTCTGCTGCCGGCTATCGGTGCTTTGATCTGTTCCAACACCGTAGGCGGCGGATTGATTGCTTTGCTGAAATTTAAGGCCAACACCGACTCACTGCCTACTTTGGCTGTGCTGGGCACTCTGGCGCAGGGAATGTGCTACATCATCAAACCAGAACTGTTCAGCGTCAACAAAGCAGACTTTGGCACGAACCTCTATCTGTTCTTCCCTCTGGCACTGTTCATCCTGTTGTTTAACCTGATTGGAAAGATTTTTGTAATCCTCCGCATCCAGAACAATTTCCGGGTAGTCGCATCGGAACGTCCCAAACGTGCCGCTGTTTTCCTGAGAGATCGTACCCTGCTCCGAGAACTTTCCCGTGGGCTTTCTATGGAGGAATATACCATTGCTTATCCTGAATCCACAAAGTTGCTGGCCGGTTTCCTGGATAACTCCTACTCCGAAGACCATGCAGAAAATATGAGCCGTGTTCTGGCTCCTATCTGTCTGCTGGCAGGTGTACTGATGTCTTTGCTTTCCTATCTGTTCAACAAAAATGCCGCCGATGCAGTATCCACCTTCACCGCCATCATGTGCGTATGCGCTCCTTTGACCTCCACCCTTGCAGCAAACCTTCCGCTGTATCGGATGTCCAGCCACCTGGTTCCGTCCGGTGCTATGGTTTCCGGCTACTCTGCAATCGAAGCTTTTGCAAATACAGAAGGTGTCATCATGGATGCAAAGGATCTGTTCCATCCATCTGACGTGATGCTTCACGGCATCAAGCCTTTTGACCAAAGCCAAATCGACTCTGTGATTCTGGACGCTGCCAGCGTCATGTGCAATACCGACGGTATGCTCACTGATGTGTTCAACAAAATCATCGGCTCCGACCGCTCCATGCTCCGTCCTGTAGAAAATGTCACTTATGAGGATTCCATGGGACTGTCTGCCTGGGTGGACGGCAAGCGTGTCCTAATCGGCAACCGGGAATTGATGGTAAATCATGGTGTCGAAGTTCCCAGCAGCGACTATGAAATGCGTTTTGTAAAAGACAGCAAAAATATCGTTTATCTGTCCAACTCCGGTGAGCTGTCCGCTATGTTTGTCATTAGCTATCGTCCAAACGATGCGACACAAAAGCAGCTGGATGAACTGGCTGAAAGGGAACTGAATCTGATTATCAAGACCTCTGACCCCAATATCACCGCTGAAAAAATCAATTCGATTTACAGCTTCCCTCTGGATCAAATCAAATTGATGCCTGCAAAATTCCATACCTCTTACGAGCAGTTGACCGCTGAAAAAGAAAGCTCTCCTGCCAAAATCGGGTTCATCGGTTCTTCCAGAAATATGGTCAACGCCATTCTGGAATGTATCAGTGTAAAAACTTCTATTGACCAGGCAGTCCTGATTCAGATGATTGCTGTTGTGGTAGGATATGGATTGGTTTCTTTGTTCTCCCTTATGGGTAACCTTTCCTACCTCAGCGTTGGGCATCTGATCCTGTTCCAGATAATCTGGGCAGCCATTGGTATCTTGGTTCCAAACTTAAAACTCCACAAGTAATATCAAATGAAAAACAGCATCCCTTTGGGTGCTGTTTTTTTATGTTCAAATACCGATCGGGCCGCTTTTTCCACCGATGAGTTGATTTCTTAACAAAGGTAAATTCTTTTATGTTATACTAAAGCCAGAAAAAGGAAGGAGGAAACTATATGAGATTCAAACTGATAATTGCCCCAGATCAGGAGGAGGAAATTCAGGCCACTGTACACAAGGAAAGTGAGTTTATCTCCAGATTGGAAAACATCGTTCTCAGCTACAACGGCACAGATAAAATCGCCGCCTATACTGAAGATGAAATGGTTCTGATTCCTTTCCAAAATATCGAATGCATTTTCCTTGTGGAAGGAAAAACCTATGCTGTGGATGAAAACGGAAGAAAATATCTTTTAAAATATCGCTTATATAAATTGGAGGAACTGCTGCCCCAGAATTTCTTCCGCATCAGTAAATCGGCTCTTGCAAATCTCGACCGGCTTCAGCAGCTGGTGCTTTCCTTTAACGGTTCTGTAGACGCTGTGTTTCGGTGCGGATATCGAGATTATGTTTCTCGTCGGTGTCTGTCCACTTTGAAAAGGAGGCTTGAAATATCATGAAAAAACAGTATATAAAGCATTTTTTTAAAATTGGTGCTATGTCTGCCGGAGGCGGCCCTCTAATCCTTGCGCTGGTTTATATCTTTTTGATGCAGTCCGGTACGGTGGAAACTTTGTCTATATCCAAAATAATTGCAGAAATCCTTTCCAGCTTGATACTGGCCTTTATCGCAGGAGGATGCAGTGTGGTCTACACCATAGAAAAACTTTCTCTTATGGGAGCTACTTTCCTCCATTCCTCTGTTCTCTGTCTGAACTACCTGATAATTTATGCGGCAAACGGCTGGATTTCTCGTTCTGTTTCTTCCATATTGTGGTTTATCGGAATTTATCTTGTGATTTATTTTGTGATCTGGACAATTATCTATCTGTCCATCCGGCACAGTGTGGGAAAGCTTAACCAAAAACTTCAAAAATAGAACAAAAAAGAGAAGGCATTCAAGCCTTCTCTTTTTTGCGTGCGAAATGCTATTTTGTCTTTTCTTCCAGCCATTTGGAAAGGTCATCAATATCCTGCTGTGTCAAATCATTGGAATCGTACAGAGTATTGACCAAGCTCATAACGGAATTTTTGTGCAGCTTCTGTAAAAAGTTTCTGGTTTCAAATTCCTTGTATTCCTCACGGTCTACCTGAGGATAATAGATTCTTTCTCTGCCGCGTTTTTCCGATGAGAGAAATCCTCTGTCAATCAATCTGGAAAGCAGGGTCAGCAAGGTGGAAATATTCCAGTTTTTCTTGCCGCTGATTACCTTCATGACATCATTGGTAGACATGGGCGGCGTATTGTCCCAAATTGCTTTCATAACTTCCAGCTCTGCGTCTGGCAATCGTTTCATCTTGTCAAACATAACTTCACCCGTTTCTGCCCAAAACCCTTTGGGCCATTTTAGATTCATCCCACCTTAATTATTACTAGCGTAACATTCTTTGTCAATGCGTTTTCAAAAATTATTCAGTTTTAACCAAAAAATAATGGATTTTTTTGTCAGTTCTTCCGCATCCTCCAAAGACTTCAGATTCCCTTTCCATTCCATTGACAGCCTTCTTCCCATGATGATAAACTATCTTGAGATTATTAAAAATTTATATGATAAACGTGTCACTTTAAGAAAGGATTTATATGGACCAGATTTTATTTGAACACCTTCCGCTCTCTGAGGAACTTCTCCGTGCTGTTTCTGAAATGGGATTTACTGCGCCTACGCCAATTCAGAGCCAGAGTATTCCTCTCATCCTTGAGGGTCATGACGTAGTTGGCCGTTCCCAGACCGGTACCGGCAAAACTGCTGCTTTCGGCATCCCTGCCATCCAGATGGTAGATCCTTCCCTGGATCGCCGCATGGCTCAGGTTCTGCTGTTATGCCCTACCAGAGAACTGGCTGTTCAGGCATGCGAAGAACTCAAAAAACTTGCCCGCTACTGCCGCGGTGTGCATGTCTGCGCTGTTTATGGGGGCGCTCCTATCGAACGTCAGATCGTTCAGCTGAAAGATGCCAACATCATCGTAGGCACTCCCGGCCGTGTGATGGACCATCTGCGCCGCCGCACTCTGAAAATTTCCGATCTCCGCATGGTAATTCTGGACGAAGCTGATGAAATGCTCAGCATGGGCTTCCGAGAAGATATCGAAACCATCCTCACCGAGGCTCCAGAAGAACGCCAGACCGTTCTGTTCTCTGCAACCATGCCTCCAGAAATCATGAAGCTCATCGATAGCTTCCAGAAAGACCCAGAACTTGTGGAAATCAACAAATCCCAGGTAGCTCTCAACAGCATCGAACAGTTCTACTATGATATTCCCACCGGTCGCAAAAACGATGCGCTGGCTCTGCTGCTCCACTATCATGAGCCAAAACGCTCCATTATCTTCTGCAACACCAAACGCATGGTAGAAGACCTGTCCAACTGGCTCATCGACCACGGCTTCAAGGCCGAAGGTCTTCACGGCGATTTGAAACAGTCCCAGAGAACGGTTGTTATGAATTCCTTCAAAGCAGGCCGCACCGCTATTCTGGTTGCAACAGACGTTGCTGCCCGTGGTATTGACGTGGACGACATCAACTGTGTATTCAACTATGACATCCCGCAGAACGCTGAATACTATGTTCACCGTATCGGCAGAACTGGACGTGCAGGAAAAAGCGGCTGCGCTTATACCCTGTGCTGCGGACGCTTCCAGCTCCGTCAGATGGAACAAATTTCCCGCATTGCAAAGGCAGAAGCTGTTCTTGCTCCAGTGCCAATGCCAGAAGAAATCCTGACAAAACAGAGAGAACACAGCGCGCAGGAATTGGCCGCTGTATTGCTGGACAAGGAAGATTTCCCATATATGTCCGCAGTAGAATCCCTCTGTGAAAACTTCACACCAGAACAGGTAGCTGCTGCTGCTTTGGAACTTCTTTATGGCTCTAAATCCAAAAATCTTCCTGACGGCAAAGGCATCAACCGTGAGAAAAAACGCCGTTCTCCAAAGGACTATGTAAAACTTCTCATCAACGCCGGCTACAATGCCCGCATGGTTCCAAACTTTATCGTTGGTGCTATTGCAGAACGCACCAATCTGTCTGGCCGTGATATCGGTAAAATCGAAATCTTTGACGACAACACCACCGTTGAAGTTCCAAAGGATCAGGCTGAGGACGTACTCAACGCCATGCAGGACTGCCGCATCAACGGTCAGGACGTTGCTGTCAGCGTCATGAAGGCTTCTGTGAAACCGCAGAGAAACAACGATAACCGCTCCTACAAAAAGAATAACCGCAGAGATTCCTACGAGGGCAAAAAGAACCGTGACCATAAGGGCAGAGGAAACTACGTCAGCAAAAAAGATATGCTGGATCAGTTTGACCATTCCTCCGAAGAAAGAAAGGAATCTTCCGAAAACTTCCACGGGGAGAAAAAGTCTTACAACAAAGGCTCCTACGACCACAAGAAGGGTGATTTCAAAAAAGGCTCCTACGACCACAAAAAGGGCGATTTCAAAAAAGGTTCTTACGACCACAAAAAGGGCGATTTCAAAAAAGACGGCTACAAAAAATCCTACTCCGACCATAAAGGCGGACGAAAAAAATCCTCTTACGCAGAACGGTTTGAATCTTATGATAAAAACGCAGGCGGAAAATCCTACCACAAAGGGGACAAATCCCACGGAAAAGGAAACTTCTCCAAACATCGCTAAATCCTTTTCCTCCTGCTGATTTTAAAAGGAGGTACCGATTTGTCTTTTACCATAACTTCTTTAGATTGCGGACTTCTGGTGGAGGGAATCACCAATCTTGACTTAGCTCAAACTCTGGACTGCGGACAATGCTTCACCTTTTCCCAGCTGCCAGTTTCGGACTGTATTCCTAATCTGAACCAAACCTGGCAGGGCTGGGCCGGAAATCATCCCCTGACTATTTCTTCCCGGAAGGACGGCGCTCTGCTGTTCCACGATACAACACAGGAGCTGTTCCTGTCTTTCTGGAAGAATTACTTCGACTTAGACACCGACTACGGAAAAATCAAATCTCTCCTTTCCCAGGATGAAACGCTGGCAAAGGCTATCACCTTTGCCCCCGGCATCCGCATCCTGCGTCAGGATGGCTGGGAGGCTCTGTGCTGCTTTATTATCAGTCAGAACAATAACATCAAACGCATCAAGGGAATTGTTCAGCGGCTTTGTGAAGGCTTTGGAGAGCCTATCGGAGAAGGCTGCTTCTCTTTCCCCTCCCCACAGATATTAGCCAAATGCACCGTGGAGGACTTAGCCCCTCTAAGAAGTGGATTCCGAGCCAAATATCTAATTGATGCTGCCAAAAAAGTTCACAGCAAGGAAGTGAATCTGGATAAAATTCCTTCCATGAGTTTATCTGATGCAAAGGCAGAACTCATCAAAATTCTGGGCGTTGGCCCAAAGGTGGCGGACTGTGCTTTGCTTTACGGATTTTATCGGCTGGAATGTTGTCCCATGGATGTTTGGATGAAGCGTGTCTTTGCTGTGCTGTATCCAAAGGGTCTGCCGGAATGTGCCAAAGATCATATCGGCATTGCCCAACAATATCTATTCCACTATGCGCGAACCTGCCTGAACTTAAAGGACGAAGAACCTCCAAAGAAAAAGGCTTCTCCCAAAAAGAAAGCTTCTTCTAACAAGGAGGCTCATTCCGCATGAGAAAATTTCTGCTTCCTTTTTTGATGGTATTTACTCTATTATTTTCCTCCTGTTCTCCAAAGCCTGAGGAAGAAAACCCAGAACCTCCTGCCCCAGAAGCCACAGTTCTGGGAGAAACAGAAAAGGATATTTCCGAGGAAAATCCAAAGGTTCTCCAGCAGCCAGAAGAATTTTTGCTTTGCGCTTATCTGCCTCTCAACGCAGTCAACGATATTTCTCAAATCCCAGAAGGAAGTTTGGAAATGCTGGACTACCTTATCTTGAACACCGGTGTTTACTGGAATCAGCAAGGAGAGTTGCTGGTGGCAGAAAACTTTGATTTCATCGCAAGACAGCTTTCCCAAAAGGTAAACCTCTATGCTACAGTAAATCCTAAAGGCAGCATGATTCGGGAAGGTCAAGCCGGCACATCCATAGACACTTTAGAAAAGCGTCAGGCTCTGAGCCAAAATATTGCAGAGTTTGCCGCAGAATATAATCTTGCCGGCATCGACATCGACTGGGAATTTCCAGAAGAAACCGAGTGGGAATTGTTAGGGGAACTGCTTCTCCAATTAGAGCAGGACTTGGGAGAAAGGCAGCTTTCCCTAGCCTTTTATCCAAAAAATATTTCTCTGCCAGAAGATTCTTTCCATGCAGTGGATCGAATCCACATTATGGCCTACGACCTTTTTGACCAACAAGGGTTCCACAGCACCTTGGAAACAGCGGTTTCCAGTGTGGAATATTTCATCGAAATGGGCTTTGAACCGCAGCAGCTTTCCCTGGGTATTCCGGCCTACGGCCGTCCCCTGGACGCTTCGGCTCAATGGGTCTTTTATAAAGATATCGACCCCACCGCCCTTTCTTCAGAAAATCCTGACCTGATGGGAAATATCTACTTTAACTCCCCTGCGCTTGCCGCTCAAAAAATTCAGCTGGCAAAAGAATATCATCTGGGCGGAGCCATGCTCTATCATTTGCTCTGCGATAAAACACAACAAGATTCTATTTTGTATGCTATGAAAAAAGCCGCAGAATAGTATTCCTTCGGTCAATCAGCCGGAGAGCCTCCCCATTACGGAAAAGCTCTCCGGCTGATTGATTTTACTTTAACAATGTAAAGTATTGCCATGGCCTCCAAAGTATGCTATAGTTTCTCCAGACAGCTTCGTCGATTTTCTGTCCAACGGCGAAGAAAACGAAATTAGAGCTTTTGCAAAGCTGAACTTAAAAATCAAAACAGAAAGAGGTTAATTGCATTGAACAAGGAAAAAGAAATCACTGTCATTGGCCACAAAAGTCCTGATACCGATTCTATCTGCTCTGCCATTGCTTACGCTGATCTGAAGCAGAAAATCACCGGCAAGCGTTACGTCCCAAGACGAGCAGGTGATATCAACAAGGAAACTTCTTTCGCCCTTTCCTACTTCGGCGCAGAAGTGCCTAAATATCTTTCCGATGTCCGCACCCGTGTATGCGATATGGAAATCAAAGAGGTTCCCGGTGTAAGCAGAAAAATTTCCATCAAACAAGCCTACAGCCTGATGAAGGAATATAATGGCAGTTCCCTGTGCATCACAAAGCCAGACGGCTCCCCGGCAGGCATCATCACCATGTCCAACATCGCCGCTTCTGATATGGACGTTTACGACAACCGCATCGTTTCCAAAGCAAAAACCCCTTACGAAAACATTGTCCGTGTTCTGGAAGCAAAAGTCATCTGCGGCGATACCAGCGGTGTATTTGAAGAAGGCCGCGTCACCATCGCTGCAAACACTCCAGAAATGATGGTAGACTATGTTGACGAACACGATATGGTCGTTGTGGGCAACCGCTTTGAAACTCAGTTCTTCTCCATCGAGATGGGAGCTTCCTGCATCATCCTCTGCACCGGCGCTGAACCAAACCAAACTATTATCGACCGCGCTAAAAACAAAGGCTGCATCATCCTGTCCAGCCCATACGATTCTTACACTGTGGCAAGACTGATCAACCAGAGTATGCCTGTTGATTTCTTTATGACTTCCCACCACCTGATTTCCTTCTCCCTCTATGATTATACCGACGAAGTAAAAGAAGTTATGGCAAAGGAACGTCATCGCTGCTTCCCTGTCCTCAATGAACAGGGCCATTACATCGGACAAATCTCCAAGCGTTCCTTCCTGGCCACCGAGAAAAAGCAGGTCATCCTTGTGGACCACAACGAAAAGAATCAGGCTGTCAACGGCATCGAATCCGCCGATATCCTGGAAATCATCGACCATCACCGTTTGGGCGGTCTGGAAAGCATCAATCCTGTTTATTTCCGCAACCAGCCTTTGGGTTGTACCGCTACCATTATTTTCCAGATGTACCATGAAAACAACATCGAAATCGAACCTAAGATTGCTGGTCTGCTCTGCTCTGCCATCCTGTCCGATACTCTGATGTTCCGCTCTCCAACCTGCACCAGTGTAGATCAGGCTGCCGCTGAGGAGCTGGCTAAGATTGCAAACATTGATATTCCTGAATATGCTCAGGCTATGTTCGAGGCTGCCAGCGACCTTTCCTCCCGCTCCATTGAGGAAATCTTCTATCAGGACTGCAAAAACTTCTGCACCGCAGGAAGAAACTTCTCTGTAAGTCAGGTAACTTCTGTCAGCGCAGCAAGCCTGAAGGCTTTGATTCCAGACCTGAAAAAATTCATGAAAGAAAAATCAGAACAGAGCCCTTCCACCATGCTGTTCTTTATGCTGACCAACATCATCGAAGAAAGCACCATCGTCCTTTGCAGCGGCGAGCATGCTGAAGATGTCCTGAAGCAGTCCAACAATATCACCGAACTTCCTCAAGATGGACTTCTTGTTCCCGGAATGGTTTCCAGAAAGAAACAATTCCTGCCATCCATCATCGCCACCCTTCAGGAATAATTCCCTCCGTTTTTGCAGAAAATCATGCACCAAAACTGCGTTTTCCCATATTCTGAAAGAGAAGGCTTTTTCCTTAATCTTTCTGAAAGGGTGAAACGCATGAATCGTCAAAACAAAAATCAGCGATTTGAGAAAAACAACGCTGAACCTCTTGCAGCTTTTCCAGATGCAGATACTTCTGTTTATCCCAGAAGGGATGAACCGACCACTCTCCCCAGCTTCCCAGATGTAGAAGGTGGTTCTCCAGCCTATCCTGGTGATGATGAACCGACTATTCTCCCCAGCTTTCCAGATGTAGAGGGTGGTTCTCCGGCTTATCCTGGAAATCGTCCTCCTTTGGTGCCTCCTGTTTACCCAATCATCAAACCTGGACTGCCTCCAGCCCAGCGTTGCTGTCGAGTCAGATTCTTCCATGCCGCCCCGCAATGCGGCCCTGTGAACATCGAAGTAGGCGCACAGCGAGTGGTTTCCAACCTGGCTTTCGGAAACTTTTCTTCCTACAACTGCTACGGGGAGGGATTTCGTCCTATCAGCATCATCAATGCCAGAAATAGGCGTTCGGTTCTTTTGCGAAAAACTGTACCGTTTAATTCCAATGACACCATCACCTATGCCATCGTCAACAATCCGGTGGACGGCAGTTTGGAACTGGTGCAAATCAGCGACAATTTCTGCGGCTCCCAGATGGGCGGCTTTTCCTGCCTGAGAATGGTGAATCTGCTGCTGGGAAGTTCCTCTCTTGATCTTCTTCTCCGAGATGGCAGGGTTTTGTTCTCTGATGTCCGCTATAAGGAATCCACAATTTCCCGAAGACTTCGTTCCGGTAATTATACTTTCTATGTTTCTAACACGCCTTCCCAAATCCAACCAAGATTTGTGGATGTGGAAATGGATGACCGGTCTGTGGATGTCAGTGACCGATACCTTCCAGGATATGGCGAACTAGACCCAGTTTTGTCCTTCTCCCTCCGAGTAAGGTCAGGGCTTGCCTATACCGCTTATATCATCGGCCAGGAAAACACCGACGAGGTTCAGGCCGTAATCTCTGCTTTTTAATTACTTACAAAATAAACCTCCGCAGAAAATTCTGCGGAGGTTTTGTGATATCCTTATCCTCTAGTTGGGGCAAATTGGCTGTAATACAAATCGTGATAGAACCCCTTCTTTTGAAGCAATTCTTCGTGGGTACCCTGCTCCATGATTCTTCCATGATCCATCACCAGGATGCAGTCCGCCTCCCGAATGGTGGACAACCGATGCGCTACCACGAAACTGGTATGTCCTTTCATCATCTGAACAAAAGCTTTCTGTATCTTCAGCTCTGTTCTGGTGTCGATGCTGGAAGTCGCCTCGTCCAAAATCAATAAATCAGGTTTGGTCAACATGGCTCTTGCAATACACAAAAGCTGTTTCTGACCCTCTGAAATGTTTCCCCCATCTTCTGCCAGCACAGTATCATAGCCATAAGGGAGCCGCATGATGAAGCTATGGGCATGGGCGGCTTTTGCCGCAGCAATGATTTCTTCCTCAGAAGCATCCGGTTTTCCATAGGAAATGTTTTCTCGGACAGAACCGGTAAACATCCAGGTGTCCTGCAATACCATTCCATAAAGAGAGCGCAGAGAATTTCTCCCTATTTTTTCTATCGGCGTTCCGTCCACTCGAATCTGGCCTTGGTTTGCATCGTAAAATCGCATCAAAAGATTGATCATAGTGGTTTTTCCGCAGCCGGTAGGCCCTACAATAGCAATCCTTTGACCTGGCTCCACGTTCAAATTAAAGTTTTGAATCAAAGGATGTTCCTTATTGTAGGCAAAATCCACATGGTCAATTTCTATTTTTCCTTTGCTGCAAGAAGGATATACAGAGTCAGGCGCATCCGGTGCTTCTTCCGGCGCATCAATAAGGGCAAACACCCTTTTTACGCTGGCAAGGGCTGTCTGCAATTCCGTGATAACTCCGGTGATTTCGTTGAAAGGTTTGGTATACTGGTTGGCATAGGTCAGAAAACTGGTCAGTGCCCCTACAGAAATTCCCCCGGCAATACTGGACAAAGCCCCGAAAATCGCTACCGCTCCATAAATCATATTATTGATGAATCGTGTGGTCGGGTTTGGCAGAGAAGAATAAAACTGAGCTTTTACCCCATTATAATAAAGGGCTGTGTTAATCTGGTCAAAGTCGCAGCAAGCCCTTTCTTCATAGCCGAAAGATTTTACAACCTTTTGATTTCCCACCATTTCTTCGATATATCCGCTGAGCTTTCCTTTGATGGCACTCTGCTGCTGAAACAGTTTGAAAGAGCGTTTTGCAATGAACGAAGATACAAACAAAGACAAAGGTGTCAGTACAATAACAACTAAGCCCACCTTGAAGTTGATGGACAGCATATAGCCCAATGTTAGAAATATCGCAATCAGCCCTGAAAACAGCTGGGAAAATCCTTGCAGCAGACCATCGGATACCGAGTCGATATCGTTGACCACCCTGCTGATGATATCCCCGTGAGAGCGGTTGTCAATTTGAGAAAGCGGTACTGTTTCCAATTTATTGAACGCTGCATTTCTCAAATCTCTGACCGTTTTATAAGTCAGCTTGTTGGTATTGAGAATCATGAGCCAGGAAAACAGCGCAGCCAACAAGGCCGCTCCCACCAGTTGCCCCAAGATTGGAAACAGCTTTCCAAAATAAACTTTTCCCGGCTCCAGAATGCAGTCAATTCCTTGTCCAATCAGCACCGGAGTATATAAAGTCAAGGATACACTGAGCAAAGCAAAGAGCATTGCTCCCGTTAAATATTGGATATGAGGGAAACAAAACTGAAGGAGTCGTTTTAAAACATCTCGTCTTTTTTCCATATTCATCTATCCTGTCCCTCCTTCTGCTGTTCGTTCTGTGACCAATAGATTTCCTGATATTCCTTGCATCTCTCTAATAGTTCTTCATGAGTTCCCATATCTGCCAGCTTTCCATCATCAATAACCATGATTTGATCCGCTCCGCCCACGGTGGCGGCTCTCTGGGACACAATCAATATGGTAACTGGATTTTCCCTATGGGCAGAATATTCTGCCAGAGAACGCCGCAAAGCTGCATCTGTAGCAAAATCCAGCGCACTGGCACTATCATCCAAAATCAAGATATCTGGAGAATCTACCAAAGCTCTGGCAATGGACAGCCTCTGTTTCTGCCCACCAGAAAAATTAGTTCCCCCCTGCGCCACATAAGTATCCAGCTTATCTGGAAGCTCCCGCACAAAAGCATCTGCTTGCGCAATTTTCAAACAATCCCAAATTTCTTGGTCGGAGGCTTTGGGGTTTCTCCATCTCATATTCTGCCGAAGGCTTCCAGAAAACAGCACCGATTTTTGAGCTACGATGGAAACTTTTTTTCTCAACTGCGGCACCGGATAATCCTCCAACAGAACACCATCTATTTTGATTTCCCCCCTGGAAGTTTCATAGAATCGTCCCAACAAATTCACCAGGGTGGATTTTCCGCAGCCTGTACCGCCAATGATTCCTATAGTCTGACCCTGTTCCACTGTAAAATTGATTTCATTCAAAGCATAATCTCCAGCTTCTGGATAAACAAAACTTACATGTTCAAAAGAAATCTTCGGTTCCTCTTTCTTTGGCTCTGCCGGAGTTCTTGTGCGGTTCACCACCGAAGAATGAGTATCCAAAACATGGGAAACTCGGCCTGCGGAAGCTGCTGCCCTGGTCAGAATCACAATCAAATTGGCCAGCGCAATCATAGCAATCAAAATTTGATTCAAGTAATTGACAAAAGCAATTACTTCGCCCTGGGTCATTCCTCCCGATTCCACCCGGAACCCCCCAAACCAAAGCACCGCTGCAATGGCAAGGTTGATGATGACGCTGGTGAGAGGATTCAGCAGAGCAGAAACCCTTCCCACCTGAACCGCAGTATTCATTTGATCCAGACTGGCCTGTGCAAATCGTTCCTTCTCTTTTTCCTGGCGGGAAAAAGCCCGGATTACCCGAACTCCCGATAAGTTTTCCCGGGTAATCAGAGATATGCGATCCAGCTTTTTCTGAATCAGCCGATAAAACGGGATACATCGGCTCATAATCAAATACAGCACCAGTCCCACCAAAGGACAGGCTGCCAAAAAAATGCAGGCCAGTTTCCAGTCTAAGGCCAACGCCATCACCGTAGCTCCCACCACCAGGAAAGGAGCGCGGATCAGCAGACGAATCAACATCGCCACTCCCAACTGGAGCTGGTTCACATCGTTGGTAATATTTGTAATCAAATCCGGCGTGCTTAAATGATCTATTTCTGTATGGGATAGCCTCATAATATGGGAAAACATCTCCGACCGAAGCACCGTCCCAAAACCCTGGCTGGCTCTGGCGGCGCAGTACTGACACACCAGGGCGCAGATCAGTCCCACCACCCCCAGCAAGACCATGATACCTCCCATTTTCAGCACATAGGAAACATCTTTTTCCCCTATGCCTACGTCTATCATCTTCGCCATCACCAGCGGAACAATCAGCTCAAATATTGCCTCTGTCAGCTTGAACATCGGGCCAATTATGACTTCCTTCCGAAATCGTTTTAGATACTTTGTAAGTTTTAACATCTTGCTCCTCCCCATTGGATTTTCCTCAAGTAACGTGATATGATTATATCACATTTTAGCATAAATAAGCTTCATTCAGGTCATATTACTAGGCAATCTTTGTTTTTATTTGTCTTTTAAGGAGGTCTTTTCTTCATGGATAACATATTTTCTTACAATATCCTGGTCACTTTGGATAAAAATTACCTTCATGTATTGAGTGTCATGCTGTTTTCTTTGGTAAAATCTGACCCTAACGGGGATTTTACTGTTTATGTGGCGCACAACAGTTTGTCTTCTGAAGATTTTGATAATCTGTCCCTGATTTCCCCTAACCTTCATTTTGTCGATGTTTTTATCCCTGACGATTTCTTAAAGGATGCTCCCATCTCTGACCGCTATCCCAAAGAGATGTACTTCAGGCTTTTTGCCGCTCGATATCTTCCGGGAGAACTGGATCGCATCCTCTATCTCGACCCAGATTTGGTGGTGCTCCATCCTTTGCGGGAGCTGTACTCCATCTCTTTTGGTGATTCTCTGTTTGCAGCGGCTTCCCACATCGAAAGCTTTAGCTTTGAAATGTTCAATCGCTGCCGGCTTCATCTGCCGGAAGGAACCCGCTACATCAACTCCGGCGTTATGATGATGAACCTTTCCCTTCTGCGAAAAATTCAGCAGGAACGAGCTGTTTTTGACTTTATCAATTCCCATAAACATTCCCTGATGCTGCCGGACCAGGACGTGCTCAACGCTCTGTATGCAGACAGAACCTTATTCCTAGACCCCTTAAAATATAACCTTGGAGAAAAATATCTTCGTCTGCACAACATGAAACTTCCTAAAGAAAAACAGCTTTCGGTGGACTGGGTCAGGGAACAGACCTGCATTATCCATTATTATGGACGAAACAAACCCTGGAAACCTGGATACAAGGGAAATCTGGATGTCTTTTATCGGGAATTTGAGCAGGAACTTTTCGGGAAATAAGCCTGTTCTTATAAGAAAAACTTTCGTTCCCCTCTTTTATCCTCTCGGACGTTTATGGTATAATAAGTTATTCACTTCTTTAACCCCTTGTGGGATCATTAGTTTTAACTGACAGAAAGGTAAGATTCTATGGCAGAAAATCAGCAGAAGGATATCAGCCGTATCCGCAATTTCTGTATCATCGCACACATTGACCACGGCAAGTCTACTCTTGCTGACCGTATTTTGGAAAAAACACAGACCATCTCTCTGCGTGAAATGTCCGATCAGCTTTTAGATAATATGGATTTGGAACGGGAACGCGGCATCACCATCAAGGCCCGCGCTGTAAAAGCCCAGTATACCGCCAAAGACGGCAAAACTTATCAATTCAATCTGATCGATACCCCCGGACACGTTGACTTCAACTATGAGGTTTCTCGTTCTCTGGCTGCCTGTGAAGGTGCTCTGCTGGTAGTTGACTCCACTCAGGGTATCGAGGCCCAAACTTTGGCCAACACCTATCTGGCCATTGAGCATGACCTGGAAGTCGTTCCAGTTGTCAACAAAATCGACCTCCCCAGCGCAAACCCGGAAATGGTCTGCCACGAAATCGAAGATATCATCGGCATCCCTGCTCTGGACGCTCCGCGCATTTCTGCAAAAACCGGACTTAATGTAGAGGATGTTCTGGAACGCATCGTTACCGATATCCCGGCTCCAACCGGCGACCCCAATGCACCTTTGCAGGCTCTGATTTTTGACTCCTATTATGACAGCTACAAAGGCGTTATCGTTTATATCCGCGTAATGCAGGGTACTGTTCATCCCGGCGATGACATCCGCATGATGGCTACCGGAGCTGAATTCCATGTGGTGGAAGTTGGCTACATGGGTGCTACCAACCTGGTGCCATGCGATGGCCTCTGCGCTGGTGAGGTAGGCTACATCACCGCCAGCATCAAGAGCGTAAGAGATACCGTTGTCGGCGACACTGTTACTTTGGCAGATGCTCCTGCTCCAAAGCCTCTGGCCGGTTACCGTCAGGTAAACCCAATGGTATTCTGCGGTATCTATCCTGCGGACGGCGCAAGATATCCTGATCTGCGTGACGCTCTGGAAAAATTGCAGCTCAACGATGCTTCTCTTTCCTTCGAGCCGGAAACTTCCAAAGCTCTGGGCTTTGGTTTCCGCTGCGGCTTCCTGGGACTGCTCCACATGGAGATTATTCAGGAACGTCTGGAAAGAGAATTTAACCTTGACCTGATTACCACCGCTCCTAGCGTTATCTACAAGCTGAACATGACCGACGGCACCACCCTGATGATCGACAACCCAACAAACTACCCTGACCCTTCCGACATCGAAACCGCTGAGGAGCCTTTTGTAAAGGCCAGCATCTTCACTCCAGCTTCCTTCATCGGTACTATCATGGAGCTTTGTCAGGAACGCCGCGGTATTTACAAGGATACAAAATATCTGGATACCGACCGTGTTGAGGTTCATTACGAACTGCCTCTCAACGAAATCGTTTATGACTTCTTCGATGCGCTCAAATCCCGTACCAAAGGCTATGCCTCCTTCGACTACGAGCTTTGCGGCTACAAACCGTCCAAGCTGGTAAAACTGGATATTATGATCAGCGGAGAAATCGTGGATGCTCTGTCCTTTATTGTCCATGCTGACCGTGCTTACAGCCGCGGCAGAAAAATGGCTGAGAAGCTCAAGGAGAATATCCCGCGTCAGATGTTCGAGGTTCCGATTCAGGCAGCCATCGGCGGCAAAATTATTGCTCGTGAAACCGTTAAAGCATTCCGTAAAGACGTTCTCGCAAAATGTTATGGCGGCGATATTTCTCGTAAAAAGAAACTTCTGGAAAAACAGAAGGAAGGCAAAAAGAGAATGCGCCAGCTGGGTTCTGTGGAAGTTCCGCAGGAAGCATTTATGGCAGTTCTCAAACTGGACGAATAATTTTACTGTAAAAACAAGCGGAGGACAAAAGTCCTCCGCTTCTATTTTTTACATCCTATTAGGAAATATTAAGTTTTTCCGGGATATACTTTTCAACAATCTGGCGGGCGGTATCATTATCTTCCAGCATCAGCATCACCACATAGCTGCCACGTTCAAAAATCACCGCATCCTGGGCAATGCGAAAAGAGTCGTATACGTCAAAATTAGAAAATTCTTTGATTCGGTCTTCCTTGCGTTTTTTCAAAGCAGTAATCACATTGTCCCGGTGCGAGGAACCATTTTCGTCGGTTCCTTCCTTTGGCAGGATGATGTACACGTCATCCGCCCCAAAATCGCCTTCCACATAACGAACATAGCTCTCTGCCACATCGTTTGTCAAATCCAAGCCAACCTCCTGCTCCAGTTCTTGTGGCGTAGGCTCTTTCAGACCAGTTCGTTTTCCAACCTTTTGATAAATCTGCTCAATGGCTTTCTGCGGTCTTGCTTTTTGTTGATTCTGCTGTTCCTGTTTTTCTTCTGGAGGAGGCAGACTGGTATCCAGTGCTTCACATCCAGTCAGCATCCCTGTGCAGAGGATTGCCGCCATCAGCAGACTGACAGCTTTTGTATATAAATATTTCATGGGATTTCCACCTTTCCCGGCCCAACCTTTTCGGCCTGATCTGTCCTATCTCTTTTCAAATTATAATGGATATCCCCAAACTGTCAAGCTGTTATATCCTGTTCCTTAAAAAAGTTCACACCATGTTTATGTTCTGATTTTACTTGTTCCTGAAAAATTCCCCTTTACGCTATCCCCAGCTTATGTTACAATAATCTTACATCTTCCCCGATTCCGGGGATTTTTCTACTTTATTACAGGAAAGGAATCTATATTATGAGCCCTAAAAACTTTATCATCATCGTTGCTGTCATCCTTCTGATTGCTGCCATTGCAATCGCCTGGTATGTGCAGAAATCCGTCCGCTTTGCAAAAGGCAAATACGGCAAGCAGTCTGTAAAAGCTGCCCTTCAGCGTTATGCTGCGGCAAGAAACTACAAACTTCTGGAAAATGTCCAGATCGATGTGGACGGCGAAACCCAGACCATCGACTTTATTCTGGCAGGTTACTTTGGCCTGATCTTTGTTTCTGCTCTCCAGGGTCAAGGTGACTTCTACGGTGACTTCAAGGAAGAATACTGGTCCTTCATGAGCGATACCCAGAAAGTCCGCTTCTTAAATCCAGTAAGAGAAATGGATAAAAAACTGGATCTGTTCCGTAAACTGATGGCTCAGAAAAAAATCTATAATGTCAAAATAGACCCTGCTGTTGTTGTAGTCGGTTCCAAAGCGGACACCCCTCTCTATCTCAGTCATGTGGGCGAAGAAAACATCGTGATGGATATGAATGGATTCAAGAAATTCCTTCAGGATGAAAAATTTGAAAAAGACAACGGCCTGGATCTGGACGCTGTTCTGAAAGTTCTTCAGTAATACCGAAAAAAAAGCACCTCAAATGAGGTGCTTTTTTTGTATCATGGATGTAAGATAAGCAAAGATTAAGCTTTGTTGATGGAGCCGAACAGTTCCATTTTTTCTTTCACTTTCGCTTTGATTGCTTCAACGCCTGGTTTCAGAACTTTTCTTGGGTCAAAGCCTTTTGCTTCAGCGTCTTTGTTTGCTTCAAAGTATTTACGAACTTCCTGGGTAAATACGATCTGGCATTCAGTGTTAACGTTGATTTTGGAAACGCCTTTTGTGATAGCGTCTTTTACCATATCGTCAGGAATACCTGTGCCGCCGTGGAGGACCAGAGGCATTGTGCCGGTCTTTTCCTGGATTTTAGCCAGAACGTCCAGACGCAGGCCTGGCCAGTTTTCAGGGTATACGCCGTGGATGTTGCCGATACCAGCAGCCAGCATATCTACGCCCAGTTCGCAAATGCTTGCACATTCGTTAGGGTCAGCAATTTCGCCGCCGCCCAGAACACCGTCTTCGTCGCCGCCGATTGCGCCAACTTCAGCTTCAACAGAAATGCCTTTGGAATGAGCCAGAGCAACGATTTCTTTTGTCTTTTCGATGTTTTCTTCGATGCCATATTTGGAACCGTCAAACATTACGGAAGAGAAGCCTTTTTCGATGCACTCTTTTGCTGCTTCGTAGCTGCCGTGGTCAAGATGCAGAGCAACAGGAACAGTAATGTTGAGTTCTTTGAGCATACCTTCTACCATACCAACGATGGTGGTGTAGCCGCCCATATATCTGCCTGCGCCTTCGGATACACCGAGGATGACAGGAGAGTTGTTTTCCTGTGCGGTTTGCAGAATAGCTTTGGTCCACTCAAGGTTGTTGATGTTGAAATGTCCTACTGCATATTTGCCAGCTTTAGCTTTGTCCAGCATTTCTTTTGCAGAAACTAACATGTGAAATTCCTCCTTAATTTTAGAAAAGAACTTTGCTGACCTAAAAAAGTCAGCTGTTACTTTTTATTATAAACAATAATTCTGTGAAAATCAATCGTTTTTCTACCGCGGATTGGTACAAAGGTCAAAGCTTACGGAATGGCCCCCTTTTTTCGTCGGTCTTTTGTTGACATTTGCAAGCAAAGAGCATAAAATAAAATTGGGATAATTAAAGATTTTGCGTTGTTTTATACAAAACTGCAACGCTGGAAGTTAGAAAGGATGATTTGCAGTGAACTATCTCGAAACCTATAAAATCTGGAAAGACCAGAAACTGGAAGACCCGGATCTGATTGCTGAAATGGCTGAAATCGAAGGCAACGAAAAAGAGATCAAAGAACGCTTTATCAAAATGCTGGAATTTGGTACAGCAGGACTCAGAGGCATCCTGGGTGTGGGAACCAACCGTATGAATATTTATACTGTAGCTCTTGCAACTCAGGGAATGGCTGATTATGTAAATCAAAACTTTGAAAACCCATCCGTAGCAATTGCATACGACAGCCGAATCAAAAGCGATTTGTTTGCAAAAATCACTGCAAGAGTATTTGCTGCAAACGGAATCAAAGCCTATCTCTTTAAAGAACTGATGCCGACCCCAACTTTATCCTTTGCAGTAAGGGAACTGGGATGCAGTGCAGGTATCGTAGTGACTGCCAGCCACAATCCAGCGCAGTACAACGGATACAAAGCATACGGCAGCGATGGTTGTCAGCTGAATCCTGATGCAGCAGCAAAAGTTCTGGAACTGGAAAGCAAAATCGATATTTTTAACGGTGTCAAAAAGATTTCTCTGGAAGAAGGTCTTCGCACCGGTATGATCGAATATATCTCTGATGAACTCATCGACAAATTCCTGGATAGAGTGTTTGCTCTCCGTGTCAACAAAGACCCAGTGGAACACAGTGAACTGAAAGTGATCTATACTCCTCTGAATGGTACCGGCAACAAACTGGTTCGCAGAATCCTGTCCAGAATCGGAATCGATGATGTGCATTTGGTTCCGGAACAGGAACTGCCGGACGGACACTTCCCAACCTGCCCATACCCGAACCCAGAAGAAAAATCTACATTGGAACTGGCAATCGCTCTCTGCAAAAAGCTGGATGGTGACCTGGTACTTGCCACCGACCCTGACGCAGACCGTGTGGGCATTGCTGTAAAACATCATGGAGAATATGTTCTCCCAACTGGAAACGAAGTTGGCGTACTGATGCTGGACTATATTGCAAAACAGCGTATCGCCCAGGGCACTATGCCAAAGAATCCGGTTGCAGTAAGATCCATCGTTTCCACCCCTCTGGCAGACGTTGTGGCAGAAAGCTATGGAATCCAGATGATCAGCGTACTGACCGGTTTCAAATATATCGGTGAGCAAATCACCAAGCTGGCAGAAAAAGGCGAAGAAGACCGCTTCCTGCTGGGCTTTGAGGAAAGCTACGGATATATGACCGGCGGCCATGTAAGAGATAAAGATGCTGTCAACGGTTCCATGATTATCTGTGAGATGGCTGAATACTACAAGAAACAAGGCAAGACATTGATTGATGCTCTGGAAGACATCTTCAAAAAATTCGGTGTATATGCCGCAAGAGTAAAGGGTTACACCTTTGAAGGCACCGATGGTATGGAAAAGATGAAGAACATCATGAAGAACATCCGCGAAAATCCACCAAAGAACTTTGGCGGATATGATGTAGTGGCCCTGGCCGACTACCAGACATCCATCAGAACAGATCTTCTTACCGGAAAAGAAAGCACCATCGAACTGCCAAAATCCAACGTTCTGGAATATCAGCTTCAGGATAATCTGAAAGTGATTATTCGTCCATCTGGAACAGAACCCAAGATCAAGGCTTATCTGACTATTGTGACCAACGATAAACCACAAATCGACATAATTGCAGAAAAACTCTTTGAGAGCGCAGAAAACCTGCTCAAATAATATCATGATGAAAAGGCGGGCTGCCATTCTGGCATCCCGCCTTTTTTACATACATGAATATCCCATCTTCTAAAATTTAAGAACAAGCAAAAAACGTCAGATAAATGCCATGGTGAGAAATTTATAGAAAAATTTTTTCTTGCAATTAGAAGGTATCTTGCTATAATAAAAATAAGAGCGAACCAGTATAAATATTAAAAAGAAAAGAGTGTGTGAAATGAAAAAATCCTATGAAATGGATATGTGCAGCGGCCCGTTGCTGAGTAAGATTCTGATGTTTTCCATTCCGCTGATGCTTTCCGGCATATTGCAGCTGTTGTTCAATGCGGCAGATATTATCGTAGTAGGACGCTTTTCAGGCAATCAGGCTCTGGCAGCGGTAGGCTCCACCAGCGCGCTGATTAACCTGATTATCAATATTTTTATGGGCCTTTCTGTAGGCGCTAATGTAGTTGCGGCTCGAAACTTTGGCGCAAGGGATTATGACGGAGTAAGCAATACGGTACACACATCCATCCTCACAGGAATTTTGGGAGGCGTGATTTTAGTCTTTGCAGGAATCATCCTGGCATATCCGGCTTTGGAACTGATGGGGACTCCAGCGGACGTTATCGACCAATCCGCCTTATATATGAGGATATACTTTGCAGGTATGCCAGCCTTGATGGTATATAACTTTGGCGCAGCCATTCTGAGAGCCATTGGCGATACCAAAAGACCGCTGTACTTTATGTTGGTGGCCGGTGTCATCAACGTAGTCCTGAACCTGATTTTTGTTATCGTGTTCCACATGGGCGTTGCAGGCGTTGCGTTGGCAACCATTCTTTCCGAGGTGGTTTCTGCTGTTTTGATCCTTCTGTGTCTGATGAAGATGGATGGTCCCTGTCACCTGGACATGAAAGCTTTGAAATTCCATCCAAAGGAATTCAGCCAGATGCTGAAAATCGGTCTTCCGGCAGGTATCCAGGGCATGATCTTCAGTATTTCTAACGTGCTGATTCAGTCTTCTGTAAACTCTTTTGGTTCTTTGGTCATGGCCGGCAATACCGCAGCCAGCAATATCGAAGGCTTCGTTTATACTTCTATGAACGCTATCTACCAGACTTCCCTCAGCTTCACCAGCCAAAACATGGGGGCAAGAGAGTTTAAGCGTGTGGATAAAGTTCTGATTCAGTGTCAGCTGGTTGTTATCACCGTTGGTCTGATTCTGGGCAATGGCGCATATCTGCTGGGCAACCAGTTACTGGGCATTTATTCTTCTGACCCGCAGGTAATCCAGTACGGCATTCTGCGAATGAGTATCATCAGTTCTACTTACTGTATCTGTGGAATGATGGATGTTATGGTGGGCAGCATCCGCGGACTGGGATATTCTATCATGCCGATGTTAGTTTCTCTAACCGGAGCTTGTCTGTTCCGTGTTATCTGGATCTTCACCATTTTCAAGATGCACCATACCCTGCTTTGCCTGTACATCTCCTATCCAATTTCCTGGATTTTGACTTTCAGCATCCATCTGATTTGCTATCTGGCGGTGAGAAAGAAATCCTTTGCACGGGCAACAGCAGAAGCAGAAGCAAAAGTCCAGGCATAATTTTAAAAAACGTTATGTGAGGTTTTGTTTTCTCCCTGACATAAAAAATCTCCCTGATGCAGTTATTCTCTGCATCAGGGAGATTTTTTGTTACTGTACTTTTTTAGTGGACTACTTTCAGCCTAGAAGGGGCGTTTTTATCTTATCGCCTTTTCAGCATCGACATCATATGACTTTCTTTAGTTGCCTTGCTGTTCAAATCAGGTTATAATAAGAAGAAGCTCATTTGGCAGGAATCATCCTTTGGGTATATTCCATTTCTTTTTACGCACACTAAAACAGAAAATCATTCTACAGGAGATGTGTGTATTGAATCTTTCCCAAAATCTCATGATGCCCCACAAATGCAGCTCTCAAACCATTAACGAAGAAAATCCACCGGTAACCATCCCAGATGCTGAAGAAGAATCTCAACAGTCCCAGCAGATTTTAGAATCCGGTTCTGTCACCATGAAAAAGGCCAAGCACATCATCCACTGCCTGACCATTGTGGGGCAGATCGAAGGACATTATATCCTTCCTCCCCAAAACAAAACCACCAAGTACGAGCACGTGATTCCGCAACTGGTGGCAATCGAACAAGACCCAGAAATCGAAGGACTTATCATCATTCTCAACACCGTTGGCGGAGATGTAGAAGCGGGGCTTGCCATTGCCGAACTGGTATCTGGAATGAAAAAGCCCACTGTTTCCCTGGTTTTGGGAGGAGGCCATTCCATCGGCGTTCCCCTGGCGTGCAGCGCAAGGCAATCTTTTATTGCTCCTTCTGCCACCATGACAGTCCATCCAGTCAGAATGAACGGACTTGTTCTGGGCGTTCCCCAGACTTTATCTTATTTTGACCGGATGCAAGAACGTATCGTTCGTTTCGTTACAGACAATTCCAAAATATCTTCAGAAGAATTTCGGAATCTGATGATGAACACCGGGGAACTTGTTATGGATGTGGGAACCGTTTTGGACGGAGAAAAAGCTGTGGAGGAAGGTCTTATCGACCATCTGGGAGGGCTTAATGAAGCCATTGCCTGCCTGTATCAGATGATCGAGGCGGAAAGTCCTTCTGAAAAGGAGGAGAAAAAATGATTCTTCATTCTGTCGTCCCATCCATGCTGATGCAGCAGATGATCGGTCAACAGGATACTTCTCTGCCTGCTTTTCAAACTGTCTGTCTTTCCGACACTCAAATAGTTTCTGGGGCTTTGCAAAATGGCAGGTTTGTGATTGACCGAATCTATTCCACCGACCCAGCAGATTTTCTTCATCCCGAAAGATTATATCATTCTTTGGGGAAAATCACCTTTTAACTTTATGGGCGCAGCTGCGCCCCTACATACCAGAACAGGAGGAACCCTATGGCAACAAAAAAAGCGCCCTCCCAAAAAGGGAAAGCAAAATCTTCTGCCTCAAGGCAGAAATCACAGAAAAAGCGTGAAGAACAATCCCGCCAGCAATTTTGGGCGATTGTGGTCTTTGCGGTTGCAATTTTTATCGAGGCAACCACTTTAATCAAAGGTCAAAATGTCTGGAACTGGATACACAACTTCTTTCTGGGTATGTTTGGATGGAGTGCCTATCTGATTGCTCCGCTTTTATTTTATATTTCCATTATGACGGCTCTGGATCGTCCCATTGGCCTGATTGGACACAAGGTATGGCAAAGTATGCTGCTGATTTGTCTGCTCAGCGGAGCTACGCAAGTCTTCGGCTCTGGAATCCCTAATGGAAATCTATTGGAAAAGTTCCTGTTCCTGTTCCAAAACGGAGTAGATGGTCATGGAGGCGGCTTCATTTCTGCCATCTTTGGACTTCCTCTGATGTATTGGTTTGGCACTGCTGGGGCAAGGGTCACCATGGTTCTTTTGATTTTTGTCCTGGTCATGGTTTTGACCGGAGGAACCCTGTTGGATTTATACCAGTCTGCTCAAAAGCCAGTAAAGAAAATGGAAGAAGTTTATATCGCCCATTCCGAAATTCGCAGCCAACGGCATCAGGTCGCTGAAGAACAAGCTTTGCAAAACGGAGAATCTCTCCCACCAGCAAAACCTAAATTCACCTTTCCTATTTTTGATATGGGAAAATCTGAAAAAGGCAGCGTCAACAATGAGAGTTTCTTAAACGCCAAACAAAAAAGGGAAGAAGAACTTCTCCAGCTGCAAATATCCCAGGAGCAGTCCTCTCAAAACAGAATGGATTGGATAGAGAACCCATCTCAAGAAAAATTCCAGCAAAAACAAAACCATCGAACAAAAGAATCCTCTCCTCCAAAACCAGGACACAGAAATTTAGAGCCAATGTCCAAAGTTCCTGATGAAAAGAACGATACCATCACTTCCCCTTATTTAGATGATCTCATTGACCGGGTCACTTTCTCCAAGCCATCCCTGGAAAAAGAAGACCAAACTGTGATTCACTCCTTAAAAGTGAATCTTCCTCCTAAACGAAGCGATTTTCCTGAAGACCTTGCTGACCCTATGAGCATCTTTTCTCCTCATGCGGAATCTATCGAATACGAAGCTCCTTCTGCCATTGCCTGGGAAAACGCAGAGGAATTGGGAGATGGATTCCTTCGTCCAGAGCCAATTCACTTGTCTTCCTCCGAAAACTCTGTTGATGCAGAAGAATCCTCCGAAATCCAAGACCCCATCTTCTTCGATGCAGAAGCCTTGCTGGAAGATTCCATCCCCTCAGCAGATGATTTTCTGGAAGATTATGAAAACCCTTCTCCAACATCTCAGAGAAAAAAAACTTCTCATGAAATCATCGAAGTCCCCGCAGACCAGGCAGCCGCACAGGGTATGACCCTTGCCGGTGCTTCCCATTCTGACGGTGAAATCGAAGAAGCAGAGCCGGAGGAAATCCCTTATGTAAAACCGCCTATCGACATTTTAAATGAAGTCGAACACCCCAGCGAAGAAAATCTTCATGAGGAACTTCGCGGCAATGCAGAAAAGCTGGTAAACACACTGCAAAGCTTTGGAGTACAGACCCGAATCATCGACATTGCCAGAGGCCCTGCTGTTACCCGGTATGAGCTTCAGCCTTCCGCTGGAGTAAAAATCAGTAAAATCACCAATCTGGCCGATGATATTGCGCTGAACCTGGCTGCTTCTGGAGTCCGCATCGAAGCCCCCATTCCGAATAAGCCTGCCGTCGGCATCGAAGTTCCAAACAAAGTTGTCAGCACTGTGTCCATTCGAGAAATTATAGATTCTCCAGAATTTGAAAAAGCGAAAAGTCCTTTGGCCGTTGCTCTCGGACGAGATATCGCTGGAAAAGTCACTGTTGCCGACCTGGCTAAAATGCCCCATACCTTGATTGCCGGCTCTACTGGTTCCGGTAAATCCGTATGTATCAATTCCCTGATCGTCAGTATGCTTTATCATTCTACCCCCGAAGAAGTCAAACTGGTATTGATTGACCCTAAAATGGTTGAATTGGGCATTTATAACGGCATCCCGCATTTGCTGATTCCTGTTGTCACTGACCCCAAAAAAGCCGCAGGAGCTTTGTCCTGGGCAGTCAATGAAATGCTCAACCGCTACCAATACTTCAAGGAATATAGCGTCAGAGATATGGCAGGCTTCAATCGGGCTGCTGAAAAAAACGGCCTGAAACCTATGCCTCACATTGTCATTATTATCGACGAGTTAGCCGACCTGATGATGGCTGCTCCTGGTGAAGTGGAAGATTCCATTTGTCGTTTGGCTCAGATGGCGCGAGCTGCCGGAATGCATCTGGTTATCGCAACCCAGCGTCCTTCTGTAGATGTAATCACCGGTGTCATCAAAGCAAATATTCCGTCCCGAATTGCTTTTGCGGTATCTTCCCAAATCGACTCACGCACCATTCTGGACAGCAGCGGTGCTGAAAAACTTTTAGGACGGGGCGATATGCTGTTTTCTCCTATCGGTTCGGCAAAGCCCACCCGTGTGCAGGGCTGTTTCGTTACCGATGGAGAAGTGGAAAGAATCATTGATTTCATCAAATTATCTTCTCATCAGCAAACCTATGATGAAAAGATTCTGGAAGAAATTGACCGCCACGCTGTTGCCGACCATAAGAAAAAGGGCGGAATCAAAGAAGATGGGGACGGTTTCTCCGATGATGATGAGATGCTGCCAAGTGCCATCGAAACTGTAGTTCAGACTGGACAGGCTTCCACCTCTATGCTTCAGAGAAAACTAAAACTGGGCTATGCTAGAGCCTCCAGATTGATGGACACTATGGAAGAACGAGGTATCATTGGCCCCTTTGAGGGAAGCAAGCCTCGACAAGTATTGATTTCCAAAGAACGCTGGATGGAAATGAAGATGATTTCCGCAGCCAAAGCAGAAGATAATAAACGAAATTATTAAAAAAATGGCGTACAAAATGTACGCCATTTTTTATTTTATCTTTTCGGGAAAACCACATATCCGTAAGTAATTCCCTTTGTATTCAAAGAACATTTCTTTCCGTCACTGGGCATACCATTCATATTTTGAACTATAAATCCGCCTGTGTCTACAGCTGCTCCCTGACTGTGCGTCTGGGGCGTAAAGACTGCGCACCAGATACTGCTTTTCCCGTTGTCCACCACTTCAACCAAAGGTTTGTTGTGGGCAAAAACAATCCCAAAATCCACTTCCTGAGTCAGCTGAATTTTGCAGGTCAAATTTCCATTTCCCACATAAGTTCCCATGATATATGATGGGGACTGCAATGCTTGGCGGTCATGCTCTGTTAAGTGCAGACTGGATTCTGTATGCTCCTTAAATTTCTGTTCAATGGTCTGATTGTCAAAATTAAAATCTTCCATTTTAGGTCTATCGCTGCCGATAAACTGATTTAACCCCAAAAGGGTCGTTTTATAGGTACTGGACATAGATTATTTCCCCTCTCTCCATTGTTCTTCTCTCATCATTTCCAACTGGGAACAGCTCTTGTCCATAGCATCCAGCTGTGCAAAAGTTTTATCTAAAGCATCAAACTGGCTGAAGCTGATTCCACCGGTCAAAAACTCTGCATCCAGATGCGCCGGCATCAGCTCCCTAAATGCTTCCTTTGCTTGATCCAGCGTCATTTTGATATCAGCCATTTTTTCTGCTTCCACAAAAATTGTGGTTCCTCCAGGCTGTTCCATTACCTTTGCCCGGATTCCTAACGCCCCAAGAGAACGCTCCAACCCTTCCCTGTGAAAATCACTGGGATTTAAGCTTATTTTGCTGACCAGAATTTTTCTTCTCTGTTCTGTAGGAATATCTAAGTTCACCGGAATCCCCAGCATCCTTTCAAATTCTGTCAGCCGGTCAAGCTCACAGCTTTCTGCAAAAATATTATTTATAACGGACAATATTTCTTTTTCTAAAGGTTCCAGAACACTGAGATAGCTTTCCAGTTCGCACCGAACCAAAGACATCTTTTCCGCAGATAGGTCATAAAGGTTTAAAGAGTGCATCCTATCATAAATTTGCTGTCTGCAATTCAAATCCGATACCCCCTTTTATATTCTCTGAATCTGAGAAACAGAGCATCCCGCAAGGGTATAGATTTCCCTGTCAGAAGGATAAAGGTCATCAACCGGCGAAATGATTTTTCCGTTGGCAATTCCTTCGCAGGAAAGGATTTCCCGAATCAATGGTGCCATATAAAGAGGCTGGCCCACCTTCTGCCGGTGGAAATAGTGTTCTACAGCCTCTTTGCACAGCGCGCTGACATCCTCATAACTATAGCCATCTGCCGCTGCAATTTCCACGGAAATTCCCAGCGGCTTTTCCTGTGCTTTTTCCACTGTCAGATTCACATTGATTTCTTTCACTGCCCCGATTTCCGCCTTCATCTTTTCCAAAAAAGCCTCGTCTATGGCAACTCCGTGGACAATAATTCCTACTGTGCCTGCCCCGTTCACCCTTGGCAGTATCTTTGCTGAAGAAACTTCTGGATAACGCATCGCTTGATTATAATAAAAAGCAGAATTGGTTCCATTGGTCACAAAGCGATAGCTGTCCATCAGCCTTGTCCTAAGTTCCTCGTCGCTTTCTGCATCCCTTCCAGAAATCAGGGGCTTCGGATTATTCACTTGCACAATTCCCGGCACTGGAGTCACCATTACCCTCAGCTGATTTGCCGCCAGGTTTCCCTGACTTCCTGCAACCTGACAACGAATGGGAACTACCGCTGTATTTTCTCCCCGCCTCATCACAGCATCCCGGCAGGTAATATATTTCAAGCTTTCCATTCCCTGACCACCGAGGAACACCCCTTCTGGGATTAGAATATCTTCCTCCGCAGGATGTTCTCTTTTAAATTCTGCCTCTCCTGTTGCAAAGAGAGCTGGCTTTCTTGTCAATCCTCTTTGTTCCGCATGAAGTTCCAAACTGGTTCCAGTGGCAGTTTTAGGAAAAGACTGCTGTTTTGTAAAATCCAATTTTTTCTGGACTTCTTCCAAAAGGTCTGCCAGTATCTTGAATCGGATACCAATATCAGAAGCATCATCCGCTCTCATGCCAGAAAGATTCAGATAAGTTTTCTGCATTTTTTCCAGAAAATCCTTTGCATATTCTCCCATGCTTTCCTCCTTAATGATTCAGCTCCCAAAGAACTTGATACTCCACAGGCTGTTCTGTTCCGGTGTATTCCAGTAAAAACACAATTTCTAAACCCTGATCTTCTCGTAAAGATACTTGTGCAGAAACCACCCGAATATCTTCCATTCCAATCAACGCTTCCCTGGCATATTCCAGAGCCAGTTCCTGCCGCTGAGCAGAGGCCGCCTTGCCGAGGGTATATAAGCGGCTGCCCAAATTTTTGTCCGAAACAAACTTTCCCAAAGGTACTGTTAATCGAATACAGGCTCTTTGAAAAAGCTCCTCCACCCCAGAGATCTGTGTGGGGAACCCCTGTCCGTTCCTTTTGTGATCCCCGTGATATAACAGTGTATCCAGTTATTACACCTCTTTTCCGTTGATGATGACTTTCCCGTCATTCCTCAAATAAATTTCTGCCCCGCCTGCGGAGCGAAGAATGAGTTCTCCAGGTTTCATCTCCGGCAGACTCGCTCCCACTATTCCCAAAGCCACTTCCCCCTGCGGCGCAGACAGAACGATAACATCTCTGCCTTGCGGCGGTCGTGAATAAATTCCATACGGCGCACAGACCGGCACTTCCCGATACTCACTTTCTCCCACTAAAAACTGTTCTCCAGTGGTAGCGCAAATTGTTTTTGCCAAAGACGGCGTATTGTCTGCTTCCTGAGAACAGGCTCGTTTTGCCAGCCACATAACACTTCTCCTATTCTATAGTCAATTTGGTGTATTCTCCCTGTTGATTAAATCCAATTTCCCGTTCCATAATGTTTCCTCTAAGATAAAATCCCGGAATAGATAAAACAATATCGGAACCGATTTCCCAATCCAAAACCTGCGACAAAATAATTTCTGATGCAGTTCTGTGAGCCATGGACTTTTTCATCTGCAAAGCCGCATTGATTGTTGGCTGCGCCCATTCTGGAGAAGGAATCAACGCCCTCCTCCGAACAATATGAAATTTTTGTGCCGTAGGATTGCTTACTGAAGTGCGATACTGGCCAGACTTGTCCCGAATCAGAACCTGAGAAATCGTTTCTGTCCGACGAATGGTATAGGAAACTTGTTTTACAGGATAAAGTTTTGGGGTAATAACCTTATTTCCATTTCCCTGAGTAAAAAACCTCACCCGGTTTCCAGCAACATAAGGAGTTCTGCCTACAGCCCTGCTGCAAAATCTCGAAAAAGCCTCCCACTCACTGATTCCTTTCGGAACCCGATAAGAAGCCAATCGCCCTGTAACTCCCAAATCATTCTGAAATCCATAGGGTCTGATATGCTTTTCAAAAACCTCATTGACTGATATATTGTGATATTCCTGCGGAATAGCTTCGTTGTCCAGTAAAGCCGCTGCCAAAGATCTTGCCCAAATTGTCAAATGGCATCCCTTTTGAGATAAACGAATGATTTGCCTGTCGCATCCGCCCCGAAACAGGTTCTGAGCTCCCACCCGTACTGTCACCGACTCCACTTCTTGTTTCCAAGTTTCAGGATCATTCACTATAAAAACTGCTTTCAAACTTTCCGCTGGAGTATCCGTAGAAGAAAGGCAGGAAAATTCAACTGGATGTTTCAGTGTTTTTCTGCTGCCATCCAAAAAAGATAAAACAAATAATACGTCCATTCTATTCCACACTTCTTTCTTCAACAAACCGGAACAGATAGGTAATCGTTTGCTCTCCTCCCTTTCCCACCATTTGCAGCTGTTCAAAAACAGCTTTCATGGGGTCAAGTCCCGCCCCGCTGAGAATCCCGCTGCCCTCCTGCTCCGATAATTTACGCAAAGCGATAAACTGCTCCATAGCATCAGACCCAAACAGTTCTCCCTCGCCTTCCACAACAGTCAGTCCCTTGCCCAACTGTTGAGAGGATTGCCCAAACCCATAGCACAGAGAGGAAACTACCTTCTGCTGATACTTCACCGTAATTTTTCTTGGATTATGGCGGAAAGTATATTCCTTAAACCTAAGATTCGTCACTGACCCAATCCTCCATTCTCCTGCCATATCGCTGCGAAAGCCGCTCCACCTCGTCAGAAACTTCCTGAACTTTTGTTCCCCCGGAAATATTTTCTTTTTCCAGTATCATCGGTTCTGATGAAAACTCCCTGTTAATGATTGTTCCTTGTTCTTCCTTCAATCTTCCCACTCGATGTTCTGCTGTATCAAAAAAATCAGTTTTAGAAGCAGGGCAAATCGTTTCTTCTAAAACGTCCTCCTCCGATAACATCGAGTTTTTGCCGGGGAGCGGCTCTTTCGGGACAGAAACAAAAAATCTGCTGGAACGAAAAACCTGTTTGTTTCGTTCTGTAAGCTTCATTCGTTTTCCTCCCCTTCAAATTTCTTTTGATATTCCATCGCAAAACCCGCAATTTCCTCCAGACTATACCATCTCAAAACCTCCTCAGAAGAAGAAAACACCCTTTTCCCCCTCTGATGCAGCGAAAATGCTGTCAACGCTGCATTATGAGCCACCGCCCAAAGTCCCTCTGTGTCCAGGCCGCCAGAATTCCCGCAGGCCCATTTTAAATATTGAAAGGCTCTCTTAGCTTCTTCGTGAAGTAAAAGTTCCTGTACAGCGCTGAGCCGCTTGAGATAAGACTTCATCGCTTATCCCCCATCAGCTTGATTCTTCTGCTGGCCACAAGGCTTACTTTTTCCAAGATTACCTCTCCCACAGAAGCCGTCTGCGTAATATCAGCCCATTCGCATCCAGAATAGATAATCTTGCAATCCGGGCGAACGATTACCAGATTAAATCCTTTCAAATCATAAAAATCCATATTGTCTGTTCTGCAAAGGCAAACACGGGATAATTCTACCCAATGTTTGACCCTGCCTCCTACTGTGCCTACCGGCTCCTCACTGCCAAACGCTTCGATATACTTGCTTTCCCTGGAAGACCGAACCTTGTAATCCTGCGCCGCCGCTACCTTGACACCGTTGATTTCGATGTAGATATCTGCGCTGGTAGGAATCGAAACCAAAGCCATAAACCACACTCCCCTTTACACGATAATATGAGCTGTCAAATAAATCCTGCTGACTACTGCTGCCAAATCAAATTCCAGCTCAATAATGCAGACCGAAGGGTCACTTTCCTGACGATAAACCACCGGCGGTTCAAAAGAAGTCACATAACCCTGCTGAAGCTTTTCATCCAGGATCACCGCTGCTTGAGAAGCAATGCTGTCTTCGGAGAAAGCGGCTGTTTTTCCTTGAATAAGCTGGGCCAGCCTTTCCCTCACAGAACGGATGATATCGTCGATCATCAAAATAGTATTGATGCTGGAAAAAGTTCTGTCTGCTTCCCCAGCAGTATGGGTTCTCGTGGTAACACATCGGATACATTGAACTTTCTCCTGGAATTGCTCAAAAACGGTGATTCCATTTTTGAGCAATTCCTCCACTTCCTCCTCTGACAATGCAGAAACATCAGATAATCCTTCGCATATTTCTCCGTGGAAATTTCTGTCTGGCTCCGCTTCTGCAATCATCGCTCCCATCGCCGCAGCGGTATAGAATACAGATGGTTCCTCAAAAGGAATGGTTCCTTCCTGAACACAGAGCACCATTCGCTCTGTGTTCAACTGATTCGCCGCTTCCACCGCAGCTGCTTTTAAAACTGCGCATACAGCGATTCTTTCCTTTTCGTTCTGAGAAGCTGCGCTGATTTCTCTGGATAATGCCGTTAAAACCGAAATCTCCATACTGTCACAAAGAATCACGCCAGAGCGTTTTACTCCGCATAGTTTCCGAAAAGCCGGTTCATATAAGCTTGTGTCTGGGATAGAACCGTCTGTCGTCAGCGGAACTGCATAAACGCTTTCCAGCCCTGCCTCAAGAAGAATCCGGCAGATTTGATAAAACATTTTTCCCTGCCCTGTCGGCTCAAAGAATTCTGTCAACTGCTGGGAAGAATGCAGCTGAACCATTGTGCCTGCCGGTATGTTCTTTCCTACTTTTAATTTTGCGCCACCGCAGAAAAAAGCAAGATTTTTAGAAACATTTTTTCTGCGGCGGATAACATCATAACGGGAATAAACACCCGGTCGATAGGATAAACTCATAAAATTTCTCCTTTTCTGACGATTTGGATTTTTTCTGGCAGCGGCTCCGGTTGACAATCTTTCCCTATCAGAAACTCACAGCATATTTTTATCGGAAGCACTACGCCGCCCCATTCTTTTTTCCATACAGCTTCTCCACACTCTGCCTGAGAAAGAGAAACTCCCGAAGCAAACATCAACTTGTGCATACATTTTTCCCAAAGCTCCCAGCAAAACGCAGCGCTGGGAGCGCAAAGGGACAACTGAAAAGAAACTTCAATCTTCCGGCATGGATTCAAAGATTCCGAACAAAACTCTCCCAATGCCGCAGGCAGAACTTTCAACCTGCCAATGGAAATAGCTGCGATGGATTTTGCCTGCGGATTTCTTCTCATGCAATTTTCCCAGGGAGGAACGATTTCCAGTTCAGGAGCCGCTTCTTTCAGCTTAACTTCCAACTGCTTTATAATTTTATATATCTCGTTCATCGTTTTCCCTCCTCTGCTCTAACAGCAATTCCCCAAAGATAGGCTGGCTGACTGCCAAAATAGATTTTTTCCACTCTTTCCAGGAGAAAATCCTCCCCATCAGCATGAAGGATTGTGCCGATGCAAAGATTGTTTTCCTGCTGAACAGGAGCTAACAGCAGCCATTTTTCCTGATGCAAAACACCTGCCTCTGTATAAAGCAGATTTTCCCTGCGATCTCTAATAGGATTTAAGTACGCCTTCAAAACAATTTCTTTTCCTTCCCGAAAAATAGAAATCGGCCTTCCGCATCGGCAAATCAATTTGCTAAACCCTTGTGCCCTCAATTTATCTCTACCCCTTTGATACAGATTCCCTGAGAATCCAGCAAATCATCCACCATGTGGAGAATCTCCCTGGAACACTCCTTAGAATCGTTGGAGAAAGAAATATCTCCCACCTGTACTCTGGATGAATTTGTTCCCTGCATCATTTCCATCCGGCGGCTGGCTAAAGCCGCACAAACCAATGCCAGCCTTTCCCGGTGCAGTTCCGGGTTCACCTGAACTTTAAGCTTTCCCTTTAGCTCCTGCCAACAAGCCAAAACCAAAGGCTGCCAGTCCTGGGCCGAAACTGTGTCCAGCCCAGTAATCAGACAAAAGTTTTTCATAAGTAATTCTTCCATAATCTGTATCCTTTCGGTGGTTAAGCCAGAACCTTCACAGCATCAGCGAAGATTTTGGAAAAACCTGCAATGGAAGTCACCGCTGCGCGTTCCATCTGGCAGTCGATTAGTTTGCCATAATCCACATTCACGCCGCCTGCGCTGACCATTTCCAAAGCATAACGCTTGTCCAAACCAATGATAGTTCCTTCTGGAACTGCGGAAGATACAAAGAGTTTTGCGCCCAAAGGCGTGGACAGAGAGCCTGTAGCCTGAAAGTTCAGACCTGTTTCTGGATTCTGAAGTTCCGGGATCTGAAGCAGCTTCAGCATCATGTCTGGGGATGCCAGCATCACATTCATCTGATATTCTCCAAAGCTGTTCCAAAGCTTCAGCAGGTCTTTATAGGTCAGCTCGCCGTGGACAGCCAAAGAAACTTTTTCTGCTGGGTTTCCATTGCCATCTCCATCAATCAAAACATGAACAGCATCCTCCAGCTGCGCTTTCCCAATGCAGGCACCGATCTGTCTTAACGCCACGGTAAACAGATCCAATCTCTGGAATTTGATTGCCTCGTAAGAGGCCACCATCATGCGTCCTCTCTTTCTCAGTTTAATCAGGTTCTCTTTAAGTCGAATGGTAGTTTCTGGAATGAAGCCGCCTTCTTCCACCACCGGGGAACCCTCGTTCTGCCATGCTGGATCAGAAGCGATTGCTCTGTAATCCATCCCTTCAATCTGGGTCTGGGCTGCGCAGATTTCCTGAAGGATCTTGTTGTCCTCTACGCCCTGTGCTACCGCTCTGGATACATATTCCGGGAACAATGCTGCGCTGTCAGAGGTTGCAAAGAATTTCTGGAGGCTGTCACTGTGATTGCCGGAAACTTTGATGTCAAATCGTTTCAGCTGACGCTGGAATGCATCATAGCCTGCCAGCTTGGTACCTTTATACGCCTCCGAAGGGTCAAGTTTTTCCAGACATTTGGAAAATCCCTCATTGTTTTTGTAGAAGTCTTTGGAAATATTGATATTCTGATAATGATAACTCATACTGTGATTCTCCTTTATTTTTCACTAAAACAAGATTCCTGCGTTTTTTGCAGATGGGTCTACTTCGATGACCAAAACTTCCCTGCCAGAATCAGATTTCACACCGTCACCGGAAGCATCTGCTGCAATATTCTGAAAACCCACTTCTGGGTCAATGCCAGAATAATGGAGCACCACAAAACCACCCGTCTGAACCAAACCATATTCGCCGCGGAGAGAATGGAGCACACCCATGAATTTGCCGGAAACTGCTTTTTTGACAGTATTATTTTCGCTCATCACCACAAGATCGCCCGGCTTGGCAGAGCCGTCGCATTTGAGCGTGATATAGCGGCTGTTGTAACCCTGTAAACTGTTGTTTTTCATATAAAATCCTCCTTAAATCATAAATCGTTTATCCGATACATTTTCGGGTGCGGTCTGTACTGGGAACTGAGAATCCATCAGCGGTTCCTTTTCTGGGGAAAGCATTTTGGACAAAATCTTCATCTGGCTAATAGACATCATTTCCAGCATAGAAGAAATTTCTCTGTTGGTTTTATCGTCCATTGGCAAAACCCGGAACGCTTTTTTCATAAATTCCCTTCGAGTTTCCGCTCGCAGTTCCTCGCAGTCTGACAAAAGATTTTTCACCATCATTTGAAGATTGCGAACCTCCATCCCGCTGAGAGAAATCGCCTTGCCGCACTGGGAAGCTTGGTACAGCTTCTGCACCACCTGTTCAGACGGCTCAAACCCCTTTCTTCCCACAACTCCTGCGCTGGGCTGGGCTGGAACTGCTACAAAAGACCACTCATAAGCATCCGCTGCCCCATGAAGAATGGTGCAGCACAGCTGATTTCCGTAAGTCTTGCCCGGAACGTGTTCACATCCTCCATCCGAAACACGGCAGATAGAACAGATTTTTTCTTTGACGCTGCATCCTACACTAACTTCTTTTTTGATTCCTGCTTCAATTTCCAGGATCATATCCTTGTTGGATTCTGTACGCACCATATAAGCTTTTGCCATCAATGCGCAATATGGCTCTCCCAAGGCTGTTGTTTTTCCTGGGAAATCTTCCACCGCTGTAGCATAAATCCTGGCCTGTTGATTAGATGTTTTGAGATCATGGTCACAGATTCCGCTTTTTCCCATAAAGAGAGGAACCAATTCTTCCAAAGTTTCCCTGTCAAAACATTCTCCATCCCGATCCACTTCGTTGTCACAGAGAAGAACTTCAAAGCAGTATAATTCCTGTGGCTCAAACTGCCTTGTGGTCAACGTATTGATTGCCTGCATATCTTCCGACTTGGGAGATAATCCCTTGCAGACTAGATTGCCTGACTTGCTGCAATTCATAAATTATTTCTTCCTTTCTGACTGTTCTCTAATTTTATAAGCCTGCGCTCTCAGGTATTCTGCTCTAGCGCTTTCCACCTCGTCTGTAATGCTGAATGGTTTCCATTTTACAAACACTTCCCCCGCCATGCCTTTAAGGGCCAGGTGGTACCGGCAAATTCTGAGAATAACAGAACTTAATAAAGAGCGATAACTTTCCAGCTCGCTGGCAAGAATCTCCGACTGCTGCTGACTCATGCGTTCTGTAGTAGACCAGCTCAGTCCCAAAATAAATGGCGGGATGCCCAGCTTAGCAATAATCTGTTCCAGCATCTGCCGTACTGGAATCTGGGTATCAATGATTTGATTATCTGCGCCAATCACCTTGATATCCACATCACCAACAGCAATAAAATCCTTGACCCTTCCGCTGGGATTCATCGTATCCGACCATTGTCGGGCCATATCCTCCGCAATTTCCCTAGCAGAAACCCCATCCATATTTTCTTGAGGTTTATAAGTAACTGCAAATCGCAGATTTCCCATGCGCTCAAAGTTCTGTCCTATTGCCTGATAGATGTCCATTAAAATCGAAGATACAAAGGGCAGTCCTGCTAACAAAGACCTTCCGTTGATTTCTCCTGCCTTTGGGTTCAATGCAGTAAATAAGATTCGTTCAGGGTATTGCACCGGATTCAGTTTTAAATTGTTGTCCGTAGTCCAAAACTCAATTCCAACCGGTGGCTGTACCTGTTTCACCACAAGACTTTTCAAAGGCACGTTGCATAATGCTCCAATTCCATCTCCCTGAACCAGCGGAATCATTTCACCAGCCGCATTACCATAGGTCAACAGGTTGTCCAGATAACAGTCAATAAACCGATCCAAACCGGAAAGTGTTGGCCCCACACGGATATTTTTCTGGAAATCCTCCAATTCCTGCTGAATTGCTTTATCAGGAGATTCCAAAGTAAAACTCCCTGTCAGTCGGATAATTTTCCCGATTGCTGCGTCAACAATAGGAACTGCATCCCGAATCTGATCGAACAAAAAATTTTGCGTATGTTCCATCGCAGAGATATTTTCCAAAGTCCAAAACGGATGGGTCTTTATTTCCGATGACTGGACACTCTGGACAGCTCCCGCTGGAATCTGTCTTTGCTTTTTAGATTTTCGGTTCCAAATAAAATTTTTCATCATCGCTTCCTCCTTTCCAATCAAATCTTTCACCTTCTATTCTGAGCGATAGCGAAGAATCCGCCAGATTTGTTGGTGCATACTTCCATAACAAAATATCGAATGTCGTCCATCGCATGGTCATTTTCCTTCATAGGCTGATCTCTGCCAACTTTTTCATTCCAGCGGTACAGTCCAAACTCTCGAATCGAATCACGACAGCAGGAGCAAAATTTCAGCTTTCCGCTTTGTAATAAAGAAGACACTCTGCCAATGCCCTTTACCACTTGATTGTCTGCCGGAACCACCTTAAATTTTCTATGCCTTTTGATACATTCGATAAAGCTGGCTGCGCTGGGGTCAACAATGACCTTTTCTACAGAAAATCCCTGGCATAGTTTTTCCAGCTGGGCATAATGCTCCTCATCTGTTTTGCAAAAGCCTTCCTTACGGGAATCGTGATAATACTCTTTGATTCGATACCAGATTCCATTACTTTGACCCCAAAGTCCCATGGAACAAGGATTGACTGTTCCATAATCGCAGGAAACGATAAACCGGGAACAAGGAGGCGGAGCGTCTAACACATGGTTCTGTGCAGAAAACATCGGATAGACCAGCCCTCTGGGGCTGACCCATTCACCCCGGATAAATCTCCTGTAAAAATCCCCGCTGTACAAAGATTCATACCGTTTTCTCATTCTCTTTGAAAGGGAAGGGTTGTCCCCCATCAGGAAATGAAAATAGCAAAGATTTTTCTCTTTTCTTTTGCAGATCCAGTCCGTATAGAACCAATGCTGCGGATGTTCTGGATTGCAGTTAAACCAATAACGGCTTCCCTCCACAGAACATCGGGCCGCTGCCTGTTCCACAAAACTTCTTTCCTGCAAAGCGACCTCATCAAAGAATATTCCTGCCAGGGTCATGCCCTGAATCAGCGAAGCTTTTCCTGCATCCATGCCAGAAAAAAGATAATACCGATTCATTCTTCCCTGATAAAAAACCTCGATATAGTTTTTCGATACCTTTTCTCTTACCTCAAATCCTATATCCTTCAAAATCGGTTTGATTGGCAGAATCACATTTCTTTGTGCTGCTGAAATTGTTTTCCCGCAAATGGCAAAGTTTTGATTTTGGAAGGAAGCCATGCTCCAGGAAAAGAAGCTCAAGGCCATGCAGAGGGTTTTTCCGCTGCGGACTGCTCCGTCACAGATTACCCCATCAAACCTCTGATATGGGCTTTGTGGGCACCACCAGGAAAGAAGCTTCATTTGCTTTTTGCTAAATCTCCGAATCATCCATCCCCTCTCCTTCCTTCTCATCAGGAATATCCCTGCGGATTTCTTCTGCTCCCTGCTGCAAAGCTCCCAGCAAAGAAGAAAATCCGCCTGGAGTTTCGCTGTGCTGAAGTTGTGCCAGTTGAATCAGTAATTCACAAGCTTTGATTTTATCCCAAAACTTGTACTCAGCCTGTTTCCCTCCACACTTTTCCACAGAAAATCCCGATTCCAATATTTTCCCTTCCTCATCCTGCTGAGGCTGTGAAAAGGCGATTCTGCAAAGAGCCATCTTTGCCAATTCTTCTGCGCCGACCTTTTGGAACTGCCGGCGAAGCCTGCCCAATTCTTGCTTAACTTCCTTTTGTGAAAGAAAATCCAGGCCATCCTCTGCTCCAATTTTTTGGGCTGCTAAGAAAGGATCTCGCAAAGTAAAAAACCAATATGCAAAATCCTTTTGCTGCTTGTTGATTTCTCATCCCTCCCCATAGTCTTTTCACCCATACCCCTTTTTGCAAAAAAATTGCATCGTTTCATGCAATAACTACACTTTTGCAGAAAAAAAGCCCCAACAGATATTGTTTAGAATATCTGTTGGGGCTAATAAACATAAAAAAAGGAACGGCTTTGCCGTTCCTTTTTCCACCTATAAAATATAGATATTTACATTTTTTCTGCCATTCAGACAGCTCTCAACGTAGGTATCATAATAAAGATCCACATCGATTACATCCTGCATCAACCCTAACCCGGTATCTGCGGCAACAGCGCATCCGTAAACAAAACTGTTGTCCTCACTGGTAATATACATCTTCGTGCCATAAGGGATTTCCCCCGGGTGAACTGCCACATAGCCTGCGGAAAGTTTCTGACCGGAAGCCCCAACCGCCTTGCTGCCCAGATGATATCCAGTAGCTACCTGATTGCTGAGAACCTGTTCATACTCTGTGGGAACACCATTTTCATCCAATTCGATTTCAAAATCCAGGGGAGAGATAATTCCGTCCTCACCTGCTGCCCCCACCAAAACAATTTCGGTAACTGGCTTTTTGGTAATTTCCTCGTCGTAGAGTTTCTCGCTGATTACCTCTCCATTTTCGATTCTCTGGCGGTAAGTATGTGTTTTTTCGCCTTTCTGACCTTCCTGAATCACTCTTTTTTTGCCGGGAGCCAGAAGGGTAGATAATTTTTCCTCTACCTCAAATTTTACAGGAGAGATTTTTTCTACCTCTTTCAGTTCTCTCTTGGAACCGTAATTGGCATCCTTCACCCATTCCTTGTCACGCTTATCCATTTTTTCCCTGCGTTCCTCGGTAAGCGGAGGACGTACAACTTTCTTTTTAGGCTGCTGATCTTCCTCGTCTTTTGCTTCATCTTTTTTGTAAACCTTTGTGCTGTCAACAGAAGCAGTAAGGGTGTCCCCTGATGCGCGGATTGCCTCAGCGACGGTCAGCCGTTCCAACTGCTCGCGATTTTCATCGGAAACATAAGCTCCCAAAAATATCAGCGCAGCGATTGCAACAGAAACCATAGCAGCCATAACCTTGTTGATAGAATAAGGATTTGGGCTGTCGGTATTTTCTCTGAAGTTTTGCATAGTTTTCTCCTTTAATCATATGACTGGTAAAATTTTCCATATAGTTTACGGGATTACTTGACATTATATTCAAGTAAACAACCCATGTCAAGAAAATCCCCAGAGTAAAAACCGCTGCAATTTCCAGAATAATTTAACAACCATTTGTAAAAATTTGTGCATAATATTTTTAATACCGTAAATTTCTAAAAAAATTATGTGCAAAATCTCCTAAATTTTCCCCTTACCACAAATATTCCAATTTTGCCAAAATCAACGCAGATAATTTTAGTGATTTTGTAAGGAATCAACGAATTTTTTTGCAAGTTTTTCTTTGCAATCCTGCAAAAAATCCCCGCTGAATTTTTTCCTTGAACCTAAAAAGAGAGAATATCTTTCGATATTCCCTCTCAGTTTCTTCTTATTATATATATTAAGATTTATTGCTCGTTGAGCAGCAGATACTGCTGAACCTTGTGGCACAATTTAATTTCCACATTCGCATCAAGATAGGTTCCGTCAGCCCTGTACTCCTCGGTGTAAACCTTTCCGTTGATTCGGATTTCCCCAATCAATCCGCTCTTGTCGTAGGGGATTAGCAGACGCATTCTTCTGTGAGTTTCCGGCAGGTTTGCGGCAATTTTTTCCAGCAGCTTGTCCAGACCTTCCCCGGATTTTGCAGAAATCGCCGCCGTAGATTTGTCTGGGGTCATCGGCAGTTCCGGCAGCTTGTCGCACTTGTTGAGGACAGTCAGCACCGGGATTTGTTCCGCATCCAGCTCACGCATCAGGTTCTGGGTTACTTCCAGCTGTTCGTCAAAGTCCTCTGCGGAAACGTCGCACACGTTGAGAATTAAATCCGCCTCAGCGGCTTCCTCCAAAGTAGAATGGAACGCCTGAACCAGCTGATGGGGCAGTCTGCGGACTAATCCAACCGTGTCGATCAGCATAACCTTTCTGCCGTCAGGAAGGTTCAACGCTCTGGAAGTCGGGTCAAGGGTAGCGAACAGCATATCTTTGGCAAGAACCCCCGCATCGGTCAGCTTGTTCAGCAGAGTGGATTTTCCCACGTTGGTGTAGCCCACAATGGCAACGGTGATGACGTTGTCTTTTTTTCTTCTCTGGCGAAGCAGCCCTCTGCGCTTTTCCAGCTCCTCCAGTTCTTCTTCGAGAGAATGGATTCTTCTGCGGATGTGTCGCCTGTCAGATTCCAGCTTGCTTTCACCAGGGCCTCTGGTACCGATGCCGCCGCCCAGACGGGACAGGGCAGTACCTAAGCCCATCAATCGTGGCAGACGGTATTTCAGCTGCGCCAGCTCCACCTGTAAGCGTCCCTCGCTGGTTTTTGCTCTCTGGGCAAAGATATCCAGAATGAGGGTAGTTCTGTCGATGATGGCGGTATCCAGGGCGTTCTCGATATTTTTCAGCTGCGCCGGAGCCAGCTCGTGGTCGAAGATTACCAGGTCAACCGGGTGGGACTGAATAAACTCCGCCACTTCTTCCAGCTTTCCTGCGCCCATTAAGGTAGCCGGATCGGGCTTGTCTTTTTTCTGAATGATTTTAGCGATAACCTCTGCGCCTGCGGACTTCGCCAGTTCTTCCAGCTCGTCCAGGGAGCGTTCCACATCGAACTCTCCGGTGTCAACGGCAGCCAGCAGAGCGGTTTGTTTTTCCTGTTTGTTCTCGTACATGGGGATTCACCTCCGTGGGATTATTTGATAGCCTTGTCCATAGCTTTGGCAAGTTGAGCGGCAAGGTCTGCGCTGACCTGCCGGGAAGCGGAGATAATGGCATAGATGCCCCGTTCCACCTCCTGCCCAGCGCCGGGAGCGAAATGGTTTCTTGTTTTGGCTTTGGAATATCTGCGGATAATTTTTTTGACCTGTTCCGCCTGTTCGTCAGAAAGGATTTGTCCCTGGGAAAGTTCCAGCATCACATCGGAGCAGTCGTTGCGTAAAGCGGACAGCTCGTCCAGGGCCTGATTGCGAAACCTCGTCACCATATCCTTTTCATCCTTGGGGTCAAGGAATTTCATTTCCACAATGGAAGCCTCGCCCCCCATTTCCACGATTTTGGCGGACAGGCGTTTGAACCGCAGATAGCTCTGCCTGGTATACGGGAGGACAGCCACCCCCTGTTTAAAATATTCCGCGCCGAACTCCTTTAATTTTCTCCAAACATACACGCGGTTTTTGGACGGATTCACCGGCACGCTGTAGCCCAGCGACAGCCAGCGGATTGGCTCAGACATGATTCTGCCTCCCTCTTGAAACATCTATTACATTTATTTTACCCTGTCCGGCACAGCAGGTCAAGACCGAAACTCTTTCTTCCCCCTAAAAAATCAGAACAAAAAACACCCTTCTGCATTTCTGCAAAAGGGTGCTGTCCGAACAGGTGGAGAACTGTCCTGGACAAAAATTTTTAGGATGGCGCATCCCCCCTCATGCGGACGGACACACCTTATAAAAA
>SAMEA104404103__coassemble_90_pt1 | contig 74735 bp, 51 predicted proteins | sample SAMEA104404103__metabat2_high_PE_024 | metagenome-assembled genome bin SAMEA104404103 (sample SAMEA104404103) | Balaenoptera acutorostrata
CGCAAGTGCAAATAATTTGCTTACTTTGTTGTTCATGATGTTATCTCCTTTATCAGTGCGGAGGAGGCGATTGTCTATTCTTCCAAAGAGAAGGTACAAAAATCCTCTTTTTTCATTGTCCGTAAAGACAATCATTTTGGAACTTCCTCTGCAATATCGCTTAAATAGCAACATTATAATAACAAAATACACAAAAGATGTCAAGCGGCATTTATAAATCGCACATGATTTTTGTGCTATTATGAAAATTTTATATGTCTTGTCGCACAATCCAAAAGCTTGTTAATTTTATGATATTCTGGTTTATTTTAAATATATAGAATATCTTTGTTATTCTACGCGGTTTTAACCAATCATTATTGTCTTTTAAGACAAAAAATGAGTTTTTATGTTCTAATCTTTAAAAAAGCAGCACTTCCTTTTTACGCCCCTCCTATATTATATATATTGAATATTTTCATTGTCATTATAATCAAAAATTATGTATAATTTGCTAATCATCCTTTCTGTATTTCCCTCATCGATTCCTTTCTCCCGCCGATTATTGTTCATATTCCCTTTCATTTTCTTTATCCATCAAGAACAAGTTCCTCCCTCTTGTATCTGCTAAACTCATCTTACCGCATACAAAAAAAGACCCAATCAGAACGATTGGGTCTTTTGGCATAAATCAATTCTTGAATTTATCCCTTATTTAGAATATTTTGCTGTTTTGTTCGCAACGATTTCTTCCATTTCAGCAGTGGTGTATGGTTCGTCAGCTTTGGTTTCCCAGTTTTTCATCTTAGGGTTAACGATACCGTACATAGCGTTCATCTGAGAATGTGGATTGATTTTGGTCAGAGCCCATCCTACGCTGTAGTACTGTGGCAGAACCAGAGCTTTGTCCAGCAGATAAGCTTCTGCTTTTGCGTATGCTGCATAACGAGCATCCATATCATCAGTGATAGCGTCAGCATCTGCTACCAGCTGGCTATATTCTTTGTAAGCTGCCAGCAGGTCTTTGTTTGCAGGTGTTTCTTCGGTAATCTCATTGATGTAGGAGTAGTTCTGAGAATAGTAAGCATTTGTAGGACCATAAACTTCCTGACCCAGGTAGTTCTGTGGGTCACCGTAGTCAGCACCCCAGCCATTCAGTGCGAAGCAATGACGGTGTGGAACGATAACTTCGGAGTTCAGTTTGGATACAAAGGTATCAATCTGGAAGTCGATGTAATCAGTACCGAAGCTGTCAACGAAGGTCTGTTTCAGAACGTTTGCCTGGTCGAGAGCTGCCTGGTTACCAGCGGAAATGTAGTGAACCATCTTAACTGGGAAAGTAACGCCCAGAGCGGTCAGTTCTTCCATTGCCTGTTTTTTCAGTTCTTCTGCTTTTTCTGGGTTGTAACGACGCTGTGTTGTGCCGTCGGATTCTGGCAGACCCATTTCTTCTCTTACCAGATCGGTATAATCTCTGCCGTCAGAAGTGTAGCAAAGACCTTTCATGGTGTAGAACAGGTTTTCACATTTCAGTGGGTTTACAGCGTTGTAACGTTTCCACCAGTCAGTCTGGTCAAGACCCAGAGCGATGGACTGTCTGAAAGCAGTGTTTGCGATAGCGGTGTTCCAGTTTACATCTGGTGTGCCGTCATCGTTCTTTCTGTTGTAGTTCCAATGATACTGATAGGAGTAGTTGGAAGGAATTGTTTCAGTCAGGTAGTTGTAGAACTTGTGGTTTGGATCGGAGTGGATGGTGTTCAGGTTAGCTTCAGAAAGGCCAACTCTGTCGATTTCACCATTCTCGAACAGCTGGTAAGCAACGTCGGTGGATTCCAGCATTTTGAATGTTACGCTGTCAAACAGTGTGCAATCTTTATCCCAGTAAAGTGGGTTTTTGGTGTAGATTTTTTCGTTGCCCTGGGTGTAAGTGGTCATGGTGTAGCAGCCATTGTACCACATGGTTTCGTTGTTGATTGCTTTGTAAGCCTCTGGGCCCATTTCATCGATCAGAGCCTGTGGTGCTGGATACAGACAAGTGTATGTAGCAACAGAGTCGAAGTATGGTTTTTTGGTCAGACATTCGTAGGTTACAGTGTAATCATCTGGAATCTGGATGCCAACCATTTCGCGGAATTTGGAGCCTTCTGCGCCGTTGAGAGCATAAGCTTCTTCTTTGGAAAGGCTCTTGGTGTATTCATAATATTCCTTTGCACCTTTGATCATTTCGATTGGCATAGAGGTGTTGTTGGAATCGTTTTTGTGGAAGTTGAGTACCCATTCCAAACCAGTTGCAAAGTCATTTGCATTGCAATCAGCTTTTTCTTCGCCGTTAACGTCTACCCATTTAACGCCTTCACGAACTTTGAAGGTCCAGGTCTGGCCGCCGTCTTCGGTACCCCATTCTTCAGCAATACATGGGGAAAGTTTGCCCAGAGGGTCAGATTCCAGCAGACCATCTACCAGGTTGCACAGGTTTTCGGAGTCTTCCTGTCTTTGGCTGAAAAGAATGTTGAAAGTTTCCAGTTCTCTGATTGCTTCTTTGTGCATTACCAGATCTTTGATGCCGTTTGATGCATCTGCGGATGTTTCGCCGCCTTCTGCTGGTTTGTTGTTACCATCTGCTGGCTTAGAAGAATCGCCGCCGCAGCCGGTCAGTACCATAGCAGATGCCATTGCCAGTGCAAGCAGTTTGCTTACTTTGTTGTTCATGGTATTATCTCCTTTATTGTTTACAATCCTGTGCCTTTTGGGTTAGATTTTTTTGAATCGTATCATTTTTTTAACTATTCATACTAAATCCCGTTCCCCGGCACTCCTAACATGAATCCGAAAATTATGATATCAAACCGTTGCATTATTGTCAAGCAATATTATTAACTTTGTACTATCTCACGGAATAGTTCCTCTTTTTTTGAGTATAATTTCTATTATATACGACACATTAACATATAAGAATGGTCATTTTTTGTAGATTATTTCTTTTCAAACTTGTTGTTATAATTAACGATTACTTTGCAGGAACTTAAAAAAACAGACCCAGCCCATAGAGCCAGGTCTGTTTTTTATGCGGGAGAAAATTAAAATCCTTTGATTATTTGCTGTATTTTGCAGCCTTGTTTTTAATGATTTCTTCCATTTCAGCGGTGGTGTATGGTTCGTCAGCCTTGGTATCCCAGTTTTTCATCTTAGGGTTAACAATACCGAACATTGCATTCTGTTTGGAATGTGGGTCAATCTTGGTCAGTGCCCAGCCCAGGCTGTAGTACTGTGGAATTACCAGAGCTTTGTCCAGCAGGTAAGCTTCTGCCTTTGCGTATGCTGCATAACGAGCATCCATATCGTCGGTGATTGCATCAGCTTCTTCTACCAATCTGGTGTATTCTTTGTAAGCTGCCAGCAGGTCTTTGTTTGCAGGGGTTTCTTCGGTAATCTCATTGATGTAGGAGTAGTTCTGAGAATAGTAAGCATTGTCTGGGCCGTAGCATTCCTGACCCAGGTAGTTCTGTGGGTCACCATAGTCAGCACCCCAGCCATTCAGTGCGAAACAATGGAGATGAGGAACGATAACTTCGGAGTTCAGTTTGGATACATAAGTATCAATCTGGAAGTCGATGTAATCGGTGCCGAAAGCATCAACGAAGGTCTGTTTGAGAACGTTTGCCTGGTCAAGAGCTGCCTGGTTGCCAGCTGCAATATAGTGAACCATCTCTACTGGGAAGGTAACGCCCAGAGCGGTCAGTTCTTCGATTGCCTGGTTTTTCAGTTCTTCAGCTTTTTCTGGCTGATAACGACGCTGTGTTGTGCCGTCGGATTCAGGCATACCCATTTCTTCTCTTACCAAATCGGTATAATCTCTGCCGTCAGAAGTATAGCAAAGACCTTTCATGGTGTAGAACAGGTTCTCGCATTCGATTGGATTTACTGCATTGTAACGTTTCCACCAGTCTGTATGATCCAGGCCATAGTAGATGGACTGTCTGAATGCTGTGTTTGCAATCGCAGTATTCCAGTTTACATCTGGGTTGCCGTCTTTATCTTTTCTGTTGTAGTTCCAGTGATACTGGAAGGAATAGCTGGATGGAATTGTTTCTGTCAGATAGTTGTAGAACTTATGGTTTGGGTCGGAGTGGATGGTATTCAGGTTTGCTTCTGTCAAACCAACTGTATCAATCTCGCCATTTTCAAACAGCTGATAAGCAACGTCGGTGGATTCCAGCATTTTGTAGGTAACAGTATCAAAGAGTTTTGCATCTTTGTCCCAATACTGTGGGTTTTTGGTGTAGATTTTTTCGTTGCCCTGGGTATAAGTGGTCATGGTGTAGCAGCCATTGTACCACATATTTTCGTTGTTGATTGCTACATAGCCTTCAACGCCCAGCTCATCCATCAATTCCTGTGGTGCTGGATACAGGCAGGTGTAAGTACCCAGAGAATCGAAGTATGGTTTTTTGGTCAGACATTCGTAAACAACGGTATAATCGTCTGGAATCTGTATGCCGACCATTTCGCGGAATTTGGAGCCTTCTGCGCCGTTGAGAGCATAGGCTTCTTCTTTAGAAAGGGTCTTGGTGTATTCGTAATATTCCTTTGCGCCTTTAATCATTTCGATTGGCATGGAAGTATTGTTGGAATTGTTTTTGTGGAAGTTGAGTACCCATTCCAAACCGGTTGCAAAGTCGTTGGCATCGCAGTCAGCTTTTTCTTCTCCGTTCACATCCACCCATTTAACGCCTTCACGAATGTGGAAAGTCCAGGTAAGACCGCCGTCATCGGTGCCCCAGTCTTCGGCAAGACATGGAACCAGTCTGCCCATTGGATCAGCTTCCAGAAGACCATCTACCAGGTTGGTGATGTTTTCGGAGTCTTCCAATCTCTGGCAGTTGAGGATGTTAAAGGTTTCAATCTCTCTGGTTGCTGCCATGGAGATTACCAAATCCTTGATCTCGTTGTCAGAGCTTGCAGATTCTTTTCCGTCTTCGGCTGGTTTGTTGCTGCCATCTGCTGGCTTAGAAGAATCGCCGCCGCAGCCGGTCAGTACCATAGCGGAGGCCATTGCCAGTGCAAGCAGTTTGCTTACTGTCTTTTTCATGGGAAATCTCTCCTTTGCTTTTTAGATAGATTTTTATGAATTATTATAATATTATTTAATATTCATACAAAATCATATCAGATTTATCGCCTGTGTGAATTTGACCTAATAATACCAAAAGGTTTCTCCATTGTCAAGTAATATTATTAACTTTGTACCAAAAATGAACCTTTCCTCGCTTTTTATAACATATTTCCCATAGAATCCGACACATTCACTTATAGAAACAGTCATTTTTTGTAGACTTTTCAGAGATACTTTTTTGCTCAAGTTCATATTGTTTTCACAAAACAGCAATAAAAAAAGTCCGGCTCAATAGAGTCGGACTTTTTAATCAGTTATTATACATGGATTTTATTTATCAGCTTTGTAATCTGCTGCAATTTTTTCCATCTGTTCTGTGGTGTAAGGTTCCACCTGGGTTTCCCAGTTTTTCATCTTACCGTTTACAGAACCATACATTGCGTTCATCTTGGAGTATGGGTTGATGTGGGTCATGCACCAGCCAACATCGTAGTAGTTAGGGAAGCAAAGTGCATGGTTAATCATATAAGCTTCTGCTTCCGCAAAGGCATCATAACGAGCATCCATATCATCGTTGATTTCGCCTGCTTCGTTTACCATTCTGGTAAATTCTCTGTAAGTATCCAGCAGCTCTTTGGTTTCTGGAGTTTCTTTTACATCGTTGATGTATTTGAACTGAACTGCATAGTAAGCATTATCATTGTCCATAACTTCCTGAATCATGTAGTTCTGTGGATCGCCGTAGTCTGCGCCCCAGCCATTGATAACCAGGCCATGTTTCTTTGCATTGTAAACTTCCTGTACAACGCTCTGAACATATGTTTTGATGTTGAGTTTTACATAATCGTCACCCAGAGAATCGCTGATGACCTGGCTGAGAACGTTGGCACTGTCCAGCATAAACTGGTTGGAACCCTGGATGTAGTAATCAACCTGGATTGGGAAGGTAACGCCGATAGCGGTCAGTTCTTCCATTGCCTGTTTTTTGTATTCTGCTGCTTTTTCTTTGTCAAGACGAACTGGTGTTTCGCCGTTTGGCTCAGGCAGATTCTGTTTTTCACGAACCAGATCAACGTAGTCTTTACCATCGGATGTGTAGCACAGACCCTTCATGGTGTAAGCGTTGTTTTCACAGCTCATTGGATTAATCAGGTTTTTTCTTCTCCAGGTATCTCTCAGGTCAAGACCATAGTACCAGGATTTTCTGAATGCTTCATTTGCGATTGCTTTGTTCCAGTTAACGTCTGGAGTTCCATCTTCGTTCTGCTTATCGAAGTTGAAGTGTACCTGCCAGGAATATTTGGTTGGCAGTCTTTCCACCAGATATTTGTTGAACGGGTCATCCTTGTTGGCAGTGATGGTACTCAGGTTGGATTCGCTCAGACCGATTTCATCGATCTCACCGTTTTTGTACATCTGGAAACCAACGTCACCGGACTCTACCATCTTTACAGTTGCAGTATCGAAGCGTTTACATTCGGTATCCCAGTAAGTTGGGTTCTTGGTGAAAACTTTTTCATTGTTCTGAACATAAGTTGTGATAGCGTAGCATCCGTTGGACCACATATTGTTATAGTCCATGGAGCGAACGCCGTCAGGGCCGCCCAGCTCATCAACCATTGCCTGGGACAGTGGATACAGGCAAACATATGCGCCCAAAGAATCAAAATATGGGATATTGCCGGTGCAGGCATATTTGATGGTGTAGTCATCAGGAATTTCGATGCCTACCATTTCGCGGAACTTAGAACCTTCAGCGCCGGTGAGAGCCAGAGCTTCTTCTGCGCTGAGAGTTTTTGTATATTCATAATATTCTTTTGCGCCTTTAATCATTTCGATTGGCATGGAAGTATTGTTGGAGCTATTTTTGTGGAAGTTAAGAACCCATTCAAGACCAGTTGCAAAGTCCTGTGCGTTGCAGTCTGCCTTTTCTTCAAAGTCCTTATTAACCCATTTAACGCCTTCGCGAAGTTTGAATGTCCAGTTTTGACCGCCATCTTCGCTGCCCCACTCTTTTGCAAGACATGGAACCAGTCTGCCGTGAGGGTCAGTTTCCAAAAGACCGTCCCATACGTTGCAGAGAACATCATGTTCTTTCTGGTTATTTGCATAAAGGATATTGAAGGTTTCCATTTCGTTTACGCTGGCCTGGAATGTAACCAAGTCCTTAATTTCTTCAATCTTTCCTTCTTTTGCTTCTTCTTTTTTATCTTCAGCCGCAGCAGAGCCTTCTTCTTTTTTGGAATCTTCAGGCTTGTTAGGCGTTTCTGTGCCTCCGCATCCGGCCAACACCATTGCAGATGCCATTGCCAGAGCAAGCAGCTTACTCATTTTTTTGTTCATCATGCTCTTCCCCTTTTCTGTCATAATTTCATTATACGGTTTCTATTCTTAACCTCATTATGAATTTGACATAATAATACCAAAAGTTCCTCTCGGTGTCAAGCAAAAACTATCACTTTTGTATAAATAACGGTATTACTATTGATTTTATAGCACTTCATCTAAATGATTATTCTCTTTTACAGAATTTTTCCTTCTTTTTTTGTTCATTATTTATTCAATTTTTCTTGCTATGAAATATTCATCTTAATAAATTCACATTCAAAAATCCTTTTTCTAGGATTTTGGTAAGTAATTTATACAAAAATCCTCCCCTGCAATCAAGCAAGAGAGGATTTTTGTAGGATTGGGTCAAATTGAATTTGATTAGATATGGGCTTAAATTATTTAGCGGAAGCTTTGTCAGCAACGATTTTTTCCATTTCTTCGGTGCTGTATGGAGCGTCAGCTTTAGTTTCCCAGTTCTTCATTTTGTCGTTCTGGATACCATACATTGCATTCATCTTGGAATGTGGATTGATTTTTGTCAGAGCCCAGCCAACATTATAGTTGTAAGGGATTACCAGAGCTTTGTCGATCAGGAAAGCTTCTGCTTTTGCATATGCAGCATAACGAGCATCCATATCGTCGGTGATTGCATCAGCTTCTTCTACCAATTTTGTAAACTCTTTGTATGCATCCAGCAGGTCTTTGTTTTCTGGAGTTTCTTCTGTGATTTCGTTGATGTAGGAATAGTGAGAAGAATAGTAAGCGTTATCTTTGCCGTAGCATTCCTGACCCAGATAGTTCTGTGGGTCACCGTAGTCAGCACCCCAGCCATTGAGTACAAAGCTGTGACGGTGTGGTACTACAACTTCAGAATTCTGTTTGGAAACATAAGTTTTAATCTGGAAGTCGATGTAATCAGTACCCAGAGAATCATTGAAGCACTGTTTGAGAACATTTGCTCCGTCCAAAGACAGCTGGTTGCCGCCAGAAATGTAGTAATCCATCTGTACTGGGAAGGTTACACCCAGAGCAGTCAGTTCTTCCATTGCCTGTTTTTTCAGTTCAGCAGCTTTTTCTGCGTCAAGGCGAACAGGAGTTTTGCCATTCTGTTCTGGCAGACCCAGTTCGTTGCGAACCAGTTCGGTATATTCTGTTCCATCAGAAGTGTAGCAAAGACCTTTCATGGTGTAGAACAGGTTTTCGCACTGAACAGGGTTGATTGCATTGGTACGTTTCCAGTAGTCGGTCAGGTCAACGCCGTAGTAGATGGACTGACGGAAAGCAGTGTTTGCAATGGCTTTGTTCCAGTTAACGTCTGGGGTCTTGCCGTCTTCCAGGTTTTTGTTGTAGTTGAAGTGGAACTGATAGGAATATTTGTTCGGAACAGTTTCGGTCAGATAATTGTAGAACTTATGGTTCGGGTCAGAATAGATGGTATTCAGGTTTGCTTCGGAAAGAGCAACTTCGTCGATCTCGCCGTTTTCAAACAACTGGAATGCAACGTCGGTGGATTCCAGCATTTTAACAGTAACGGTGTCGAACAGTGTGCATTCTGTATCCCAATACATTGGGTTTTTGGTAAAGATTTTTTCGTTGCCCTGAACATAGGAAGTCAAAGTGTAGCAGCCGTTGTACCACATACTTTCGTTGTTCATGGATTTAACCTCATCAATGCCGCCCAGTTCTTCAATCATTGCTGGGGAGATTGGGTACATACAGTTGTAAGCTGCAACAGAATCGAAGTATGGTTTCTTTGTGATGCACTCATAGTGAATGGTGTAATCGTCAGGCATGGACATACCAACCATTTCCAGGAACTTGGAGCCTTCCTCTGCTGTCAGAGCGTAAGCTTCTTCTTTGGAAAGGCCTTTGGTATATTCATAATAGTCCTCAGCACCTTTAATCATTTCGATTGGCATGGAGGTATTGTTGGAATCATTTTTGTGGAAGTTGAGAATCCATTCAAGACCTGCGGCAAAGTCTTTTGCGGTGCAGTCTGCTTTTTCCTTACCGTTTACATCTACCCACTTAACGCCTTCGCGAAGTTTGAAAGTCCAGTTCTGGCCGCCGTCTTCTGTGCCCCATTCTTTTGCAATAGCTGGAACCAGTCTGCCATAGCTGTCAGCTTCCAGCAAACCATCTACCAAGCTGGTCAGGTTTTCGGAGTCTTCCTGTCGCTGGCTGTAGAGGATGTTGAAAGTTTCCAGCTCACGAACTGCGCCTCTATAAATCACTGGGTCTTTGATGCCGTCTGCTTTTGCGGTTTCTTTATTGCCCTCTGCTGGTTTTTCACCTTCTGCCGGTTTTTCTGCTGGCTCGGAAGAACCTCCGCAGCCGGTCAGCACCATTGCGGATGCCATTGCAAGGGCGAGTAATTTGCTTACTGTCTTCTTCATGGTATATCTCCTTTTGTTGTGTATGGACTTTTATGCCGGATATAATATGACAAATCATATTCTACTGTTATGAATCCTATTTTTTACCGGCATGAACTGTCCCAATAATACCAAATGGAATAAACATTGTCAAGCAAAAATATCACTTTTGTACATAATCTCCTGCATATTTTTATTTATATGTGAAATATTATAACAAGGAAAGTTCCAAAGGACAAAAACTTTCCTCTTTTTTGTTTATTGTTTATTTACAAACAAACAATCTTTGTTCTATCCGTCCGCCTTTTTTTAAAAATATAAGACCGGCTCCTTTTTAGGAGCCGGTCTTATTTCGTTTAGAAATCTGTTTTTTTAATAACTTTTGTTATTTTGTAGCAGCAGCTGCTTTGTCAGCAATAATCTGTTCCATTTCTTCGGTGGTGTATGGAGCGTCAGCTTTGGTTTCCCAGTTCTTCATCTTCTCATTTACACAACCGTACATAGCGTTGATCTTGGAGTGTGGATTTACTTTGGTGATTGCCCAGCCAACACTGAAGTTATAAGGGATTACCAGAGCTTTGTCCAGCAGGTAAGCTTCTGCTTTTGCGTATTCTGCGTAACGAGCATCCAGGTCATCGGTGATAGCGTTAGCTTTGTCTACCATTGCTGTGTATTCTTTGTAAGCTGCCAGAAGGTCTTTGTTTGCAGGAGTTTCTTCTGTAATTTCATTGATGTAAGAATAGTTTGCAGAGTAGTAAGCGTTGTCGTTGCCGTAGCATTCCTGACCCAGGTAGTTCTGTGGGTCACCGTAGTCAGCGCCCCAGCCGTTCAGTGCGAAGCAGTGGAGATGAGGAACGATAACTTCGGAGTTCAGTTTGGAAACGTAAGTTTTAATCTGGAAGTCGATGTAGTCTGTGCCCATGCATTCGTCAAATACCTGTTTGAGAACGTTTGCAGAGTCAAGTGCTACCTGGCTGCCTGCGGAGATGTAATGAACCATCTGTACTGGGAAGGTTACGCCCAGAGCGGTCAGTTCTTCGATTGCCTGTTTTTTCAGTTCTTCAGCTTTTTCTGGCATATAACGGATGTTGGTCTTGCCGTCCTGTTCTGGGAAGCCCATTTCTTCTCTAACAAGTTCTGTATACTCTGTGCCATCGGAAGTGTAAACCAGGCCTTTCATGGTGTAGAACAGGTTTTCGCACTTCATAGGAGTGATTGCGTTTGTTCTCTTCCAGTATGGTTCCAGGTTCAGGCCGTAGTACATGGACTGTCTGAATGCTGTGTTAGCGATTGCGGTGTTCCAGTTAACGTCTGGTGTTCCGTCTTCCTTGTTCTTGTTGTAGTTGAAGTGGAACTGATAGGAGTATTTGGAAGGGATTGTTTCTGTCAGATATTTGTAATATTCGTCGTTCGGGTTTCCGTGGATGATGTTCAGCTGAGATTCTGTCAAACCTGTTTCATCAACTTCGCCGTTCTGGAACAGCTGATAGGTAATATCACCAGACTCTACCATCTTGAAGGTTGCTGTATCAAAGAGGTGAGCTTCGGTATCCCAGTAAAGCGGGTTCTTTGTGAAGGTTTTTTCGTTGCCCTGAACGTAAGAGGTCAGAGTGTAGCAGCCGTTGTACCACATATTTTCGTTGTTCATAGCTTTGGTATTGTCAACGCCGCCCAGCTCCTCAATCATTTCTGCGGAGATTGGATACAGACAAGCGTATGTTGCAACGGAGTCGAAGTAAGGAATCTGAGTTTTGCAGTGATAGATGATGGTGTGGTCATCAGGAATTTCGATACCAACCATTTCCAGGAACTTAGAACCTTCGTCTGCTGTCAGAGCATAAGCTTCTTCTTTGGAAAGGGTCTTGGTATACTCGTAATATTCTGTAGCGCCTTCAATCATTTCTGTAGGCATGGATGTGTTAGCGGAATCGTTTTTGTGGAAGTTGAGCACCCATTCAAGGCCGGTTGCCCAGTCTTTGGCGGTGCAGTCTGCTTTTTCTTTACCGTTCACGTCTACCCATTTAACGCCGTCACGAAGCTCGAATTTCCAAGTTTTGCCGCCGTCTTCGGAGCCCCATTTTTCAGCAAGACATGGAACCAGTTTGCCGTAGCTGTCAGCTTCCAGCAGGCCATCCACCAGGTTGGTCAGGTTTTCGTAGTCCTCTGCTCTCTGGGAATAAAGCAGGTTAAATGTTTCAATCTCACGAGTTGCACCTTTGGTGATAATCAAATCCTTAATCTGGTATTTGTCCTCATCATCAGCAGCTTCTTTTTTATCGTCCTTACTGCCTTCTGCAGGCTTTTCGGTTTTTTCACCTTCTGCTGGTTTTTCGCCTTCTGTAGGTGTGGTAGTGCCGCCGCATCCTGTCAATACCATTGCGGATGCCATTGCAAGTGCAAGTAATTTGCTGACTGTCTTTTTCATGGTGTCTTCTCCTTTGATTATAATATTTCATGTCCATACATGATATATCACTGAGCTCATCTTCCCGTTGGTAATATCCTCCCGGAAGAACTATATCAATAATAACAAAAAAAAAAAACAATGTCAAGCAAAACTATCAACTTTGTCTATATATCTTGTAAATCATTATTTTTTATGTAAACTTTACTAAACTATGACATAATTTGTCAAAAAATATATTATCGTTTTGTGCATTTATTTGTTCTTTCTTGATTTTTTGCTTTTTCACCACCAGCAAAAAATGCCGACCCAAATTTAAGGTCGGCATTTTTATCAGAAATCAATTTCAAATCAATCAATTTTTTAAACTATTTTGCTTTTGCTTCCTTTTCAGCGAAGATCTTATCCATTTCTTCGGTGGTATATGGGGCATCAGCTTTCGTTTCCCAGTTCTTCATTTTGTCGTTGGCAACGCCGAACATTGCGTTCATCTTAGAATGTGGATTGATCTTGGTCAGGTTCCAGCTTACAGAATAGTTGCAAGGAACAACCAGAGCGTGCTCCAACATATAAGCTTCTGCTTTTGCGTATGCTTTGTAACGAGCGTCCATATCATCGGTGATTGCGTCAGCTTCTTCTACCATCTTGGTGTACTCTTTGTAAGCTGCCAGCAAATCTTTTGTTGCCGGAGTTTCTTCTGTGATTTCATTGATGTAAGAGTAGTTAGCAGAGTAGTAAGCGTTGTCATTGCCGTAGCATTCCTGGCCCAGATAGTTCTGTGGGTCGCCGTAGTCTGCGCCCCAGCCATTGGTTACAAAGGAATGGAGGTGCGGAACATAAACTTCTGTTCTTGCACTGGATACATAAGTCTTGGTTTCCAGATTGATAAAGTCTGTACCAAAAGCATCAACGAAGCACTGTTTAAGCACGTTAGCGTTGTCCAGAGCTACCTGGTTACCAGACTTGATGTACTGAACCACATTGATTGGGAAAGTTACGCCCAAAGCGGTCAGTTCTTCGATTGCCTGTTTTTTGTATCCTTCTGCTTTTTCTTTGTCAAGACGAACAGGGGTTTCGCCGTTCTGTTCTGGCAGACCCAGGTTCTCTCTTACCAGCTCAGTATATTCTTTGCCGTCAGAGGTATAAACCAGACCCTTCATGGTATAGAACAGGTTTTCGCACTTCATTGGAGAAGTTGCGTTGGTGCGTTTCCAGTAGTTTACCAGGTCAAGGCCATAATACCAGCATTTTCTAAAAGCTTCGTTGGAAACTGCTGTGTTCCAGTTTACGTCAGGTGTGCCGTCTTCATTCTTTCTATTATAGTTAAAGTGGAACTGATAGGAATATTTTCTTGGGAGAGTTTCGGACAGATATTTATAATATTCGTGATTTGGGTCTTCGGAGATGATTTTCAGGTTAGATTCGCTCAATCCAGTTTCATCAATTTCACCGGACTGGAACAGCTGATAGTCAACATCAGAGGATTCTGTCATTTTGACAGTAACGGTGTCAAAGAGTTTTGCATCTTTGTCCCAATAAGAATCGTTCTTTGTAAATATTTTTTCGTTGCCCTGGATATAGGTAGTCATGGTATAGCAGCCATTGTACCACATATTTTCGTTGTTCATAGATTTTACGCCATCAATGCCCAGTTCATCCACCAGAGCCTGGGAAAGGGGATACAGGCAAGCATAGGTGGCCACAGAGTCAAAGTATGGTTTCTTCGTCAGGCATTCATAAGTAATGGTATTGGCATCTGGAACGGTCATTCCTACCATTTCAAAGAACTTGGAGCCTTCGTCAGCCTTCAAAGCTTTTGCTTCTTCCGGTGACAAGCTCTTGGTATATTCATAATATTCTTCTGCGCCTTTAATCATTTCGATTGGCATTGCAGTATTGGAGGAATCGTTTTTGTGGAAGTTGAGCACCCATTCAAGGCCGGTTGCAAAGTCCTGTGCAGTACAGTCGCCTTTTTCATTTCCGTTTACATCCACCCATTTAACGCCGTCACGGAGCTTGAAGGTCCAGTTTTTACCGCCGTCTTTGGTTCCCCATTCTTCAGCGATACAGGGAACCAGCTTGCCGTATGGGTCAGCTTCCAGCAGGCCGTCAATCAGGTTTGCCAGATTTTCAAAGTCCTCTGCTCTCTGGGAGTAAAGCATATTGAAAGTTTCCAGCTCACGGCTTGCCAGTTTGGAGATCACCAAATCCTTGATGCCTTCGGAACTTGCAGAAGATTCTTCTTTTTTGCTTTCTTCCTTTTTCGCTGTTTCCTGCTTGGTATCCTCTTTTTTACCTTCTTCTTTTCCTTCAGCAGGTTTTGCTGCGCCGCCGCATCCGCCGAGCACCATAGATGCGGTCAGAGCCAGAGCAAGTAATTTATTGGCATTCTTTTTCATAGTGAGATCTCCTTTTTCGATTTTTTTCATGTCAGAGCTACCCGCAGGGACTGCGTGTAAATTGATGATATTCAGTCTGCTTTCCAGTACCCGCAACACGATTATGGCATAATAATACTAAAATCTTTCCTCATTGTCAAGTATTTATATTTATTTTATACTAAATAGTGCATATTTCATCCCAACAATCGGGCAATAGATACAAATTTTCCTTAAATTGTAAACGTATGTTTACAATTTATTTCCCCGCAGTTTTATAATTTTCTATCTTTATTTCATGTTATTATCTCATTTTTTGCTTTTAATCTATTTTAGTTTTATGAATTTAATTTCTGCACATACAAAAAAAGTCCGGCTTAAAAAGCCGGACTTTTTTGTAGTTCTGCATTATTTTGTTTTGCGTGCTTCTTTGATTTTTGCCATTTCTTCTGTTGTATAGCCTGCTTTGTTGGTTTCCCAATTCTTCATTTTTTCATTGACGGAACCGAACATTGCATTCATTCTGGAATAGAGATTGATCTTGGTCAGACACCACGGAACATTGTAGTAAGCTGGTACAACAATAGCATGGTCAATCATGTAAGCTTCTGCTTTGGCATAAGCTTCATATCGGGCATCCAAATCATCGTGGATTGCGTTAGCTTCGTCTACCAAACGGGTGAATTCCTTGTATGCTTCAATCAAATCTTTGGTCGCTTCTGTTTCCTCTACCTCATTGATAAAGGAATAAACTGTGGAATAATAAGCGTTGTCGTAGCCATAGGTTTCCTGACCCAGATAGTTCTGCGGGTCGCCGTAGTCTGCTCCCCAGCCGTTGAGGGCGATGGAATGCAGATGAGGGTTGATAACTTCCTGGCGGTTAGAGGAAATAAACGTACCGATGTTGAGCTTTACATAATCATCGCCTAAGCTATCGCTGAAAGCCTGGGAAAGAACTTTTGCGCCGTCCAGGGCAACCTGGTCTTTACCAGAAATGTAGTAGTCCACAACGATTGGGAAAGTTACGCCCAAAGCGGTCAGTTCTTCAATAGCCTGCTGTTTGTATTCCTCTGCTTTGGCCGCATCCAATCTTGCGATGGTCTTGCCGTCAGGTTCCTTTAGGCCCATCTCCTGCCGCACCAATTCGGTATAATCCGTACCTTCAGAAGTATAAATCAAACCTTTCATGGTGTAGTAGTTGTTTTCACAGTTCATTGGATTGATGGCGTTAAATCTCTTGTAATATTCAGAAAGGTCAAGGCCATAATACCAGGATTTTCTGAAGGCTTCGTTGGCTGCTGCCATGTTCCAGTTCTGGTCAGGATTGCCTTCTTTGTCCAGTTTATTATAGTTAAAGTGTACCTGATAGGAATATTTATCCGCTGGTTTTTCTACCAGATAAGAATTAAACTGATGGTTTTTATCTTCGCTGATGGTTTTCAGGTTGCTTTCGGTCAAGTCAACGAAATCCACCTCGCCGGTCTGGTACAGCTGGAACGCCACATCGTTGGACTCTACCATTTTTATTGTAACAGTATTGAACAGTTCACATTCCTTATCCCAGTAGAGCGGGTTTTTGGTAAAGATTTTTTCGTTGCCCTGGATATAATCGGTCATGGTGTAACAGCCGTTATACCACATGGTTTCGTTGGTGAGAGCCTTTACGCCTTCCACCCCTAATTCTTTGGACTGCACCATGGAAATCGGGTACAGGCAGGCATAGGTGGCTACAGTATCAAAATATGGTTTTGCTTCGATGCAGGTATAAATCAAAGTATGGTCATCAGGAATTTCCATTCCCACCATTTCCAGGAATTTGGAACCTTCTTCTGCGGTGAGGGCAAAGGCTTCTTCTTTGGAAAGGGTCTTGGTGTATTCGTAATATTCGGAAGCACCTTTAATCATTTCAATCGGCATGGAAGTATTGACAGAATCGTTTTTGTGGAAGTTGAGCACCCATTCCAGACCTGCTGCAAAGTCCCAGGCGTTGCAGTCAGCTTTTTCCTGGCCGTCCACATCCACCCATTTAACGTCGTCCCGGAGCTTAAACGTCCAGGTCACACCGCCGTCTTTGGTTCCCCATTCTTTTGCAATACCAGGGGTTAATGCGCCATAGGTATCTACTTCCAGGAGGCCGTCTACCAGGTTTGTCAGGTTTTCAAACTCTTTGGCATTCTGGCTGAACAGAATATTGAATGTTTCGATTTCACGGGTGGCCAATCTTGGCATAATCAAATCTGTGATTTTTTCTGCTTCACCTGTTTTATCGTCCCCGGTTTTTTCTGTTTCGTTCTGAGGCTGTTCTCCCTCAGTTGTTTCAGGAGTGGTCTGTGTGCCGCCGCAGCCGGTGAGCACCATGGATGCAGTCAGGGCCATAGCGAGAAGTTTAGCTATTGTGTTCTTCATTGTGTTCCTCCTTACTGATTTGCAAACCGCTTTTGTGGGGAAAACAAATTTTCCTCTTACACGGTCTTCATCACTTATTTATATCAGAAACCCGGAAATTTATTCCTTTGATTTTGATGGACTGAGTATAGCAAGAAAATTAAATCTTGTCAATATTGCATATTTTATTTTATTTTGCAAAAGTATATTTTGGGATTTATGAATAATTTCTTGTAATGTTAAATTTACATATTTGCAGATTAAGGAAACTTTTATTTTCTTGCAATTTTTTGTACACAAAAGATTACTTTTATGAAGAAATCGCATTCCTTTGGGGCTTAAATTTACTTTTTACTGTAACCTGTTTCAGTTTATTGAACTGAAGGTTTCCTGTAAAAATGCTTAAAAAGCGGGGCAAAACCACAAAAATTATGGCTTCGTCCCGCTTAGACCGGCTGAAATAATTTTTTTCCTGCAAAAAAACATGGATTTATTTTGTTGATTTTCTTTTTATTTTACTCTTATTTTTAAGATAGTATAAAATATTTTTAAAAATCTATCAGCAATCCCCACCGATTTGTTTCATTAAAATGAAAACTGGTTGAGTCCCAATTCCTCCACATACTCTCTGTCCACCATGCCGTCAATCACTGTTACAATCATTTCGCAGGTCACGCTGATTTTTGCCCAGCGAAGATGTCCGCCTACAACAACACAGTCCTTTCCGGCTGCGCTCATGTGCAAGTGGGAATAATATTCTCCATTCATGGTGTTGATGGTTCCGGTCAGGGACACAATCTCGTGGTCACCAGTAAACTGTTTTGGACAAAATTCTTTCTTTTCGGTATCAAATACCCCTACCTCAAAGGAATCCGTTGCCCCCAAAGCGCTGATATGCGCCAGCTTGATGTTTTCTTTCAAAGCAACTTCTTTCAGCTGCTGGCAGATTTCTTCTCCTATATCCATGCGGACAACCAGAGTATTTCCAAAGCGTCTGTAATCCATACAATTTCTCCCCTTGTTCTACTGTGCAAAATAATCCAGCATCTGCTGTTTTGCCTGCGTTTCATCACATCCAGGACGCAGATGCAGGAAGGAATCTTCTTTGTCACCGTTTATTAACTCCGGTCTTCTGGGATAAATTTTCATGGTTCCCACCACCTGATTTTGGGAATCTACTGCAAAATAAAGCAGCTCCTGTTCTCCCAAAAGCCCCAGCATTTTGTCCTGACAATCCTCCAGCCAGCCTCCGAAATCCTCCTGCGCAGTCTGTACATCAATCCAGGGACAGGGCATTCCTGCTTCCTGGCTGTCCCGCAGATACTCTATAATCTGGCTTCGCAGCTCCTGGGAGGGCAGCACCATCTGTATCCATTCCATAGGCTCTACCTTCTGTTCTGGGACTTTCTGGAACGCTTGATGGTTCTGGTCTTGTGAGCGACAACCGCATGGTCTAAGAAGATGATGCCGTCCAGATGGTCGATTTCGTGGCAGAAGCATTTTGCCAATTCTCCCTTGCCCTGGAGAATAATCGGGTTTCCCTGTTCGTCCAGTGCTTCGATGGTAACTTTGTATGGACGGATGGTTTCTGCCCACTGGTCCGGGAAGCTAAGACAGCCTTCTTCGGTACGCTGCTCTCCAGAAGATTCGATAACTTTTGGGTTTACCAGCTTGAGCACACCGCCGCTGAGTTCTCCCATGTCGATAACCACCAGCCGTTTCAGCACACCCACCTGCGGAGCTGCCAAGGCTGCGCCATTGTCGGTGGCGTGGAGGGTTTCCACCATATCGTCCAAAATCTGTCGAACCTTATCGTCCACCACCGCTACTTCGCGGCAATGTTTTCTCAATACAGGGTCGTTGTTGATGCGTAATGCTCTCAGTGCCATATATTTCATCCTTTCAAAATTCAAACTTTTTACTATTTTGAACATACCGCAAAATCCAAAAAATGTCAAGAAAAGAGTTCCGAAAATCGGAACTCTTTTTCAAAAACTTTCTCTTATCTTCCTGTGGTGTAAATGTAGGAAACCTTTGGGTCTTCCATGAGTTTTATGATTTCATCCTTCTCTGCAGTGATGGCAAAGCCGTAGAGCTGCAATCCATTTTTTTCCACATAGTCGATCATGTCCAGATAACGCTGTCTGGAATAATCCGTTTCTTCCTTTCCCATCAGCTTCATAATATCGGGATGGTCGTGGAGATAAGCCAGCATACTGGTGAAATGCTCTGCCATTATCTTCTCATCATCCAACGGGTTTCCCTGCAAAAAGTCACTGTCCAGCAGGCTGAGATGAGGATATTTCTCCCTGTCCCAGTTGATGCAGAGACCTCCCTGCCTGAACTGGAAGCCCATATTGTTGTCGATGAGCTGTCCATGTTCACCCTCTGTATAGACTACGCACCACAGATCAACATAGTCCAATTCCTTACCATTGATCCACTGATAAAATTCTCCGTAATCGGTAATATCTTTCAGGGATACATAGGCCATATAATTTTCTCCCTCATTGAGATTGTTCAGGGCTACTTTGGCTTCTTCCAGTTTTCCGGCAGGGCCGATGGGTTCTCCATCCACGTCGATGAATTTGTTGTTTCCCTCTACTCCTTCTGGGAACAAAAATGCATTATCCGCCGGAGTGGACAACAGGTTTGGGTCGTACAGCATCAGCTTTCCACGGATGATCTGTCCGCTGACAGCCCGGTACACATTGTCCCCAGTGCCCACCACCTGCGGAATCATCACATCATAAATGCCGTATCCCCTGCTGACTGCGCTGGCATAGTTGCGAAAGCTGCGAGGAACAAACAGCTCCGTGTATACCGATAAATCCAGACTGAGCCGGGAGGTGGTCACATTGTCCGATTCTTTGTCGATACCCACGACCTCCTCTGGGTCATAGTAGAACAAATCTACCACATCTGGCACAAGGAAGATGACACTGAGAGAAACTGCCAGAACTACGGCACCCACAATAACACCTAATTTAATAAATGCTCTGCGGATGGAGCGATCCACCATAGCAGAAAAATTCTCCCCTTCCGTCTGTTCTGTTTCCTCTGCGCTTTTCTCCTCATCGGGAATGTCCAGCTCTGCTTCTTCATAAAGATATTCCCCAATGGCATCCTGTCGTTCAATTTCCTGTTCTAGTTTTGCTTCTTCTTCCGGGGAAAGTTTTCCCTCTTTATACAAAATCAATCGTTCCCGATAGGTCATTTATTCCACCTCCAGATATTGTTTCATTTCTTTTTTGGCTCGATAAGAAAGCACCCTTACATTTTCCGGGCTAAGTCCCATAATCTTTGCAATTTCCTTTTGGGGCAGTTTTCCAAAGTATTGCAGTTCCAGCACCTCCCGTTTTCTCCTGTCCAGATGGGCTAAGGCAAGATACAGACTTCGCCGTTCTTCCTGAACGATCATTCCTTCTATCAGGTCTTCCCCTTCCTCCGAAAATCGTTCCCAACCTTCTGTAGAAAGCTGCCGTTTTTCCTTTTTCAAATAGTTGAAGCAGAGATTTCTTCCCACCATATACAGCCAGGCCTTCATATTGGTGTGGCTGTCCGGCAGGGAAAGAATGGCTTTCAGGAAGGTTTCCTGCAAAATGTCTTCCGCCAATTCCCTTCTGCCACAAAGAGAATAGATGTACAGGAACAGTTCTTTTCGATATCGGCAGTATAAATCGCTGAGCAGTTGTCTGTCCATGCCATCCCTCCTTCTCTCAATTTCCCTTTATGCTTATATAACAATCTGATTTCCTATATGTTACAGAATGTCAAAAATCATCTTCACAAAATCCCGGAGCTAAAGAAAATTTATCGCTTCTGCCTCTCCCGTCTGCTTGCTATATATTCTTGCTTCTTTGACAAATTATCACATCAGGTTCATTATTTTATATTTTTTTCATCATTTACCAAATATTTCGACTGACTTTTTCCAACATGATTCAAGTTTTCTTCCTTTATTATACAGTAAATTCCCCTTACAAAATATCCGCAGCATTTTCTTTGGAGCTTTTCACTATTTTATAAAATACTCCTTTATATTTTCCCTATAAAAAATCCCCCCTCCCATCATAGAGGGAGAGGGGATGCGGGCTTGTCCCGATTCAGTATTAGTTTTTGGACTTTTTATCCATGATGACTTTATAGATCTGGATAATCACCGTAGGCAAAAATGCCAGCAGATAAATCATACCAATGTTGCCGAGAGTCATATCGGCTACCTGGAACAAAGTCTTCAACCCTGGAACAAAGAGAACCAGGTTCAGCAGGATAATGCCAGCTGCAAAGGCCATCAGAGAATATTTGTTTGTGCCAAGACCAAGCTTAAAGATAGAATCTTTTGCACGGCAGTTGAAACCGTGGAACAATCTTGCCAAAGTCAAGGTAGAGAATGCCATGGTGCTTGCCAGAGCTGCTCCGCCCTGAGCCAGACCGATGTGGAAGGCTGACATTACAAAGAATCCAATCAATGCGCCCTGCACCAGCAGAGTGGTCATAAACTGTTTTGTCATGATGGATTCTTTCGGATCTCTTGGCTTCTGGTTAATCAGATTATCTCTGGAAGGCTCCATACCGATTGCAATAGCCGGCAGGGAGTCGGTCAGCAGGTTAATAAACAGCAGGTGTACCGGCTGGAATGGAATTGGCAGAGCAAACAGGGAGGTATACAATACGCCGAGAATGGCAGACATATTGCCGGAAAGCAGGAACTGGATAGAGTTTTTGATGTTTGCATATACGTTTCTGCCGTTGGTAACAGCCTTTACGATGGTAGCAAAGTTATCGTCGGTGAGGATCATGGAAGCTGCATCTTTGGAAACCTCGGTACCGGTGATACCCATTGCAACACCGATATCCGCCTTCTTCAGAGCAGGCGCATCGTTTACGCCGTCGCCGGTCATGGAAACGATTTTGCCTTTGTTCTGCCATGCATCCACAATGCGAATCTTGTGTTCTGGAGAAACACGAGCATAAACAGAAACCTTCTCCAGCTTGTCAGCCAATTCCTGGTCGCTCATATTGTCCAGTTCAACGCCGCTGAGGGCGATGTCGCCTTCTTCAAAAATACCAATTTGTTTTGCAATGGCAGTTGCAGTAACCTTGTGGTCACCAGTAATCATGATGGTGCGGATACCGCCGCGTTTTGCATCAGCAACAGCTTTTTTGGATTCTTCACGGGGAGGGTCGATCATGGAAATCAAACCTACAAAGGTGTAGCCATTTTCATCTTCCAAAGAAATCTCCGGGCATTCTTCTGCGCCGTCAAAGGTCTTGAAGGCAAAGGCCAGAACACGAAGACCGTTTTCGGACAGGTGGGTGTTGATATCGGAAATTTTCTTTTTGTCTTCTTCGGTGATAGGACGCGTACCGTCTTTGGTCATGACGCTGACGCTGCGGGAAAGAAGAACGTCCATTGCGCCTTTGGTGCAAAGGGTGTAAACACCATCCAGTTTGTGCAAAGTGCTCATGAGCTTGCGGTCAGAATCAAAAGCAATCTCTGCTAAACGCTGATGCTGTTTTCTGTAGGTAGTTTCTTCCAACCAGAATTTATGAGCCAGGTTGATGAGGGCAACCTCAGTTGGGTCACCGATTTCCTTGCCGTCGACAGAGGTAGAGTCGTTTGCAAGAACAGCGGTTTTCAGCAGCCATCTATGGGCATTATCTGAAAAGTCCAGATTTTCGCCGTCAAACAATTCAAAGTCTGCATAAACCTGTTTGGTGGTCATTTTATTCTGGGTCAGAGTACCTGTTTTATCGGAGCAGATGACAGAAACAGAGCCCAGGCTTTCCACCGCATTAAGTTCTTTGATAATGGCGTTTTCCTTTGCCATCTTCTGAGTGCCCATTGCCAGCACGATGGTAACGATGGAGCTGAGTGCTTCTGGAATTGCGGCAACTGCCAGAGCTACTGCGAACAGCAGGGAGTCAAGGATTGGCATTTCACGGTACATACTCAAGCCGAATACGATGACACAAATCACCATAATGGCGACTGCCAGCTTTTGGCTGAAGTTGTCCATGCTTTCCTGGAGCGGAGTTTTTTTCTGCTTGGTCTGGTTCATCAGCTGAGCGATTTTACCAATCTCGGTCTGCATACCGGTAGCAGTCACTACTACAGAAGCGCGGCCATAGGTAACGAGGGAACCGGAAAAGACCATATTTTTCTGGTCGCCCAAAGCCACCTGGTCAGCGTCGATGACATTGGCGTGTTTGTCAACACCTTCGGACTCACCGGTCAGGGAGCTTTCGTTTACCTGCAAAGAGAAATTTTTGATAATGCGTCCGTCAGCAACAACCAAGTCACCGGCTTCCAGCATCAGGATATCGCCGGGAACAATCTCGGTGGAAGGGATTTCCATTTTGATGCCGTTTCTCATAACCTTTGCGCTGGGAGAGGAAAGAGCTTTCAGGCTGGCCAGGGATTTTTCTGCCTTAAAGTGCTGTACAGTACCCAGGATAGCGTTCAAAGTGATAACTGCCAAAATAACGATGGTGCTTTCTCCGTTGCCGGAAACTGCGGAAATGATGGCTGCGATAATCAGGATAATTACCATCAAGTCCTTGAACTGTTCGAGAAATACCACCAGCGGACTTTTTTTCTTTTCTTCCGCAAGAGCATTTTCTCCGTAGGTTTCTCTCTGTTTTGCAACCTGCGCATCACTAAGACCTTCTTCTGAAACATTGAAATGATTCAGAACTTCTGTGGCGGTGCGGCGAAACATTTGATCCATTTCTGAATTCCTCCTTCAAATAATCGGATCTTCTGTAAAAGATTTCTCCATTCTTACGGTTTTCAGGGAATAAAAAAAGACTCTTCACCTGTTTCCAATACTAATTATGTACGGAAACCACATGAAAAGTCTTGTTACCAAGCAGATGCTGGCACATATCGCAGAAGATTTCCAAATAGAAATCAACGAGATTGTTGCGAATATGTCGTGAACTACTCCCTTTAAATATGGGGTCATCTTTATCTGTAAGGTATTTTATCAGTTTCGTCTTACCTTGTCAAGCACTTCCTGAGAAGTTTATCCTTTTGACTAAATCTGCTTGAGGATAAAAACTGGGATTGGCGGATTGTTGGGACGGTTGGCAAATTCTGTAATCAGCACAGTATATTTTTTGCTGTCGATGCTTTTAAAATATTCCATCAAAGCGTCCTTTTCTTCAAAACCGCTGTCGCCTCCATAATAGACACACAGGCTCATAAGGCCTCCTGGTTTGAGCAGCCTGAGCCCCGCCTCGATGGCCGGAATACTGGTGGCAGGGGTAGTAAAGATGCTGTGGTCGCCTCCTGGCAGATATCCAAAATTAAAGGTGATGCAGTCCACTGTTTCCGGCTGGGCATACTGTTCCATGTTGGCATGACTGTCCAGATGCACCTGCGCGATGTCCTCATATCCTTTTTCTTTCAACAAAGCAGCTGTGGAATCTACTGCCTGCTGCTGGATATCAAAGGCGATGACCTTGCCGCTTTTACCCACCAGAGAGCATAAAAATGCAGTATCGTGTCCCCGGCCTGCGGTAGCGTCAATGCAGAAGCTGCCTTCTTTTACCTTTTCCTGGATCACCCGATGGGCAACTCCCAGCGTATTGAGTTTCATCATTTGATTCTCTCCTTTTCTTTTTCCATAATCCTATCATAAAAATTTCATAAAGAAAAGCCCTTTATTTCTCACTTTCAGATAGTTTTTGTGCTTTTTTGAATTTTTTCCTGCATTTATGAATTTTCAGCAAAGAGCTGTTATATTTGCCTCGTTTTGTCCTAAATAACCAATATTATTCCGCAACAAATTGACTTTTGAACTTTTCCATCTTTTTCTCCTCTGCACTTTGTCTAATATCCTCCTATTTAATTGTACATTTAACCCTAAAACTTTTGTGGGAATCACCACTTTTTTATTATCGTTAAATAAATAACCTATTGACAAACCGGGACGCCCGCCATATAATCAAGTTGTCAGCCGGGTACTGTGTCCTCATGGAATATGTACAATGAATTTAAACTGACTTTATAAATTTCCGTGTATTTCGGACAGTGCGGATATCCGCTGCTTTCCCGGCATTTCGTCCAATCTATTAAAGCATATAGAAATGTTTTTTTATCAATGCTTTTATTGTTTCCGCAAATTTATACGAAGGAGTTGTTTTTCTTATGGAGCTTAAAACACCTTTATACGACTGTCACGTTGCACTCGATGGCAAAATCGTACCTTTCGCAGGATATCTTCTTCCTGTACAGTACCCAACCGGCGTTATCGCTGAGCATATGGCTGTAAGAAAACAGGCAGGTCTGTTCGATGTTTCCCACATGGGCGAAATCGTTCTCACAGGTCCTGACGCTCTCGCTAACGTTCAGATGCTGCTGACAAACAATTTCACAGACATGGAAGATGGTCAGATCCGTTACAGCCCAATGTGCAATGACAAGGGCGGCGTGGTGGACGACCTGATTGTTTACCGCATCCGCAGCGACTGCTACATGATGGTAGTCAACGCAGCTAACCACGACAAAGATGCTAAATGGATTTTTGAACATCTGTCCGGCGACGTTAAATTTGACGACCTTTCCGAAAACGTAGCTCAGATTGCTTTGCAGGGCCCACAGTCCCAGGCAATCCTCGAAAAAATCTGCGCTAAAGAAGAAATTCCTGAAAAATACTACAGTTTCACCAAAGACGTTATGGTCGCTGACTGCAAGTGCGTTGTTTCCCGTACCGGCTACACCGGCGAAGACGGCTTCGAGCTGTACTGCGGCAAAGAAGACGCTGTTAAGCTTTGGAACGCTGTTCTGGAAGCTGGCAAGGAAAACGGCCTGATTCCATGCGGCCTGGGCGCAAGAGATACTCTCCGTCTGGAAGCTGGCATGCCTCTCTACGGCCACGAAATGAACGATGAAATCACTCCTAAACAGACAGGCCTCGGTATGTTTGTTAAAATGGACAAAGAGGACTTCATCGGCAAAAAAGCTATGGAAGACATGGGCGTTCCAACCATCAAACGCTGCGGTCTGAAGATTACCGGCCGCGGTATCGTTCGTGAACACTGCCCAGTATTCATCGGCGACAAACAAATCGGCAACACCACTTCCGGTACACACTGCCCATACCTCGGCGGAGCTTATGCAATGGCTATCGTTGAGAAAGAACCAGCTCCTCTGGGAACAGCAGTAGAAGTTGAGGTTCGCGGCAGAAGAATCCCTGCTGAAGTAGTTAAGATTCAGTTCTACAAACGCGGCTAATTTCAACCTTTTAAAAAGAGCCAATCATTCACACTAATTTTACAATATTACAATCACCTTTAAGGAGGACAATTATCATGAATAATCCAACAAATCTTCTTTACGCTAAATCTCACGAGTGGGTACAGGACATGGGCGACGGCACATTCCGCATCGGTCTGACTGACTACGCTCAGAATGAGCTGGGTGACCTTGTATTCGTAAACCTTCCACAGGAAGATGACGAAGTTGCTGCTGGCGAAGCTTTTGGCGACGTTGAATCTGTAAAAGCTGTTTCCGACGTATTCAGCCCAGTATCCGGTGTTGTTTGCGCTATCAACGAAGAACTGCTTGACCACCCAGAAATGATCAACCAGGACGCTTACGACGCTTGGATGATCCAGGTGAAAGAGGTTTCTGATAAAGAAGAACTGCTTGACGCTGCTGCTTACGAAGCATTCCTGAGCGAGGAGGCATAATAACATGGGATCTTACGTTCCTTCCACTTTAAAAGAGCGGCAAGAGATGCTGGAATCAATGGGACTTTCTTCCATTGATGAGCTGTTTGCTCACATCCCCTCCGAATTGAAACTTGGTCGTGAACTTGATCTCCCCTCCGGAAAATCCGAGCTGGAGGTCAACCGCCAGATGAGCAAGATTGCTTCTCACAGCGTTATCTTCGACTCCATCTTCCGCGGCGCAGGCGCTTATGACCACTACATCCCTTCCGTAGTAAGCAAAGTAGTAAGCAAGGAAGAATTCCTTACTTCTTACACTCCTTACCAGGCAGAGATCAGCCAGGGCGTTCTGCAGTCCATCTTCGAGTATCAGACCATGATCTGCCAGCTGACAGGCATGGACGTTGCCAACGCATCTGTATACGACGGTGCTACCGCTGCTGCTGAAGCTGTTAATATGTGCTGTGAGCGCAGCCGCAAAGTTGTATTCTGTTCCGAAGCTATCAACCCTGAATATATCAGAGTTGTTAAAACATATTGCTGGGCTGCCGGCCACGAAGTTGTTATGCTGCCTGCAAAAGACGGCAAAACTGATTTGGAAGCTATGACCTCCAAACTGGACAAAAAAACTTCCGCTTGCCTGCTTCTCCAAAGCCCTAACTTCTACGGCCAGTTTGAAGAAGTTGAAAAAGGTGCTGAACTGATTCACTCTGTTGGCGCAAAACTCATCAGCATCTGCAACCCAATCGCTCTCGGTCTGTTCAAGACCCCAGCTGAACAGGGCGCAGACGTTGCAGTCGGCGAAGGTCAGCCTCTTGGTATGCCTCTGGCATTCGGCGGCCCATACCTGGGCTTCATGGCTGCCACCACCGCAATGATGAGAAAACTCCCTGGCAGAATCGTTGGTGAAACCACCGACGTTGACGGCAAACGTGCATTCGTACTGACCCTTCAGGCAAGAGAACAGCACATTCGTCGTGAGAAAGCTTCCTCCAACATCTGCTCCAACCAGGCGCTGTGCGCTCTCACTGCTTCCGTATATCTGGCAGCAGTTGGCCCAGATGGTCTGAAACAGGTGGCTTCCCTCTGCTACCAGAAAGCTCATTATCTGGCACAGCAGCTTTCCGCTATCGAAGGCGTAGAACTTAAATACAATGGCACCTTCTTCCATGAATTCGTAACAGTAATGCCAAAAGCTGAACAGGTTTTGGCTGCACTGGAAAAAGAAGGCATCCTCGGCGGATATCCTCTCGAAGATGGCAGCATCCTTTGGTGCGCTACTGAAAAGAATACAAAAGAGGACATCGACCGCGTGGTTGAAATCGTTAGAAAGGAGCTTATGTAATGCAACTGTTATTTGAACGCAGCCATTCTGGCAGAAAATGCACAATCCTGCCACAGTGTGACGTACCTTGTGATCTGCCGGACGCTTCCCTCTACAGAGCAAATGCTCCTCACCTGCCTGAGTTGAGTGAAAACGAAATCAGCCGTCACTACACTGAACTTGCAAAACAGACTTATGGTGTCAACGATGGTTTCTACCCACTCGGCTCCTGCACCATGAAATATAATCCAAAAGTAAACGAAGAAATCGCAGCTCTCCCTGGCTTTGCTAAGATTCATCCTCTCCAGCCTGAACATACCGCTCAGGGCTGTCTGGAAGCTCTGTATCTGGCTAACCAGTACTTCTGCGAAATCACCGGCATGGATCAGATGACCTTCCAGCCAGCAGCTGGTGCTCATGGTGAGCTGACAGGCCTTCTCCTGATTAAAGCTTACCACGAAGCCAACGGCCACAAAGACCGCAACGTGATCTTCGTACCAGACTCCGCACACGGAACCAACCCTGCATCTGCTGCAATGGCAGGCTTCAAGGTAGTTTCCATTCCTTCTCTGGAAAACGGATGTGTTGATACCGAAGCTCTCCGCAAGCTGGCTGACGAGCATACCGCTGGTCTGATGCTGACCAACCCTAACACTGTTGGCCTGTTCGACCTGAACATCTCCGAGATCACAAAGATCATCCACGACGCAGGCGGTCTGTGCTACTACGATGGCGCTAACCTGAACGCTATCATGGGTATCGTTCGTCCTGGCGACATGGGCTTTGATACTGTTCATCTGAACCTGCACAAAACATTCTCCACTCCTCACGGCGGCGGCGGCCCTGGCTCCGGCGCAGTAGGATGTAAAGAATTCCTCAAACCATTCATCCCAGCTCCAGTTGTTACAAAGGATGAAAACGGTTACCACATGAACAAAGACATTCCTCAGTCCCTGGGCGCAGTAAAAGAGTTCTACGGCAACTTCCTGGTTGTCATCCGCGCTCTCACCTACGTTCTTTCCCTGGGCAAAGAGGGTATTCCAGAAGCTTCTTCCAACGCTGTTCTCAACTGCAACTACATGATGAACCGCCTGAAAGATGTTTACAACATGGCATTTGACAAAGGCTGCATGCACGAGTTCGTAATGACCCTGGAAAATCTGAAGAAAGAGAAAGATGTTTCTGCAATGGACGTTGCAAAAGCACTTCTCGATAACGGCATCCATCCACCTACAATGTACTTCCCACTGATCGTTCACGAAGCTCTGATGGTAGAGCCTACTGAAACCGAACCAAGAGAAGTCCTCGACCATGTTGCAGACGTTCTTCACGACATCTACAAAATGGCTCAGGAACAGCCAGAAACACTGCATGAGATGCCAATTCATACTCCTGTACGTCGTCTGGACGAAGTTGGTGCAGCAAGAAATCCTCGCCTGCACTACGAATTTTAGTTAATTGACTTATTGGAGGTATTCTTTAAACTATGATCGACAAGCTTTCTTACTTTATCAGTACAGACACGATCCCAGAAAAAAATCTTTCTGTTGAGGAGTACCTCCTGGATACGGTGCGTCCTGGTGAAATGATTCTTTACCTGTGGCAAAACGAACGCACTGTTGTAATCGGCAAAAACCAGAACGCCTGGAAAGAATGCCGCTTTCAGGAACTTGAATCGGATGGCGGGCATTTAGCCCGCCGCCTTTCCGGGGGCGGAGCCGTGTTCCACGATCTTGGAAATCTCAACTTCACTTTTCTTGTGCCGACTGAGGACTATGACCTGGAAAAACAGATGTCTGTCCTCCTCAAAGCCGTGCAGAGCTTGGGCATCCCCGCAGAAAAATCCGGCAGAAACGATGTGACCTGCGAAGGCAAAAAGTTCTCTGGAAATGCTTTCTGTCAAAAAGGCCCCAACTCCTACCATCACGGAACCATCATGCTCCGGGTGGATACCCAAAAAGTGGAACGGTACCTCAACGTTTCTGAAAAGAAGCTGCGTTCTAAAGGCGTAAAATCAGTTTCTTCCCGTGTGTGCAACCTGTGTGACTTCCGTCCTGACCTGACTGTGGAAATGATGGAAGAAAAGCTTCTGGCAGCTTTGGCTGAAACCTACGGACTGGCTCCGGTTCAAATCTTTGAAAAAGATTTTGACCAGGAACAGATTGCAAAAATGCAGGAACATAATTCTTCCTGGGAATGGAAGTTTGGAAGAAAACTTGCTTTCAGCTGGGAAGCCGGAGAACGGTTCAACTGGGGCGAAGTACAGCTTCAGCTGAAAGTGGATGAAGGAAAAATCCAAGATGCTGTCCTTTATTCTGATGCGCTGGATGCTCCGTTCATCGAATGGCTGTCCTCCCGTCTTACAGGCTGCCGCTTTGATGCGGATGCCGTCATCGAATCCCTCTCCGACCCTAAAATGAATGATCTTCAGAAGCAGATCCTGACAGATGTTGCCGGTCTTCTGCGTCAAAAAGCGTAAAGAAATGACAGCTTTTGGCTGCTGAAAGGAATTTATCGTTATGAAAGAATATCAACTGATCGTTATTGGTGCCGGCCCTGGCGGTTATGAAGCTGCCATTCGCGCTGCACAGCTTGGTCTTTCCACCGCTTTGATTGAGCGCCGTCAGGTTGGCGGTACTTGTCTGAACCGCGGATGCATTCCTACCAAGGCAATGCTCCATTCCGCACAGCTTTATAAAGAAACTGCTCACTTCGACCTGTTTGGTCTTCACACCGAAAACACCAGCTTTGATTGGTCTAAAGTACATCAGCGCAAAGATGACATCGTTGCCAAGCTTCGCAGCGGTACAGAACAGCTGATCAAAGCGAATAAAATAGATTTATATAATGCTTCCGCAAAAATCGTTTCCGCTCACGAAGTGGAACTGGACTGCGGAGAAGAAACCCAGCTGAAAGCTGACAACATCCTCATCGCTACCGGTTCCGTACCGGCTCGTCCTCCGATTCCAGGTCTTGACCTGCCAAACGTAGTAACCAGTGACGAACTGCTGGACGACCCTGCCTATGCCACCAATGAGAACCTGGCAAAAGAAATTCTCATTATCGGGGGCGGCGTAATCGGCGTAGAATTTGCCAGCGTATTCAGCGCATTTGGCTGCAAAGTTACCATCGTTGAGGCTCTGGACCGCATCCTGCCTACCATGGATCGTGAAATTTCCCAGAACCTGAACATGATTCTCAAAAAACGCGGCATCTCCATCAACACCGGTGCTATGGTAGAAAAGCTGGAACAGCAGGACGGCAGACTGGTTTGCCACTTCACACAGAAGGAAAAACCACACGAAGTCGTTGCTGACCAGGTACTGGTTTCCATCGGCAGACGCGCAAACACCCAGGGACTCTTTGGAGATGACTTCTCTGTTGAGCTTAACCGCGGCCACATCGTTGTGGATGACAACTTCATGACCAGCGTGGAGGGTGTTTATGCAATCGGTGACGTAAGTGCTAAAATTCAGCTGGCTCACATGGCTTCCGCTCAGGGTCTGTGCGCTGTACACCATATTGCAGGCAAGCCAATGCCAATCGACCTTCGCACCGTTCCAGGCTGCATCTACACCGATCCTGAAATCGCTTCTGTCGGTATCACCGAAGATGAAGCGAAAAAAGCAGGAATCCCTCTGAAGAAGGGCAAATTCATTATGTCCAGCAACGGCAGATCCCTTATCGACGAACAGGAACGTGGTTTTATCAAAGTTCTTGCTCATGCAGAAACGGATGTTGTTCTCGGCGCACAGCTGATGTGTTCCAGAGCTACAGACCTGGTTTCCGAATTTGCTACTGCAATCGTAAACGGCCTGACCATCGAACAGATGGCATCCGTTATCCGTCCTCACCCAACCTTCTGTGAAGCAGTTACAGAGGCTGTGGAAGACGTTCATGGTATGTCTATCCATCTGGCTCCAAAAAGACGCTAGATATTGGAATAAAAAGTAAAATTCAAGGCGGGGGAGTTTAACCGCATTGTTTTAAATTTAAGGAGGTCCTTGTAATGGTTAACGAAAACATGAAATTCATTTGTGACTATGACCCAGAAGTTGGCGCTGCAATGTCTGACGAGCTGAAACGTCAAAGACGCAATATCGAATTGATTGCTTCTGAGAACGTTGTTTCTGAACCTGTTATGGCTGCTATGGGAAGCGTGCTGACAAACAAATACGCTGAAGGTTTCCCAGGCAAACGTTATTACGGCGGCTGCGAATATGTTGACGTTGTAGAAAACATTGCTATTGAAAGAGCGAAAAAGCTGTTTGGCGCAGAACACGCTTGCGTACAGCCACATTCCGGCGCAAGTGCTAACCTCGCTGTTTACTTTGCTCTGATTCAGCCAGGCGATACCGTTCTTGGTCTTAACCTTGCTCACGGCGGCCATCTGACCCACGGCAGCCCAGTAAACCTTTCTGGTAAATATTACAACTTCGTTCCATACAGCCTGGATGATTCTGAACGCATCAACTACGACAAGATTCGTGAACTGGCTCTGGAACACAAACCAAAACTGATTGTTGCTGGTGCTTCCGCTTACCCAAGAAAAATCGAATTCGATAAATTCGCTGAAATCGCTCACGAAGTAGGCGCTTACCTGATGGTAGATATGGCTCACATCGCTGGTCTGGTTGCAGCTGGCCTGCATCAGAACCCTGTTGAGTATGCTGACGTTGTTACCACAACAACCCACAAAACTCTCCGCGGCCCAAGAGGCGGCATGATTCTCTGCAAAGAAGCTCTGGCTAAACAGATCAACAAAGCTGTATTCCCAGGCACACAGGGCGGCCCTCTGGAACATGTTATCGCTGCGAAAGCTGTTTGCTTCGGCGAAGCTCTGAAACCAGAATTCAAAGCATATCAGCAGCAGGTAGTCAACAACGCTCAGGCTCTTGCAAAAGCTCTCATCGACGAAGGTTTCCGTCTGGTATCCGGCGGCACCGACAACCATCTGATCCTGGTTGACCTCCAGAATATGAATATCACCGGTAAAGAACTGGAAAAACGTCTGGATGCAGTTTACATCACTGCTAACAAGAATGCTATTCCTAATGACCCACAGAGCCCATTCGTAACCAGCGGTCTTCGTCTTGGCACTCCAGCTGCTACCAGCAGAGGCCTCAAAGAAGAAGATATGGTTAAGATTGCAAAATACATCAAATGGGCTGCAACAGACTTCGATGCTAAAGCTGACGAAATCCGTGCAGGCGTTACAGAAATTTGCAGCAAATACCCACTCTACGAATAAGCAAAAACTTCAAAAGGACAGCTCCTGTGAGCTGTCCTTCCTTTACATTTTCCTATCCTCCAAAAAGCGGAACGCGATAAATCACGTTCCGCTTTTTCCTTTTCTCTTACATCAAGATTACATATCCTGCCAGCAGCAGGGAGGCCAGGGTGAACAGCATCATTCCAGGATTCAGCAGGAGAGCGTCTACCTCGTCCCGTGTAAGAGGTTTTTCATTGTGCAGGCGTATTCTGCTGCTGCTCCTCAAAACCTTTACCAGAAGCCACGCCAGGCCGCAAAGATAAATGAAAGCCAGCAGAAGGAGCAGGGCTCCGTTGCTCATGGCCTGCGTTGCCAGCACACCGCCCACAAAGTTTACCGAGGCATGAATCAAAATCGGATAAATCAAAGAGCCGCTTCTCAGATATACCCATGCCAGCAATATGCCAATCACAAAACTGTAGGGATACTGAACCACATTGGCGTGTACCAGCATGAACAAGAAAGAACTGGTGAGGATATAGGTCTTTTCTCCATACTGACCCACACAACGATAAACGCAGCGGCGGAAGATGAACTCCTCCAGAATCGGAGCCAGAATTACCATCATAATAAATATCTGCAATGTATTGTAGCCGGACAGTCCCTGCTCCACCACATTGGTGACATTAGAGCCTTTAAAAGCAGCAAACATATGGTTGATGAGGTTTCCTACTGTGCTGAACATATAGGCCATGCCCCAGGACAACACGATATAACTGCACATTTTTCCCAGGGAAAGCTTATGCTTTTCCAAAACAGGCGGTTCTGATTGGATGGTGCGAAAAATCAGCAGGAACAAGGGCAGACCTAAAAGATACTGAGAACCATCCAGCACCAGCATTTGAACCCAGTTGTTGCGGCTTAGTTCCGGCCAAAATTCCTGAATTAAAATCAGCGGTATGGTTGGCAAAATCTGACAGGCCACCAAGAAAACCAGCATCGCCATGCCCAGCCGATGGTATGTATTGCGTATCTGAGAAGTATTCTCCATAATTTTCCTTTCCGACATCAACGTCTTTCACAAAAGTTTAAAGGGTCATTCCCGCATGGAAACAGAAAAATTTTTTTCTTCCATCCCAAACAGCATTGTAAAAAATCCTTTCTTCCTCCATTTTGAGCTTTTATCCCATTATAATTGCTATCTTGATAAAATACAAGGTTTTCTGCTTCTATACATCCAAATGAACATTATTTCACTTTTTATGGATTTGTGAATTCCATCTATTTTAAAATTATCATTTATCAAATTTTTATTGACTTTTTACGATATAAGAGTTATAATGTAATTGAGGGAAAGACAGTTATTCAATGTGTCTTTTATTCTCCTACTTTTTTGAAATCTCCTGACCGGTAACGCCGGTCGTCCTCTATTTTTTATTACACAGCCGAAAAGGGAAGTCCTATGGACTTCCCTTTTCGGCGTTTTGTTTGGATTGCCTTCTTTTTTGATTCATGATATAATGAAAAAATATGTAAGAAAACAACATTGGTCCGTTGTCCAGAACAAGGGGAGATTTTTACGGAATACGAAAAAGAATTTTTACTGGAACAGCAGTACCTTGACAAGACCTGTTCCTTCATAAAAGAAAATCTGGAGCGGGAGGAAGCTTCCTGCGCCAATGAAAAAGAAGATATCATTTCTGCCCGAAAGGAAATGTGGGAAAATGTATCCTTCCGAGGCGGTTTTGACAATGCGGTAGAAGCTCATCAGGCTTTGGAACTGATTCAGGCTCAGTCTGCGCGATATGATGCTTCTCACAAAAGAATCGACCACTACAAGCAAGCTCTTGCCTGCCCATATTTTGCTCGAATCAACTTTACTGAGGCCGGCTTTGAATCGGAACCTGCCGAAAAAATTTATATCGGATTGTCCAACATCCAGGACGAGGACAGCTACGAAGCCTATGTATATGACTGGCGTACTCCGATCGCCAGCCTGTTCTATCGCTACGAAACCGGTGATGCAGAATACGAAGCTCCCTCCGGCATTATCCGGGGAAACATTTCCCTGAAACGCCAGTACGATATCCAGGACAGCAAGCTCAACTATTTCTTCGATTCTGACCTGAATATTATGGACGATATCCTCCGGGATGCCCTGTCCCACAACGCTTCTCTGCAAATGAAATCCATCGTAGAAACGATTCAGCGGCAGCAGGACATGATTATCCGTGACACCCAGAATGAACTTCTGTTTGTGCAGGGCGTTGCAGGAAGCGGAAAAACTTCTGTTGCTCTCCATCGTGTGGCTTTCCTGCTGTATGAGGGCGTGACCCAGAAAATCTACGCCAACAACATCGTCATCATCTCTCCAAACAATTTGTTTGGAAGCTATATTGCCAACGTCCTGCCGGAGCTGGGAGAAGAAAACATCGCCAGCCTGACCTTTGAGGCTTTGTTTACAAAAGTCTGCGGCAGAGGCATCCAGGTCATCCCACGCAGTCGTTTGCTGGAACAGATGGTCTGCGCCAGTGCAGAGGAGGAACGCACCCTTCTGCACCAATCTGTAGAGTTCTTCTCCTCCCATACCTTCACCCAGATTATCGACCGCTATGTGACCCACTATGTCCGCAAGATGATTCCTTACACCGACCTCTATTATGATGGAAAGCTTTTAGAAACCAGAGAAGAAATGAGTGCTTTCGTGCAGAAAGTATGCCGCAAAACCACTCCTGCCCAGGCTCTGAATCTGCTGGAAAAACGTCTTTGGACACAAATCCATAAAATTCGTCGGGAAAATCGCTTGAACGATCTGGTATCCTTCTCCGCCACCTTCCCAGAACATCTGTATGATAACAAAACTTTCGGAAGATATCTTTCCATCAAGGAAAGCCTCCGCCTGAAGCATCAAATCAAAGCCTTCACCACTTTGGATGGCATGAAAATTTTCCAGAGTTTGATTCATGACAAAGAATTATTCTTCCGCCTTGCCAAGGGTCTTGCTCTGCCGGAAAATATCGACAAACTGCTGGAGGAAGCTCAGAAACGTCTGGAAGGTTCCTGCGATTCCCTGTTCTATCAGGATGCGATTCCTTTCCTGTATCTTTACTTAAAGTTGTTTGGCACTTCCCTATTCTCCGATATTTGTCAGGTGGTACTGGATGAGGCCCAGGACTATTACCCCATTCATTTTGCTATCCTGTCCCAGTTGTTCCCAGAATCCCGATACACCATCATGGGCGACTATAACCAAACCATTGAGAAAAAAGAAGGCCCTGAATTCTATCAGCAAGCGGAGGAGATTCTCCATAAAAAATCTTCCCGCCTGATTACGCTGAACAAAGGTTTCCGCTGCTCCTATGAAATCAACGAATTTTCCAGAAGATTCCTGCCGGAATCCTTTGAAATGGAAAGCTTTGACCGCCACGAGCAGGAACCAATCGTGGAACAGATGTCCGATGAAGCGGCAGAAGCTGACAGAATCGCAGAGTTATCGGATTCCTATTTGAAGGAAGGACTTGGCTCTGTGGGTATCATCTGCAAGACCAACGACCAGGCAAAACGGCTCTATTCTATGCTGAAAGGAAAACTGCCTGTTCATCTGGTGGATGCTGACCAAAGAGAAATGTTCTCTGGAATCATGCTGCTGCCAGTATATATGGCAAAGGGTCTGGAATTTGACGCAGCGATTCTCTGCGGCGTAACGAAAGAGAACTACTGTAATGCGTTCGATAAACAGCTGCTGTATGTGTCCTGTACAAGGGCCCTCCATCGGCTGGCAGTATTGTATACCGGGGAACCCAGCGAATATTTAAAGCTCAAATAAGCTCAAAACCAATTAGGAGCAAAATAAAAAGTTTTACTCAATTTTTTTCAAAAAATTGCAGATTCCAAAGACAGCGTCTTTGGTCGATTGCCGCAGCAAGCGAAACCCTTTCTGCCAATTTGATGAAGCTAATTCCGATGGAATATAAATATAAAAAATAAAAAACACTTCGTCAGGGGAAAAGGGTGCGGCGGGAAATACTTCATAAAAGTAACTTTTGCCGCACCCGTTCCCTCACCGAGGCTTGCCGAGGTGACTGGGCTGAATTGGGGCAGAATCCAAATTCTCCCGAAATACATTTTAAAATAAGCAGACTGATTCCATAAAAGGTCAGCCTGCTTTTTTATTTGTCTGACGATTTATTTTTTTATTTTTTATTTTTGTTCTGAATCAGTTTGTAGAAAAAGTCAGAAGGGGATTCCGCTTTCTGCGGAAAGCGTCTTAGGACTCTGTCCTAAGAACCTGCCGCCTTTTGGAAAAGTCGGGCGAAAACTTTTGTTTTGCTTCCCTTTCATTTTTACACAAAAAAAGAGCCTGTCTTTCGACAGGCTCTTTTCTATTACACTATTTTGCAGAAAGTGCTCTCTTACCAATATCTCTGCGGCTGAAGCATCCATCAAAGTGAATCTGATCCACATTCTCATATGCTTTATCCAGTGCGCCCTGAAGTGTTTCTGCTCTTGCAGTTACACCCAGAACACGACCGCCATTGTTATGGTAAACGCCATCCATCAGCTTTGTGCCGGAATGGTAAACGTTGATTCCTTCCCGCTGACCATCTGCATTCAGGCCGCTGATCGGCAGACCCTTCTGATAGGATTTTGGATAGCCGCCGCTGGCAATGATTACGCAGGCAGCTTTTTCATCGGAAAACTTCACCATATCTTCGGTGAGAGTACCGCGGTAAACTGCTTCCATGATATCTACCAAGTCGCTGTCCAGCAGTTCCAGAACAACCTGGGCTTCCGGGTCACCAAAACGGCTGTTATACTCGATAACGTATGGGCCTTTTGGTGTCAGCATCAAGCCAAAGTACAGACAGCCCTTGAATGGTCTGCCCATCTCTGCCATAGCAGCAACTGTTGGTTTGAAAATCTTCTCCATGCACTCCTGTGCGACTGCTGGAGTGTAGAATGGGTTTGGCGCTACAGTTCCCATGCCGCCGGTGTTAAGACCCTTATCGCCGTCCAGAGCGCGTTTGTGGTCCATAGAGGATACCATCGGAACTACAGTCTTGCCGTCAACAAAGGCCAGAACAGAAACTTCCGGGCCAGTGAGGAATTCTTCCACAACAACATGGTTGCCGCTGGTGCCGAATACTTTTTCCTCCATGATGTCGTGAAGACCTTCCTGAGCTTCTTCGTGGCTTGCAGCGATGATAACGCCTTTGCCCAGAGCCAGACCGTCGGCTTTGATAACAACTGGATATTCGTTCTTTTCCTCAATATATTTCAGAGCCTTTGCCGCATCGTCGAATACTTCATAGGAAGCGGTTGGGATATGGTAATCTCTCATGAGATTTTTGGAGAACACCTTGCTTGCTTCGATTTGAGCAGCAGCTTTCATAGGGCCAAAGGTCATGATGCCTTCCTGCTCCAGAGCATCGACCATACCTGCTGCCAGAGGATCATCTGGAGCAACTACAACAAGGTCGATTGCCTGTTCTTTTGCAAACTTAACTACGCCTTCGATGTCCATTGCTTTGATATCAACACATTCAGCATCAGCGCTGATACCGCCGTTGCCTGGACAGCAGAAGATTTTTTCTGCTTTAGGACTCTGTTTTAATTTTCGGATAATGGCGTGTTCTCTGCCGCCGGAACCTACTACCAGAATTTTCATAGCAAATCTTCCTTTCTGATTGTATCAATCACTATGCCTGAGCCGAAGCTCAGGAACTGTTTAGTGATGGAACAGACGGATGCCGGTGAATGCCAGCACCATATTGTATTTATCGCTGGTTTCGATTACATTGTCATCACGAACAGAACCGCCTGCTTCAGCGATATAGGAAACACCGGTGCGGTGTGCTCTTTCGATGTTGTCGCCGAATGGGAAGAATGCGTCAGAACCAAGAGCTACTCCGGTGAGAGTATCCAGCCAAGCACGTTTTTCTTCTCTGGTCATTGGTTCTGGTTTGGTGGTGAAGAAGTTTTCCCAAACGCCGTCAGCCAGAACGTCGTTCCAGTCATCAGACAGGTAAACGTCGATGGTGTTGTCGCGGTCTGCTCTGCGGATGTCAGCTTTGAATGGCAGAGCCATTACTTTTGGACACTGACGCAGATACCACAGGTCAGCTTTGTTGCCAGCCAGTCTGGTGCAGTGGATTCTGGACTGCTGACCAGCGCCGATACCGATTGCCTGACCGTCTTTAACGTAGCATACGGAGTTGGACTGGGTGTATTTCAGGGTAATCATGGAGATCAGCAGGTCGATCTTAGCGCTTTCAGGAAGCTCTTTGTTCTTGGAAACGATGTTGTCGAAGATGCTGTTGTCGATCTTGATTTCGTTTCTGCCCTGCTCGAAGGTTACGCCGAATACTTCTTTGGTTTCCACTGGGTTTGGTTTGTAAGCTGGGTCAATCTTGATTACATTGTAAGTACCTTTGCGTTTTGCTTTCAGGATTTCCAGGGCTTCGTCTGTAAATCCAGGAGCGATAACACCGTCGGATACTTCACGTTTGATGATGCGTGCAGTGCAGGCATCGCAAACATCGGACAGTGCGATGAAATCTCCGTAGGAAGACATTCTGTCTGCGCCTCTTGCTCTTGCGTATGCGCAGGCGATTGGGGACAGTTCGCCCAAATCGTCAACGAAGCAGATTTTCTTCATGGTATCGGACATTGGAAGTCCTACTGCTGCGCCTGCTGGGGAAACGTGTTTGAAGGAAGCTGCTGCCGGAAGGCCGGTTGCTTCTTTCAGTTCTTTTACCAGCTGCCAGCTGTTGAAAGCGTCCAGGAAGTTGATGTAGCCTGGTCTGCCGTTGAGTACTTCGATTGGAAGCTCACTTCCATCTCTCATAAAGATTCTGGATGGTTTCTGGTTTGGATTGCATCCATATTTCAGTGCAAGTTCGTTTGCCATAGTAATGATTCTCCCCTCAAACTATTTGTTTTTATTGATGATTCTGCTCTCAGTTTTACCGCTTGCTACGTCGATGAAGCGGGTGAACAGGGATACTTTGTTGTCAGCGTTCAGGTTGTTCCAGATTTCATTGGTGAATTCATCAATGTCGCCGTGGATTACAACTGGTGCAGGTTCGCCCTCAAAGGAAGGGATTGGGTTGCCATCGCACTGATAGGTGTGGATGAAGTGACCCTCGCCTGCTTTTGGATTGCTGTACTCAAAGAAATATCTGCGAGTGGAGCTTTCATCTCCGCGGTTGCTCTTGAGGATGGAGAGTTTATAGTCGAAGCCTTCTACTACACCGGAAATACGAGGAGTGAAGTTTGGAGCATCTGGTTCAAAGGTTCTGGTACGCAGAGCATCTTCAAAGGTTTTGCCCTCTGCCAGGAAGTCATAAACGGTATCGGTCTGGTCGCCGTTTGTTACGATGGTTTTGCCGTCGATCACTCTTACTGGTGCGTAGATGATGAGGGAAGGGTCAGCCAGTTTTGCAGGGTCAAATGCGCGGGTGCGGATGCCTTCGTCTACTTCTTCAAATATGCGGTTTCTGCTGTTTTCACTTCTGCCCATGATGAAGTAAGCGATAACTGCTTTTGTGCCGTCTTCGCTTCTGCCCAGGATAATTCCTCTGCCCGGATAGGTGGTAGAGCTTACTTCTTCTGCAAGGATTCTATTTTCCATAATAACTTTTTCTCCTATTTTATCTATTCTTTTCCTGTTCTATCTTTCCACAAATCATAGCCGCAGCCTGGGGTAAAATTTCCCATTCTGCCTGCTCCATCACTCTGCGCTGAAGGGTTTCTGGGGTATCTTCCGGTTCCACATAAACTGCTTTCTGCAAAATGATGCTGCCGCCGTCGGTGATTTCATTTACAAAATGAACGGTCGCTCCAGTGACTTTGACACCATATTCCAGGGCTGCTTCGTGAACCTTGAGTCCGTAGAAACCATCGCCGCAGAAGGAGGGGATCAGGGAAGGATGAACATTGATGATTCTTTCGGGATAAGCTTCGATGACAGGTTTGCCCAGGATACTCAAAAAGCCTGCCAGGATAATAAATTCGATACCACGGCTCTGCAATTCTTCCAGAAGCTTCTGGTCGAAGGCTTCTGCGCTGCCGCAGGCTTTTTTGCTGACAACCAAAGTTTCGATGCCAGCTTTTTTGGCGCGTTCCAGAGCATAAGCTCCTTCACGGGAGCTGATTACCAGGCTGATTTTGCCCGGTTCCAGCTGGCCTGCCTGCTGACGGTCGATCAATGCCTGAAGGTTTGTTCCGCCGCCGGATACCAATACTGCTATTTTAACCATTGCCGCCACTCCCTTTTTCTATTTCTGCAATCAATAAGAAAAGAGCAGACGCAGCGATTGCGGCGCGTCTGCTCTTAATCGCTGTCAGAAATCCTTAGATAACGATTAAAGGATCTCTACTGTTTTTTCTCCTGCTTCAATCTTGCCGAGGATATAAGCATCTTCGCCAGCTTCGTGGAGAATTTCCAGTGCTCTGTCAGCGTCTTCAGCAGATACCATAGCGATCATGCCGACACCCATGTTGAAGGTGTTGAACATATCATGTTCTGGAATCTGGCCAACCTTCTGAATTTCCTCGAAGATTGGGAGAACACGAACATCTTCGCGACGAACAACAGCTTTTGTGCGGTCGTTGAGTGCGCGAGGAATGTTCTCATAGAAGCCGCCGCCGGTTACATGAACGATGGAGTGAACTTTTACTTCGTCGATCAGTTTGAGCATTGGTTTAACGTAGAGTTTGGTTGGGGTCAGGAGAGTCTGGCCCAGAGTGGAACCGTTAAATTCACGGAAGATATTTCTTGGGGTGTTTTCCAAATCGAATACTTTTCTTACCAGAGAGAAGCCGTTGGAATGTACGCCGGAAGATGGCAGAGCAATCATAACGTCGCCTGGCTGTACATTTTCAGGGTCGATCATTTTGTCTTTGTCAACAACGCCAACGCTGAAGCCTGCAAGGTCGTATTCGTCGATTGGGTAGAAGCCTGGCATCTCAGCAGTTTCGCCGCCTACCAGAGCGCAGCCTGTTTCTACACAGCCGTCTGCAACACCTTTTACAATGTCAGCAACTTTTTCTGGGATATTTTTGCCCAGGGCAATGTAGTCCAGGAACAGCAGAGGTTTTGCGCCGCAGCAAATAATGTCGTTTACGCACATAGCAACGCAGTCGATACCAACGGTATCGTGCTTGTCCAGCAGGAATGCCAGTTTCAGTTTGGTGCCAACACCGTCTGTACCCGAAACCAGAACTGGTTTGTTGATGCCGGTCAAATCCAGCTCGAATGCGCCGCCGAAACCTCCGATGCCGCTCATCATACCTGCGGTCATGGTTCTTGCAACGTGGGATTTAATCAATTCTACTGCTTTGTAGCCAGCAGTTACGTCTACACCGGCTGCTTTATAGCTTTCGCTGAAACTTTCGCTCATAACCTTAACATCCTTCCTTTTGTCTGTCTTTATGTTTTTTATTTAGTGCCAATTTTCTTGGAGAATTTATCGCATGGCATTTCTTCTGGAACATCAACTGGATATTTTCCGGTGAAGCATCCCATGCAGAAATTACAACCTGTAGTAACCTGTGCAATCTTTGCTACATTTTCTACAGACAGGTAGCCTAAGCTGTCCGCATTGAGGGTCTGTCTGATTTCATCAAGGCTCATGCGGCAGGCGATCAACTTATCCTTGCTGTCGATATCGGTGCCGAAGTAGCATGGATTGATGAATGGAGGACAGGAAATGCGGATATGTACTTCTTTTGCGCCTGCATCACGAAGCATGCCGATAATCTGCGCGCTGGTGGTTCCCCTTACGATAGAGTCATCTACCAGAACAACTCGCTTTCCTTCTACTGTGGACTTGAGTACGTTGAGTTTGATATGAACCGCTCTTTCTCTTTCCTTCTGGGTCGGCAGAATAAAGGTACGGCCGATATAGCGGTTTTTAATGAAGCCTACACCGTATGGAATGCCGGATTCTTCCGCATAACCCAAAGCAGCATCCAAACCGGAGTCCGGTGCGCCGATTACTACGTCTGCTTCTACCGGATGTTCCTGTGCCAGAAAAGCACCTGCGCGTTTTCTGGCCTGATGTACACTTGCGCCCTCGATGACAGAGTCAGGACGTGCAAAGTAAACATATTCAAATACGCAGATATCTCCTTTGCCGCCACAGTGACTGTCGATGCTGCGAACGCCATTTTTATCCACTACTACAATTTCACCCGGACGAAGGTCACGGATAAACTCTGCGCCAATGCTGTCGAATGCGCAGCTTTCGGAAGCAAAGACAATATCATCCCCCAGTTTGCCCATTGCCAGCGGTCTGAAGCCGTGAGGATCTCTTACCGCAATCAGTTTCTGCGGGGACATAACCAGCAGAGAATATGCGCCTTTCAAGCGATCCATGGAACGCTCGATTGCTACTTCGATGGATGGGGAATTGATTCTTTCCTTGATGATGACATGGGAAATGATCTCAGCGTCAGAATTGGATTGGAAAATACCGCCCTCAAGTTCCAGCTGTTCTTTCAATTCCAGGCCGTTCACCAAAGAACCGTTGTTGGCGATGGCCATGCTTCCTTTGATATGACGGATAACCAAAGGTTGTGCATCCGTTCTGGTTGGGTTTTTGGCACCGTACAGGACATGACCTATTGCCATCCGTCCGCTGCCAAGCTTATCCAGTATTTCATGAGTAAAGGTATCTGGAACAAGTCCCAGGTCACGGTAAGAGTTGATGACACCGTCATCATTGACTGCGATACCGCAGCTCTGCTGACCTCTGTGCTGAAGCGCATACATGGCCAAATAAGTATCACCAACTACACTTGGGCTTGTGGTTTTGGAATAAATACCGAAAATACCACATTCCTCATGGATCTGATCAAACATCAAAAAATCCCCTTTCCTGCTGTAAAAAGCACGGAAACCGGCCTGTCCTGATTGGGCAGGGCCAGAAACTCCATTTCCTTAACTTTTTATCAGACAGCAGTCTGGTAAGGCCCCCCTTTCCAGACCGCCTATATCGCTTTTTATTTCATATTCACCCAGCAGTCTTTTCAGGATTTGATAGTAACCTTTACCGACATTGTACATATCTTTGTCAAAGCGGTCTTTATCGGGGTTTGGTGAGTTTTTCAAAAGCTCTCACCAAATCAACCGAAAGTACCGTTGATCAGTTCGCCAAATTCCAATTTGAAGTCAACTAGGTCATACTTCTTCTTTTTTCTTTTTCTCTATCTCTGTTTTTAAAAAATTATTCAGCCAGTTTTGCCTGAAGCTTTGCGTCTTTGGCAATAACAGCTTTGTTCATTTCGTCCTTCATTTCGTCAAGCTTTGCTGCCAAAGTGTCATCGCTGAGAGCCAGCATCTGTACTGCCAGGATTGCAGCGTTGGCAGAGCCGTCGATAGCTACTGTAGCTACTGGGATACCGGATGGCATCTGAACTGTTGCCAGCAGCGCATCCAAGCCGTCCAAAGTAGAAGATTTGATTGGAATACCGATAACCGGCAGAGTGGTGTGCGCTGCAAGAACGCCGCCCAGATGAGCTGCTTTGCCAGCTGCTGCGATGATTACGCCGAAACCGTTTTCTTTTGCATGAGCTGCAAATTCTGCCGCCAGGGTTGGGGTGCGGTGTGCGCTCATAACGTGCGCTTCAACAGCTACTCCGAAGGATTTGAGTTTGTCGATTGCTGGCTGTACTGCCGGCAGATCGCTGTCACTTCCCATAATGATTGCAACTTTTTTATCGTTTGCCATGATATATTCCTCCTGTCTTTCGGCAATGCCAATGTTTACTGCGGCTGAAAACAAAAAATGCTGCGGCACAACAGACTGCCACAGCACATACTTTACCTATATTTTTCCGCAATAATTGCGCTGAAAATGTGCGCATCAGATTTCTGGCGCACCAAACCCACTACACCGTATTTTGGGCCGCACTGATCCTGTCGGCATAAATTTTGGTGAAAAATTATACTGATTTTCACAGGCTTTCCCTCCGTTCCAGCAATAACAGAATAGTGGTTTTTTGTTCAGCTCGATACTATCATTTTATATGAAATTCTTACGAAATGCAAGCACCTGTCACATCCCCTTATAAAAATCGGTAAGGTTTTTTAAAATTCTACATCTTTTCTCTTTATATTTGTGAAATTTATCCATATTTTATCTCTATAAATTATCTGTACTGCCCTATAAATCTTCTGAATGTATAGATTCGCCGATATCATTTTATATCCGTAAAAACAGGGAGGAAAAGCCAAAAGACTTTTCCTCCCTAAAAATATCCCAAAATTTATTCTTGAACTTTTTCCTCTGCCGGAACAGATTTGCTGTCGGTAACAAATTCCTTGATGGAAGCCGCCATGCCTGCCACAGACTGAAGTTCGCTTGGAATAATCAGCTTGGTTGCTCTGCCGTCTGCCATCTTGCCCAAAGCCTCAAAGCTCTTGAGGGTGAGGACTTTGTCTGTTGGAGATGCCTCGTTGAGCATCTTCAAGCTGTCTGCGTATGCCTGCTGAACCTTGAGGATAGCGGTAGCTTCACCATCTGCCTCACGAATCTTTGCTTCACGGACTGCATCAGCGTGGAGGATTGCAGATTCTTTATCAGCTTCTGCACGAAGGATCATAGATTCCTTTTCACCTTCTGCAATCAAAATCTGGCTGCGTTTTTCACCTTCTGCCCGAAGGATGGATTCACGACGCTGGCGTTCTGCTTTCATCTGTTTTTCCATTGCATCCTGGATTTCAGCAGGTGGCAGAATATTTTTCAGTTCCACACGGTTTACCTTGATGCCCCATTTGTCGGTTGCGGTATCCAGAACAGTGGTAATCTTCGTATTGATGACATCACGAGAAGTCAGGGTGTGGTCCAGCTCCATCTCACCGATGATGTTTCTCAGGGTGGTTGCTGTCAGGTTTTCGATAGCGGACAGTGGACGCTCCACGCCGTAGGTGAACAGCTTTGCGTCGGTAATCTCATAGAACACAACGCTGTCAATCTGCATGGTTACGTTATCTCTGGTGATTACTGGCTGCGGTTTGAAATCGACAACCTGTTCTTTCAAAGATACTTTTTTAGCAATGTGGTCGATGAATGGAATCTTCACATGGATGCCGTTGCCCCAGGTTTCATGATAGGAACCCACACGCTCTACAACAAACGCCATAGACTGCGGAACCACCTTGATGTTGCGAATCAGGATAACCAACAGCAACAAAATAATAGCAAATACTACGAAGATCATACTCTACACTCCTTCTCTATTGGCTTTCAAGAGAATATTATCTCTTTTCTACATAAACTGTAACGCCTTCAATCTTGACGATCTTGACATACTCTCCCGCCGGGAAACTTTCGTCAGGGTGCACCGCCGCAGCAGACCAGGTCAGTCCATCCAGCTCCACCCTTCCTTTATTTTCTGGGTCAATGGAAACAATGACTTTTGCTGTCTGCCCAATCACTCGGTCAGCGTTGGTTTTTTCCTTGGGCGATTTCTGTATCTTTTTTACCAGCGGACGACTGGCAATCAGGCTTACCATAGAAACCACTACAAATACCACAAAGCACACTACCCATGATACATCAAACAACGATACTATCAAAGCAGCAAGAGCACCCAGCGCAAACCATATGGACACCAGCTGGTAAGTGCCAACTTCCATAACGATAAAGACTACCATCAGCACAAACCAAACAATAGTTATCCCTGATATACTGCTCAACATAATTTGTCCCCCTCTCTCTTATTATTACATGATTTTTTTGATGTAACATTGCCATTATCATAGCACACTCGTCTGATATTTGCAATATTTCTACAAAAAAAATTATTTTAAACAGCGGTTTATTGTTCCTATTTAATTATTTCTTTGAATCTTTATAGAATATGGGAGCAGCTTTTTTCTGATAAATTCCTTGTAATATAAATATGAGGAGAAGCCAAAAAGCTTCTCCTCATATTTATGTAAAATTTATCTGGACTATGCCATTGGGTTTGGTGTGATGACTTCCAAAATCTTGACTACTTTGGAAGTTTTATTTTTCCAGTTGTGTTTCATTCTGGAGCTGTAGTGCATACTATCGCCAGGATACAGAGTGTAATGCTTATCTTCCAAATCCAGAGAAAGGATGCCTTCCAGAACAAAGACAAATTCATCGCCTTCGTGTTTGTAGGTTTCTGGGTCAGCATCTGGTTCTTCGTTGCATGGAAGCAGGTAGAACAGTCTTGGCAGCATAGCGTGTTCTTCTACATTTCTGCTGAGGGTGTACTGAATGATTTCAGAAGACACCTGGGTCATTGGCATATCGTAAGAATGGACAACAGGATCCACCCCTGCTTTTGTTTCGCTTTCAAAGAAGTCAGACAGCTCCACTTCCAGCACTCTTGCCACATTTGCCAGTGAATCAATTGCGATGGTAGTCATACCGCGTTCCAGCTGGGAGAGGAAGCCAATGGATAAGCCGGTCTGTTCGGAGAGCATTTTCAGGGTGTATTTTTTGTCTTTTCTGTACTTTTTGATTTTTACGCCAATATCAATATTTTTTGTCATCTTTCCCCATTCCTTTCTCTGAATGTGCGGCAAACCCGCACATCTTTTTTCAGGAGTTTTCTTTATTTCCATGAAAATCAAGCTTTCTCCTATATAATCCTATATACTTTACTTTATTTAACTATAATCTTTTTCAGTGAGAATTGCAACCAGTTTTTTAATTTAAAAAACTTTTTTAGAATTCATTTTTCAGATATGTGCCTTTCCTACAGTTTTTTCATGATTTTTGCCCTATTAAACGATTCCTGTTTTGAGCCTGCTTTTCACCCCCAGCACATTTTTAGTCAATCAGAGTATGCGCCCACTGTTTGCTGTGGACTCTGCGGATAGCCAAAATCATCTTTACCCATTCTTCAAAAAATACCAAAGCAACCACCCAGTGGAGAGGCAGTTTCAGCACCAGAACTCCCAGGAACGCCAGAGGAATACCGATAAGCCATACGCCCATCAAATCGTAAACCATACAGATTCTGGTATCGCCGCCAGAACGAAGGATACCGCAGAACATCACATAGGTAAACATTTTAGGAAGGATATATACCGCATAGACTGCTATGGTCTTTACCAGCATCTCATTGGTTTGGGCATCAAAATCGTAAAGGTTCAGCACAGGATAGCGGGAAAGGAACAATCCTACAGATACCACCACGCTGGCAATAAAGGTCATCTTTAGAAAAACTTCTGCATAAACATAGGCTTTTTCCTCGTTCTTTCGACCCAGCTCATTGCCAATCATCACGGCGCTGGCGTTGCCGATGCCAAAGAACACCGCCTGGGACAGGTCATTGATGGTGGAAGCCACCTGCACTACTGCCAAAGCAGAAGCACCCATCATGCCATAAGCCACATAGTAAATGGCCGTTCCAATGCTCCATCCGCCTTCCGACACAATAACCGGCAAAGAAGTATTGAGCACTCGGCGGAACATCTCCCGGTCAAAGCTGAACAGTTCTTTGGGGGTTCCTGCAAGAGGATGCTCCGAATGAAGATAAACACATCCCACCATCAGCACAAACTCCACCACTCTGGCAATGAGAGTAGCCCATGCCGCTCCAGAAACGCCCATCCGGGGAGCACCGAACTTACCGAAAATCAGAACATAGTTCAACACCAGATTAAGAACCAACGCTATCATATTGATAACGGTAGGAGCTGTGAGCATATGGATTGCCCTGCAATTAAAGTTGATAGCAAAGGAAAGCGAGGTAAATACATAGGAAATTGCTACAATATATAGGTACTTGCATCCTAAATGGATAACATTGGGGTCAGAGGTAAACAGTCCCAAAATCTGTGGGCCAAAGAAAACAGCCAGCACAGTAAAGAGCAAAGAAACTACCGTGCCCAGCAAAAACTCTATTCCAAAGGTTCGCCGGATATTTTTGATATCCTTGACCCCCCAGTATTGGGACACGTAAACCGCTGCCCCGCTGTAGATGCCAAAGCACAATGTGGAAAAAATGAAATACAGACGGTTGGCCGTTCCCACCGCTGCAAGCTCATCTACGCCCAGCTTGCCAATCATAATGGTATCCGCCATATTCAGCCCTAAACTAATTAGGTTCTGTATGATGATGGGAATTCCAATAATCAGCACTGTTTTGTAAAACTGTTTATCACAATATTTGTTTTTCATGTTTTACTTCCTTCCGCTATATTTTCATAATTTTAAAAAACATAAAATATCTTTTCTGATTTTTGATATTTACCGATAAAATTTTAACAAAATATTGTTTTGATTATATCAGGTTTCTTTTTTATTTGCAAGTCAGAAGATTTTTTCTGTCATTTTATGCAAAAAAGCAGTCCCAAATTTCATCGGGGCTGCTTTTTCGTAGTAATTTTTTTGATTTATTCTGCCCCCAGCCTGCTGTGCATTTCTTCCTGTTCAAATTGTCTGGAGTACAGGTCGTGATAATATCCGCCCTTTTTAAGCAGTTCTTCATGCACACCCTGTTCGATGATTTTGCCGTTTTTCACCACCAGAATCAAATCAGCCTGACGGATGGTGGAAAGCCGGTGGGCAATCAGGAAGGATGTCCTGCCCTGAAGAAGTTTCATAGTAGCCTGCTGGATCAGCTGCTCTGTCTGGGTGTCAATGGAACTGGTGGCTTCATCCAGAACAAAGATGGCTGGATCTGCCAAAACTGCCCTTGCAAACGAAATCAACTGTTTTTCACCGGTGGAAAGCTTGTCCCCGCCTTCCCCCACATCGCTGTAATAACCGTTGTCCAGATGCTCCACCACAGTATCCGCAGAAACAGCCCTGGCTGCTGCCTTGACTTCTTCGTCAGTGGCTTCCAGCCTGCCGTACCGTATATTTTCCATGACAGTGCCTGAGAACAAATGGGGATTCTGCAAAACATAACCTAACCTGCTGTGAAGCCAAAGCTGGCTGCGCTCCCGATAATCCACCCCATCAATGAGGATTTTTCCGCTGGTAGGTTCAAAGAACCGGCAGGCCAGATTTACTAAGGTGGATTTTCCTGCGCCGGTTTCGCCTACGATAGCCACATTGGTTCCTGCTGGAATTTTCAGGCTGAAATGGCTAAGTACTTCTTCCTCGCCGTCAGGATAGCAAAAGGACACATCATCAAATTCGATTTCTCCTTTGATTTCCTCCCAGTTTTCCTTTTTGGGATGGAAGGTATCACCATATTTTTCAACCACTTTCGGGCTGTCGGTGATGTTTGGCTTTTCATCCAGAAGATTCATAACACGTTCGATGTTGGGCTGTACTGCAATGATATTGGACAAAACCCTTGCCATCTGCTGAATCGGCTCAAAAATAGAAATAGCATAGGTGGCAAAAGCAGACATGGTTGCAATCTCCATTGCGTGGCTCATGACCATTTTTCCGCCCTGCGCCAGCACAATGGCTGTTGCCGCAGAGCTTGCCAGCATGACCAGGGGCACATACAGGGCACTGAGGCCTGCCGCATGGACTGCGGACTGTTTCATTTCGGAAGTAATATCTGCAAATTCCCGACTATTTCTGTCTTCGATGACCAGGGTTTTAGAGGTCTTTGCCCCCATGATACCTTCATTGTATGCGCCGGTGATGCGGGAATTTACTGCGCGAACCTTTCTGTTCCAGAACAAAATCTTTCTCTGAAAATAGTTTGTCAATATCACAATGATGGGCACGATAATCATAATGCAAAGTGCCAGCTTGACATTCAGAAAAGCCATTGCAATAAAGGCAAAGAAAACATAGGAAAATGCCCACACAATGTCAATGAGATCCCATGCTATGATGGTGGAAATCTTGGCAGTATCGCTGAGAGTTCTTGCCATGATATAGCCTACCGGATTCTGGTTATAATAAGAAAAGGACAGCTGCTGCAAATGCTGAAAGCAGGCCCGTTTTAAATCTCTGCCCATGCGGCAGTCGATTCTCTGGGCACTAAGCGTATACATCACAAAGGCAATGGCCCACAAAATATGCAGCCCCAAAAAACAAAGGATAAAGGAGGACATTCCTGCGGTAGTGTTTTTTTCAATATAGTTGCTGACCACATAACGCTGAAACAGAGGCATGGAAATATCCACCACTGTCAGCAGAATATTGGTAACGATGACCACCATCAGCAATCCTTTATAAGGTTTTACAAAAGGGGAGAGTCTTTTCCAGGTGGAAAGCTGGAAGGACTTGCTGATTTCCTGTGTTCTTTCCTGATGTTCCATGTATGATCTCCTCCTTACTGTTCATCAACTTTCCGCAGCAATTCTCTGTCTGCGTTATTCATCTGTATTTCATAAATATCCCGATAAAGTCCCTTCCGGGTTATCAGTTCTTCATGAGTGCCGATATCTGACACTCTGCCGTTATCCAGCACCAGGATACAGTCTGCCTGCATCAAGGTGGTGATTCGGTGGGAAATCAGAATGGTGGTAGCCCCGCCCATTTTTTCTTTCAGCTGGCGGCGAATCTTTGCATCTGTCTGGGCATCCACCGCAGAAAGAGAGTCATCAAAAATCATCACCGGAGCGTTCTGGGTCAACATTCTGGCAATGGCTACCCTCTGCTTTTGGCCGCCGGAAAGGGTCACGCCCCGCTCACCTACCACGGTATCGTAACCATTCTTGAAGTTCTGAATTGATTCATCAATACAGGCTTCTCTGGCAGCTTCCTGAACAGCATCGAATTTTCTGGAGGGGTCTATTTCCCGACAGGCAATTCCGATATTTTCCTGGATGGTTCTGGAAAACAGGAAAGGCTCCTGCAGCACGATGGAAATATTTTTTCTCAGGTAAGCAAGGCTGATATCCTTGATATCCACCCCGCCAATGGTAATTTTTCCCTTGCCGTCTTCTATTTCATAAAGACGGTTCATCAGGTGCATCAAAGTGGTCTTGCCGCTGCCAGTGCCTCCCAGAACCGCAAAGGTCTTTCCTGCTGGAATCGTGAAGGACACATCGTCCAAAACAGGTTTCTGATCTTCATAGCTGAAGGTCACATGGTCAAAGACAATATCCCGATCCATTGGAGGTTCCACCACCTGCGGAGCATCCTGTTCCGGCTGGGATTCCAGAATATAACGAAGCCGTTCCACTGAAACTGCCGCTTTGCTCATTTCAGAGATGATTCTGCCCAAAGCGCGGATTGGCCAGGACAAGGTGGCATTGTAAGCAATCAAGGCTAAAAATTCGCCCAGGGTGATTTCGCCGTGGACTGCGCTGTAAGCACCTACGCACATAACCACCATGATCTGCATGGCGCAGGTAAAGTCGCTGGTAGTCCAGAAAGCAGTCATCATTTTACCCAGCTTGATCCACAGTTCTGAATAAGCTTCATTCTTTTCATCGAACCGGTCGATTTCAAAATTTTCTCGGCCGCAGGCTCTGACCACACGCACACCGGTCAGATTCTCCTGGGTCACCGAGGAAAGTTCCCCTTCCATGATATCCGCTTCTTGGAATCTTTTGGAAATTTTTTTCCTAAAGAAGAAGGAATGGAAAAAAATCAAGGGGATAAACGCTATTGCCACCAGAGAAATTTTCACATTCATAGAGAACATGATAACCATGGTCATAATCAGCATAAAGCTGATACGGAACACTTCTACCATCTGCTGGCTGATAAAGGTCCTGATGACTTCCACATCAGAGGTACACCTCTGGATAATCTCACCGGTCTGATGGGATGTATGCCAGGAAAACGGAAGCTTCTGAATATGGCTGTACAGGTTATCCCTCAATTCCTTGATGGTGCTTTCCGCTGCTCTGGAAGTATTGAGCTTTGCAAAAAAGTTGAATATTCCACCCAGAGCCGCTGCCGCTACTACAGCTCCTGCGGAAAATAACAGCATTCTTTGAACACTTTGTCCTATCCATCCGCCGATGGACAAATCGGCAATCCAGTCCGGGAGTTTCTGCTCTGTAATCACCGAGTCCACAGTCATTCGGATAATCTGCGGTGTCATCATATTGAACAGGGTATGGCACATGGAGCAAACCAGACCTAAAATAAAAATTCCCAGATGCCGCTTTACATAGCTCCATATAATTCCTGCCGAGCTTTTCTGTTTTGTTTCCTGCAATTTTTTCACTCTCCTTGCTGTTTTAACATCCTTATTCAGCCTTTTTGCTTTACATTTTCCTACTGCCCCTTTTCTTTCCTGTTCTGTATCAAAAAAGCATCCCCCGATTTTTTTCAGGGAATGCTTTCTTTTTGTTTTATCGCTTGTTTTTTTGCTGCGTATAATTATATCCATTCATTTTGAAGCATACAATTTTCTTCCCTGTTATTCTCTTTTTCTTTAAAAGTGAACCTAATACAGAGCATGATTTTGATGCCTCTTTTCTTTTCAGAATTTTGCCTTTTGGTGAAACCGTTTTTAGTGTACTCCTAACGGCCTTTTTTGTCAACGGTTCTGATATTTTTGAGAAAAATTTTATCGAATTTGTACAAAATTGGAGCAATTTGATAGATTGCTGTCCAATAGATTCTTCCTACAGTTTCCAGATTTCCTGCTGATACTGGGAGATGGTGCGGTCAGAGGAAAAGTAACCTGCCCCTGCAATGTTATGCAGCATTTTCTTAGCCCAGGATTTTCTATCTTCATAGTCGGAGAGCATTTTTTCCTTGACCTCGATGTATTCTTTCACATCCAACAAGGTCATGAACCAATCCTTGCCTACGATTTCCTTGTAAAGTCTGCACAAAGAAGTCACATCCCCAATCCGAATCAACTGCTTGCTGATGATGAAATCCACCAGCTTTTCGATTTCCGGGTCGCTGTCATAGATTTTTCCAGAATTATACGTTCTGTCTGCATACAGTTTGATAACTTCTTCGGAGGATTTTCCAAATACGTAGATATTATCTTCCCCTACAAAGTCATGGATTTCCACGTTGGCCCCATCCATAGTGCCCAGAGTGAGAGCACCGTTGAGCATCAGTTTCATATTTCCTGTACCGCTGGCTTCTTTGGAGGCCAGAGAAATCTGTTCGGAAATATCACAGGCTGGAATCAGTTTTTCTGCATAGCTGACATTGTAGTTTTCCACCATAACAATCTTCAGGTATGGGTCTACCTGTGGGTCATTGTGGAACAGCTGCTGCAAGCAAAGAATCAGATGGATGATATCCTTTGCGATAGTATAAGCCGGGGCTGCCTTTGCGCCGAATATCATAGTAATCGGCCTTTCTGGAAGCTTACCTTCTTTAATCTGGAAATATTTCCAGATAGCGTAAAGGGCATTCATCTGCTGTCGTTTGTACTCGTGAAGACGCTTGATCTGCACATCATAGACGGATTCTGCATCAATGATAATATTTTCTTTCTGCTGAATATATTCTGCCAAAGCCTTTTTGTTTTCTGCCTTGATGGACAGCAACCGTTCCAACACCTTTTCATCCTCTGCAAAAGTTTTCAGCTTAGAAAGTTCCTCTGCATCTTCCTTCCATCCTTCCCCAATCAGTTCTGTGATAAAGGAAGACAGTTTTGGATTGCACAGCATCAACCATCGGCGGAAGGTAATTCCATTGGATTTGTTGCTGAACCGTTCTGGATAAAGGTCATAGAAAGGCTTCAACTCAGTATTTTTTAAGATATCGGTATGGAGTTTTGCCACGCCATTGGTAGAAAAGCTGTAGTGGATATCCATGTGAGCCATATGAACATCTCTGTTTTTATCAATGATATCAGTAACAGGGTTGTTGGAAATATCTCTTGCGTGTTCGTCCAAATAGCGGATAATCGGAATCAATTCGGGCACAGCTTTTTTCAGGAAATGCATTGGCCATACTTCCAACGCTTCTGCCAGAATGGTATGGTTTGTATAAGCGCAGGTACGGGAAACGATTTTTGCGGCCTCCCGCATGGAAATGCCTTCTTTCATCAGCAGACGAATCAATTCTGGAATTATCATAGAAGGGTGCGTATCGTTGAGCTGTACCACCACATACTGGTTCAGCTTATGCAAATCTTTTCCCCCATCTTTTGTTTCTTTTAAAATCAGCTGGGCTGCTGCGCTGGAAAGGAAGTACTGTTGATACACTCTCAGGATACGTCCATCATCATCGCTGTCATCAGGATAGAGGAACAGGGTCAGATTGTGGAGGATATCTTTTTTGTCAAAGTCGATTCCTCTCTGCACCAAATCTTCATTGACCCCTTCCAAATCGAACAGGTTCAGTTTAGTACAGGTATCGCTGTGATAACCGGTCACATCCAACTGGTACATCCTTGCATTTACTTGATGATTCCCCAACCTGATGGGAAATACGGTATCGGTTCTGGTAAGCCATTTGTCCTGATTTAACCAGCGGTCAGGATATTCGCTCTGACGATTGTTTTCAAAGTTCTGGTGGAACAATCCGAAATGGTAGTTCAGACCTATCCCCACACCATTGAGATTCAACGTACCAATGGAATCTAAAAAGCAGGCTGCCAGTCTTCCCAGACCACCGTTTCCCAGAGAAGGTTCTGTTTCCAATTCCTGAATATCTCCCAAAGATTTGCCATGTTTTTTCAGTAAAGCTTCCGCTTCCTCATATAATCCCAGGTTCAAAAGATTGCTGCCCAGAAGCCGTCCAATCAGAAATTCCGCAGACACATAGTAGAGCTTTCTGCCTTTGCTGTCCCTGTTTGGCAGAGAAGCCGTTTTTTCTTTTACAAAGCAGAGCAGTCCTTCTAACACTTCCCGGTCAGAAGCGGAACGAATATCATGTTTAAATTTATGATTCAGGTATTGTGTCAGATAATTTTCCATAACAAACCTTCCTTTATTTCGTTATTGTTTTTTCAGCAGTTTTGCCTTTACAGTCTTTTGATAAACAGGAATCCTCCAGGTAGAGCGGTTCAGTTCCCGAATCCACTGAATCAGTTTATCATCGACAGCATTCGGCAGCATCCTCCAGTTCCAGTTGTTTCCCACAGTGGATGGAGTGTTCATTCTCGCTTCGGTGGGCAGCTGCAAAAAGTCCTGCATAGGAGCAATGGCCAACTCACTGGGGCTTTCCCATGCTGCTCGAATCATGGCTCTCGCTGCATTTCTTCGGTCAGAAATTCCAAGATATCCTTTGACCATTTTCCATTCTTCTTTGGAAATGCCAGAAGCCCATCCTCTGCTGGTATCGTTGTCATGGGTTCCCGTATAGATAACGGAACGCTTTGGACAATTATAAGGAAGATAGGAGCTTTCCTCTGTAGGAGAAAAAGCAAACTGCAAGATTTTCATGCCAGGGAAACCAAAATCATCCCTTAATTTTTCCACATCAGGAGTGATGACACCCAAATCTTCCGCAATGAGGGCCAAATGGGGAATCTCTTTTTTTAGAGCCTGAAACAGTTTTTCACCAGGGCCTTTCAGCCAGGTTCCAAACTCTGCCGTAGGCTCTCCTGCCGGAATCGCATAATATCCAGCAAAACCTCTGAAATGGTCGATGCGGGTCAAGTCAAACAGCTGGCTCATAACTTTAATGCGGTGAATCCACCAGCGGAAATCACAGGCTTCCATAGCTTTCCAGTCATAGAGAGGATTTCCCCACAGCTGTCCTGTTTTGGAAAAGTAATCCGGCGGACATCCCGCTACCCGATTGAGTTTTCCAGCAGCATCGCAGTCGAACAATGTTCTGTTGGCCCACACATCACAGCTATCGGGAGCCACATAGATTGGAATATCCCCTATCAGCTTTACACCTTTGCGGTTGCAATAAGATTTAAACTCTGCCCACTGGGTATAAAACAGATACTGGATAAACTGATGATACTCCATTTCATCCCTGTGTTCTGCTTGAAAATTTCTAAGGGTTTTTTCGTCCCGATCCCGAAAATCTTTCTCCCACTGGTTCCAGGCTTTTCCACCCTGCATCTCCTTGATGGCTAAGAATAACGAATAATCTTTCAGCCATTTTTTATTCTCCACATAAAACTTCTGGATTTCTTTTGCAAGGGAACTTTTTTTCGCCCTCTCATAAGCCTGATGCAGAAGCGCATTCCTGGCTTTCTTCACCTTAACAAAGCTGACTTTATCCAGGATTTCTTTCCCATCCTCATCCCGGTCTGTCCATTCATATCGGTCACATTCTTTCTCTGTCAAAAGTCCCTGGGAAATCAAAGCTTCCAAATCGATGAGATTTGGATTTCCTGCAAATACCGAGTCCGACTGATAGGGAGATTCCCCATATCCGGTTGGCCCAATGGGCAGAATCTGCCACCAGGCTAATCCTGCGTCATGACAAAAATCGGCAAACCGTCTTGCCTGCTCTCCCAAAGTGCCGATTCCATATTTCCCCGGCAGACTGGTTATATGCATCAAAACTCCGCTGCTTCTTTTCATGCGGCGTTCCCTCCTTTTTACCATATATCATGATTGTACCGCAAAAAGCCGAATCTGTATAGTATCTCCAACAAAAACCATGATTTGCGCCGCTTTTATTTTGTAGGTTTTATCCTATAATTTTCTCTCATTCTATTCTATTTCCATAAAAATAATTTTATTATAAAAACAGATGCAAACTTTTATCTGTTTCTATACACTGTTATGGTAAAGGGAGATTTTCCCAGTTTGCTCGATTTTAAAAAAATATTGGAAGGAGTATTGCAGATGAAAAAGAAATTTTTAAGCGTACTGACCGCTTTTATGCTGATGTTCTCCATGACCGCCTGCGGAGCTTCCTCTGCTGGTGATAAGTTTGCCCCTCAGAGCAGCCCGATGGGCAACGCCGCCGCAGAAGAAATGGGCTTTGACGAAAGCTATGTGGAAGAACCTATGGAAGAAGAAACGAAGGAAGAACCGAATCCCACTACCGGAGGCTCTGGCGCTCTCCATGAAAACGAAAATGCCCTCGTTCCCGCAGAGCTTAACCTGAAGTTGATTTGGAGAGCTTCTGTAACGATGGAAACTCTGGACTTTGACAAAACTATGGAAAGCATCCGAAAAACAGCCGATGAGCTGGGTGGCTTTGTGGAAAGCTCTAGTTCCTCCGGCGGCTCCAACGCCCGCGGAAATTACCGTCCGAAAGATGCTTCCCTAACCCTGCGCATCCCCGCTAAGAATCTGACCGGTTTCTTGGGCAAGATGGAGGACTGCGGCACCATTACCTATCAGGATTTGTCCAGCGAAAATATCTCCCTGGAATATGCCGACACTCAGGCAAGAAAAGATGCCCTGAAAGCGGAATACGACCGTCTGCTGGAACTGATGGCTCAAGCAGAAAATATCGACACCGTCATCGCCATCGAAGCAAGACTTTCTCAGGTAAGACTGGAAATGGATTCCCTTTCCTCCCGTCTGAGAACTTTCGACAACCTGGTGGACTACTCTACCGTATATATCAATGTGCGTGAAGTTCAGCACATCAGCAATGTGGATTCCCCATCTTTCCTCCAGAGAATCAAAAACGGCCTGTCCGACACCATGTACTCTCTGGAAACCTTCTTCGTGGATACCGTGATCTTCTTGATTGTAAATCTGCCGGTATTTATCGTGATTGCTATTGTGCTTGTCATTGTGATTCTTCTGCTGAAACTTATCCGCAAAAACAGCAAGAACCGCAAAAATAGAAAAGAAAAGAAACTGGAAACTAAAAAAATCCAGCAGACTGTAAGTGAAAACGATTCTAACAAAATCTCTCCTGAACATCCTGAAAAATAATCTCTTGGAATGGAACTGGAAAATCTTCGTGATTTTGTAGGATAACCAAAATCCCCTTCTGAAAAAAGAAGGGGATTTTTCATGAAAATGCCGTTTCTCTGACAGATTCTGTTTGCAAAGCCACGGAAAACATGATAAAATTTTAGGGAATATCTTTGGGCTAAGCCCAACAAACAAAAAGGAGTGTTACCTTGATGGAAGTTATTTTAGATGTTATCGAAAAAAATATCTTTATCCTCAACATACTCGGCTCTATCGCCATCTTCCTGCTGTGCTGGGGGCTGAAAGCACCAATCACAAAAATCATTGTCAAACTGCTGGACAAACTGCTGAATCGTAAAGCGCAGATTGCTGATTCTTCCACCCTGACCTTTGTGCTGACTCCGCTGAAATCTTTGATTGCAGTCAGCGGCATCTACTTTGCCCTGAAGGTATTCTTCACCGGAACTGTCCTGCTGAAATCTTACCGTATTGCTATTATCGTAATTTTGGCGTGGATTTTGCTAAGGCTCTGCGACTGCGCCTCCGAATCCTTCTTCTCCTTTAATACAAAGCTCAACAAAGAGCTGGATCTTTCCTTTAACAAGACCCTGCACACTATCCTGAAAAAAACCGTAAAGGTCATTATCGTCATTCTGACTGTAATCACCGTGCTGGGCGAAACCAACATCGACGTGACCACTCTCATCACCGGTCTTGGTCTTGGTGGTTTGACCTTCGCTCTGGCTGCTCAGGATACTGCTCAGAACCTGTTCGGCGGTCTTGTGATTTTGCTGGACAAACCTTTTGATGTGGATGACTGGATTTCCACTCCAAATATCGAAGGTATCGTTGAGGACATCAACCTGCGTTCCACCAGAATCCGCACCTTCCCTAATTCTCTGGTAGTGGTTCCAAACTCCTCCCTGGTATCTTCCCCCATCACCAACTGGTCTAAAATGAACAAACGCCGCGCCACCTTCTCCATCGGTCTGACCTATGATACACCAAAGGAAAAGCTCCAGAAGTGTGTAGAACGCATCACCGAGATGGTAAACAGCCATCCTGAAGTCATCGCAAAAGATACTGTGATTCGTTTCAACAGTTTCCAAGACAGCAGCCTGGAAATCTCTCTGATGTTCTTCACTGTGCCTACCGGCTTTGCTGATTTTCAGCGTGTCAAAGAAGACGTGAACTATGGCATCATGCAGATTGTGGAAGAAGAAGGGGCAGAATTTGCATTCCCAACCCAGACCCTCTATGTTGCAGGAAATACTTCCGAAGCAGAAAAATCCGGCAAATAATTTCTACACCAAAAAATCTCAGCCCAAATGGACTGAGATTTTTTATTTTGTCTATTTTGTTGGTTCCTCTTTTTTCTGGATATCTGCTGCTGGCTTTGCTGTGGACTGTCTTGGAGGTTCATTCTTTTTCGCCTTCATTCTCTGGAGGGCAGGAACCAATTTGGAGAAACCAGCATAAAGCACAGGATTATATACCTTATCAAATTCTCCAATAAAGGCAGTAGCTCCTTCTCTATGGCAGAAGCCTTCTTTGAATTTATAGAGGCCATTGGATTTATCCAAAATGAATACGCCGCCGAAGTCGTAAATCTTGGAGCCGTTTTCGTAGCCCCATTTAATCATCTCAGCCTGCATAGCGTAGTTTGGCATCAGGTTTCTCTTGTTGTTGGAGCTGGCTCCATAAATATACCAAGTCTTGTTTCCGTAATGGATACAGATTGCACCGGCAAGGGCTTCCCCTTCATGTTCTGCAATGTATACCCGGAGCAGGTCACTGTTTTCGTAAGCGTCCATCATGCGTTTGAAGTATTCATATGGACGATGACCAATGTGGTCACGGACAGCAGTAACTTCATAAAGGTCGAAGAATTTTTTCAAATCTTCTTCTGTTCTGGACCAGTGAACTTTAACGCCTTTTCTTGCAGAAAGACGGATGTTGTAACGGGTCTTTTCGCTGAAGTGAGGCATCAGTTCCTCAAAGGTCGGTTCATCCAGATTCAGGATCATGTTGTATCTTGGCTGAATCAGGTCGTATTTATCACACTGTTCGTTGCGGACACGGAAGCCCAAAGATTCGTACTTCTTTTCCAGTTCTGGGATTCTTGGCAGTTCTGGGTCAAAGCGGAGGGCAAAGGCATGGTATTTTTTTACCAGAGGCTTCGCTTCCTCAATCAGTCTTTGGACAAGATCGGTGTCGTAGAAGTCACAGATCGGTGCTCTTGGAGCGTACAGCAGGGAGAATCCTCCCATCGCTCTGCGGACAATCAAGGACATTGCTGCAATAATCTTTCCATTTTCTTCCAGATATACTTCCTCTGGAATCCAGCCTTCCTTCACTCTGCCCCAGGCCATATCCTGCATGGCGTTGGCATAAGGAGATGTGCGGACAAAGTTTTGATATTCAGCGACCTTCTTCGGGTCGTCATGGTTTAAAATCGGCATTGTTTCACCCCTGTTCTATGATAACGCGAGCATCCGTTTTGCAATCGCCAGGTCAGACTCATAGTATACATATTCTCCTCTGACCTTCTGATATACCTCCTCACCCTTGGCAGCCAGAACGATGACATCACCCTGCTGTGCGGTGCGGATGGCTTTTTCCACTGCCTCTGCCCTGTCCTCGATGATCTCGTAGGGAGTGCCGTAAGGTTTCAGGAAGGAAGCAATTTCCTCACAGATGCTGCGAACATCCTCGAACTGCGGGTCTTCGGCAGTGAGGTACATATAATCGGCATTTTCGCCGGAAAGTGTTCCGATATCGTGGCGGCGCAGGAAAGCTTTTCCTCCTGGGCAGCCTACCACAACAACGATTCTTCTGCCAGGATAATCGGCTTTCAGGGATTCATACAGCTTCTTAAAGCTGAGATAGTTGTGGGCGTAGTCCACCAGAACGGTGAGGCCGTCCTTTTCCAGCAAGTTCATTCTGCCCTGTACCTGATTTTTGATAAGACCTTCCCGAATGGATTCTTCGTCGATGCCCAGGGTTTTGGCGCAGACGATGGCTGCCAAAGCGTTTTCCACGTTGAAACGGCCTGCCATAGAAATCTTCCAGGTATCTTCCTGCACACCGTGGGTGGTGGTGAAGGTAAATCCTACATCCTCTTTGGTAATAGAACGCAGTACCCAGCAGTCCTCATCGTCAAAGTCAGCGGAAGCTGTTCCGCCAAAAGTAATGACTCTCTGGGCGTGAGCTTTGGCTCTGGCCAGAACTCTTTCTGCGTGATCCATGTCACGGTTGATGATGGCAGTTTTGCAGTGCTCCATAAACTGGAGCTTGCAGGAGAAATAATCCTCAAAGTCGGTGTGTTCCAGAGGGCCGATGTGGTCTTCGCCGATATTCAGGAACATACCGATATCATATTCTACATGGTGGACACGATCCAGCTTGTACGCCTGGGAGGAAACCTCCATGGTTAGGAATGGCAGCTTGCTGTCACGGGTCTGGGCAAAATATTTCTGGAGGTCAGGAGATTCCGGGGTAGTCAGGTGAGCTTCGTGATGCTCAACACCGGTGTCTACCTCTACTGTGGAAAGAACTGCGCTTTTTTCTGCGGAGCAAAGCTCAGGATGTCTGCGGCAGAAAGCGTCCAGAATGTTTTTCATAAAATAGGTGGTGGTGGTTTTTCCTTTGGTTCCGGTCAGACCAATGAGCTTGAAATTCTTGTAGGCTTCCTTGTAGAAGGCGATGGAAACAATGCTCATGGCCTTGCGGATATCGTTGACCAGAATGAAAGGAACCTTGTCGCTGAGGCGTTCTTGGGCAAGATAAGCCCCTGCGCCTTTGGCGATGGCATCCTCCAGATACTGGGGCTTGAAGGCTGCGCCCTTGCAGATGAAGAAGGTATCCGGCTTTACATCTGCGGAGGAGTAAGAAAGATAGGTAAATTGGTGATCCAGAAGCTCCTGGGGACAGGAAAATTCTGTCAGCAGACCGTCTGCCCGAAGCAGCTCGACTGCCTGTTTTATGGTAATGGAATCGTTCATGCTAAATGTCCTTCCTGTTAAGATATTATTATATCCTTATTATTATAACATTTCCCCCTGTCAAAACAAGGGCGGAAAATAATTTATTTAACTGAATCGGCAAAAGGGATAAAAAAAGGGAAACCTCCCGGCTTCCCTTTTCGTGATAAATTATTGTGCTTTGTAGTCGCTGGTGGAAAGTTTTGGATAAGCAACGCCTTTTGCTGGTTTGCGGGTATCGTTTTTGATATCGCCTTTCAGGAAGAACTCATGGGACAGATAGTTTTTGCTTCTGTCGCCCAGCACCTGTGGGTCATCCCAGTCAGCGTCGATCTGGTACCATTTGCCGTCTTCCATCTGCACATAGTTCCATGCGTGGGAACCGCTCTCGCCGATATTGTTGGTTGCATAACCTCTTACAATCAGGCATGGGATGCCTTTTTTATCGCAGGCATATTTGATTGCTTTTGCATAGCCGTCGCAGACAGATTCGCCCTCCAGCAGAGCTCCTACTGCCTGATGCTGATTGTGGGTAGCTTTATCTGGATTTTCAGGATATTTGTTGCCCTTGATAATGGTGTCATGGATGTTCTTTACCATCTCATAGCGGGTATTGCCTTCCATTCCTTTTACAGCTTTGTCCAGCTCTGCGGTGGTTTTGCTGATGGCGTCCTTGTCAATTTTGGACGGAGATGTTCCTTTGTGGTTGGCCTCGCCATAGCCCTTAGCAGGACGTGGGTAGAAGGCCAGGGTTCCGTCTTCCAAAACGACGTTCTGGGCAACATCCAGCCAGAAGATTTCAGGATGCTGGTCAAAAATCATCTGAACTGCTTTCTGGAAAGAGTCGAAAACTTTTTCATCGCTGTATCCGTTCACATTCACTTTGATAACGCTTTTGGCAGCCTTGAGGCCTTTGAGAATTTCATCGTGCATTTTCAGAGCAAGCTTATCATTTTTCAGAGCGGTTTTGCAGAAATCATATTCCTGCACAGTTTCTGTTTTTGCAGATTTACTTTTTTTAACCGGTTTTTTTGCTGCAAAGCTGGTAACAGTCAGACCCATTACCATTGTCATAGCAAGAGCAGCAGAAAGGATTTTCTTGAACATCTTTGTTTCCTCCTGTACTTTGTTCATCTTGGGGTTTATAAGTTGTCCTTATTATACAACATTCATTTTTGAGAGTAAAGGAACATTTTGTAAAAAGATTTATCTTTGTCTGAATTCTTTTTACTCGATGGATTTGAGGGACTCTGCCATATTGATTTTTTCCAGCTTTGCAAACATGACCATATTGACGATGCAGGCAAACACAAAGGTCAAAACAATGCTGTAGACATAGCTCATGGGCAGAATAATCCTTGCGAAGCTGACCATATCAATATTGATTTGATCCATTACAAACCAATGGAGAGCTTTACCCAACAAAAGTCCTGTGACAGAACCGATGGCGGTTAGGAAGATATTTTCCCGGAACACATAGGCGGCCGTTTCTTTTGGGAAGAATCCCAGTACCTTGATGGTGGCAATCTCCCGGATTCGTTCTGTGATGTTGATATTGGTCAGGTTGTACAGTACGATGAAAGCCAAAGAACCAGCGCAAATGATAATAAGGATAACAATATAGTCAAGGCTTCCCATCATGGAATTGAACCTGTCCAGAATATCCCCGTTTACTGTTACGCTGCTGATGCCCTCCATGTTCATCAATCTTGCCAGCAAAACGTGTTCCTCCAGATTTTTGCTGCCCTTGATGTAAAGTCCCCTGTAATCTACTTCTTCACCGGTCTGGGATTCCCAGCTTCCCGGCGTGATGTAAAGATAGTTATATACATAGTTTTCATTGAGTCCGGTAACTTTCAGCGTAAGCTCGTTTCCATCTTCATTATGTATAGTGATTTTGTCCCCCAGAGCGATGCCGTGTCTTCGGGCAAATTCTCTATTGATAACAGCTTCTCCATCCTTTGGATAAGGAATGGTATTGCCTTCCTTATCTGTCAGGTTCCAGTAATCATCAATTCTTGCGGTATCCTGCGGAATCACCAGAGTGATGGATTTTTCTTTCCCGTCAGTCAATTCCACATCCATGGAGCTTTCGCTGACACGGGCAAAGGAGGTGGTTTCCTCTTTGAGGTAATCTTCGATTGTTTCCCATTGGCTCAGAGTGTAGTTATCGTTCAGCATAGCACTCATGCCATAGGTCTGGACTTCCCCGAACTGCTGTCCTGCAATATCCGCAATGGAGTCCTTGATACCAAAGCCCGTTACCAGCAGGGCAGTACAGCCTCCGATACCAATGACCATCATAAAGAAACGCTTTTTATAACGCAGGACATTTCGGATGGAAACTTTTACCAGGAATGACAAACGATTCCAAAGGAAAGGCAGCCGCTCCAGCAGGATACGCTTTCCGCTTTGCGGTGCTTTTGGACGCATCAACTGAGCTGGAACACTGGCCAACTCGTGGCGGCAGCTGAAATAAGTAGCTCCCATAGAGCATAACATGGCCGCTCCAAAGGAAATCACTGCCAAAACCGGGTCTAAGACGATGGTGATATCTCCCAAGGTATACATCATGCCATAGGCCTGCCAAATAACCAGAGGGAAAATCACCGAGCCTCCAAAGAATCCCAGAACACAGCCCAAACCAGCTGCGCTTCCTGAGTAGAACAGATATTTTCCCATAATGCTTTTTTCGCTGTAGCCCAGTGCTTTGAGCACACCGATTTGGGTACGCTGCTCCTCCACCATTCGGTTCATGGTGGTGACACAAACCAGAGCCGCTACCAGGAAGAAGAAAATCGGGAACACATCAGCGATACCGTCCACGATGGAGGAGTCACTTTCAAAGCTGACATAGCCGATATTGGTATCTCTGCCCAAAACATAAACGTCAGGACTTTTCATATCATGGATGGTTTTCTGCGCTTCATTGATTTGTTCCCTACCCTGAGAACCTTGTACAGAAAGCTGCGTCTTTCCCTCCTCATAAGCCTGAAGCCCTGCCTGATATTCTTGCTGCGCCTGCTCCAAAGTCATCTGGGAATCTTTCAGCTCCGTTTCTTTCAGCAGAAGTTCATCCTTTTTCATAGCGATGGTGTCAAGACCTGCCTGTATCTGGAACAGTCCGTTTTCAATCTGTGTCAGTGCCATTTTCAGTTCTTGTTCTTTCTGAGCTGCCATTGCTGCCTGAGAGGGAATCGCCTTTAATCCGCTGAGTTGGTCCAGCCCCGACAGAACCTGCTGTTTTTTCAGAATCAGTTCGTTTTGCTGCTGCAAAAGCTCCCTTTCCTGGGAATGCAGCTGAGCTTTACCAGAAGCCAGCTGCTGTTCTCCCAGAAAAGCTTCTGCCTTACCGCCTTCGATTTGTCCTTTGGCAGAATCCAGCTGCTGCTTTGACTGAATCAACTGGACTTCTGCTTTGCTCGTTTGCTGAATCAGGCTTTGGTCTGCCTCATAAAGAGAATCCTTTCCCTCTGCCCGCAAACGGTTATAGCGTTCATCCGCTTTTTCCTGGGCTGCATCCTCCAGCCAGTCTTTGACTTCTTCGATTTGCTTATCATATTCCTCTGTGTAAATAGGAGCTCCCTGGGTGTTGACCTTCAAAAAGATTTCTGTATCATAATCACAATCGAAGGCATCCCGGTTCACCATGACAAATCCCTGTATCATACCGTTTCCCAGAGAGGTGGTTCCTCGTTCATAGTTTGTATAGTAGGAGCTGTGAACAACACCCACCACCCGCAAGGTCTTTTCCACAAACATATCTTCCACATTATCATCATTGTTGGAAGAAACGGTCAGGGTTGTTCCTACTGCGTTTTTTCCAAAAGCCAGAGAATCCACTACGCACTCGGAAGGGGACTGGGGAAGCCTGCCATAATCCACCACAGGGATATTTTGGTTTTGGGTAATGCTGTGTACCTTGTATGCTCCCTCTTTGCCGTTGGAATTGATTAAAAGGGCATCGGTTTCCACTGCGCCCTCGGCATCCACGATACGCTCCTTCCTGCTAAATTCTTTTGCAGTATCGGTATCGAAGCCCACTGTAGACAGCAGGCGGATATCGTACAACTGTGTTGAATCAAAATATTCCTGTGCGCTTTGAACCATAGCTGTTCTGGTAACTTTTAGTCCTGAAAAAAGTCCCACACCCAGGGCAACAATGGCCATAATCGCAAAATATCTTCCCATACTCTGTCGAATCTCCCGCAGAGTTGTTTTGGTCATGGAAGATTTCATGTTCCCGTTTCTCTCCTTTGCTTCCTATTTTCCCGAAGGATTACCACTCGATATTTTCTACCGGAACGATATTATCGTTGAGCACTTCGCTGACCACCGTTCCGTTCCTTACAGTGATGATTCTGTCTGCCATAGCGGTGATGGCCTGGTTATGGGTGATAACGATGACTGTCACACCGCTGTTGCGACAGGTGTCCTGCAAAAGTTTCAGAACCGCTTTGCCGGTATTATAGTCCAAAGCGCCGGTAGGTTCATCGCACAAAAGGAGCTTCGGGTTCTTTGCCAGTGCTCTGGCAATCGCTACTCGCTGCTGCTCACCGCCGGACAGCTGGGCTGGGAAGTTTGACATCCTATCCTTTAATCCCACCGCTTCCAGAACTTCCGCTGCTGGGAGAGGGTTTTTGCAAATCTGAGCCGCCAGTTCCACATTTTCCAAAGCAGTCAGGTTCTGCACCAGGTTATAAAATTGGAATACAAAACCGATGTCATAGCGGCGGTATTCGGTAAGCTGTCTTTTTTGATACTTGGAAATTTCTTTGCCATCCAGCAGAACGGAGCCTTCCGAAAGGGTATCCATTCCTCCCAAAATATTGAGGATGGTGGTCTTTCCTGCGCCGGATGCGCCTACTACTACGCAAAACTCGCCTTTTTCCACCTTAAAATTAACATCTTTCAGCGCATCAATGCTGATTTCTCCCATGTGATAGGTCTTTTTTACTCCCTTAAATTCAACAAAAGCCATATCCATCCCCCTTGATTATTTTATAAAATCTTTTTTCGCGCCATTTAACTATTATATCACCGAATCTTTTTCCGTAAAATATACAAACGGGATAAGATATGAATAAATCATAAATCTTATCCCGTGTTTTTGTAAATCTCGTATAATGCTGTTAAAAACTTATTTCAGGAGATTTGCTATTTCTTCATTTTTCAACCAGTCTGCAAGGCTTGTTGCCTTATATTCTGGGCCAGAAACTTCCCCTGCACAGTACATACTATCCAGAACTGCTTCCTCTGTACATTCTGCAATAGCACGAAAGGCCAGGTCAATTTTTCCTTCTGGAATATATTCTCTGGAGCAGACCTCAGTTTCGTTATAGCGAACCCTGCCTGCGGTGGAAAATCCAATCATGATTTCTCCGCTGCCATGTCCCACAAAGCTTCCTAATCTAGCCAGGCCGACGCTGGCACGTTTCAGAATACGTTCCAGTTGGCGTTCGCTGACGGGAAGGTCTGTTGCCGCTACCATGATGATGCTTCCCTTATCACATTCCTTGGTGGCAGTTTTAATCAGCTCTGCAATCTTTGCTCCCACCGGTTTACCACTGATTTGGAGATCAGCTAATCTGCCGTGGTTGGTCTGAACCATCATACCGATGGTATATTCTTTGCCATCAACTTCGATTTTTCTGGATGCAGAACCAATGCCGCCCTTTAATCCGTGGCAGATGGTTCCCTTGCCTGCGCCCACATCTCCCAGTGCAAAATCTTCGCTGGCAGACTGAATGGCACTGAACAAATGTTCCTGCTTCACCGCTCTGTGGCAAATATCATTTAAGTGGCAGTCATTGCACTCTGCCACAATGGTGTTAAGGCTTTTGAGCGGGATGTTGTCCTGGTCGCAGCGTTCCACCATATATTCCACCAAAGCATCCTGCATTAAGCCTACATTTAAAGTATTGGTCAGAACAATAGGGGCTTCTATAGTTCCCAGTTCCTGAAGCTGCACAAGACCAGTGGTCTTGCCAAAGCCATTCCACACAAAACCTGCACCCAGCATCTTGTTGGCAAAGATATTGTCATAACAGGGCATTACCACGGTAACGCCAGTCTTATGAGTTTCGGTGTCGATGGTACAGTGTCCCACTGTTACTCCTGGTACATCTGTGATTTTATTTCTTTTTCCGCAGGGCAGTTCCCCTACCTGGATGCCCAAATCACGAATCCTTTTCTGAAACATGATAATCCCTCCCGAAATATTTCTTCTGTACTCTATTTATTTTCCTTTGTATGAACTACTTTTTTAGCAAAATAAGATTTTTCTGCCAGCTCGCCTGGATTGCCGACCCTGTCAATTCGATAGTCCTTCGCTTTCTTTTCTCCCACTAAGAACCAGGGGGATTTTTCCGCTGAGATTTCGGCATTGTCCATGGTCAAGTCGATTTGATACAGCTTGCCGTTCAGCTCCACATAGTTCCACGCATGGGGGCCGCCGTGCTCTCCAGTCACAACCCAACAGGGAATCTCTGCTTTGTCACAGAGCATTTTTAAGGCGTAGGCATATCCCTGACAGACTGCCTTTCCGTCGATGAGAGCTCCATAAGCATGATAAGCCTTTGGATAATGGTCGGAATCACTTTTTGCCGCCTTGTAATCATAGACAGTATTGCTGCAAATTTCTTGACGGAAAATTTTCAGCATCTCCACTGGATCATCGCTTTGTTTTTTCGCATCTTTCACCAGCTGATCCACTTTATCTAAAACAGCCTTTTTTTCTTGGTCGGTGATATCCACATAGCTCAATTCAAAGATGACCTCGCTGCCACCTTTTTCGTTATAATAATAGTAGAAACTGATATTGTTGTCCAGAAAATATTCCGGGAAAGTGGTTCTGATTTGACGAGAAATCTCGGAACAAAGATTTACCAAACTTTTCTCATTTTTATAAGGCTCCTCGAAAGTGACAGCCACCTCCTTTTTTCCTTTTTTTGCAGCTTCCACCAAAATATCATATAGTTCTTTTTTGTCTTCCTTGTTATCGGCTTTGATTTTTGTCAGGGGTGCTGGCGCATAGGTATCGTCGGCAGTCACAGAAAATGCTCCCACTGCGGTGAGAGAAGACACAATCATCACAGCGCAAATTCCACCGGTCAAAAATCTTCTGCCATTTTGGCTCCATTCTTTCTTCATTACAATACTCCTTTTTGCAGTACAGATTTTCAGCGGCTGTCTTTTCCCCGTTGTTTTTCTCTGCTGAATATTACCAGTATATCATGATTTTTCCATCAATTCCAGTTATCGCAGTTCAGCTTCCAAACATTTCCATATAGAAAAACAGCCTCCGAAAATATCTCGGAGGCTGTAATGATTTCGTTTTATCGTTCTGTTGCAGAAGCTCCCGGAGTAACGATTCCGTGGAGATTGTCTGTACCCAGCATCTGGTAGATGCCTTCCAGCATTTTATCCTTATCATAAGGCAGTGTTCCTGTAACCATAACCGGATTGGTGACATGGCTGGTGGAAAATCCTGTTGGGTCTTTCAAATCCAAAGCTTCCAGCAGATAGCCCAGCTCCTCTATACGCTCCCTGCCGCTGGCCTGGATGAAAGTACCTTCTTTACACCATTTTTCCAGTTCGGTGTCAGGGAAAACAGTCAGGTTCATCATGATGATGTTGGCAGAGCGAACCTGGTTGAGCATAGCTGCGCTGGCTTCTGCGTTTTCTTTGGCAGTTCCTGCGCCGCCCAATCCATAAATCAGGATGGAGTTGAATGGGATTTTTGCTTCGTTGAGTTTTTTCAGCTGCTTAACAGCATCCTCACAGGTATGACCCTTGTGCATCAGCTGGAGAATGCGGTCGCTGCCGCTTTCCAGACCGATGTACAGGAAGCCCAAACCCAATTTATGCAGTTCTTCCAGCTCCTCAACGGTTCTGTCGCGGATATTTTTGATGGATGCATACATGGATACGCAAGCGCAGTATGGCAGTTTCTTTTTGATCTGGGTCAGCAGTTCCTTCATCTGTTCAAAAGGAATGCACAGCGGTTCTCCGCCTACTAAAAATACTCTTTCTGTATAAGGATTATAGCTGGCGGCATCATCCAGGTCAGCAAGAATCTGCTTCATGGGGATGATCTCGAAATCTACTGTTTTATACATATTGCAGAATGCGCACTTATTATAGGAGCATCCGCTGGTCACCTGGAGCAATAAAGAGTGACGTTCAAAAGGTGGATAATAAACAATCTGGTCGTAACGCATGGAAAAACCCTCTTTCCGCTTTTTGTAAAGTATGTAATATCCTACGTCCTTTACTCCAGTATAATACGTTTCGACGATTTTGGCAATTATTGCGCTTTGGCATCCAGAAAATCTTTAGAAATTGAAAGAAGTTCTTCCCAGTTGTCCTCCATTTGGCGTACCAAAGTAAATTGTGTTCTCGCTCTGTCCAGATTCTGCTGCGGACGGCTGATTTTAAAATAGTGATCTCCCTCCAGATAGTCCGTCAGAAAACGCATTCCACATTCCAATGTCATCAGCTTAGCTCCCCAGGGAAGGGTCATGATTTCCTGATCCGTCAGGGAATTTCCCGCCTGGCTGAGGAAACCTTCTGCACACATCTGATACAACTCTGGCAGAAAGTGGACTTTGCTCTGATCCGGTTCATCCTCGGCGCAGTCGTTGGCTCCAAAGCGTACTGTATCCCCAAAATCATTTCCTGCAAGTCCGGGCATCACCGTATCCAGGTCGATAACACAGAGGGCCTTCATAGAATCTTTATCAAACAATACGTTATTGAGTTTCGTATCATTGTGAGTAACTCTAAGCGGAAGTTCACCCTTTTTCTGCATATTGGTCATAACAGAGCAGTCCTGTTTTCTCTGAATCATAAATTCAATTTCAGCGGCGGCTTCTTTTGCTCTGCCCATTTTATCCTCCGCCAAAGCTTTTTCAAAATCACGATACCGCTTTGGTGTGTCGTGGAACTGGAGAATCGTTTCGTGGAGCTGTTCTGCCGGAAAATCTCCCAGCTGCTTCTGGAAATTGCCAAACGCTGCTGCACACTCAAACAAATCTTCCTTCGTCTGTGCGCTTTGCAGGCAAACGCTGTCTGTAATATAGGTAATCAATCTCCAGGCACTGCCATCGGAATGTTCCACAAGGGTATCCCCTCCGTCGGTGAGGATGACCCGGAGTGCCTCTCTGTCGGCATCTCCCTGCTCTTTGAGTATTTTTTCTCGAATAAATTCTGTCACCCGGCAGATATTTTCCATCAGTCCCCAGGGGTCTGCAAAGATGGAGATATTGATTTTTTGGAGAATATACTGTTTTTCTCCCAGCTCTACCAGATAGGTGTCATTGATATGTCCGTTGCCAAAAGGTCTGGCATTTTCAGCATGACCCAATCTGCTCCAATGGGACAACACTGTTTTGATTCTTTCTTCCATATCTTCACCTTATTCCTGCCAGAGCGGCTGAGGATAAAGACCGTCCTCACTCATCTTTGCAAAGGCCTGCTGAACCGTTTCCTTGTCCTGAGGATAGGTGACACCATACCAGCGGTCAGCACTGGTGAGCACTTTTACCTTTGCTCCTTCCTCCTGAATCATGCGGCTGACAATAGATGGAAGGAAGTATTCCCCCTTCATTGGGTTTGTTTTCAAAGCATTGTTTAAAAAGTCCGGGAACTGTTCCTTCACTCTGGTCAGGAAGCTCTGCGGGAATCCCCAGAAATTCATGGACACCGGAGAATCTGCCTCCAAAGCGGTAAATGTTTTGCCCTCATCTTCGCTGTAAGCGATGCCGTCCTTTCCAGATTCAATCCACACTCTTTCGGTAACAGTTTCCAGATAGCCCTCCTGGCTCACCTGGCAGATGCCTCTGGACACATGGCCGTTTTCGGTAACGGTGCTGGACAGGCGATAGGCCACCATCATGCAGCTTTCCTGGTCCTGAGTCAGGGCATTGTAAAGCAGTTTGTAAGCGTTGGGGCCATAGTAATCGTCTGCGTTGATAACTGCAAACGGCGCGTCGATGACTTTGGAAGCGCACAGAACTGCATGGCCTGTTCCCCAGGGCTTGGTTCTTCCTTCTGGAACAGAAAATCCGTCTGGCAGAGCATCCAAAGTCTGATACGCATATTTTACTTCGACAAAGCGGCGGAGATGTTTTCCTACTGCTTCTTCAAAAGCTTCTTCCATTTCCGGCTTGATAACAAAAACGACCGTTTCAAATCCTGCCTGTTTTGCATCGTATACCGAATAGTCCAAAATCTTTTCTCCATGTTTTCCCATTGGGTCGATTTGCTTCAGACCCTGATAGCGGCTTCCCATGCCTGCCGCCAATACTACCAGAACTGGTTTTACCATAACTGAAAACTCCCTTGTCTTTTTGATATTGCTTTCGCTTGTTTCAGTATAGTCCCTGCAAGAAAGTTTGTCTATACGTTACTATAGAAAAAAACGCCGCTTCCAGACTGGAAACAGCGTTTTTTTCAGCAACGCATTACTGCGCCTGCATATTGTTTTTTAAGTGCAGCTTCAGGTTGTCCGCAATCATGGCGATAAATTCAGAGTTTGTAGGCTTGCCCCGGCTGTTGCGGATGGTGTAGCCAAAGTAGGAATTGAGCACATCCACATCGCCTCTGTCCCAGGCAACCTCGATGGCGTGGCGAATCGCTCTTTCCACCCGGCTGGAGGTTGTATCGTTCATTTTTGCAATGGTCGGGTACAGAAGCTTTGTAACAGAATTTATCATATTATGGTCTTTTACTGCCAAAACGATGCCGTCCCGCAGATAATTATATCCTTTGATGTGAGCCGGAACACCAATTTGATGAATAATTTCTGTTACCATCACTTCCAGATTCATGTTGGAGGCAGCCAGTGCTACCGAATCTGCCGGCTTTTCTTCACCTTTTCCCGTCATGCGGATGATTCTGTCTGCCACGATTTTCGGGTCTGTGGGCTTGATAAAGCAGAAGGAAACCCCGGCATTAACCAGTTCTCTATCCAAAATTGTGTTGCTGTAGCTGGAAATCACCATGAAAATCGGCATTTCCATCCCTGCGGAGTTTTCTTTGACCTGGGTGATGACACCGATTGCATCCAGATACGGCATAAAAATATCCATAAGAACTACATCCGGGTGATAGTCCCGAATCATTCTTACCAAAATCTGCCCATCCTTAGGAGCTATCGTAGTATCGAAGCCGCAGCCTCTAAGCGTCGCCGTACATCTGGCACAAAATTCTTTATCATCTTCCGAGATTAAAATTTTTAATTTAGAATCCACCGATAATTCCCCCAATCTTTTTCCATATTTTTCCTGTATATGGAATTTTCTGGAAATTAGATTATCATATTTTCACCCCCTTTGCAAGAGCAAAACAGGGGTTTTTTATGAGTTTATCGCTGTTTTTGGAACTTTTTTCCCGGCAAATACAGTCCGAAAGTCGAACCATGTCGAATAACTTGTTTTTTAGACAAGAACAATGTTCTTTTTTCAAAATACAGTTTTGTCGTATATTGTAAAATCCTGTGGCCCAAAAATTTACCCCAGCCCAGGGAGCTTTCGCTTTTGCAGAGCAAAGGCAGAACCGGAAAACTGTTTTTTTACGCAGTGGCAAGACTGCAAAAATTTATATACAAAAAAAAAGACTGATTCATGATGAATCAGTCTTTGGAGGCGACACCCAGATTTGAACTGGGGGTGAAGGTTTTGCAGACCTCTGCCTTACCACTTGGCTATGTCGCCATATTGGAGCGGGTTACGAGGCTCGAACTCGCTACCTCCACCTTGGCAAGGTGGCGCTCTACCAGATGAGCTAAACCCGCAAATGGTGCCTTCGGTCGGAATCGAACCAACGACACGAGGATTTTCAGTCCTCTGCTCTACCAACTGAGCTACAAAGGCATAGCCTAAAAAATAGGCTGGCGACCTGGATGGGGTTCGAACCCACGACCTCTAGCGTGACAGGCTAGCGTTC